>CEUL01130046.1_pt1 | contig 64022 bp, 62 predicted proteins | sample 427021 | NCBI WGS metagenome assembly CEUL01 (sample SAMEA2622800, study PRJEB7988) | marine metagenome | isolation source: saline water (ENVO:00002010), including | reverse complement strand
ATATTTTCCACCGCCAAGGCAAGCTAAAAGAAAAAGCATTAATCCATAAATTGCAGCAAACTCAATCCCGTTTGCTTCATGAGGCCAACCATTGTCGTAATGGACTAAATAACCTGCAAAAAACATAATTACTATAAGAGGAACTGAAACCCACCTTACGAAAAGTCCTATTAACAATAGAGCTGCTCCTCCTGCCTCAAAAATAATAACCAGCCAACTCACAATTTCAGGAAAAGGAACTCCTAATGTTCCTAAATATCCAGAAAATTTATCAACAGTATCAATCTTTCCTATACCTGCGTACCAAAGAACAAAGAAAAGATAGAGCCTTAATAAGAATAGTCCAACAAAATCAAAGGTTTGTAGGCCTTCTAAAATTTTATGTATTTTTTTTATAATTGACATACAAAAATTTATAACTTCCTCAAGACAACACTTCCAACGGAATAGCCTGCTCCAAAAGAACAGATCACTCCAACTTCTCCTGTATTAATATCTGAATTATTCTTATGAAAAGCTATTATTGAACCTGCAGAACTTGTATTTGCATATTCATTCAAAACGATAGGCATTTCCTTATCACTTGCGTCCCTGCCTAAGATTCGTTTTGATATTGACTCATTCATATTTAAATTAGCTTGATGTAACCAAAGCCTAGACAAATCAGAAACTTCCAAGTCCAGTTCCTCAAGATGAGTTTTAATATGCCCTTCTACCATGGGCACAACATCTTTATACACTTTTCTTCCATTTTGAATAAAAAGCTTATCTGGAGATTCGCTATTTGAATCCTCAGGCTTATTTAAGAATCCAAAATTATTTCTAATGTTGTTAGAAAATTTAGTCTTTAGTTTTGTTCCTAATATCTCAAAAGCGTTTGATTGAGGATTTCCGGTATCTTTTTCTAATAAAACTGAAGTACATGCATCTCCAAATATAAAGTGTCCGTCTCGATCTCTGAAATTTAGATGACCCGTACATATATCAGGATTAACGACCAAAATTCTTTCTGCAACTCCACTCTGTATATCGTTATATGCGTTTTGAATAGCAAAAGTAGAAGAAGAACAGGCTACATTCATGTCATAAGCATAACCTTCTATATTTAAAGACTCTTGGACCTCTATAGCAATAGCAGGATAAGCTCTTTGAAGATTTGCACAACCACAAATAACTGCATCTATATCATCAGCAGATCTTCCTGCTTTTTCCATGGCTTGCTTGCATGCATCTACAGCTATTTCAGCCTGAATTGAGATCTCTTCATTAGACCTCTCTTTAAGACTAGGCCTCATCCTTTTAGGGTCTAAGATACCTTCTTTATCCAAAACAAATCTTTGCTCAATACCCGAGACCTTTTTTATAAAGTCCGAGTCAGAATGCACTAATGCTTTTAATTCACCCGATTTAATAGCTTCTTCATTTTCTAAGTTGTACATATCCACATATGTGTTGTAGCTATCAACCAACTCATCATTCGAGATGGCCTGTGAAGGCGTGTAAAGGCCCGAACCTGTAATTAAAACTGACATATTTTTATAATAAGTTAAAAAATTAAATAAATCTTAAATTCTTTTACTTTAAATTTTTTGTTTTTCTATCTCCTCATAGGCTTGTTGAATCTGTATAAATTTTTCTTTTGCTTTTTCAAGCAACTCCTCGGGCAATCCCTTAGAAATCAATGAGTCTGGATGAAATTCTCTACGTTTTTTTTGATATTCTTTCTTTATATCAGATAAAGACATGTCTCTAGTCACTCCCAGAATTAAATATGAATCAGATGCTTGATTATTAAACTTCGTCTTGAGCTCTTCAAATAAATCAGAACGTAGGTTAAAAATATCAGGAACTTCTTTAAGGAGCTGCTCTTCGGAAGGATGTAACTCTCCATCGGCCATAGCAAGTTCAAATAAAAGCTCATAAAACACAATTAAAGAATTCTTGTTTTCAGATAGAAGAGAAGCTAATTGGATTGCGTAATCTTGAAACGAATAAGAGTCATCTTTTGCTTGGTTAAATATTTGTATAGCAAACAATCTCTGCTCAGAAGGGAAGTTAAATCGATCTTTTATAAACGAATCTACTTTATCAACCTCTTCTCTACTCACAACTCCATCTGCCTTAGCAATTTTAGCTAAACAGGCGAACAAGGCAGTGAAAAAAGCAGCCTGGTTTCTTTGATTTGAAGAAAAAGATTGCTTTCTTTGGGACCCTAGCTTTGAGCCTATTACAGCCCCTAAAATACCACCCAAAGGGCCGCCTATAGCAAATCCCAGCATGCCTCCTAAAGCAGAATTTAAAAAACTCATAAGGTATCTATTGTAAAGAAGTTAAATTTATATAAAACTACTACTTATTAAATTAAAGGGGAGAAAATGAGTTTACCTGTTGTCGATTATTTAAAGCTGCCTGAAGGCGGAGACCCTTACTTAGAAGGACATAAATGTTCTAATTGCAGCTCTATATTTCTTGGGGAGAGAAATGTCTGCTCAAACTGCTTTTCTAGGGAGAGTATGGAAATAATTAAACTAAACAACAAAGGAAAGCTTTATTCTTATTCTATTGTTTTCAGGTCCTTTCCAGGCATAGATGTTCCTTATATTTCTGCAATAGTTGATCTAGAAGGTGGAGGAACGGTTAAAGGTAACCTGATAGACTGTGATCCTGATCCTGAAAAAATAAAATTTGATATGCCGGTAGAAGTTGTATTCGATGACGCCTTAGGAAGAAAAGACTCTGAAGGCAATTCTTATATTAGCTATTTCTTTAAACCAATTTCTTAAGGAGAATAAAATGAGTGATGTATATGTATTAGGTGTAGATATGATTAAGTTTGGGAGGTTCCCAGATAGAACTGTTCCTGATTTAGGTGCTGAAGCAGCTTTACTTGCATTAGATGATGCGGGATTAACCATTGATAAGATGGAAGCTTTTTATTGTGGTAATTTAGGTCAAGCCAACGCTATGGTTGGGCAGAGAATTCTCCAAGAAATAGGACAAACAGGTATGCCTGTAGTCAATTGTTCTAACGCATGTGCCACAGGTGCAACTGCATTTAGAGAGGCCTGGACTTCCATAAAAGCAGGTTTATACGATGTAGTTTTAGCTGTTGGAGTTGAGCAAATGGGAACAGGTTTATTAGGTGGTTCCGGAGGAGGCACTGGAATTCCAAAAGAAGGACTCTTAGGCTCAGGAACAATGCCAGCAGTTTTTGCTGAAGCAGGAATGGAACACTCTAGGCAATATGGAACAACTTTTGAACAATTTGCTAAGATTTCTGTAAAAAATCACCATCATTCAACGATGAACCCGAAAGCCAGATATCAAATTGAAACTCCCTTAGATGAAGTTATGAATGCAGAGATGATTTCTTACCCAAATACTAAACTAATGTGTTCAGTAAATGTGGATGGAGCTGCTGCGGCAGTTTTGGTCTCTGAGAAAAAAGCAAAAGAGCTAGGAATGTCTAGATCAGTTAGAGTAAAAGCTTCTGTACTTACTAGCGACCCTTATCAAGAAAGAGATCTAGTAATGCCTGATGTGAATTCTTGTACTAGAAAGGCTGCAAAGGAAGCTTATGAAATGGCAGGACTTGGTGCAGATGATATCGATCTTGTAGAACTGCATGACTGTTTTGCAACAGCGGAAATGCTTCATTATGAAAATTTAGGATTATGTGAAGATGGTGAAGCTGGAAGGTTGATTGATGAAGGGGAAGTAGAATTGGGAGGAAGAGTACCAGTAAATGTATCAGGCGGACTTCTATCCAAAGGACACCCTCTAGGCGCTACTGGCATCGCAAATATTTATGAAGTTTGCACTCATCTCCGTGGCGAAGCAGGTGAAAGGCAAGTAGAAGGAGCAAAGGTTGGGCTTACTCATGTAATCGGGTTGGGCAGTGCTTGCGGAATACATATCTTAGAAAAAGCTTAAACAAGTCTAATGTTGGTTGGTGTCGTTAGCGATACACACAACAATATCAATAACGTTAAAAATATTATTGATATTTTTAATAATGAAAAGGTCGATATTGTTGTGCACACTGGAGATGTTAGTAAAGCCAAAACATTAAAAATGTTTACTGACCTTAAATGTCCATTAGTAGGTGTATTTGGGAATAATGATAGATCTGAAGAAGGATTAAAAGAAACTTCTCTTCTAAATAATTTTAACTTTCAAGAACCTCCTCTTATATTAAATCTAGCAGATAAGAAAATTGCTATTTTCCATGAACCAGAATTAATAGATTCATACATTGAAGGATTTCAAGATGTTGATTTAATTTTACATGGTCATACGCATAGATACAGAGAAGAGGTCATTGAAAATACTATATATTTTAATCCAGGAGAATGTGCAGGCCTGTCAAAAGGTAAAAACGCTATAGGTCTGGTAAATCTTGATAATTTAGATATTAAAAGAATCTTTTTTTAAATTTAAAGAAACTGATAAATATCAATAAACTTATTGGGAAAGTCAACATAAGGGCTCTTAGAGGTCTAAGAGAAAAATTTAATTCTAATGTTGCATTATAGAAAAAAATAAAAATTGCAGGTGCATAATTATTACTACCTAACTCTATCTGCGAAGGTGTTAAGAATAATGTCAAATAAATAATACTAAAATTTACTCTGTATTTTTTAGGTAATAAATTAAGTAAGAAAAGACAAAGAAAGGTAGTAAATAAAATATAGAAGAACCAAAACATGCTAACTAAGAATAGCAGATAATTCATTCTGCAATAAATTTGATCTCCATCTCGTAATTGATTTTAGAGAAGATTCTAGGCCATGCTGAGAAACGGATCTTACGAAGTCTCTTTGATTTTTTTTTGAAAAAAGAAGAGTTGGATTGATTTTTTCCCTGTCAGCAACACAAATAATAACCTCATTAAATTTATGAAGTAAATTTATTTCCTCCTTATTGCTTAAACTTGAACCTATAAGCTCACCATCCTTTATTTCAAATATTTTAGATAAAATATCTAATATTTCTTCATCCAGCCAATCGCATTTATCTGATTTAGACAGCATATGATTTTGATCTTGATATAAATCTATTAAGAATTCGACGTCAGATGCAGCATATTTTAATTGAGAGTCAGAAAGCGGTCGTCTTAACCAATTAGATCTTGTTTCTCCTTTATCAACCTTTATACCAAGCTTCTTCTCTACCAAACCTTGATATCCTAATGAATATTCTCCTCCTAAAAATGCTTCAGCAATTTGGGTATCAAATATATTAACTAATAAATGCCCTGTCCAAGAGTAAATAGCTTCAATATCCTCTTTACAGGAATGAAAAATTTTAATTACAGAATCTGAGTAAAGAAAAGAACATTCATCCTTTAAGTTATTTATCGCAGTAGTATCAATAAGATAAATTTCTTCGCCATCATTAACTTGGAGAAGAGCAAGACGCATATTGTCTTTTGAAGTTCTTCTGAATTCAGTATCAATGCCAACATACTGTTTTAAAAGCAGTTCTTGATTTAAGAATTCAAGATCTTCCTTGGTTTCTATTAGATTAAAATCCACTTTTAGTTTTTTATATTCTTTGTAAGAGGAAATTTAAGTAATAGGAAATAAAAAAACCATAAAGTTAGAAACCCATAAAATTGATAATGTTCTGCTACTAAATATATATTCGCAAACACTCCAAATGCCGAGGTTAAAATTGAAATTATCAAGAAAACAAGCAAGACTTTCCACTTAACCATACCGGAGTCTAATAAAATATGATGTATGTGAGATCTGTCTCCAATGAACAGAGATTTCCTAGTCCAAAGCCTACTAAGAAATGTAGATAGAGCATCAATAAGAGGTAGAAAAACTATCCATAAAGCTGTCACGGGTTGGAATAATTTATCATCTCCCTGAGACAAAACGACTAAGAACCAGCCAGTTAAATAACCTAACCACATAGAGCCAGAGTCACCTAAAAAGATCTTCCACTTTTTACCAAATAATCCTAGATTAAATAATAAGAAAACGCTTAAGATCGAAGTTCCTAAGAATAAGGCACCGCTGTGTCCGTTTAATAAAGCTATAAAAGCAACAGATGTAGAAGCGACTAGAACAACAAAACTTACAAGGCCATCCATTCCATCAAGCATATTGAAAGCGTTACAAACACCTACAACCATAAAAATGGTCAAGGGAATGCCTAACTCTCCTAAATAAAAATTGCCCAACCCAAATAAGTTACCTAAATCAGTTATGTAAAAGTCAGTTAAGATAATCACTAACCAGCTAGCAAATATTTGTACAATTAATCTAATGGCTGTTGGTAAAGGCTTGATATCATCCCACAAGCCTAACAATAGAACTATTATCGAAGTTGAATAAACAGCATTTAATTGGGGAAATCGTTCATCTATACCTAATCTATAGTCTGGATGAATCAAGAAGCATAAGAAACTGGATAAAAATAATACCAATCCCCCTCCTAAAGCTATGTCACCTTTGTGGGTTTTTCTTATTCCATCTGGACTATCAACCAAACCGGATCTTTTGAATAAAATTGTTATCAATAAACAACAACTTACGGCTATGAATATAGAAGATAAATAAATTATAAACATATTATATTAATTCAATTTATTGGATATATTGCCTAACTCTTCCATAGTATTAAATGAATATACGTCTTCATAAAAATCTATTTCAAAAGTTCTTGCAGGGTTATTAATTGAATACAGATGCTCGACTATATCTAAAAAATTTAATTCAGTATTAATATTAGAGATAGTGTTATTTTTGAGTTTATTATTTTTAAGCTCAGTCAAAGTCTTCTTAATTTCTTTAGCTTTAATTAGGAAAAGACTAATATCAGTCTTGCCTTCATCAAGCATTTCTCCTCTTCTTTTGAATGCAACTCTTTCTGGTATTCCTAAATCATTTTCTAAATAAGTAACATAAGGATCTTTAGTTAAATAAACAGGAATTAATAAAGGTTCTGAGAACTTTAGGGTTAACAGTTTATTAATTAAACTATCCCGTTGCAGAACTGTATCTCCCCAACAAACCATTATTTCATTTCTTATCTTTTTAAGGTCTATTGCGTTAAGTGCATCTAAAACAGCCTGACCATCTCCTGATCCTGGCTCGCTATCAATTAAATTAATCTTTTTTAATAAATTTTTAGGAAGGCAACTCAAATAATGGTCTTTATGCTTAATATTGATAGGGATATAAAATATATCAAAAGAACAGTTTAATGTTTCTAGTAAATGAAGAAGGGCGGGTTTTCCTTTTATTTCAACTAATGATTTAGGAACATCTATTTTACCCATCCTTTTAGCTTGACCTGCACAAGGAATAATAGCCGCCCTCTCACTTATTTCCATCTTGTTCTATAAGAGTTAATAACCAAGTTAGCGATGACCTCAGGATCATGAGCACCTTCTGTCTCACCATCCTCAAGATTATGAATGATAATATCTTTAATATTTAATTGTTCAAGCTCAGTTCTATTGGGTCTCATATACCTAGGATCTTCATTTAGAGGTTCGTTAGCAATCATTACATCAAACAAATCAGACTCAGCATACTTATATCTCCCCTTCTGGTTTAAATAAAACAATGCTTGCCTGATTTGATCAACCGAGCTGAAACCTGGGGTTTCATTATCATTGTGAATATTAGTAATAAAGATTTTAAATGCCCTTGCCCCCTTAAGGCATTGGCTTAGATTTTCAGTAAAATAAGTTGGGTATAAGCTACTATATTGTGTTCCTGGACCGTAGATGACAATATCAGCCTGCTCTAAAGAGCTTTTAGCACTTGAGCTTAGAGGCGGATAACCTGAAGAAATATTTAATGCAAATTGTTTCTTTTCTTCAAAGTTAGCTAATTTATTAAAATCCTCCAAAATATTATTTCGAATAGGTTTATCTCTTAAATAAACTTCATAAATTGGAGAGACATCTGAATAATCAACAATGCTAGCTTCATCAAAAAGAAGATTACCTGACTCTGAAAGCGCATAAGCATAACAGTCATTTTCAGAGTTCAGATAAACCGGATCTGGAATCCTCAATTGTTCTCTAAATATCCTTTCTGCATGCTGCAACCCACCATGTAAGTCAGCCAACGAAGCATAAATTAAATTAGACAAAGCAAAGTCACTGAGATCTATTTTATTAAAATCTTTTGTAAAAAAATGATTAAGGGCCGCTCTTATTACTTTCTTAAACTCTAGAGGAAGTGAATTATAGTAATCGTAGATTAAGTTTGTTGAAGGACTAATTTCTTTAGAAATATCTTTTAGTTCTTTTAGTATCTGATCTTTGTCTCCATCTAGACGTAGATTCATAAAATTTTTAATACTCTTTTCAGAATAGAAGAAATCATATTGTTTTTCTTGTATCTTTCTTACATCAGAAGGGCCAAGGATTGAGTTATCAAAGAAGTCTCTAACTGCACCAGTAGACTTACCATCATCATAAGCGTTAGTAATATGGATTACCTCTATCTTAAAATTAGATTTTCTAGCCAAGTTTCTTAATCCATTGCTAATATTTCCAGAACCTCTTCCCCCAGAAAATAAAACAACTTTAATACCTGTCTTTTCTAGATCGTAATGACCTACTTTTCTTTTTAAACCATGAATATATCCTTTCGAATAAATGGATAAGTTCTCTATTAAATTAGCTTTGTTTGAATTAGTAAAAAGGTATACGAAGCCTCCAAAGAATTTGACATGGTGGATCAAGAGGTAAATGAAGAAATTGAGAGAAAAGAAACTAAAATTTTTATATAAAAATAACCAAGACCCCCTGACGGAATAATATAACCATAACTTGTTGGAATATTTCTTCTTTGAACCTGTGGCTGTGTCATGAAAACCTATGGCTTCAGGGGTATATACATGTTTAAAGCCATACAACTTCGACTTATACATGAGATCATGGTCATCATAATAAAGAAAATAGTCTGTATCAAACCAGCCTATCTTATCGTGAATAATTCTTGATATAAGAATCATGCAGCCATTAAGAGCATCAAAATTCTGAACTTCATCAAACTGACCTTCATCTATTTCATTAACACCGATACCTTTAGCTATGGCGTACCAGGAGCTTAGCTTGCTGCCTATAGCATGAAATTTAGATCTATCTTTGTAGAAAAATACTTTACCTCCAATAACTGCATTCTTTTCAGACTTAACTGCTTGCTTTACTAGTGATTTTAAGCACTTACTATCTAATATAAGGTCTTCATCCATTTTGAGCATATACTCCCAATCTGGGTTCATAAAATTTAAAGCCTCGACATAAGATCCGGAAGAGCCAGAGTTGTAAGGTAATGGAACTACTTTTAGAAAGCCTGAATCAATATATTCTGAGAAGTGCCTATTAACTTCTTCTATAGTTCCATCCATAGAGTAATTATCAATTAATACAATTTCATAACTTGCATTTGGGTAATCAAGAGCAATAAGCGATTGAATATTCTCTTTAATAATATATTTTCTGTTGTAGCTAGCGACTACAATTGAAACAAAAGGGTTTTCTTTCACGGTCTTTTAATTATGAATTACTATTTTATAGTCTTTAATTGACACTGTGAAATAACTTCAAAGAGATCTGTAAATTTGTTTATACATTTCAATGCCTCTATCTAAACTAAAAAGACTACTTGCAAGCAGCTCACATCTCTTAGATAGATCGGGATCTTCTAAAAGTTTCATTAAGCTTAAATTTATCATTTCAATATCTGAATTATCTAAATCGTATAGAAGCCCTACTTTGTTGACTTCTATTAAGTCCTTAACATCATTATTAAAACCATTACATAATATAGGTTTGCCACAACTTAAGAATTCTCCTATTTTGGTTGGCATCGATGCCTTTATAGAGAAATTTTCTTTAGCATAAAAACAGCCTATGTCTATTTGAGACAGATGATCAGATAAATCTGTCCTATCTACATCTTTAATGGAAAATAAGTTGCTTTTTAGGCCAAGAACACTGCACCTTTCTTTTATAAAACTATGGTTGCCTTTATTGAAGAAATCAATCCTTACGTCCAAAGATGAGGAGATTATTTTTATAAATTCAAGAACAGGGTCTATATCATAAGCCGTATCAACAGAACCTAAATGCCCAAAAACTGTAATATCTTTATTTTTCTTCTTCTTCGGATAAAAAATTGATTGATCTACGCAAGTAGGAATTACAGAGACCAAATCTTGGTTTACACTATACGAATTAAGAAGAATCATCTTTGATTCCTTAGTGAGGCAGACTATATGATCAGAATGCTCAATTAAAAACCTTTCGAAAGTTTTAAAAAATTTATATGTTCTGCCTTGCCTTCTCCACCCTGATCGATCTGCCTTCTCATCTGCCCAAAATCCTCTCATATCAAATATTAGTTTCTTTTTTAAGAGAGTCATTGATATAAGAACCATTAACCCAGGAATATAACTCCTTATGTGAATGATATTTATAGAGTGTTTAATGGTTAAAAAAGTCGAAAATAAAGCACCTACCAAAATATCAAATATTGTTGCTATGAAGGTTAGTCTTTTATGGTATGTAAAAGGCTTCCATTCTATGTTATTTACTAAGCAAATATCTTTTATCTTCTTAACTAGAGAGGGATTATTTAGATCAGATTTTTTTTCAAAGGAAATCAGATATATCTTATTTCTATTTGATAACCCTTCTAGATAGGCCAAAACCTGAGAACGTCCAAGGGGTTCCAGTATTCCATCATAAGAAACATAAAGAATTGAGTTTTCTGTATCCATTTTAATTATGATTATCTAGATACCATTGGTTAAATTGTATAAGCGACCACATCTTATGTTCGTTATTTACAGAGCCATTGAAGTGACTATCTTTTAAGTCTTGAACAACCTTTTCATTAAATAAATTATGCTTTTTAAGCACTTCAGGACTTAACATATCATTTACCCAGGGTTTAAGTTCGCTACGCATCCACTTGCTTACAGGGATCCCAAAGCCTTGCTTTGGTCTCTCAATTAATTCTGGTGGAACGTACTTATTTAATATCTTCCTAAGGATCCATTTAGACTTGCCATCTCTTATTTTATATTTAAGAGGCAGTTTATATGCATACTCTAAGAGTTCTTTGTTTAAGAAAGGAGCTCGTGTTTCTAGACTGTAATACATAGAAGACCTATCTACCTTACATAAGATATCATCAGGTAAATAGCTTAAGAAATCTGCATGCATCATAGCTTCTTCAAAAGTAAGATTCTCAGAATTGAAGAGATCTTCATACGTGAGATTACTTTCATTCGTAAATTCCATAATTTGATCTGAAGAAGTCCATTCCTTAGTCATAGAACTATAAAAAGAGTTTTTGTCATGTATATAAGAAAGCTTTTTTAAAGCTTTTTCTAATCTGTCTGACTTAGAGCCAGAGAATTTAAGAGGGAGAAAGCTGGATAATAAAGCAGTTGATTTTTTAGGTAATACGTTTGTTGATTTTATTAGAAATTTAGTTAACGAAGGCGGTATATGCTTTATAAGTTTCCAATATTTATTTGCTATTAAATATCTATTGTAACCTCCAAACACTTCATCCCCTGCGTCACCGCTGAGAGCTACCTTTACATCCTTTCTTGCTAGTTTAGAAACTAGCATAGTAGGTAGTTGAGAAGAATCAGCAAAAGGCTCACTGAATGCGGACGGCAGATGCTCTATCAAATCAAAGAAGTCATTTTCACCACAAGTGTATGTCGTATGGTTAGTCCCCAGGTAATCTGAAACTTTCTTAGCATAAACCGACTCATCAAATTCAGCGAAGTCAAACCCTATTGTGTAAGTCCTTGTATTACCATTAATTTCCTGCATTAGAGCTGCAACCAAACTTGAATCTATACCGCCTGAAAGAAATGCTCCTAGAGGAACATCAGAGATTAATTGAGATTTAACGGAGCTTTTTAAGAGATTTGTTATTTGTTCTTCAACTTCTAAGTCATTGAAAGAATCACTCTTTCCTTTTAGGTCAAGATTATTTTTTAGGTTCCACCAATTAAAGAATTGAACCCCTTTAGATCTGATCAAGCCTTCAAACGAGGAAAAACTATCCAACTTAAATTCCTTTAAGTCTAGTATGAGACATGAAGCAGGTGGAAGCTTAAAACTTGATTCATATATAGAATCAGGACTTGGTATATAGTTATATTGCAAGAAGTTCTCTACAGATTTCCTATTTATAGAATTGATAAATCCAGGAATTCCTTTAAGAGGATTAAGATCAGAAGCAAAGCCAAAATAATCTTTAGAACAACTCAAGTAAAGTGGCTTTTCCCCAGAATGGTCTCTACTGACAATGATCTCTTCCTTAGAGTGATCCAATAAAACGAAGGAGAACATGCCTTCCAATCTATTTAATGACTTCTTTAAATCTTCTCTTTCTAATAGATTTAATAAAGTTTCAGTGTCTGAAGTGCCTCTCCAGCCTATTCGATACTTCGAATCTAAATACTTCCTTATGTTTAAATGATTATATATCTCTCCATTAAAAATAATTGAATACTTCCCAGAATCTGAATGCATTGGTTGATGTCCTGTTTCATTAAGATCAAGGATAGATAACCTTGCATGACCAAACTTTATAATCTTGTTATTTATATAATGAGAAGAAAATCCTAAATTATCAGGACCTCTGTGTTCTATCTTGCTTACAAGAGACTTAAATTGTTCATCTTGAAAATTATATTCAGGGCCATGAACACAGCCAAAGATTCCGCACATAGAATTATTTTTATCCGTTTAATTGCATTGCAACATAATTCTTTTTAATTTTCATATAAATCTAAGAATTGTTTGTAAATAAGTTCTTTCGAAAAATTCTTAATTGTAAATTCTCTAGATCTAGTTCCCATATTGTGAATTAAGCTTGGATCTTCAATAAACCGACGCATTTTGGTTAATAAATCTGAATAATCTCCCTTACGGACTAGGAACCCATTCTCTTTTTCCATCATGCAATCTCTGCATCCTCTAACATTATTGAGGATCAAAGGCATTCCAGAAGAAGCAGCCTCCAGAGCTACCTGAGGAATCCCCTCTCTGTAGGAAGGTAAAACAAATACGCTAGCGGAGTTAAAAAGTTCTGGCATCTTACTATGCTCAACCTTTCCTAAATATTCAATATTCTTACTTTTATTTAAAATCTCAAAATCTTCTTCTGTAAGGCTATTAGGATTAATATCATCTCTTTCTCCGGCAACCTTGAATACTGCATCCTCTGTACTTATCCTTTCAGAGCATTTAATAAACTCCCTTATACCTTTATCAATTAATAGTCTGCTGGCAAAAAGAAAAGTTAGCTTAGAAGGATAATTGCTTCTTTTGTACAGTTCTGTATCTATACCGTTGCCCTTTATAAGAATAGACTTATTAGAATCTACTAATCCTTTTTTTATAAAGTCTTCTTCATCATCTGAATTCTGAAAAATTACTCTTATATTATTTTTTTTAAAAATAATTCTATAGATAAATAAGAGAATTCTTCTAATAATCTTAGCTTGTAAAGAATTGGATATAAAAGCATAACCCATACCCGTTATGCTGAAAAAAACTGATTCAAATCTTAAAAACAATGTACATATACCTCCTAGTACAATAGGTTTAGCTGAAATTAAACTTAATTTCTTTGGTTTTATATATACAAGCAACTGAAATAACCTAAAAAGATAATATAGATTTAAGAATGGGTTGATGGACGCTCTATCAAAATTAAAATTAAACAAAGTTATTTTCTTCTGATTCATCCTTGTTAAATCAGATGAGTTTGCATTACTCAAGTTTGTCAATACAGATACTGTCATTCCTTTGTCTATTAAGTATTCAACAATTCCTAATCTATGGGTCTTGAAAAATCCAAAGTCATTAACTACAAATAGAATATCTGGACTAAGCTGTCTTCTTTTTATCATTATCTAATAATCTCAAATAATAGAATCCTATAAGAAAAGGTAAAAAAGCTGTAAATCTGTAACGAGACAAAGTTCCAAAATTAAAAACGGTCAAAGCATGTATCCCTATACCTATAATAAAACCAATTAATATAATTAAATTTTTTCTTTTTAAGAAAAATCCATCCTTAAAGGCAAACAGATAAAACAAATAAAATAGAAAAACACTTTCTATGAAGACAAAAAGAGCAAATCCATTAGATATCTGCCAAGGTAAAGGTTTCAATAAGAAAATGGGAATTTCTTTCAAAGTTGTAAGCATTAAACTTATTCCACTTCCTATGCCTAAAGTCATTGCCTCTTCATAGGTGAGACCATCTTCTATGGCGTATGCTTGTCTATATAAATTGATTACAGGTTCATAAAATTCGAAAAGCACAATAATTCCAATTACTCCAAAAGCTAAACTTAAAAGCAGTCTTAAATTATCCTTATAAGCCTTAAATACGAAGAAAAGTAACCAAATAACTAGATAAGCAGGGCCATTTTGAATCTTTGTTACGGTAACTAATAAAATAGCAATAAAAGAAAGGGCAGGCTTTTCTTCTATCAAGTAAATTATTGACAAGATACTAAAGAAGATCACTAAGACTTCTCTTAAGCCAACAGAAGTAAATAAAATAAAGCTAGGAATAAGAAAAAATAAAATAACTTTGTTTGCCGGTATTCTTTTAGATAAAAAAACAAACATTATCATTGCGATAAGTTTATTAGTGAAGGCTAGGGATGTAACTGTTAAATAAGAAAAGACTGGAAATAAAGATAATAGAAAACTACTTAGCTGAATTCTGGCACGCTTTAAACCTCCATAAGTACTTACATCTACGTCAGTAAGACCATTTGATTTTATATTATTTATCTCACGTATATATTTAAACTGATCACTTAAATATTCAGGATTAAATAAAATAAAATTAAAAAAGAAAGGGGTGGATAAAAATAATAACCAAAAAGTAGAATATTTCTTATCTATTAACCTGAAATGGATAAAAATGAACAAGATTAAAACTAAAAATAGATAATTAGCTATTTCTGATAAGTAGTAAAAAGAACCGTAGCTACCGAATAGCTCCCATCCTTCAGAAAATAACATTTCTAAATAAGTCTTTTATAAATAATAAAAATAAAACGAGCTGCAAACCCTATAAACAGGAATAATAAATAAACAAAGGTAAGATTAGGACTTGTTGGATTCTGAGAACGATACGGATCCTCAATTATATTTAAAGAGTAAGGCAAATCATTAGATAAAAAGGCTATGCTTAGATGTTGTTGTTTTATTGCATCAAGCAAAGAAGCCCTTATGTCTCTTTCTGTAACACTTGTGATTTTTTCTGACAAGTAATCTAATTGGGAGTTAGCGTAAGCCAATTCATCTCGTTTAAGAATATTATCTGCTTCTTTTAAAAGATCCTCCAATAAAGTTTTATAGATCTCAGGCTGGCTTGTTGTAAACGAAACCAATATAGAATCCTTTTCTTTAGTAATCTCGACACTATTCTTAATTAAATTCTTTAACTGTCTTGGTCCAATGGTCTTATCTATCTCATATCCCAGAATGTAAGACTGCATTGATTGAGTTAGAGGAATATTATTATTTATATAAGTTCCCGAATCTTCGTCAAAACTATTTTTAAAGAACACTTCTGAATAACCCTTGTCCCATAATACGCTTGCAGTTTTATAAGTTGTTAGAGCGCTGACTAGGTCATCAATCTTAGTTCTTTTCTCATCAAAACCTAAAAGATCTGTAAATGCGCTACCGCTGTCAGAAGAACTATAAGAGTTATCATTGGAAGTAATATGAGCCTGAACCTTAAATTGAGGAACCAAAGAAAGAGAATAAAGAAAGCCTATAAATAAGCCTATTAAGCTGAAGGTAATCAGGCTTTTCAAATTTTCCTTTAGGACATTAAATAGAAAGGAGAATAATTGTTTTAAATTATCATTATCTAAATCTGTATTATCCATTTTCTTTAGTGGTTATATAAAAATCTATTAAAGTACAGTCAAAGCCTTAACATTATATAAATTTTGTAGTATTTAATCTCATTAGGACTTTGTTGTCTTCAGAAAAGAATCAAATATACCCTTGTATGTTGAAAAATCAATTATTACTAAGATGAAAGTTAGATAATAAAAGTCTATTACTTTCTCTGATAAGCTAGCAAGCAAATACCATTTTGTCTTTCTTAGGTAAGAAATAACCCTCAAAAAATGAAATAAAACGATACCTATCAGAAGCATTTTACTCATAGAAAAACTAAGAAATAAAAAAGTGAGATAAATTAAAGAATTTCTAAATACGCCTAAGTGCCAAGTCCTAAATAAACCATTTTCAAAAGTACCTCGAGAATAATTAGAAAATCTCTTATAGGTCTCACTATAATCCTTTGATATTTCCCAGTCAGAAGAAGAATTGAGATTGAATATAGATTCGTAGCCATTTACTTTAATTTTTTCTATAAAATCTAAGTCTTCAACTACATATTTTCCTTCAGGACTTTCTTTAAATTTGCCAACTCTTTTCCATACATCTTTATGAAACAACATTGACCCTACAGAAGGGATAATAGATTCGCCATTTATCTTGCCAACAATAAAAGACCCTAACGCTCTTTTAAATCTAGAATTAATCAAAGGCCTTACAGACCCAAAAATTACCTTATTTTCATCTTCTAAATAGCTAGAATATAGTTCTTTAAGCCAATCTCGGTCTGGATAAATTCCTGAATCTATTAAAGCTATAATGTTATTACTTGCTTTTTCTATTCCTTCGTTTCTTCCTGAACCTCTACAATTGCCTGTCCTATTAACAAAAGCTATAGAATCATTATTAATTTTATAACTGTTGATTATTGATTCTGTTTTATCCGAGGAATTTCCATCAGAAATTATAATTTCATCAGGCTGTAAGCTTTGGGTACTTAATTTTTCTAGGAGATAGCCTATAGTTTCCTCTTCATTGTATGTAGGAATTACAACCGAAATAGGAGCTTTATTCAAAATTAAATACTTTTATTAATTTCTTCCAATTGTTCCAAACTATCAACTGAATACCACTTATCAGGAACCAGATTAGAACAAAGTAGTTGATTTATATCTATTAATTGATGCCAAACTTCGCTGAAATCTTCTTTTGAATCTGTGAATTCATTTATCTTTAATGGATTGATGATCTGAATACCAGAGCAATATAAGTCAGTTGGATTTTTTCTATCAAACTTTTCAACAACATTATTTTGATCTTTTATTATGTAATCACCTTCAATACCAGGGACCGGTTTAACAGGTATGATCATACAGGCGGGAGACCCCTGTTTAAAATAATCATCTAAGAAAAGGTCAAAATTCATTTCTAATATATTGTCACAAGTTAATACAAATATAGGCTCATTAATTGTTTTAATTAACGTGTTATAGAGCCACCATGCATTACCCTTACCTTCCGTATTGAAAACTGCGGAAACATTTTGCTCGATAACATGACTAGCCAACATCGCACCTTTATAACCAACGGTTATGTAAATGTTTTTAAAACAAGATTCTAATTTCTTAATGCCATTAGCTATTAACGTGCTTTCACCATGAGGCGCCATAGCTTTTGGAATTTTATCTGTGAGGGGCTTCATTCTTAAACCCCTTCCAGCAGCCATAATTAGCGCATGATTTACCCTTTTATCTGTCACTTATCTGGCTCAGAAACAATCAGATTTAACATTTCTTCCTCAGACAGTCTTTCAGCTTCTTTGCTAGAAAAAGGGTCTTTAACAGAAGCCTCAGATATTCCCTCAAAATCAATTACGAAATGCTCCAAATCATCAAAGGTCTTAATATAAGTATTTTTGTTTTCCAAAATTCCAATTAAATACTCATCGTCTTTATCTCCAGGTCTTTTTTCTACCTCTTTCCATTCCGTACCAAAATGAGATTTCCAAATATCTAGCAGGTCAGAGACTTGAGCTGATTTCATTTTTTGGGAAAGTATCTTGCCACCTAACTCCTTTTGGTTGTTTAAACATCTTATTACTAAATCCGAAGCTTCGGAGACAGAAAAGAAGAATCTACGCATATTCGGTCCAGTTGTCTCTATGAGGTTCTTAGTTTCCATCATCCTCTTCCATATAGGAAATACAGATCCAGTTGACCAAGCAATATTTCCAAATCTCACGCAAGAAAAGTTTGTATCCCCCACTCCGTCTAAACCGGAAAATAATCTTTCCATAATAGCTTTTGTATGACCATAAATGTTACCGACAGGTGCTGCTGTCTTATCAGTAGAGATTCCTATTACAGTCTCTACTCCTGAATCAATAGATGCCCTCGCAACATTTTCTGATCCTAGGATATTAACATCAATACATTCGAAAGGTTGTTTCTCAGATAGATCTACGTATTTTGTTGCAGCCGCATGAATAATTATTTGAGGCTTATATCGCGAAACTGCATCTTTTACTGATTCTAGTGAAGTAACATCCAAAGGAATTGCTTCACATCCTGTTTTCTCAACAGCCAATCTATTGAGTCCATTATTCCTAGATCCCAATATCACTTCGTTTGAGGTTTTAAGCTTTAATGCAAGATCTCTTCCTAAAAAACCAGAACCTCCTGTTATAAGAATCTTTTTCATTGATTTAGCCAAGTATGTATTTTACGTTTGTATCGTTAGACATTACCCTTCTTTTAAGAGATACATTATTTTCCTCTGGAATATTATAACCCTGAACATTTAATAAACATCTATCAAAACCTAAATTTGAGACTTGATTAATTATTTCATTATTAAAATCTGCCTTACTTCCAAAAGGGAAAGCCAAAAATTTGCTCTTTAGACTTAACTCCTTGTCTAGAATATTAAAGCTTTTTACTATTTCCTGTTGGAGAGCTTCTTTTGATAAAAAAGAAAAGGAAGTATGAGAACAGCCATGACTGCCAAAATGCATTCCCTGGTTTTTCATTGTTTTTATTTCTTCCCAATTCATACATCTATCTTCTGAATAATCTATTTCAGAAATCTCTAACTGCGTTTTAATGCCTTTTATTATTTCAGATCTTTCCTCATCTCTAAGAAATTTTAGGTTACTTATAAGTTCCCATAAAAGTACATTCTCTTTTCCAATATATAAATTACGGCTAAAGTTTTTACTCCCAATTTCTATATCAAAATTCTTTTTGCTGTGGTCAAGCATAAGCTTTAAATCCCAATCCCATATTGGCAAACCACTTGAAATGTAATCTGTAGCTAGAAAAAAATGAGCTGTTAAGCCATATTTCTTGAGAATAGGGAAAGCAACCCGATAATTGTCAACATAGCCATCATCAAAAGTTATTATAACTTTTAACTTATTGGGTGGATCTGAAAGGGCCCGATCTAAAGAAGTGACTTCAAAATTTTCAGATAAATATTTTATTTGATTTTCAAAATTATTTTTGGAAACAATAGTTCCTAATGGGTTGTCTAGGTCGTTTTCCAGAACTCTATGATAAAGGAGAATTAGAATCTTATTTGAACGATCAAAACTAGCTTTATGATGATTAAAAGCCTGTAAGGATTTCTTTAATAAAGCTTTGATATTAGATTTAATTTCCATACATCCTAAGATTTATTTTTTTTGTTTAAGAATGGTGCAATCAATGCACCAAATGCATAACCAGGAGCTTTTGAGAGATCAAGACCAACTCCATATAAACCTATTAATAACCATCTAAAAGGAAATATAAATTTTAGATCTACTTTACGTTTTATTGGCATATAAACCCCTCTTATTAGAACTGCTAGACTGAAAATAGATGCAATATAGATTTTAGTTATATGAGGAAAGTATAAGGGTGAATCTTCTATCCATCCAGCAACTACTTTATTCCATCTATAAGTAGCAGCTATAAAAGCTATAAAAAGAATGGACTTTAAGGAGAACCATAAAAAGGAATTCTTATCGTTTTCATTTGGAAATGCTGTTCTTAGAACTAAATTTATTATAAAAATAAAAAGAATAACTAATAGATAAACTTTAGTTACATTAGGTATGTAAAGTAAACTTTCTTCCCAGCCAACAAAGGTATTCCATCTTGGTACCAGAAGGGCAGATAATATTAGCATTATTCCTAGATATAGATCCTTCATGTTGTTTTGAACATTAACTCTGGAAGTGTGCCAAGAATAAATGAAATACCTTTTTAGAATTTCCCAATAATTATCCGGCAGTTCCGAATAAGTTAAGGTTACTTCAGTTGGAGTTTTCCAATCTAGATTCTTAAATTTGAGATTTTTTCGCCAAAATAAATCATCAGCCGTTCTAACCCCTTCTATAAAGTAACTAGATTCTGAATAAATACTCTTCTTTATAATTGAACCTGGGGTAGTTTCATGACCTATTTTACCGAAAGTAGCAGCCTGAAGAATTCTTTGAAAACTAGTTTTAGATTTATATTCAGTAACACCAAAAACAACATCTTTTTTTTCATTTTCTAAAGCTTCTAAACCTAACTCTAACCAATTATCTTTAGGAACTGTCTTAGAATCTAAAAAAGCTAAATATTCTCCCTTTGCTTGGTTGGTACCTATATTTCTTGCTTCTCCTGGAAAAGCTCTATCTACTTTTAGGTACTGAATAGAAATATTACTAAAATTAGAACTCTTAACTACTTTGTGTACCTCCTGATTAGGACTTGAGTCAACAATGATGACTTCCAAAGCTTGGACAGTCTGATTTTTTACACCCAACAAAACTCTTTCTAGAGAATCAGCAAAGTTAAAAGAAGGAATAATTACACTGATCTTATTAGAATTCATTGTCTAAACTTAAAGATTATTTTATTAATTCTTTTATTCCTTCTTCAATTGAAATTAATTTATCAAGATGTCGTCTCATTTTGGTAATATCTGGTTTTCTTCTATACATATCTCCATCCTTTAGAGGGGGAAGATAAGAAATTTCAGAATCAGAGCCAATTAATTTATTAATTAAAATTGCAAGATCTTTTATAGATATAACTTCGTCACTTCCTACATTAACAACTTCATTTATAAATAAGTCTTTTTCAAGAACTATATTTGTAAATTTAATATTATCAATTACATGTAAAAAGGACCTAGATTGACTTCCATCACCATAAATTGAAATTCTCTCACCTTTTAACGATTGCTCAATAAATCTAGAAATTACAAAATCATTGTTTTGATTTGGGCCGTAGGTATTAAAAAATCTAAATATTGTAAACTCTAAACCAAATTCCTTTAGATAGGTTCTGAAATAGGCCTCACCTAGATTTTTTACTACAGCATAGGGCACTCTTGAATTTAAAGGTGTAGTCTCTTCATTTTGAGGAACTTCTACTGGCTCTCCGTAGACTTCAGAGGACGATGAATAAAAAACTCGCCTGACTCCTGATTCTTTCGAAAGCTCAAGAATATTTGATATTCCTTTAATGTCTTCAAGAACTTTTAGCGGACTATTTTGAGTCCTTTCAACGCCCACTAAAGCAGCATAATGGAAAACAAATTCAAATTGATTATTTCCCCAATGGCCTATTAGGGCCTCTTTATTATTTATATCGACATTGACTATTTTTAATCTTGGATGATCTTCAGAAAGATTTTTTCTGTTTCCAGTTATAAAATTATCAAATACAAAGACTTCAAAATCCTTCTCTAATAAAGATTTAACTAAAGAAGATCCTATATTTCCAGCACCACCAGTAACGAGTATCTTCTTCATTCTTTTTTATTCTTTATGTGATTCTTAAGAGGTTATACAGCTTCTTCAAAGCTTTTCCTATTATAGGCATATCTCTAAAGTAAGACTTAAGTAATTGAGTAACTATATACAGTTGACCTTTTAACGAATTAGACTCAAGAACTTCTGTTAGTTCAAAAGACTTATTGGACCACTCTTTCTTATACGCCTCCTCTCCTCCAGTGAAGTCAAAATAGGATATTTGAGAGTTAGAGCACCACTCCATAAGATCTTCTAATAAAAGTCGACCAACAGAATATTTTGACAAGTTTCCTCCTTCTTGAGTTGGCATTATATGGAAAAATGTATTTGAAGAAATTAACCCCCAATGAGTAGCGATAATAACATCATCTAAAAGCAAAGCGGAAAAATGAACCGAAGAGTCTTTACTCAACATTTTAGGCATTCCTTTATAAAATTCTCTATATTCATCTTTCTTAAAGATATCCCAGCCTTCCTTTTCTTTATATCTTCTGCTTTTCTGCTTGAACATGGTATCTATTAATGCAGATAAATCGCTTGGACTATCATAAATTTTAAATTCTAGATTTCCTAATTCTGAAAGTCTTCTTCTTCGCCTTCTGGAGTCTCTTAGAAACTTTTGTTTTATATGTAACTTCTTGTATTCATCCCAGTCATTTTCAAAGAAAGATTGACGAGAATTCATCATAAAGCTTGATTCTAAAAAATGAGAGAAAGGGTTTTTTTCTTCCCCTATATATGGTTTTTGCTTCGATAAATGTATTACATCATAGTCAGAAATAGCGGATTTTATTTCTTCCCAAAGAGATAAAAAGTTATCCTTAAAAAATTTACTATTTGGTTTAATTATTGGGGACATATAATCTGTAACCAGCCCTCCCAACCATTCGAGGACTTTTATTGGCCCAATTTTTTTAACTCCTAAAGGCAACAATGCTTCTAACTGATTTCCGTTAAACAAACAAACTATATTAGGTTGTACTTTAAATATTGGAGAACCTATAGTTTCATACCAATTCTTTAACCAGGTATACGTCTGAAAAGGCGTTATTTCTGCTTTAAGCTCGAGTTCTTTCCAAAGAATTTCAATCTCTTTGTCAAAGTCCTTGTATATTCTTATATCCATAAAAAGGTTAGCTTACTACCTAATTTTTTCTTTTAATTAGACGATAGAAATTTGTTAAATAAACTCCAATTATTGGAGATCTTTTTAAGGCTGACTTCAAATTATTGAAATATAAATAGAAGTTGCCCATTAAAGAATTTGATTCAAGAACTTCAAATAACTCTTCTGATTGATTGGTCCATATTTTTTTGTATGGCTCATCACCTCCAGTAAAATCTAAATATTGAATTCCGTTTAAAGAACACCATTCAAGGAGCTCCTCTAATAACAATTTACCTGCAGAATATTTTGCAAATTCACCTCCTTCATGAGTTGGCATAATATAATAAAGAGTATGCTTATTGATAAGCCCCCAATGACAAGCAATTAATTTGTTATCTAATAAAAGTGCAGAATAGTGAACTGAAGAATCTCGAGTCAACTTCTTAGGTAAGTTGATATAGAAATCTCGAAATTCATTAATTTGGAACATGTCCCAGCCTTCTTTCTCTTCGTATCTTCTCTTTTTTTGTTTTAGCATGGTTTCAATAAATGAACTTATATCTTCTTCATCAGAAAAAACCTTAAAATGCAGTTTTCCTAATTCCGATAACCTTTTTCTCTGTCTTCTTGAGTCAGATAAAACTTTCTTGCTAATGAATTCCTCTTTGTATTCTTGCCATCCAGAGTTAAGGAAGGATTGATAAGAGTTCATTATAAAGTTGTTATCTAAGTAATAAACAAACGGATTCTGATTTAGTCCAATCTTTGCAGGCTGCTTAGTTAAATTGAGAACATCATAACTAGGTACTTTTGATTTTATATCCTCCCAGAAGTTTAAAAAATTAGACTGTAAGAATATAGAATCTTTTTTAATTAATGGCATCATATAATCAGTATTTGGACCTCCTAACCACTCTAACACTCTTACAAAACCTTCTTTCCTAATACAAAGAGGTAAAATTGCTTCTAAATGATCTTCAAGAAACACACAAATTATTACTATTTGATTTTTGTAAATTGGAGCTCCGATGATTGTTTGCCAACTCTCTAACCACAAATAACTTTGGAAAGGAGTTGATTCTGTGATTATCTCTAAATCTTCCCAATAAGATTTAACTTCATCGTTGAACTCATTGTAAATTTTTATTTCCATCAAGAATTAATACTAATCATAAGTAGAAAAGCAGACTAATCTTTTCCATCTTTTGTAAGCGATATTATCTGCGATTATTTGATCTGGCCTTAAAGTAGGCCAAGAAAAAATAGAAACGTTATTCCTCCAACCCCAATCAAACCAATAGTTTCTTTCTTTTTCATCTGCAGTATATGCAGCAAAACACCATGGGTTTGATTCAAAATGAGGTTCTTCGTAAACAGGCATGAGTCCTTTTTCGACAGCTAAATCTCTATAATAAATAAACTTTTTTCTTCTCTTAAAAGCAATCTTTTCCCAGTCCGAGCTCTCAATTATCTTTAATATATTTTTATTGAGCAATAAATCTTCAGAAAAAGATTCTTGAAACGCAAATGGGTCTTCGTACTTAGGCCTAACTTTTAAAAGAACTCTTAATTTATTTTTCAGCTTCGGGTAGTTATCTAGGTATAAAGATATCTTTTTAGGGCTTTTAGGATCAGGGCTAGATTCCAATACTAGGTCGCCTAAAGGTTTTTTAGTATCATTTAAATACAATTTTCCTCCATCAACAATATTTAGAAATTTTCTAGGTGAACTTATACCTATATGACCAAAAGTCCCTAACTCTTTGCCATCTAATAACCCTTTATGGCCATGTGCGTTATCTTCAATTAAGAAAAGGTTATTATTATTAGCAAATTTAATAAACTTTGTAGTGTCTTGTGGTTGCCCAAAATAGTGAACCATAAGAATGGCTTTAGTATTCTCAGATACTAAATAGTTTAATGAATCCCAATCAGGTCTAAGGCTATCATTAAGATTATAAGTTCTGTAATTTAATGAATTCTGAATAATTGGCTGGAAAATAGAGTCGCAAATAAAGTCTGGAATTAAAATCTCTTGGCCTTCCTTTAAATCTAGAGCTTGTAAGCCATATTTTAAAGCAGTTCGAGCCCTTGAAAAATGAAATATACTCTTATCTTCAGGCACTTTTCTCTTTCAAAAAAACAAAAACTCTATAACTAAAAAGGCAACCTATATTGCGAAAAATGGATTTAAACATTTACATTGTAATAGTCTAGGTACCAGTCTACGAAATTTGCTATACCTTCTTCAATCGAAGTTGAGGGAGTAAATCCAGTTAATTCTTCTAACTTCGTCGAATCGGAACATGTGGATTCAATATCCCCAGGCTGAAGAGGAAGAAAATCTTTAATAGCTTTCTTTCCCAAGCTATTTTCTATCAATTCAATAAATTTATTTAACTCCACAGGCTTGCTTCCTCCTATGTTTAGTATATTGAAAGGTGCATAGCTTGTGCCAGGATCAGGGGAATTTTCCCAATTACTATCCTTAGTAGCAATTTCATCATTTGCTCTTACTATTCCTTCTGCAATATCTGAGACATAAGTAAAATCTCTAAGGTGATTACCATTGTTAAAGATAGAAATCGGTTTATCTTCAATAATATTCTTAGTGAATTGGAATAAGGCCATGTCAGGCCTTCCCCAAGGCCCATAAACCGTAAAGAATCTTAGACCTGTTGTCGGGAGATTGAATAAAGAGCTATAACTATGAGCCATTAACTCATTGGCTCTTTTCGTTGCAGCGTAAAGCTGCACAGGGTGATTGACTCCATCAGACTCACTAAAAGGTTTCTTTATATTTGCTCCATATACACTACTTGTACTTGCGTACGTTAAATGATCAATAGAGAAATGCCTACATGATTCTAAAATATTAGTAAAAGCTTTTATATTATTATCTATATAGTCGTGTGGATGAGTAAGGCTATGCCTAACACCAGCTTGAGCAGCTAAGTGTATTACGCGGTCTATAGAATTTTCATTAAACACTTCCTGCAAAGAATCTTGATCACACAAATTTATTTCATAAAATCTATATGAGCCTTCTATATTAGATTTAGAAGCGTCTAGTTCAAGATTCTTTAACCTAGACCTTTTAAGAGAGATGTCATAGTAATCATTTACAGAATCAATTCCTATAACCTCATCTCCTCTTGAGATTAAAGATTTGCATGTGTGATATCCAATAAAACCAGCGTTACCAGTAAGAAGTATTTTCATTTTTTTAAATCCCCAAAGGATTTTTCAATATTTGTAGTTTATCAATTAGGATAATCAATAGGTACATTATCTTCAATAACCAGTAAAATCTCTTAACTCTTTCTTAAAATTCCCTTGAGGGTTCTTCCATTCTGAATATCCGAATATATATATAAAATCTAAATTAAAATCTTTGGCTGTTTGGTAATCTAAAGCTGAATCGCCAAAAAATACTCCCTTCTCTTTTTGATCAATGCTCTGAATAATCTTATTATTATTGAAGTTTTTTGTATTTGGACTTCCGTAAATTTCTTGGAAAAATGATGATATTTCCCTTTTATTAAAGATTTCAATTAATTCTTCTTGATCAGAGCCTGAATTAACAAAACACTTCGAATTATTTGAATTTAATTGTTTTAAGAAATTAATAACTCCAGGCACATATTCACACTCAAGAAGGTTCTTATAAACATAAGAGCTAAATCTATCTAAAGCATTATTAATATAATTCTCAGAATTTTCGACGGGGTGAATGCCATTAAAAAAATATTCAAATTTCTTATATCTTGATTCGCCACCATTTTCTTTATGATATGAAACTAGCTCATAAATCTCTTCTGATTTATACCCCTCTAAAGCATAGACAAATGCATCTGATTTTATTTTATTAGAATTTAAGATTACTCCATCGCAATCAAAGACATAAAAATCATAATCCATTGATATGATTCCTTACTCTTTCAAGATCTTCCGGTGTGTCTACGGCAATTGAAGAACCAGAAACATCTACCATCCTAATTTCATAACCTTTCTCTAATAGCCTTAAGATCTCAATATCCTCTATATTCTCATTATGAGTTTTTTTACTATTTGGTCCATATTCATTTAACGATTCTTCCGTAAATCCATATATACAAACTTGCCTCTTTGCAGCTAAGAATTTTGAATCTTTAGTGGTAGGTATCGGGGCCCTTGAGATATAAAGTAATTTATTAGACTCATCAGTTACAACTTTCGGTATATTTGAGTTATAAAAGTCTTGTTCTCTAACAATTTCTGTCATTCCACAAAAACAGCATGAAGGGTTTTTTAAAAATGCATCAATTACAAGTTTAATATCATTTGGTTCAATCAACGGCTCATCGCCCTGTACATTAACGTAAAAATTAGCTGGATATATTTTAGAAACTTCAGCAACTCTATCTGTGCCTGTAAGACATTCACTGGACGTTCTAACAACCCTCATTTTGTTATCTGAACAATGATCTTCTATCCTTTTATCATCTGTAGCAATAATGATATTTGTATCAGATGCTATTTCCTCACATTTCTCCCATACCCTCCGAATCATAGATTTTCCTTCTATATCAACTAAAGGCTTTCCAGGGAATCTACTTGAAGAGAACCTTGCAGGAATAACAATGAGATAATCTAGTGCCATACTTTGTCTCTATCTTATAAAAGAGAGGTCTTCACATTGAAAAGAGTTGGCGTAAGAGAAGTTATTTCGATGGCATTTTCTAAGCTTCTATAGGTTGTTAAAACTTCTTCCATTTCGTGATATCTAATATCATCTTTTTCATAACCATCAAAACCGATTAATTTTATAGACCTTGCTCCAGCTTGAGTAACAATCGCAAGAGCATAAGCTGCAGATAGTGGCCAATTTAAAGTAGCTGACTTTGGATTTATAATAAAAGCTCCTTCTTTTAAATTGAGGCCATAGTCTAAAATAGTTATATCAGATATATCTTCAATAATCTTCATACCTAAACTCTTCATGGGTAAAATTAAAGGGTGTTCTAATTCTTTGTATTTAGATGAGTCGAGAAGAGCCCTCATCTCATGGGAAACGATAGTGGCATCGCCTAAATTATTCGAAATATGCTCATTTATGTTTATAAATAGAACTTTATGGTTAGATTCTTTTATAAGAGCTATAGCTTGTTCTTTATAATCTTTTGTTGAGGGTCCTCCTGCAATCAAAACAACATCTTGATTTGATAACCAACCAGTTGCATCCCAAGACCCTTTTTTCTCTTCATGACTGCCGTAGATTGATTCTCTTAACTCCAAAGCACTATAACTTGAAGAGCTTTTCTTCGACAGATTTTGTAAAAATTGAAAGATTTGGTGTTCATCATATCTAGAATCAGCTAATAAAGATTGAACGAAGGTTGGATGAATATTGTTATTGGCTGCAAATTGATAAAACATATTTGGTCCCCATTTATGAGTATCTTTTATCTTTTCAAAGTCTATCAATGATGCTTGAAGGTAAGATAAATCAGAATTAATGATCTTTAAATTGTTTAATTCCATCAACAAGCTCTCCGTTGTCACATTTCCAGCACCTCTTCCCATACCTGTCATTGTGCAATCACACCATGCTATTCCTTCTTGAATAGCGCAAACTGCATTTGCAAGTGCGAAACCCTTATTGTTATGTGAATGGAATCCTGTTTCACCAACCCATCCTTTGCTTAAAGAAGTATTTATTCTTTTAATATCATCAGGGTTCATATTGCCTAAAGAGTCTGCGAAATAAAGAACGTCTACTAACCCCCAAGAATTAATCTCACTCGAAACTTCGAAATAACTTTCTTCAGTTTTGCCATTAGCTTGCATTAAATTTAAGCCAATCTTATACCCCAGTAATTTAAGCTCCTCTAAAATCGTTTTAGTAAAGAGGACATCTTCATAATTAACAGCAAGTCTGACGATAGAGACCACAGAGTTCTCAGAAAATAGGAACCTATCAGCCAAATTATCTTTAATTTCTTCCTGAGACTGCCCTTCAAAGTCTTTTGCATTAAGCATTACGCTATATTCAAGATTTTTAGGAAGATCGAATTGCTTTAAAAAATCTTCAGTTGTAGTAGAAAAATTTAAATCTTTATTATCTTTCGGATCATTTCTCAGTCCAAGCTCAACTATGTCAACATTACAAAGGCTCATTGCTTGTAGATATCTATCTACAAGGTCTTTATTAAAAGACCAGTCATTATAATAGCCCCCATCACGAAGGGTGCAGTCTAAAATCTTAATTCCCATACTGATTATTATAATCTTCCATCTATTATTTCTTTAGGTAGCACGCCCTTAATATCAAAGATTACTCCACCGTCTATCAAAACCTTACTTAAAGTTGATGCCTCAGCTTTAAAATCGTCATGCCCAACCGCTAAAATTATTGCACTGTAAAGCTTTTCTTGAGGCATATTAGATAAACATTTAATGTCAAAAGCACTTTCTATTTCTTTAGTATCAATGTGCGGATCGAAAACATCTACATTTAAACCTTTTTTTATAAAAGATTTTACTAGATCAAAAACTTTAGAATTCCTTGTATCACTGCAGTTTTCTTTAAATGTAAGTCCAAGAATTAAGACCCTTGTGGATGAATTAATTTCTATTTTATTATTGATCATTAAGCCAATAACTTCGCTAAAGACAAATTCACTCATTGATTCATTGATTCTTCTACCTGAAAGAATAATTTCAGGGTTATACCCCAAAGATTCTGCCTTACTGCTTAAATAATATGGATCTACTCCGATACAGTGACCACCTACAAGTCCTGGCCTAAAGGGAAGGAAATTCCATTTTGTCTCTGCTGCTTCTAAAACTTCAAAGGTATCTATGTCTAATAAAGTAAATATCTTAGAAAGTTCATTTATGAAGGCTATATTAATATCTCTTTGGGAGTTCTCTATAACTTTTGCTGCTTCAGCTACTTTAATTGAACTAGTCTTATGAGTACCTGCTTCAATTATTTTTAAATAGAGTTCTTCTATTACAGAAGCAACTTCTTGAGTTGAGCCACTAACTACTTTCTTTATCGAAACTAGTTTATGATTTTTATCTCCAGGATTAATTCTCTCCGGACTATAACCGCAGAAAAAATCTGTGTTAAAGATCAGTCCAGAAGAGTTTTCAAGAGCAGGAACGCAAATTTCTTCAGTGGCACCTGGGAAAACTGTTGATTCATAAATAACTATACCTCCTTTCTTTAAGTGCTTACCTACAAGCTCAGAGGCTTTAACTAAAAGATTAAAATCAGGCTTATTATTACTATCAACAGGAGTTGGAACAGTTACGATAAAACAATCAACAGAGCTTAAATCCTTCTCATCATGTGAATAATTTAAAAGGTCTGATTGAATCAGCTCAGAAGGCTCTAATTCATTAGAAGAATCTATGCCTGCTCGAAGTTCTTCTATTCTCTTCCTGTTTATATCAAAGCCAACAACAGAGAAGTGCTTAGAAAATTCTATAGCCAAAGGCGTTCCCACATAACCCATACCTAAAACTGCAATTTTCTTCGGAAGTTTCATTATTTTCTATTCCTTAGGTTTAATAAAAATTAGAAAGTACCTCTAACTTAAATTAGATAGGTTTATTATAGTTTCATTCAATAAATAATGCTCTTACGTTTGTAACAACATACGAAAAAGTATTTATTTCTTTTAGTATTAAATACACTACAAAGTATTTACGACTTATAATTATTATCTTAAAGATTAAAGAAGCATGAATGTCGAGTCTTATTAATCTTTTACGCCTTACTCTTTCTTATACATTTTAGACGTTAATTAGATTATTATGTGAACTTAATGATCTTAGATGATACTTTTAAAGGGAAAACTGTCCTCATTACAGGTCATACAGGCTTTAAGGGAACTTGGCTTACTGCTTGGCTTAATAAATTAGGAGCAAAAGTTACGGGAATTTCCTTAGGAGTAGCTACAAGCCCTTCTCATTTTGATTCCTTTAAAGACCTAGATTATGTAGAAGATTTAGTATTAGACATTAGAGATAGGAAATCTCTAAAAAAAGTTGTCAATGAGGTACAGCCAGATTTTATTTTTCATTTAGCTGCACAAGCCTTAGTAAGAGATTCATATGTAAATCCAGTAGATACTTGGGAAACTAATTCTATAGGCACTCTAAATCTCCTAGAGTCTTTAAGAGAACTAGATAAAGAATCAACTGCCGTCTTAATAACTAGTGATAAATGCTATAACAATAAGGAGTGGGTATGGGGCTACAAGGAAGATGATGAATTAGGGGGGCCTGACCCTTATAGTGCCTCGAAGGGAGTTGCAGAACTTATAATTAGATCTTATGTTAAGTCTTTTTTTCCGCAAGATATTACAAAAGTTAGGATTGCTTCAGCACGAGCAGGTAATGTTATAGGTGGAGGAGATTGGTCTAAAGATAGAATAGTACCTGATGTAATTAAAGCTTGGCAAAATAATAAAACTGTTGAATTAAGGAGCCCGCATTCGACCCGGCCTTGGCAACACGTTTTAGAGCCCTTGAGCGGTTATCTAAATTTAGCACAGAGATTAAATGAGGACATTAATTTACATGGTGAATCTTTCAACTTCGGTCCTTTAGCACAACAAAACTACAGTGTTTCTGATTTAGTTAATTTTATGTCCAAGCAACTTAAAGGACTTAGTTGGAAAGACGTATCCGATCAAGACCAAGGTCCCTACGAATCTGGATTATTAAAGTTAAACTGTGACAAAGCATTATCTCTTCTTAACTGGCACAGTGTCATGGATTTTGAGAAGACAGTGGATTTCACAGCAGAATGGTATAATGAATTCTACAAAGACAATCAAAAGGCCGCTGATGTCACCTCTAAACAAATTGATAGCTTCTGCAAGCTGGCAAACAAACAACAAATAAAATGGTCGATGTAAGTTTAGAGTCTATTAAATCAAATTCTCAGAAAAGGATTTCAACACTAAATGGGGATGTTTTACACGTATTAAAGTGTTCTGATATAGACTTTAAAAAATTTGGAGAAATTTACTTTTCTTGGATTGAAAAAGGGTCTATAAAAGCTTGGAAGAAACATAAAAGAATGACTATGAATATTGTTGTACCTTTTGGAAAAGTAAAATTTGTTTTTTTTGATGAAAATTCTCAAACCTACAGAAATGAAGAAATTGGTGAAGATAATTACTTAAGACTAACAATACCTCCTGGTCTTTGGTTTGGTTTTAAAGATATGACAGAAAATAGAAGTTTAATTACCAATATTGCTGATATAGAGCATGATGATAATGAAGTTGATAGGTTGGATATAAATGAAATTAAATACGACTGGAATAATTAAGTGAAAGTAATTCTATTAGCTGGAGGTTATGGGACTAGACTTTCTGAATATACTGACCTTGTACCTAAACCTATGGTACGGATAGGTGATAAACCAATTTTATGGCATATCATGAAAAACTATGCTCATTTTGGTCACAAAGAATTCTATGTTGCACTAGGATATAAAGCTGAGGTTATTAAAGAATATTTCTTAAACTATTCTTCTCTTAATTCCGATTTCTCTGTAGATTTATCTACTGGAAAAGTAAGTAATATAAAAAAGAATGATATAGATTGGAAAGTTAATCTTATAGATACTGGAAAAGATTCTATGACAGGCGGAAGGGTTAAAAGACTGCAGAAGCATATTGGTAACGAAACTTTTATGCTGACTTATGGAGATGGACTGGCAAATATAGACATAAATAAACTCTTAAATTTTCATAAAGACCATGGAAAACTAATTACGATGTCTGCCGTAAGGCCAACCGCAAGATTTGGAGAAGTATTTACTTCCGGAGATAAAGTTACAAGTTTTTTAGAGAAGCCGCAATTGCAAGATGGTTGGATTAATGGTGGATTCTTTGTTATTGAGCCTGAATTTTTTGACTATATAGAAGAAGATTCTACGATGCTAGAAAGAGAGCCTCTAGAAAAGGCAGTAAGCAAAGGAGAGTTGATGGTATTTCGTCATGAAGGGTTCTGGCAATGTATGGATAGTAAAAGGGATAGGGAGCTGCTAGAAAAACTTTCAGGTAAAGATGCTCCTTGGCTTGTTGAATAAGTGAAAGAAAGAATTTTAATAACCGGTGGACTAGGTTTTATCGGAGGGAGACTTTGTGAATTCCTTATTGAGGATGGTTACTCTGTATATGCCTCAACAAGAAAGACTAAGCTGACTGAAGGGCTTGATAGTAGAATAAATCTAGTTAAGTTGGACCTAGAAGAAAATGATTCTAATTTCGAAGACTTATTAAATGACATTGATATAGTAATCCATGCAGCAGGTCTTGATGCACATTCTTGTAAAGAAGATCCAGACAAAGCATTCTTAATTAATAGCGAAGGGACTTCTAAGATTCTAGAAGCAGCGATTCATAAAAAAGTTAAGACATTCATATTTCTTTCAACTATTCATGTTTTTTCTAATTCTCTTATTGGAAAATTCTCAAAAAACTCCCCTACAATTAATAAACATCCTTATGCAACTTCTAATCTAGAAGGCGAGAGTTTAGTAATGAAAGCCTCAGCTGAAAATAAGATAAATGGAATAGTGCTGAGGTTGGCTAATGTCTTTGGAGCTCCTGTAAGAAAAGAAGGTGAATGCTGGAATTTGTTTGTAAATAATATTTGTAAGGAGTTAATTATCAGCCAAAAAATAACCTTAAACTCATCAGAGCATATAGAAAGGAATTTTCTACCTATGAGTGCTCTATGCAACATAATCTTAAGTATTATTAAAAATAAGTTAAATACTCCTAATAAAGAGGCTTTAATTGTTAGTTCTAAAGAATCTCTTTCTCTGTTGAATATGGCGAGAAGAATTCAAGATAGGTTTTATAAAATAACCTCTTTAAAAAGTAGAATTATTAAACAAGATATAGATCAAGACTATAAAAATCATGAACTTGTAATTAAATCTGATTTTGTTGTTGAAGAAAATCTTTTAAATATAGAATTGGATAATTTAATTAAATACTGTCTTAATAACTTTCCTAGGAATAAAGAAGATGAATAAATCAGAGCTAAAAGTTTCTATAGTTATGCCATCTTACAATCACGGTCACTTTATTGATAAAGCAATAGACTCAGTTATAAATCAATCTTTTAAAGACTGGGAAATAGTAGTAATAGATAATAACTCCAAAGATAATACCCATGAAGTGCTTAGCAGATATAAGGATATAAATCTAAGAATTCTAAATATAGACAATAAGGGAATTATTGCTGCCTCTAGAAACCTAGGTATTACAAACTCAGAATCAGATTATATTGCTTTCTTAGATTCAGACGATCTGTGGTATCCAAATAAACTTAAGGTATGTCTTGACCTTCTTGAGAAAGGCTATGATATGGTCTGCCATGCTGAAAAATGGACAGGACTTGGCAAAGAAAAAAATGTTATCTATGGCCCTGAACATAAAGCCTCTTATGATTCCTTATTATTTTCAGGGAATTGTATCTCTACTTCCGCTGTTGTATTAAAGAAAGAAGTATTAACCCTTGTAAATGGATTCTCTGAAGAGTCAGAATTCGTTACAGCGGAAGATTATGACCTTTGGTTAAGGATCTCAAAAGAAAATAAAAAGATTGGATTTGTAAATGAAGTTTTGGGTGAATATAGGATTCACGATAACAATCAAAGCAAGATAGATTATAAAAATATGAATGCAATAACTTCTGTCTTAAAATTCCATCTTAAACAGAATGAAGAAAAAGGTATAAATAACTACTTAAGAAGTAAGAATTGTTTAGCTAAAGTCATCTACGGGAAAGGCAGAGAGTTGCAAAAACTAGGTCAATTTAAGAAAGCTAGCTTATTATTCTTGAGAGCTATCACCTCTTTCCCTTTAAATATAAAATTTTATATCGCACTGATAAGTTCTTCATTCGGTATTAAACTTATCTAATCCCAATAATATTTCAATTCCTTTTTTAGTTACTGGTTCAAAATAATTTTCTTTTACTTCTAAACTTAGATCTAAATCTTTAGCTTTTTCCTGATCGCTTCTATTAAAGAAGTATCCTAAGGCCTCTAATAATTCATCCTTATTAGAGCAGCTTCTCCATAAAGATTTACTTACATTTTCTGGTATAGATAAAGAAGTAAAATTTAATAGCTCCTCAATTACTATAGTCGATGTATTGCAAGCAATGGCTTCTAGAGCTGCGCTAGAATTTCCTGTTATAAGCAAGGAAGACTGCTCAATAACCTCATAGAGATCTGATTCTTCGAAAGTAAAGTAATTCCATTCTTTAAGAAATTTATCTTTCCAATCTTTTAAGGGCGAAATTGGATGAAATTTTAAACTAATCTCTAAATCCTTATAACTTTCTCTTAAATTACAAGAATGTATAAGAGATAGTATATTGATAGAAGATGTAATATCCCAAGGTAAGGCAACTATTATCTTTTTATCAGTATGCTTAACACTAGTATTCTTTTTCCAAAGATGTGCATACCTAAAGGCAGGAACAGGCAAGCATCGCGTGTTGGGATCGTTCGATTGTATTACCGATCTAAAAGACCTGCCGAATATCCCTATATAGTTAGGAGCAACATGTGATTCATTTTCGTACTCAGTAGGGCTCATGCATAAATCTATTAACCTAGGTATAAAACCTTGATATCCAATTACATCTATATTTGGGTAGAATTCATTCATTCCAATTGAATAGCCTGAATCCAATGCTTGCCCTTCCCACCAATCGATGAAGCGAGTTACTGTAATATTATTTTTTCTTAAATTCTTTATAAATAGATAGTTTAGGATATTTTCTATACCAATCCTGTATCCATTAGTAAGCCGAACCTCTTGTTTGACTAACTCGCTAAAAATAATACCTTTATACCTTACTTCTCTGAGGGTCAGATTATTTATTCTAAAACAATGCAAACAAGCATAAAGAATATCTGGAATACTTAAAAAATCTTCTTTAATTAAAAAAGAATCCCTTTTCTTTCTAAGCTCTTTAAAACTAGAGTAAAAATTATAAATTTTTGTATAAACTAAAGTAGGAACAAAAAAAACAATTTCCTTTTGTTCATCATCTAAACCTTCCCATAAACCAGGATAGTATCTTTCTTTCTGAATGGAATCAGGAAAAGCAAAAGTATCAATTAAAATAAGATTCTTTTTATATTTATTATCACCCTTAAAGGTAATCCTGGAAGTAAATATCTGTAGTAATTTAGTGAAAAACTGATCACAAAAATATAAGATCACTCTGAATCTTCTAAGAGTTGAAGAATTCTTATCATATTCGACAGTTATTGACGTATCTCTTATTAATCCCTCAATAGCATTATATTCAAATTCAGAATCTAAAATTATTTTGCTTAAATTTTTATTAGTCTCAATTTCTTCCTTCACCAGAATCAAAGTACAAAATCTAAAAAATAAAGAACTGTTTATGTGATTCCTGCTAGAAACTGAAGCGCTCCACCAGTCTAGATTAAATGCTTGAGAAATAGAACATTTACCCAACAAGTCTATAAATTCCTTTTTATTTGAAAAAATTATTGAATCTAATCTTTCCTTCAATTCTAAGTCAGTACTAATGAAATCATGTCTTGCATCAAATATGCTTTCATCTACTTTGTTTTTCCTTTTATTAGGCATATTAATATTATAAGTCTAGAAGTTGTTTAAGAGTTCCTTAGCTTCTTAGCTAAACCTAATTCAAATGGGCTAACTTCTTTCGCATATTTTTCGCAAAAGGTCTTTCTAGCTTTCTGAACTTCTGCTGAATGCCACCATCTTTCAATGTCACCCCAAATTTCATCTACGTGGGTAGATGCACTTTGCGGGGTTTTATGGAATATACCTACATTAGATAACTCTTCAAAATATATTAAAGATTCAGACCTTATTTCCCATAGTTCTAAATCCCAAAACATTACTGAAGGTATATTTAAATAAAGAGTTTCTAAAAATGAAGTTGCGTTATAGGAATGAACAACTAATCTGCTTTGGGAATATAGATTGCCAATTGCTTTCCTTCCATTATCAATTTTAAGTTGAGGAAATCCCTCTAACCATCTTCTTTGCTCATCTCTTCCGTAGTCTTCTTTGAATCTTCTTAATAAGGTTTTATCTTTAATCTCGTTGGGAAGTGATTCTATAAAACTTAGCTGATATCCAAAGTAACTTGACCATTGACTAGATACAGGAATCGAAAGCATGCGATAGCTATATCTGGGCATATTAGTCGATACAAATAACAGGTTTCCGTCTGGTTTATAACCAACTTTTTTTGTTAAGTTAGTAAAAATGCCAAAAGGATAAACTTTATTATCTTCCTCTAATTTAAGTTCATTAATTTCTTTATTCCACCCCCAAGTTAAGAAACTATCGGAAATAGAAATTACATGTTCCTCATCTGCATTAAAAAGATCTATCCCATAGTTGCCTCCGTGCTGACCAATCAATAACTTAGAACCTTCTTCTACTTTTTCTGCAGTCCATAATTTGAAGAGCTCATCAAATGCATAGGCATCACACGTAAATATTGATTTAGGTTTGTCGGGCCAACCCAGTTTTTTTACTTGGGATCTAAGACCCTGATAAGTCTCTAAATAAGATCTAGGCATATGTTTTTGAATCATATAATTCAGGACTGTATAAAATTTTGTATGGTCTCTAGAATTTTTTAAAATATCTGATCTTTCTATTTGCACATATTGATCTGGATTTATTTTTTGCTTAAACCAAAATCTAGGGAAGATCTTTAAGTGAAACTGTAAAAGGAATAGTCGCGCCCATCCAAGGTTAGTTGATAATAAGAAGGGTTCGTCTTCTTGAGAAAAAATAGAACTTAACCTAGTTAAAGCTTTTTTTAAATATTCTTTAAGTGTAAATTTATGAGAGTTATTGCATATATAGTCATATTTAACGATATCGTTTTTTAGTTTATGCTTATCTTGGTAGAATCTATCTATCAAATCCTGGTAAATCAATTGATTCCATAAGTCATCTCCAATTTTTTCAATAAAAGAGTCCATATCCACTGGAAATTCATAATCGTTAGAAATTTCTAATTTAGTAAAGTTTGTTATTGAGTCGTCAGAAAATGCTATCTCTAGCATTGAGAATCTATCAAATAAAACAGGTATGAAAATGTTCAACCAAGGGCCAATTACAATCCTCCAATATCTTAACGAGAAATTAACACCGTGAATCTTGTTTAAATTAGCAGATAATAGTTGCAAGAACTCTTCATAAACTTCTTGTAAAAAAAGATAATCCTTATGCAGCTTAGCTCTATCATTCCAATGATAAGGCAATACTGAAAACCTCTTAATGCTATCAAGATCAGTCTGTGAATTAAGACACCATCCACCCAAGAAAAGGGTATCAAAGTTATTTTTACCCTTAACCTCTTTCAGGGCAGTTGTTACTATATGCTTTTGATTCAAGACTTTAGAACCAAATTATTAAAATTTATAAGGAGATGGTCCTTTATCTTTTAGGATAGAAGTTTCCTTTTCATATTCAATAATTTGAGATTTGATATCGAGTCCTACATTTTTTGACCAAGCCTCTAATAGCTGATTAGAGATATTCCCCATTTTCCCTTCCCCAATATCTACTCCATTCAAAGATGTTGTAGGTAAAAGGCAGAAAGGTGTTCCTGTCATAAAAGCTTCGTCAGCGTCGTATACATCATAAGGCTCGATGTTCTTCTCAATACAATCTATGCCTTTCTCCTTAGCCAATTCAAAGATGTAATTTCTACTAATACCTCTTAATATATTCCTTCCTTCAGGAGTGTAAATTTTTTCATCTTTTACAATAAAGAAATTATCTCCGGTTCCTTCAGTTATATACCCATCTGTGTCTAACAGTAAGGCCCAGTTATTGTCTCCCGCATATTTTGATACCTCAATATTAGCCATCTGATAAAATAATCTGCTTCTATTCTTTATCTTTGGATCCATTAAGTGAGATGGAATAGCTCTTTGCGAGGGTATTACGGCATTTATACCTGTCTCATACAAAGAAGACATTCCACTTAGAGTCCACTTTAAAGGAAAATCAGCTACGATAATTGTAGGCTCTATAACTCCATCAAAAACAGGGGCGTATATACCTAATGGGCCTCTGCTTATATTAATCATAAGCCTATGTTCATCTGTCTTAGAAAAAACTTTTTCATTAATTTCTATAGTGTCATGGCATATAGATTCGAGATCGTCTATCTTTAAATCGATAGGTATATGAAGAATTTTTAGACCTAAAAATAGCCTTTCTAAATGTTCTCTAAGTCTGAATTGCTTTTTGTTAAAAGATCTGGTCATCTCAAAAACCATGTCTCCAAACATCAACGCTGAATCGAAAATTGAAATGTTTGCTTCACTTTCGTTGACGAAATTACCATTAAGATAAACTTTTCTGCCGGAACTCATTCTATTCTCCAATTTATTAAGTAAATTCTTACGTTAAAGTTTGTAGATATCGATTATACAAGAAGTGATTAGCGTCAACTGATAAATAATTAGACTTTTAATAATCTCACTTTTAACAACTAAGTTTCTACTAAATAGTCTATAAATATTTGTGTACTTGTTTTAGAACTATCATCGCAGTCCTTTAATTTTATATATTTCCTTTTATAGTTCTCATAACCTTCTTTATTAACTTCTGGAAGACTAGATAGGCGAGACTCACGAGTTAAATTTATATCTTTAATCTTTAATTCTTTAGCAAAAGAAGAAACTGAATTTGATAGTCTTGAATGATAATTATCTGAGTTTAAAAGAGTAATAGGTTTTGAAAATAATACAGCGTAGCTAAATGAAGTACTAGCATGACCAATTACCTGTATACATTGTTGAATAAGGGTATGAGTCATTCCTTGGATTATCTCGCGTGATCCATAAGGATTCCTATCTCTATAATTGGCTCTGGGATGTCCAGCTATCACCACCTTAATCCCAAAAGATTTCTCATAATTATCGAAAAATCTATTTACTTCAGAATAATAAATATCTGGTTCGCACGGAGGGTCTATACCAAGAAAATTATAATCTTCATGAAAAGGTTGGTCTTCATCAATAAAAACAGCAAATGGCAGTTCTTCTTTAATGGCATTATCTTTGACGGCTAAGAAATTATCAAAATCTAGACAGTGAGAATATATATAATCTAACTCTCTTCCAAAAAATTCGTTTTCCGTTTTTTTTACTGACTCTGATCCGGAAACTATTACAAAATTTGGAGATAATGAGGATTTAATTTTAAGTACTTTTTTTATAATCTTCTTTAGTTTTACAACAAACAAAGGCCAACGACTAAATTTTATATTTGATATCATAGGTATCTCTCCCAAATAAGCAAAACCATAAGGTATCTTATTATCTTCTAGGCATCTAAAAATAAAACTGTTCTCCTGTCCGGTCGACATCTTACAAATTACACTTGCGTTTTCACATGAAGAAGCTATTTCTTTAAAGAATTGTTCTTTAGAGAAAATTAATTTATGAAATTCATGTCTGATTGTTCTATCCTTTAACTCATTAAAATAATGAGGTCTTAATAAAGGAGATAAATCTAATACTTCAAAGTCAACATCATTTTCTATAAAAAAATATGATCCGTACCTTGCAACATCTCTCTCAGAGAAGAAAGACTCGACTATCATTATTACTTTTCTTCTTTTTATTACAGTCATGTTTGCCCTTTTGACCTTATATCTGAAGAATTAAAACCCAATTCTCTATAAGTTAAGCTTCTTTATAAGCGATTCAGCTAAAATCAAATCACTCTCTTCATCAATATCTACTGGCCATTCTCTTTCTAGTTCAAAGAATTCAGTTTCTTTTTTTGAAATTAGGTTCATATTTTTTAGTAAAAAAGAGCTAGTGACTATATAAAAATTACCATCTATAAAATAATAGTTTTGATTGTAATCCTGTCTTCCTTTGATATTGCGTTCCGGTATATCTAGGTACTCCCATTTACTGCCATCTAACTTAACGCATTCAAATGGGTGTTCTTTCATCTTGCTAACGCTAACTAAAGAACTCAAATTAGATTTTAAGAATCTTTCTACGGCTGTTTCAATTTCTTCTAAAAATCTTATAGGAGAAGTAGGTTGTAAAACTAGTATTAAGTCTGGTAGCTCTTCTCTTTCTTCTTGCCACTTTAAAGCATCATAAATTGCATCAATTATTGAGCTACCATCTCCAGATAGATCATCTGGTCTTCTATAATCTGTATGAAGACCATTCTTCGCACAATACTCTATAATTTTATTATCATCAGAAGAGAGGAAAGGAACCCACTCAATAGAATCGTTACTCTTATTGTTTAATGCTAAGGCAATATCGATGGTGTATTGTATTAATTTCTTACCTGCAACATTGTGAAGATTCTTACCAATAATTCCTTTAGATCCACCTCTAGCTGGAATAAAAATAAGAATCTTCATATTTAATTTATATTTTTATTAATTTTATTGGCCAATTTTAAATAATCTTCTGGTGTGCGTTTTAACCAAATAGGTATTGCTATCATTGTATGAAGAAGTTCTTTACTTTCTTGAGTTCTGTTAATTTGCTCTTGATTTAAGGCGTGGTCCCAATAATAAGCACAATGCCACTCTATTGCATCAGGTAAATTCTTAGTTCCAAACTTCTCTTGATTTAGTAGATCAATGATTTTAAGTCTTCTTTCTTTATCTTTTACCTGAAAGATAAAGGTATCAAATATAGGTTCGCTATTCTCATTAATCTTTCTTCTTATAAAGTGCTTGTCTAGATTTTCTTCTAAAGCCATATAACGTTCTTTGTTCTTGTCTAAGATCATATCAAGTTTTGATAACTGAACTTTACCTACAGCTGCCTGCATCTCCGTCATTCTATAATTAAAACCATAAATAGTTTTAGTGTCTCTTCCCCTTGGAAAATTAGTATTATTTTCATGACCGTGGTCATGGTACTCTCTGGAAAACCTGTCAATATCAGATTCTTTAGTTGTTACCATACCACCTTCCCCTGTCGTTATTACTTTTCCAAAATCAAAGCTAAAAGCGCCAACATCAGCAATATTTCCTACATAATTTTCTTGATATTTTGCTCCTGTAGCTTCACAGCAATCCTCCAATACTTTTAAATCATGTTTAGATGCAAGATGCATAATCCCTTCCATATTTGCTGTCATGCCAAGCATATGAACAGGAAGAATTACTTTAGTTTTCTTAGTTATCAAAGACTCACAGTCTTTAATATCCATATTTAAGGAATCATCAATATTAGCTATAACCGGAATAGCTCCTAAATCAAGAATTGCCTCTACTGTCGCGATAAAATTAAACGCTTGTGTTATAACTTCATCACCTTCTTTAACCCCCAAGGCTTTTAATCCAATTTTTATTGCTGCTGTTCCTGAAGAAACAGCAAGAGAATGATTAAATTTGAGAGCATTGCTGAATAATTCTTCAAATTCCCTCACATGATAATTTTTTCTTAAAGCATCAAAACCGTGAGCAAATAAAATAGCTCCATCCTCAAATAGTTTATTTACTATCTCCTTTTCTTTAGAATCTATTACTTCAAATCCAGGCATTATTTTCTCTCTAATTTAGTTTAAATAAGGATCTTCTCCATTAGATCACTTTTGTCTATGTTTACAGGGTTCATTTTAAATGCTGCATCGACTTCTACTCTAAAATCACAAAAGCCTTCAAGGTCCGTTTCCTTAACGCCCAACTCTACTAAAGATTCTGGGATATCTGCCAGCCTCAGCAACCCTTCAATAGAATCAACTACATGTAAACTCCTTTCTTGTTTTGAAAGATTTGCTTCAGATCCATTATATAGGTCTGAATAATCATAAAATCCATGTTCATGATTGAACCTTGAAACTTTGCCAATAAATATAGCTCCTGCGACCCCATGATTTATTTTAAAGTTAGTTCCAAGATAATACGAAAGCGCAGCTGCAGGACCAGAAGATGAATTAGAAAGTCCATACATGGCAAAAACAGCAGCCCACTGCATATTCAACCAATTCTTTATATCTCCTTTAGACTCCAGTAGAGAAGGCATGTTTTCCATTATTAAATTAAAGGCCATTGTAGAAAACATTCTAGATTCATTAGTTTTAACAGGGCTTACAAAGCTTTCTAAACAGTGAACTAAAGCATCACACCCGCTTGAAGATAGAACAGATAGTGGAGCTCCAGAAACAATTTTTGGATCTAGAATTGCCAATACTGGGTAATTCTTTTTATAGTTAACTCCCATTTTAATTTTAGTATCTTCGTCGATAAGACTTGCGTTAAATACAACTTCAGACCCTGTACCAGTAGTAGAAGGTACGCATATTACAGGTAAAGGATCATTAAGATCTTCAGGAAATCCCTTATATTTGATGGCTTTCCCACCATTCTTGGCAAGTATGGCTAATACTTTGGCAGAATCCATTGAAGAGCCCCCTCCTATACCAACCCAACAATCTATTTCTTTTCTTCTTGGATGGCCTTGAATTTTTTGATTCAATTTATCTATAAATTGATATGAAGGCTCAAAAGGATAGTCATAAAAGAATAAAACTAAATCAAGTTCTTCTTGTAAATCCGCGATACAAGTCTTTACATATTCGGAAGATTCATAAAGATTTTGGTCACATAAAATTGCAGGGTGTTTAAAACCTCTATCTTCTAAGAGGTTGCTTATGTTCTTTAATTGACCCTCACCACTTACAATTTTAGAAGATGTTTCAAAAGTCATTCTTTTTTCCTAAAGTTTTAACATATTCATGCCATTGCCCCACATCAGACCATCCACTATTATGAATAGGGAAGACCCCTACCTTTTCTTTATTTTCTAGAGCCTTATTTATAAGAATATCTATATCTAGAGGTTTATTTTTACCTATGTATTTAAAAATCCTAGGATTCATCACATAAAATCCAGTATTAACCAGATAATTTAAGTTGGGTTTCTCATTAATTCTTAATAAGTTTCCTTCTTCATCAAGGTCGCAAACTCCATAAGCTAACTCTGTATTATTGGCAGAAATTACTAGAGTCATAAGATTGTTATTTTTTTTATGCATAGAGATAATCTCAGAATAATCTGCATCTACTAAGATATCGCAGTTACTTAAAAAGAAGTCTTCCTTAAGATGTCTCTTTAACCCTGACAAGCCCCCTACAGTACCTGATGGAATTTTCTCTTCGTAAAAGCCTACATTGTATGAAGGTTTTAACTCTTTGAAATAAGCTTTTAATAACTCACTTTTATAATTTGTAGTTATATAAAAGTCTTTAATCTTATACCGTAGGAATTTATCAATTATATGTTCAATTATTGGTTTTTTTTGTAGAGGTATAAGGGGCTTAGGCAGGATATCAGTGAATTCGCTTATTCTTGTTCCTCTACCCCCGGCCATAATTACTACAGGAAGATTGAGCTTTTTATACTTCTTCTTTTCTGGCTCAAGTAATGAATCGAAAAAAATAATATCAACCACAGTATTGTTATTATCAACTACTGGAATCAGATCAAACTTATATTTCTTAAATATCTCCTTACTATCAATTAATTTAAAATTGCCTTTTTTGAAAGTTAGAGCTTCTTTATTATAAAAATTTTTAACTGGAAGGTCTAAAGCACCTTTTCTTCCTAAGATTGCTCTCCTTATATCTCCATCACTAATAGTACCTAAAAAATTCTTATTTCTATCAATAACCAATAATGTTCTTACGCCATTCTTATTTATTGATTCCATGGCCGCCATAATGGATTTGTTCTGGTTTATGAACAATTTTTTAGTAACTTTTTTCATTTTGGAACTATTTTATTACAAATCTCTAAATCTTTTCACAAGTGAAACTTCTTCTTTATTTATTTGAAAGAAATCTTGAATTATATTAATAATCTTTTTACTTGCGCCGGGAACTCCATAGGGATTTTTTTGAAGTTTAATAGAATCTTTAAATTCTTGAGAAATAATTTTATTCATAGCTTCAACTATTTCGAGTTCTTTAGCTTGAACATCTATAACGCTAGCAGCTCTCTCTCTTCCTTTTTGTCTGTCGCCAATATTAATTGTTCCGATATTAAAATTGGGAGCCTCTAATAAGCCACTTGAAGAGTTTCCAATAATTCCATCTACAAAACTTAAGCATGATAAGAATTTTTGTTGTCCTAAAGACTCAACATAAATTGAAGAATTATGATGCTTAACAAAATTTTTAATTCTCTTTCTTATCACTTTATTGCCCGGATCAGCATTCGGCATAGTAAATAGAAAACTGGCATCAGGAAAACTTTCTAAACATCTAAGAAGAGTATCTATTTCAATTGTATCTTCAAATTTATCTAACGTTACTGGATGGTAAGTCACTAAGAAACTTAGTTCTTTAAATTTAAAACTTAAATCGTCTTCAAGTTGGTCCTTGCTTAAATATTGAATATCTTGAATTGAATCTAGAGCCATACCCCCTACATTAAATACCCTCTTCGGATCTTCCCCAAGTTGGATTACTCGATTTCTATATTTCTCAGTTGCTACAAAATGTAAAAAAGACATCTTTGTTAAAGAATGTCTAATAGCCTCATCAATTGCGCCTTCAGTTACTTCTCCTCCGTGTATGTGAGCAATCGGGATATTATGCACCATCGCAGATATTGCTCCTCCTAGAGCTTCGTACCTATCACCTAAAACTATTAACAAGTCCGGTCTTGAGTTCTCAAAAATTTGTGAAAACTTATTTACTGTTCTTGAAATAGCTTGATTAATAGCGTGTCTAGAATCTCTTCCACTTAATATCTCTACTTTATAAGAGACTTTGAAGCCATCTCTTAATATCTCTTCTAGGGTAAATCCATGTTTATCTGATAGATGGGATCCTGTAACTGCTAATTCAAGATTAAAATAATCTGAAATATCTAATTCTGAAATAAGTGGTTTAAGCAATCCGTATTCAGATCTAGCACCAGTTAAAACGCATACTTTCTTTTTCATATAATGATCAGGTCATCTACAAATATTGATACTTTATTCATGACTCCTTAAGATTCTAAATTGTAAATCTTTGTTTTGTTTGTCTAGTCATTTGGAAATCAATCTATCTCCGATGCGGAGTTTATTTAAATTATCTTGATTCTCTTTAGAAAAATTATCTTCAGTAAATATCTTAATAGTAGAATCTCCAGTCTTAATGATTAAATAACCCTTACCTTTTCCAGAAACTTCTCCAGGAGTGCCTATATAATTCGGAGCATCTATTATAATTTCTGCTTTTCTTATCTTTAATATAGATCCATCATGAAAAGTTTGAGCACATGGAGCTGGTTCAGATATAGCCCTTATAAAATTAAATACTCTTCTAGAATCCCATGACCAATCAATCCATTCATCACCTTCTTTTCTTCTGCAACAATAAAAACCTACAGGATGTATAGATTTCTGGTTTAGTCTTTTTGCAGTTCCTGAAAGAATTTCATTTAATGCTTCATGGAGAGCTTCTGCACAAAGCAAAATTGCCTTATCTAGAATTGATCTGTAATTATCAGAGTCTGTAATTTTAGATTTCTTTTGAAGAATGATATCCCCTGTATCAATTCCTTCATCAATATAATGCACAGTTACGCCAAATTCTTTTTCATCATTGATCAAAACCCAGTTTAATACATTCCTGCCTCTGTAAAATGGTAAAGCTCCTGCGTGACAATTTATAAAACCAAAATTAGGCTTAGACAAGATATCTGATTTTAAAATCTGATTAAATGACATTGATACAAATATATCAGCCTTATATTCTTCTAATTTTTCTATAGAACTTGGAGCATTCACGTCTTTAATTGGAAGAAAATCTATACCCAGTTCTTTTGACTTCTCTTTCAGGACTGGATCTTGAGTATCAAATCTAGGTACTATAAAAACTATCTCCAGTTCCTTATCCTGAATAATTTTATCAAGAGCTAAATGAGACCAAGGTCCATCAGCAAAGTATCCGATTTTCATTCAATCGCCTCATCTTCATCGTAATTCCTGTCAGCCTTAGAGCCGATTACATCCCAAATTAACATGGGGCTTAGACCTTTCTCTGGTCTCTTAATACTCAGCATATCTTCGGTAATTGTGTCGCCTTTATTAATCCTTTTAGAAGCAAAAATACCTTTTCTAGCTACTTTTTTATTTTCTAACTCTGATTCTTTAGGTGCCTTAATTCCATCGCCTAAAGAAAGCTCTATTTTCCTGATAGATTGAACCAAACCTTTTAGTTCTTTTGGTTCTAAAGATGCTAAATGATCGGGGCCTGGTAGATTTCTATCCAAAGTGAAATGTTTTTCAATAATATGAGCTCCCTTTGCCACAGCTGCTACAGAGATATCCACGCCTAAACTATGATCAGAATAACCAATTGAGAGTCCAAATTGATCTCTCATAGTATCCATCGCTTTTAAATTTATATCTTTTGGGTTTGCAGGGTAATCTGTAGTACAGTGCAGCAGGCTGACTCTATCTTGTAGAAGTTTTTTTCCTTTTTCAGAGTTATAAGCCTTACTAAATCCAGAAGATGAGGGAGTAGTTCCTTTTTCTGATATGTAACCGAAAGCTGCTACACCTAAAGCTGCTTCAATTTCTTCTAAAGTTGCCATGCCTGTTGATACAATAAGATCACACCCAGAAAAAGCTCCCTCTAGTATTAAAGCAGCATTAGTAATTTCACCTGAAGGTATCTTTAAAGTCTGAAATTTTAGTTTTTCTATTAAAAATTTTAGACTACCTACGTCAAAAGCAGTAGACAAAAAGTCTATCCCTAATTTATCGCATTTTTCTTTTAAAATAAAATGAGACTCTCTATTTAATTCAAGTCTTTTGAGCATTTCATACTGACTCTCATTTAATTTTGTATTTTTAGATTGGTAAGGGGCTTGTTTAGCTTGAGGGGTTGCCAACTCTTTAGCTGTAAAAGTTTGGAATTTAACAACATCTGCTCCAGAGTCATAAGCAACATCAACTAGTTCTTTTGCAAGCTCGATATCTCCATTATGATTAACTCCAGCTTCAGCTATTATTTTGACCTTATTCAACTTATCTCCTCAAAATATCATTAAAGAATCTAGTCTTCTTAAGATCTTTAAGTGTTCTGGCAAGCCTCTCTTGTACCATATAGATAATAAATTATTCACTTAAAGCCTCTACGACTCTTGTTACATCTTCTTCACTCATGTCTACTGTAGAAGGAATGCAAAGAGAGGTATTAAGAAGATTATATGAATTTTCGATTCTGAAATTTTGACAATCTTTATAAGGGTTCTGTAAATGGTTAAGTTGCCAGATTGGGCGTGTCTCAATCTTTTCTTCCTTTAGTCTATTCATTATATTTAGAGGGTCTATCGAAGAATTATTTATTTTTAAAATCATTAACCACAAGTTGCTTTTAGTTACATTTGAAGGTTGGTGGATTTCCAAGTCTTCTATCTCTTTGAGTTGTTCTGCATACATACTATGTAATATTCTTTTTTTGCTTATCCTCTGATCTAAAGATTCTAGTTGAGCACACCCTATAGCTGCTTGGACGTTAGACATTCTATAGTTATATCCTACTTCATTGTGAATAAACTTTTCCATATCATCTTTTGCTTGAGTGGTTAGATATCTTGCTTTTTCATAATAATCTTTATCTTGAGTTAATATCATTCCTCCAGAACCACAAGTTATTATCTTGTTTCCGTTAAAAGATAAACAACCAAAATGACCTACTATTCCAGAATGCTTTTTTGCATATTGCCCTTTAGCAAATTTGGACCCTAGACTTTCACTCGCATCTTCTATTATTTTTATATTCCTAGCTTCACAAACCTTAATTAATTCATCTAGTAAAACGGTGTTGCCGAAAATATGAACGACTACTAAAGCCTTTATTTCTCTATTGGTTTTTTTATTTATACAAACCAACTCTCCCTCAATGTCTTTAAGGTAAGTTTCTTCAAGCAAGAAACTAATAGTTTTATCTACATCTATATTAAAATCATTATCTGAGTCCATAAATACTGGATGGGCTCCTACATATTTGACCGTATTGATGGGGGCAATAAACGTCAAGGAGGGAACTATCACCTCATTGTCTGCCTCAACTCCTGATAACAATAAAGAAGTATGAAGGGCTGAAGTTCCATTCATGCATGCTATTGAGTAAGTAGATTTTGTATAAGAAGAAATTTCATCCTCGAAACGATCAACAAATTTTCCAGCAGAAGAGACCCAGCCCGTTTCCAGACACTCATTTACATACTCTTTTTCTTTACCGTCTATAATTGGTATAGAAAGAGGAAGAAACTTTTTCATTTACAGAACAATCTCATAATTGCCATGAAAATTCTTGTTATTATCAACTGCATCTAGATTGCCTTCATTTATTTCTTTTAGTATCTCATCTATCCCCATTTCAATAGAAAATTTAGGAGTAAAATTCAAAGTATTCCTTACCTTGCTAAAATCAACGATATAGTTTCTAGGATCAGAACCAAAATCTTTGTATTTAACTTTTCCAGAGGGTACCTTTTCTAGAATCTTATCAACTATCATTCTTTTAGTTGCATTATTTGAATCACCACCCGCATTGAATACTTGATTAATAATTAATTCTTCAGGGGCCTTCAGAACACATTCTATTAACCTTGCAAAATCTTCTACATGACAATACGGTCTCCATGTATCTGCATCGAATACAACCAGTTCATTTCCTATAGCAAGTTCTCTAATAAATTCATTTACTGTGAGATCAAATCGCATTCTTGGAGACAAGCCAAAAGCTGTTGCAAACCTAAGGACAGTAGGACAAAAGTTTTCCTTGCCATTCATTGAAAGAATCAATTTTTCAGCAGATACCTTGGATTCAGCATATAGAGAAAGAGGATTTAACTCAAATTCTTCATTTGCTTTCTGCTCTCCTTCAATCATTCCATAATTTGAACAAGTTGAAATAAAAATAAATCTTTTAAGCTTTATTTCAGAACAAATATTAATGACATTCTTTATACCAATATCATTAATTAAATTGGATTCGTCAGGAAATTTCTTAGTTATGGGATCGCCAACTAAACCAGCCAGAACTACAACCATATCTGAAGACTCAACTGCATTCCTCACTTGAGATTCATTACAAATATCACCTTCAATAAAATGATAATTATCAAGTTCCTTCTTTTGTTCTACGCAAACTGAATTGTCATAAAGTAATTTATCAAAAGAAGTTACCAAATAACCTTTATCCGTTAAATAATTGGTGATTACATTACCAATATAGCCTTCGCCGCCAATCAATAAAACTCTTTCCATTTACTTTCCTAAATTAAATACATTATAGAATAATGTTATAAATTAAGTGCCATTTAAGTAGAGTACTGCAAAAGCTTTTCTTCAATATAGTTTGATAATGCTAGTGAAGATGTTAATCCTGGAGATATATAGCCAAGAATATTGACAATTACATTCTCGTCAAATTCTTTAAAGTTGATTTCAAAATCATCTTCTTTTTGTTCTACTTTAGCTCTAATACCAGAATAACCAGAAGAAAGTAAATTCTTATCAATGTCTGGCCAATATCTTCTTACTGACTCGTAAAATTGTTTCTTTTGGTCCTCTGGAATGCTGTATTCAACTTCACCTACTTCGTAAGCTGAAGGTCCAAAGCGAATACCTGAACCTAAATCAATCGTTGCATGTATGCCCAAGCTATTTTCAGTTGGGACTGGATAAATTAAGTGACTTAATCTTTCTTTACCAGAATAACTATAGTAATCGCCCTTTATCAACTTAAGCTTAAACTTTTCTTCTTCTAATAGATTGTTGATTAAGTTTACAGCTTCAAGCCCTCCAGCATTAATTAATCTTTTGGTCTCTACAAGATATTCTTGATTATTTTGTGAATCTTGAATTAAGACAACAAAATATTCTTTATTTGCTTCAATTTTTAAACAGGTATTATTTAAAAGTATATTTCCACCATTTTTCTCAAAATCATTTTTTAGAGACTGCATAAATTCATGAGAATCAAATATTCCAGAAGAAGGTGAAAATAGAGATGATTTATATTTTAAAAATTTATATTCTTCAATTGAATGATCGTTAAAACTTAGGTCTTCAACTCCACAATCTTCAGCATTCTTTTGAATTTCTTCTAATTTTTTAGTTTCGGAATCATCGGTTGAAATTATAAACTTTCCACATCTGTTATAAGGAATTTTCCTTTCTTCTAGGTACTCATATAATAAATTTTTTCCTTCTATGCAAAATTTAGATTTTAAAGAGTCTTTCTTATAATATATTCCTGCATGAATAACTTCAGAATTTCTACTAGAAGTTTCTTGAGAAAGTAGAGAATTCTTTTCAATTAGAAATATATCTTGAAAATGTCTAGCGACTTTACTGCCTATTGCTAAGCCAGCTACGCCTCCTCCAATAACTAAACAATCTACTTTATACGTATCCATTTGCTTTATATTCAGAAATCAAAATTATTGGAGGCTGAGGTCGGAATCGAACCGGCGTAGACGGATTTGCAATCCGCTGCATAACCACTCTGCCACCCAGCCAATACATTAATTTTATAAGAAAAATAGATATTATCAGTAAATTTATAATAATTAGAAAATTTAGTTAATTAAATGAAATTCATTCATTAAAGCAGAACAGATCTTAAAATCTTCTTCGTTGTCTATTTCAAAGGATTTCCAGCCTTCCATTACAGAAACTCCTATCTTATAACCCAATCTATTTTGAAGATTTGTTAAAACATCAGGTTTAAAAATATAAAATGATCCATTTTCAACATACTTATTGCTTATATCTTGCCTTCTCTTTCTGGCCTGATAGTCATAACTAACACTAAACAATTCTTCGTGTTCATTCTTTTCCCAATAAAATAGATCTTGAGCTAATGAGCACGAGAAAAGAGAATCAAAATTGCCTTCTGTAAATTCTATTATTCCTTTATCTATATCATCACTTGTTCTTAAAGGTGAAGTGACCTGAGGAGATACAATAATTTTTACTGGATGGGATTTAGAAATATAATTTATCGCGTGGGTTAAAACTTCTTCTGAAGATATTTCATCCCCAGAAAGGTAATCAGGTCGCTCTATTACATTAATGTCTTGGTTCCTTGCTAGATCTAATATTTCAGAATCCTCAGAACTTAACCAAATATCTTCAATTAATTTAGAGTTTTTGCAGTGATCTATAGTCCAACACAAGAGTGGTTTTCCACACAGTTTTTTAACATTCTTTCTAGGTACTCCTTTGGAGCCACCTCTAGCAATGATTATCGCAACTATCTTTTCTCTAGACTCCATAATGAATAAGAATAAATGAAAAAAGTAATAATTAAGATTGCCAGTCTAAGTGTTGTCTAAGATTCTCTGCCACTAACTCCTCTTCAGGTAACACATCTATCTTCCCGTCACCTAAAGCTCCTTCAATCTTTCTTACCGCTCCTACCAACTGCCTTAAACCTGCAGGTTCGATAGAGGCAGCCTGATCCGAGCCATACATGGCCCTATCTAACGTTATATGCCTTTCTAAAGAGGTTATGCCTAGTGCAGCTGCAGCATATGAAATTGCTAGGCCTGATTCATGACCGCTATAGCCAACTTTGCAATTAAATTCTTTTTTTAAAGACATTATTGCGTTTAAATTAGCATGGGAATTTTCCATGGGATATGTTGATCTACAATGCATGAGCTCAAAAGGGCAATTCTCTTCATTAAATATATTTACTGCTTGTTCTATTTCTTCATAAGAAGACATACCAGTTGAAATAAAACATCGCTTTCTTTCTTTGGCTACCATCCTTAGCAAGTCTGAATAGACTAACATCGCAGAAGCTATCTTATTATTACTTAAATTAAATTGATTTAAGAATTTTTGACTATTTAAATCCCAGGCAGAAGCAAACCAATCTATTTCTATTTCATTACAGTAATTATTTATAAATTCATAATCACTCTGATTAAACTCTAGCGCCTCTTTTTGTTCTCTCTGAGTGGTGCCCCAAGGACTTTCTCTATAAGAGTTAAGAAATTCTGTAGTGTAGACTTTTTCTATATCTCTTTTTTGAAATTTAACAGCGTCACAACCTGCCTGCTTCGCTTCGTCTATCAAAGCTTTAGCTAACTCTAAATCGCCATTATGATTAATTCCTATTTCAGCAATAATATAAATAGACATTTAATGATTATAAAGTGTATTGAAAATATGAACATTTAAAATTTCTTCTGCGAGCTCCCTTATCACGCCCTCTCCTCCTTTCGATTTTAGCTGAAGGGTTGAAATCTTCTTAATTGATTGATGGCTATCTATAGGGCAAGCAGAAAAATTGCATGCCTTCATGCAATTTAAATCATTAACATCATTTCCTACATATAAAGTAGAAGATAAATTAAAACTTTCCTCTATTGATAATTCTTTTAAGGCAGATAATTTCTCTTTAATTCCATAAATAGCTCTTATGGATAGTTTGTCTGCTCTAGATTTAACTACCTTATTTTCTTCACTAGATAATATAAATAACTTTAATCCCTTCTCTTTTAATGCCTTAATTGCCATTCCGTCAGATCTATTGCATCTAACCATCTCAAGCCCGTCTTCTGAAAGATAAACATAGTTATCAGTTAATACTCCATCAAAGTCCATGACTATGGCTTCTATATTCTCAATATTTAATCTACTCATTTTCTGTATTGGTGCCCGGGGCCGGACTCGAACCGGCACGAAGTTTCCTTCGAGGGATTTTAAGTCCCTTGTGTCTACCAATTCCACCACCCGGGCTAGACAACATGAGCGGTATTCTAATCGTCTTTTTAGAATTCACCATAAATATTAAGGATTATCTTTAAAAATAAACTTTGTAAGATCTCAAATAATCTATTAAAGATAGGATTGAAATAACAGCTGCTATCCAAATCAACGCTATAGCAAATAAAGTAAAATTATCGTTAATACTAGGACTAATAATTAAAAAAGAAATAGAAATGAATTGAATTGTTGTTTTAACCTTTCCTAAAATAGAAACATTTATAGGTTTAGATTCCTTCGATTCCACAATAATTTGCCTTACAGAAGAGATAATTAGCTCCCTTGAAACAATAAGGATTGTAGGTACGACTAGATAAACACTCTGAGTTATAAAATTTAACCAAATCAAGATCACACAAACTAAAAGTTTATCTGCAATTAAATCTAATAAAGCCCCTAGGCTAGTTTCTGTATTAGTTTTTCTAGCAATTTTTCCATCTAAGTAGTCAGTTAAGCTTGCTACAAGAAATAATAAAAGGGCAAACAAGTTAAGGGTGATGATTTGAAAAGAAGTTAAATAAATTATTAACGGAATTAAAATGACTCTCGTTAAAGTTATATAAGATGCAAAGGTCATGCCTGGTGTAAAAACTTAAATAAATTAGAGGCAGTTTCTTTTCCTATTCCTGGAACAGATAAAAAATCTTCAAGCCCTGCTTTCTCGATTTGCTCAAGACTTCCGAAATGCCTTAAGAGAATAGTCTTTTTCTTTTTTCCAACTCCACGCATATCATCTAGAGAAGAATTTAGAGAAGACTTTATCTGCTTCTTTTTCTGCAAAGATATAGTAAACCTATGTGTCTCATCTCTTATCTCTTGAATGAATAAATGAGTCAATGAACCTTTGATAACTCTTGTTTTTGATTGATCAGTTTTATGAATAGAATCAAATTCAGCTTTTCTTCTCACTCCCTTAGAAACTGAAATGACTTCAATTCCTTCTATCTGAAGATCTTTAAGCTTGCCTACCACAGCATTTAGATGAGGCTTGCTTCCATCGATTAATATCATATTAGGTTTTTCAAGATCTAATTCCTTATTTCGGAACCTCCTTTCAATTACCTCCAGTGTAGACCCTATATCATTTCCTGCATTCTTAGAAGAAATATTGAAAGCTCTATATTTATCCTTTAATTTACCTTTATTCCCGTAAACTACACATCCTGCAACAGCACCAGAACTTGAATGATGACTAATATCATATGATTCTATTAGTTCAATCTTATGATTAAGACCTAAGTATTTTCTAAGAGCATCTAAAGTTGTTGTAATATCTCCACCTGTTTTGGAAGATCCTTTAAAGGCTAATTCAGTGTTCGATCTACATATCTCTAATAATCCTCTATCTTTCTTGCCTGGTTTGGTAATTATCTTTATCTTCTTATTATGAAAATTAGATAAGGCATTTTCTAAGATGCTTTTTTCTTCTAAAGGTTGCTGTATAACCAAATTCTTAGGGCAGAATATATCCGATAAGTAGTGCCTCTTTATAAAAGTCTCAATAACTGGAGAATTTATAACTGAACTCTTTAAAACAAAATTCTCATGTGAAGTAATCCAACCATCTTTGACGTGAGTTATCCCAACCTTGGTAATTCCATTAAATGTTAAAGCTGTAATTGCATTTCTTTCCTTCTGAAACCCTGAAATACTTTGTTTCCTCTGAATATTACGTAAAGCAGAAATTTTATCTCTGTATTCTGCTGCCTGTTCAAATAACTTACTTTTAGAATAAACATCCATTTGAGAATAGAGCTTATTTAGAAGTTCATTTGATTTACCTTCTAATAACAATTCCGTTGACCTAACTTCTTTAAGATAATCTTCTTGATTAATATAATCCACACAAGGGGCTGAGCATCTACCAATTTGATATTGCATACAAGGTCTAGTTCTATTTTTAAAAAAAGAATTTGAACAATTTCTTAATTTAAAATTCTTCTGTATTAAATTTAAAACCTCTTTTACAGCATAAGAACTAGGGTAAGGGCCAAAGTACTTATCTTCACTTTTAACACTCTTCCTTCCTAAAAAAGACTGAGCTTTCGGAAATTTATTAGAAGTTTCAATTTTAATCCAAGGGTATCCTTTATCGTCTTTAAATTGGATATTAAACTTAGGCTTATTGACATTAATTTTATGCTGTTCGATTAGCAAGGCCTCGAGTTCACTTTTTGTAACGGTAATATCTATTGACCTAGCCTCATTCATTAAAGCTGAAGTTTTTAAAGATTTATCTTTCAAAAGACGAAAATAAGAACTTACTCTTTTTTTTATATTCTTTGCTTTACCAATGTAAATTGGTGTATTTCCTTTGCCATAGAATTGATAAATACCTGGATCTTTAGGAAGACTAGAAAGAAAATTTCTTAACTCATCTTGCGAATGAGGTATTTTCTTCATGATTTTTAATGTAGCTCAGCCCTTCCATATGAATCTTTTATCCTAACTATGTCATCTTCACCAAAATATGTCCCCGATTGAATTTCAATGATTTCTAGAGGCTGTTCAGACACATTTTCTAGTCTATGTTCTTCATTTTGATTGATAATCACAGAGTCTCCACTTAACATTGTAAATCTCTCATTACCCTTAGTAACCTTAGCTTTACCACTAATAACATACCAGGTTTCAGATCTATATTGATGTTTCTGTAGTGATAATTTTTGCTCTGGAAGTACTGAGATAAATTTAACCTTAGATACTTCTGTTTCCATAAGTACCTCAAAAAAACCCCATGGCTTATTAACTCTAGAGTGATCAATCCCTGAAAAAATAGTCATTTTACTATTTGGGTCACTCCATAGAGCGCTTAAAGAAATCCAAGAGCCTAGATCAGACCAACCAGCATTTAATAAAGCGACATAACTTTTATTTATTTTTTCTACAAAAGTTTTATCAAAAGGTGAGCTATTAATCTTACTGAACTTGTCTTTAGGTAAATAAAACTCTAAATTTCTTGGGTAATCTTTAGGCAGAATATTAGAAATTTGATTTAAATCTTCTAGTTTTATTTCTTGGCAAGCATCAAGGAACCACGGCCCATTAAATATAAACATTCCAGAGTTCCATAAGGCGTTGTGTTGATTTAAAAGGTTTTTAGCTTGATCAAAATCTGGTTTTTCTACAAATTTTGTTACTTTATTAACTTCTCCTTCAATCGATTTAGAAACAATATACCCATACTCTGAAGAAGGTGATTCCGGTCTAATGCCCAAGAGAACTAAGCAATTTTCTTTAGACTTCTCTAGAGCAACTTTGCATGTATCATGAAATTCTTTATTCTTCGAAATATAATGGTCTGAAGGTGCAACAAAAAAAGTTTCATCTTCCCTCTTCAGCATGGCCATTTTTACTGCTGATGTTATTGCAGGAAAAGTATTCTTTGCTTGCGGTTCGAGAATAATTAATTCTAGTTCAACTCCTGTCCTTTCCGTGGAATCATGAATATATTCTAAATACTGCTTAGAGCTTACTACAATCGGCTTTTTAAATAATGAATCTTTATTTAATCGTTGAAGAGTTAAATCAAATAAAGAATATTCTCCAAAAAGAGATATAAATTGTTTAGGTTTTTCTTTAGTTGATAAGGGCCACAATCTAGTACCAGAACCACCTGCTAGAATAATTGGTCGTAGTTTCTTTTGTTTCATCATTAACAATTTCTATAAGTATTCTAAGTTGATCAAGTCATATACCTCTAAAAACAAATAGAGAAGACCGTAAATCAAGGTTATCTAAGTTTTCTAGTGAGACCTAGAACCATCAAAGACACAAACAAAATAAAGATTCTCTTTTGAGTTATTAATTACTTGATGAAATTGTCCATCTTCTATAAGGATTACATCTCCTTTAGAAACTGGGAAGATTTCTTCATCTATCTTCATCATCCCAGATCCCTGTACAAAGTTATAAACCTCTTCTTGCCCTGCATGACTATGACCAGAAGTAGATTTTCCAGGTTTTAGATCTGTACTACTTACAACAAGATTATTTAATTGAGAGTTATCTTTAACTAAATATCTATCATCATCCTTAACAACTTTGCCACCTATGTCATATATATTAAGTTTCATGATTGTACTCATATAATATTTATCTATTGGATTTTAAAGGATTAGAGCTCTTAGTGGTAGGTCTTCCTAACATTAATAAATTTAAAGCTTCTTCAGGAGAAGAAACTCTAGATAGATGATCTTTTTTCCTTCAGAACCTTTCTTTTCCTTAAATGATTCATAAGTTCAAATATTAAAGCTACAAAAATACCAGATATAAAAGAAAATATAACCGCTAGACCTGCCTTCACCTCCAGATCAATAAAGAGTAAGTCAATGGCAATTACATTCTGGTTTAATTGAATAAAGATATAACAAGCTAATAAAACAATAGCTGGGAGAATTAATACGAATAAAGAAGATAATTTCATCCTAACTCAAAGTCAAAAATTTTCTTTTTAATAAAACATCTTCTATGTATTGAAGCATAGCATGTCCAGCAGTTATATGACTCTCTTGAATTCTACCCGTAATAGAACTAGGAACTACAAAAGCATAATTACATAATTCTAAAGCCTTCCCTCCTTCATTTCCTAGAAAGCCTATAGAAGGTATTGACATATTTTTAGCTTCTTGAAGAGCTTGCAATATATTATTTGAATTTCCTGAAGTGGTTATTGCCAACAAAACATCATTTGGCTGTCCAAGTGTGGACAACACTCTTTTAAAAATATCGTCTGAACTGTAGTCATTAATACAAGCAGTTAATGTAGATGTATCTTGAGCTAAAGATATTGCAGGTATTCCTTTTCTATTAACTTTTGGGGTTAAGCGAATTAAAAATTCAGCAGCTAGATGTTGCGCATCTGCAGCAGAACCTCCATTTCCGCAAATCATAAGTTTTCCTCCCTTTTCTATCGAATCCGCAATAAGGTCTCCAGCTAGCCTTAAAACCTCAAATAGTTCTTGCTGGATAATTGTATTTTTAACATCAATTGATTCTTCAAAAGTATCTTTAATTTTTGATTTTATCTCATCAAAAGTTTCACTCATAAAAACTCCTTAAACCAGTACAGTATCTAATGAAGAATACCATATGATTAACTATTTTAAATATTTAGAGATTCTTTTAGGGATTTTGAAGATCGGAAGTAAGGATGTGATTTTTCTTGCACTTCAATGGATTTACCAGATTTAGGATTTCTAGCAATTCTCTTATTGCGTTTTCTAACAGAGAAAGCTCCAAATCCTCTTATTTCTGCTCTACCCCCTAGTGCCAATGAAGTTGATAAAAAATTTAGAATAAGATTAATTGAATCTTCAGTATCTTTATATGACAAAAAATTATTTTTTTCGGCTACTTTTTCAATCAAATTAGACTTATTCATCTTCTTGAGAATCATCTAACTCGGCTTTTATTAAGTCACCTATATTAGATTTTGAAGTTTCCTCTATTTCTTTATTTTTTAGTGCATTATCTTTTAAAGCTTTTTTCTCTTCTTGTTTTTCTAATGCCCTTATGGAAAGTATTATTTCCCTATCTTTACTATTTATGTTTGCTATAACTACTTCTAACTCTAGTCCTTTTTCTAAAGTGACATCAGATAAGGAGTTATTGAAATCTTTCTGAGGAAGATGACCTGTAACACCTTCTGATAAATGTAAATAAATCTTATCTTCATCAAAATCTGTCACAGAAGCTTTTACTTTAGAACCCTTTTTATGAGATAAAATAAAATCGCCAAAAACATTTGAGGTTAATTGTTTCAGCCCTAAAGAGATTCTTTCTCTGTCTGCTTCAATACTTAAAATTAAAGCTTCAACAACATCTCCTTTATTTAAGGACCTAACAGCTTCATCACTTTCGTCCCAGGAAAGGTCTGATAAATGAACTAGTCCATCTATTCCTCCTTCTAATTCAACAAATACTCCAAAATCAGTAATTGATTTGATTGACCCCGATATCTTTTCTCCTTCTTTATAGGTGTGTTCAAAAACTTGCCAAGGGTTTTCAGATAATTGTTTAAGCCCCAAAGAAATTCTTCTTTTCTCTTCATTAACTTCCAATATCATCACTTCTAAAGAATCATTTAATTGAACAACTTTAGAAGGATGTATGTTCTTGTTTGTCCAATCTATTTCCGATACATGAACCAAACCTTCCACGCCTTCTTCGATTTCTGCAAAGAATCCATAATCCGTTAGGTTTGTTACTTTTGCCAGCACAGAGGTATTAAGAGGAAATTTTGATTCTATCCCTATCCAAGGGTCTTCTACCAACTGTTTTACACCAAGAGAAACCTTGTTATCTTCCTTATCATATTTTATAACCTTTACATTTAGCTCTTGACCTATCTTTATAGCCTCAGATGGATGATTTATCCTACTCCAGGAAATGTCAGTAATATGCAAAAGTCCATCTATACCGCCTAAATCAACAAAAGCACCATAATCGGTTAGATTTTTTACAGTACCTTTAATAACTTGACCTTCCGAAAGAGAAGACAATAATTTTTCTCTTTCTTCAGAATTAACTTCTTGAAGTACTGCTTTCCTTGAAAGAACAACATTGTTTTTTTCTTTATCTAATTTGATAACTTTAAAATCTTCATAGCTACCAACTAAATGTTCAAGGTCTTTCGTAGGTAATACTTCAGCTAATGATCCAGGTAAAAAGGATTTAATTCCTTGAACATCTACAGTCATCCCCCCCTTAACTGAACCCGTTATAAGACCCTTTAAAACTTTATCCTCAGTTAGGCAGTCTTCTATTCTTTTCCATACTTCTTGTTTAATTGCTTTTTCTCTAGAAACCTTTGTATTGCCATGTCCATCTTCAATAGCCTCAAGGGTTAACTGGACTTCATCTCCTAGTTTTAAATCAAATTCTCCAGACTCGTTATTAAACTCATTAATTGGTACCGCAGCTTCTGATTTTAAACCGACATGAACAATGACGTGGTTGTCCAATATATCTATAACGATTCCTGTAACTAGACTTCCAGGTTTCATTACTACCGTACTTAAACTTTCATCTAATAACTGTTCAAAATTTGTTGCCATAACTCTTAATTTTCTATCTAAAAATCAAAGATTCTTTTTAATTTCCTTCAAAACTCCTTCCGGATTTAAATTACTTGTATCAATTATTACTGAGTCTTCAGCAGGTCTCAAAGGAGAATGTTCTCTTTCCATGTCCTTCTTGTCTCTTTCTTCTAACTCTTGTAAAAGGAGGCGCATGTTAACCTTGCTACCTTGTCTTTTCAACTGTGTTTGTCTTCTTTTTGCTCTTTCTTCAGGAGAAGCAGTCAAAAATAATTTGTGTTTAGCATCTTTGAAAATAACCGTACCCATATCTCGACCATCAGCAACCAAACCCGGTAGAGCCATGAATCCTCTTTGACAAGGCTTAATAAAGCTTCTAATTAAAGGGTCTGCCGCGAAATCAGATGTTTTTTGAGCAATCTCTTCATTTCTAACCTTAATTGTAATATCCTCGTCATTAAATATTACCTTTACAGGTTCTCCTACAACACCAGGATCAAATTGGACTATAAAATTTTCTTTTATAAAATCTATATTTTCTTCAAATTCACTTAAATTAATCTGATTTTCGGACATGAAGTAAACCAAGGTTCTATAAAGAGCTCCACTGTCTAAAATATTCCATTTTAGTTCTAAAGCAAGCATCTGAGCTATAGTTCCTTTGCCTGCTCCACTAGGGCCATCAATTGTTATGACTGGAACTACCTTATTGTTCATAACTTTTCTATGTTAATACCTACTTCTTTACACGTGTCAAGAAAGTTAGGAAAGGAAGTGTTAACGTTAGAGCAGTCCAAAACAGAGACTTCTCCATTAGATCTAAGAGAACCTACGGAACTAGCCATAGCTATTCTATGATCTCCATAAGAATTAATTTCTCCAGCTTTAAATGTGCCTCTTTTTCCAAGTCCATTTATTGTTATTCCATCACCTTCTAGTTGGAATTTAACTCCAAAAGAATCTAAAGCTTCTGACATAACTTGAAGTCTATCACTTTCCTTAGTCCTTAGTTCCTCGGCTTCTTTAACTTTTGTAGTGCCTTCTGCAAGAGAAGCTGCAATAAAGAATGCTGGCATCTCATCAATCATATTTGCAACTAAATTTGTATTTAAGGTTATTCCTTTTAGATTAGAAGTTCTAACTAGAATGTCCGCAGTTGGTTCAAAAGAATCTATTTTGTTTTGTAACTCGATATTTGCTCCCATGTGCCTTAGAGCATGTAAAAAACCAATCCTAGTTGGGTTTACTCCTACGTTTCTAATTAATAATTCTGAATTAGGAGTAATCAGTGCAGCTAGTATGAAGAAGGATGCAGAAGAAAAATCACCGCAAATATTAATATTTGTAGGATTTATGCCTTCTACTTTATTTAATTTAATTAACTTGGTTGTTTTTGATTGGGATACATCAAAGGGGATGCCAAATTGTTTAAACATTCTCTCTGTATGATCTCGGGTAGTGACCTTTTCTTCAATCTCAGTAATTCCTGACGAATATAAACCTGCAAACAACAAACATGACTTAACCTGTGCGCTTGCAATTGGTAAGGAATAATGAATCGATTGAAGAGAGCCTACTGGTTCTATTCTTATTGGTAAAGTTCCCTCTTCTGTGCTCGATATATTGGCGCCCATAAGACATAAAGGTTCAGTTATTCTTGCCATTGGCCTTGTAGATAAAGAACTATCACCTATTAGAGTTGAAGGGAACTCTTGAGCAGCTAAAACTCCGGAGCAAAGCCTTACGGAAGTGCCTGAATTCTTAAAATCTAAAGGGCTTAAAGACCTTTCTAGTCCTTCTAGACCTTTTCCTTCTACTATTATCTTTCCTTTCTGTCTGGAAATACTTACTCCCAATTTTTGAAAAACCTCAATTGTTGCAAGGCAATCCTCACCTTCTAAAAAACCAGAAATTTCCGATTTTCCGTCTGCTAAAGAAGCGAGCATTATTGCTCTATGAGAAATAGACTTGTCACCCGGAATAATTATTTCACCTTTAAGACCATTTCCTCTCTGTATTTTAAATTGCATCAATCTTCTTTTCCCGAGATAGATTTATCTCTAGCTTTTTTTACAGTAGAAAAAAATTTAATTAGGCCGGTTGTATTATTTGTTTCAATTAATCCAGATAATTCATCTAAGCTTCTCTTAAAAGACTTTATAGAACTCAAAATAGATTTATCATTTGAAATCATTATATCTCTCCACATAATTGGATCGCTTGAAGCTATTCTTGTGTAATCTTCAAGACTGCCTCCAGAATAATGGAAAGTCTTTTCGCCAAGGTCTTGGTATAAAGAATCCATTAAGGCATAAGCAATCACATGAGGCATATGACTAGTCTTCCCAAATAATTTATCATGATCATTGGCTGATAATTTTTTTGTATAAGACCCTAATGATTTCCAAAAATCTTCTATTTTAGAAACGTCTATTTCTGAATTATATTCATGAGGACAGATGATGCTTAACTTTTGTTTAAATAGTGCTGCAGAAGAAGCCTTAAAACCACTTTGTTCTGATCCTGCTATAGGATGAGATAAAACAAATCTTTCTAGAATGGTTTTATCTAAAGCTTTCAAGGTATTAAGGATTGAAGATTTTACGCTTAGTGTGTCTGTATAAATAACATTTTTGGTATTTATCAAAATATTTATTTGAGATATAGCTTCTTTAATAGAAAGAACTGGAACAGAAAAGATAACCAAAAGATCATCTAAATCATTAGGAATATTTGAATCTTTATTTTGTATGAATCCAAGATCATAAGCAGAAGCTACTGTTCTTTCATCGTCATCTATTCCATAAACCTCACCGGAAAAAGAAATCTCTTTTAGAGTTCTTATTATTGAACCACCAATAAGACCCACTCCTACGACTAGGATATTCTTAAAATTTACAGAAAGGCTCATTGGTCTAAGATAATGCAGATAACTTCTCTAAAAAAATTAAATTTTCTTTAGGAAGACCAATAGTAGTTCTTAAGTGGTGTGGCATTTTGTATACCCCCAGGGTTCTGACGATAACACCTTCATTCAATAAATCTTCAAATAACCTCTGTCCATCCCCATTGCTATTAAAACTAATAAAATTACCTTCGCTCGGTATGCATTCGTAACCTAAGTTTTTTAAACCTTTCATAAGAGTGGTTTTCTGATCTAAATTAATTTCTAAAGACTTTTTTAGATGATCTTCATCAGATAAAGCAAACTCTGCCGCAACTAAGGCCAAGGAATTAGCATTAAATGGCTGCCTAACCCTGTTTAAATAATCTGCAACTTCAGGGGAAGAGACTGAGTAACCAATTCTAAAACCTGCTAAGCCATAAGCTTTAGAAAAAC
>CEUL01377366.1_pt1 | contig 64646 bp, 69 predicted proteins | sample 427021 | NCBI WGS metagenome assembly CEUL01 (sample SAMEA2622800, study PRJEB7988) | marine metagenome | isolation source: saline water (ENVO:00002010), including | reverse complement strand
TTCAGCTGCTGGTTCTTCAGCTGCTGGTTCTTCAGCTGCTGGTTCTTCATCTGGTGAATCATTGTTTTCTACATCATTTTCCATATTACTTACCAATAACTTTAATAAATTAAATTATCCTATGTGACTGGAGGCTTAACATCCCAAGGCCACATTAATTCCATACCAGCGCCTCTTAATGCTGTACCACTTATCGTTAACATTAACCAAGTTGCCATAAAAGCAGAGAAAATTAAAATTGCATGATCTCGTTTTGTTTGTGCTATTTTTGCCTTTGCGGCAAAAATAGAGAGTAAAATTGGTAAAACTATCATAGTAGTCATCGGGATAACTTGCTCAACAAAAACTTTAGGAACATCAATAATTAAATTAGAAGGTGGCAAACCAAGCAATTCAGTTTTAAGTACTTTTTCGCCAACAGGTATAGACTTAAGTACATCCGGCCAAGGAAGTTCCGTTTGCATAGTACGAGTATTTCTTAACCAATTTAAAAAATTAGGCCATTCAAAAGGGGTAATTGTTTCAAAAAGCCATACATGTTTTGACTCATTAAATAAAATCAATATCAAGGTGCCAAAAAAACCTACTATAGCACCAATTTTAGCATTAATTTTTGCTCTTTCTGAAGCCCACCAAGCTCCTTCACCTTCATGCGTATTGTCTATATAAGGAATTGCCATTAAAGCAATCACTGCAATTGTTGGAACTAAAACACCAGCAATTGCAGGGTGCATATGCAATAAAAGCTCCTGTAAATTTAAAAAATACCACGGAGCCTTTGATGGATTTGGTGTATGTGCAGGATTCGCTCTATCTTGCAATGGGGCATTTATTAAAATTGATAAAATTGTTAGTGAAAACATGAATAACAAAGCAGATATGAATTCAATAAATACTAAATCAGGCCAAACCAATAGCTCTTCTTCGCGTTTTCTGCTTTTTCTATCTTGTACTGCAGGTGAAGAAGGTGTTTTTATTGACTCAGAATCAGATACCATAAAGAATTCCTAATTTTCTATTTTATTTAATTTTACAAAGGACGAGCAAGCCCACCATCACGTCTAATTCTCCAAAAATGAACAGCCATAAATACGGTTGTTAAAAGAGGTAGTCCTATAACATGAAGTGTATAGAATCTTATTAATGCATTCGCACCTACTTCATATCCACCAATTAAAATAAATCGGTTCGCTTCTCCAAATAATGGAGCAGAGCCAACCATCTGTGTACCAACTGTAATAGCCCAAAATGCTAATTCATCCCATGGTAACAAATAACCAGTAAAAGAAAGGAGTAAAGTCAGGACCAATAAGATAACCCCTACAACCCAATTAAATTCTCTAGGTGGCTTATAAGAACCTGTATAAAAAACCCGCATCATATGCATAAAAACTAATAAAACCATTGCATGTGCCATCCATCGATGTAAGTTTCTCATTAAGAAACCAAATCGAACTTCTGATTGAATAGCTTGCATATCCTCATATGCACGCTCGACAGAAGGAACATAATAAAACATTAAAAGTACGCCTGTTATCGTTAGACCAAGAAACATAAAAAATGACAATCCGCCTAAACAAAAGGTGTGGGTAATTTTCACATGTGTTCGATTTATTCTAGTGGGATGCAAATGTAAAAATACATTTGTTGCCACCATTAACATTTGGTTTCTTGGCGTATTTGGATATCCAGAACGAATAATCGATTTCATAACACGACCATTCATAATATAGTCATAAATTCTTTCTTCAAGTGGTTTTTTGGATGGTCGTTCTACAGTCATTTTTTCCAAACTTCTTTAAGTTACTATTATTCAAGCAATCTTATAGTAATAGATCCAATTGTTAAATTCAGCAAAGGATAGGTGAATTTTATTTTAAGAATTTAAATTTTCCACCAATTCCCAAGCAACACTAAAGCACCTATTGAACCAAAAATAGTAACAAGTACTCCTACTAGTTCTAGTGTCTCTCCAACTTCACCTAACATATTGTTAACCTTTTCATTTCTGATTAATGTTAATAAAGTAACAGAATATAATCAATAATCTTATTTAGATTATATTTCAGATATTTTATTAATAGAATAGAAAGAATTTAATTTCGCTATTTTCTTTATTAAGTAAAATATCTTATTTAATTGCCATAAAGAACTCTCTTTAAAATCAAAATTGTAACTAGATTCATGAATTTGCATACCTTTATTATCAGCTGACAAAACTATTTCTAAGTCAAAAAGTGAATTGTAATGAAGTAAGTTAGAAAAATTTGATTCCACAAAATGATTGCTCATTGCTTTAATTTCATATTGGAGATTAAGGAATTTATATGAATAAAATATTTTACAAAATTTCATTAAAAATAAATTCATCATACGGTTTTTGGTCTGCTGAGAAAAAATTGATGATTGATACGATCTTGATGCTAAAGAAATTTCGCACATACCAATAGAAATAGGCTTAATCACTTCGAAAATTGTTTCTATTGAATTTATGTGTTCAATGTCTATAGAGATATAAATATCAGATTTTAGATTCAAAAAAATATTTTTTATCACAAAACCATAATGATCAGTATAAACCTGGTAAGAATAAATTAAATCCTGATAACCTTTAGAGCGAAATTCTTGTATTTCATTTAGGGCTTGCTGATTTTTATAAATCGCAAAAATAATTTGCCATTTATAAATTTTATTATCTTTGTAAGTAAGATAAATTTTATTTAATAATTCTTGTGTTATCTGAGTAGTATCCTCAACTTGAATTACTACAGTAACCTCTTTCACTTAATCTCCAAAAAACCATCACTAATGTCTAAAATGACGAACACCAGTATGATATAAACTCATATTATATTTTTGAACAGCTTGGATTGTTTCTTCATCTCGAATTGAACCACCGGGTTGTGCAATTGCTTTAATACCAGCTATACCTGCAAGTTCAACAGAATCTGGAAAAGGGAAAAAAGCGTCTGAAGCCAATACGCTATTTTTAACATTATCTTTTGCTTGTGCAATAGCTAGCTTTGCACTCTCAACTCTGTTTGGCTGACCAGCACCCATACCAACCAAAATTCCATTTTTTACAATAGTGATTGCATTTGATTTAATATGTTTAACAACCTTCCAAGCAATTTTTAAATCGTCTAATTGACTTGAATTTATGTCTTCGCCAGAAATTAAATTGAAGTCTTCTTGGGCATAATCAATTGTTTGTGACAAAAAGCCACCATGAACACTAATGTAATCATTAATTGATGACTTCCAGTCGTACTGTTGCATGGTTAAAATTCTGAGATCTTTTGATTTTTTTCTTAGATGTTCTAAGCCATCAGAAGTTATTTCTGGAGCAATTATTATTTCAAAAAACATTTTACTTCCGTTGATTGGACTAGTTTTTTCCCTTATAGTTTCAGCAAACTCTTTATCAATTTTCCTGTTTACAGCAACAATCCCCCCAAATGCTGAAACAGCATCACCATTCTCTAATGCTGAATTATATAAATCACTAATCGATTCTGAACCCGCAGCAAAACAACATGCATTGGTGTGTTTAATGATTGCTAGAGCAGGTTGATCAAAATCACAAACCAATTTAAAGGCAGCATCAGCATCTAAAATATTTACATATGACATAGCTTTCCCATGAAGTTGAATCGGTCCTAAATTATTATTAATAATTTTATCCACTGAATTAATCTTGTATAATGCACCAGCTTGATGGGGGTTTTCACCATATCTCAATTCCTGTACTTTATTTAATGAAATAACCTTTTGATCTGGAAATGCATTTTCTTTATTTTCAAAAAATTCAGCTACTAATGAGTCATACTGAGCAGTATGTAAGAAAGTTGCTTGGGCGAGCTTTTTCTTAAAATCAAAAGGTATTTTTTCTATTTGATTATCAGATTTTTTTAATTCATCAATAACTTGATCATAAAATTTGGGATTTGAGACCGATAAAACAAACTGAAAATTTTTTGCAGATGCCCTTAACATAGTTGGGCCACCAATATCAATCTGTTCTACTGCTGTATCAATTTCAACATCTTTTTCTGAGATAACAGTTTCTTGAAATGGATACAAATTGCATATCACAATATCAATGGATTCATAGCCAGCAGAATTCATTTCATCAGCATCCTGTGCATTATTGCGCCTATTCAAAATGCCTGAATGGATTTTTGGATGTAAGGTCTTAACTCTGCCTCCCAACAATTCCATATGACCAGTAAAATCAGACACTGAAGAAACGGGAATTTCAAATTCTTGTAACTTTTTGAAAGTACCCCCCGTTGCTAGCAATTCAAATCCTAAAGCATGTAATTCCTTTCCTATATAATCTAAATCAGTCTTATCATATACAGCAATAAGTGCTTTCATTATAGATATTCACTTTCTACATACACCAAACTATCCTCATTTTCATTCTTAATTATATGACCCAATGGTAAAAGGTCTGTGAGTTCATTTTGATAATCAGTATAAAGATCTTTATTTATAACTAAGATTAAACCAATTCCCATATTAAATATTTTGAACATTTCTTGAAAAGATAAATTGCCTTGTTCTTTGATCACTTCATATAAGGCTGGTATTTTATACTCTTTTAAATTGACAACTGCTGTAAAATCCTTAGGAATAATTCTTTCTAAATTTAATGCTATGCCTCCGCCAGTTATATGAGCAATTCCCTTAACAAAATCATTATCTATTGCAATATACTTGTCTAGTAGATCCTTGTATGACAAGTGAGGCTTCATAAGCGCTTCACCTAAATTGGTATTAAGTTTTTTTTCATTCACATTGAGTATTTTAGAATCATTTTCTACTGAGCCATCTAAATTCCAAATTTTTCGTATTATAGAGAAACCATTAGTTTGTAATCCATTAGAAGGTACACCAAACAACATATCTCCTTCAACAATTGCAGTCCCATCAATCATGTTTTCTTTCTCAACAGCACCAACAAGAAAACCCACAATATCGAAAGCATTTTGAAGATAAAGATCTGGCAAGTCTGCAGTTTCACCTCCAACTAAAGCAACATTATTTTCAAAGCAAGCTTTAGCCATACCTTCAACTAATTCTATTCTGTCAGCTTGTGATAAATTTGGACCTGCTCCAATATAGTCTAAAAAAAATAGAGGATTTGCTCCTGCACACATCACATCATTGACGCAATGATTCACTAAATCTTCTCCGATCATTTTAAGCTTATTAGTAGATTTTGCTAATAACAATTTGGTGCCAACACCATCAGTTGAAGAAATTAGTACTGGCTCTTTAAAGTTAGTTAAACTGAATGCTCCACCAAATGGACCAATGTCTGCTAAAACATTTGTATTAGAAGTTGATTTTGCTAAATTAGCAAAAACTTTTAATGTTTCGTTTGCTCCATCTATGTCTACGCCAGCAAGTTCATAGCTATCTTTCTTATTTTCTGTCATTCAATTTAACCAATCTATTACAATTAAAATTTCATTCCATGTCTGTCAGTTGTCTGTGTTTCCATTTGCATCTTATTGAATTGCAATGGAACTGTGGTTGGATAACAACCTGTAAAACATGCTGTGCAAAGAGAATCTTGACTTTGTTGAGTAGCTTTTATGGTATTTTCTATAGAAAGGTATCCTAGAGAATCTGCACCTATATGATTTTCTATTTCCTGAACAGACTTAAAATTTGCTATAAGTTCGGATTTGCTTGCCATGTCAACACCATAAAAACATGGGTGTTGAATAGGAGGAGAGGTAATACGCATATGTACTTCTTTAGCTCCTGCATTTCTTAACATATTTATAACTCTAGGAGTGGTAGTACCACGAACTATTGAGTCATCCACAACCACTATTTTTTTACCATCAATCATTGCTTTCATTGGATTAAATTTTAATTGCACATTGCGTTCTCGTAAAGATTGTTCTGGTTGAATAAAAGTTCTTCCAACATATCTATTTTTCATTAATCCTTCACCATATGGTATACCGGACTCTTCTGAATATCCTATTGCAGCTGCAATGGCTGAATCTGGAACTCCTATAACTAAATCAGCATTAACAGGATATTCTTTTGCAAGCAATCTTCCCATCTTCTGTCTAACTGGATGGACTAATTGATTATTTAGCATAGAATCTGGTCGAGAAAAATATATATATTCTAACAAACAAAAAGCGTTTTCTTTTGGTTCAATTCCCTGATAAGAATCTAGGCCTGATTTATCTATGCGTACAATCTCACCTGGATTTACATCTCTTATATACTCTGCTCCAATATGATCTAGGGCGCAGGTTTCTGAAGCTATAAACCAGCCATCATTTAATTTACCGATGGATAACGGCCTTATTCCATGAGAATCACGAACAGCGTAAATTGCATCTTTAACTAATATAGTTAGAGAGTAAGCTCCTTCAACTTTACGCATCATGGACTCGATCTTTTCTTCCCAGGTGTTTCCAGTGCCATTAACAATTAATTGAGTTAAAACTTCTGTATCACTTGAAGTTTTAAAGGATATGTCTTGTTTTTCAAGTTCATAACGTATTGTATCAGCATTTACAATATTACCATTATGAGCTACAGCAATAGCGCCCATGTCTGATTCAACAATTAGTGGCTGAGCATTTATAGAGCTACTTGCACCAGTAGTAGAATATCTTGTATGTCCGATAGCAAAATTGCCCTTCAAAGAATTGATGATTTCTTCATTAAAGACTTGGGCAACAAGCCCCATATCAGCATGTACATGAATTTTATCTGAAGAAAACGATGCGATGCCAGCACATTCTTGACCACGATGTTGTAATGCGTATAAGCTAAAAAAGGTTAAACGAGAAACTTCCTCGTTCGGAACAAAAATTCCTACAACACCACATTTTTCCCTTAAATTAGGAATCACTAGTCATCTTTCGGATTAACAAAAATTATTGTTTTAATACTCCAACACCAAGGTACTAAATCTATGCATTATTCTCAATCAAATAAAAATTAAATATAGTTAACTTTTTTCAGATACCACTGGGCAATCAATAGCACGAGCAATTTCTTCAGCAATTTCATATATTTGGATACTAAATTTTTTAAGTTGTGCTATTTGACTGAATTCTGAAATAATATTCCTCTTTTTGTTCATATGATCAACAATATTTATTTCAATTAGAACAAAATTATAGCGATTATATTTTTGATCTGAATCAATAAGAACCTCTATATTTTTAATTTTATTAAAATTCAAGACTTTTTCAGTACCAATACCTAGTCCAAAAAGACCTTGCTGCCATATTACTTTTTTAATATTACAGTTAATTATGGCTTTGGTGCCCCAAATAGAATAAATCATTCCTAAAACAGCCAGGCCACCAAACAATAACAATAAGCAAAAGATAACTGTCAAAAAAAAGAAATGCAGATTATTACTGAATTGAACAAGAATCCAAAAGAAAAATGCTGCAAAAGTTGATTGCAAAAGAGCCGTGAATAATGATTTTTTCTCTGGCTTAATAATTATCAAATTATTGTCATTAATTATTCTGGAATTCTTTAGTGAATACAATTTATTTATCCCTAGATTATTATGTTATATTAGGCTTTTAATATTAATCAAAGGATAAATGGTTATGTTAGAAGAAGCAAACAATTTTTTGGCTTGTCCAAAATGTAAGTCATCTTTAACTATGATGTCAAATGAAAAAAAAGGTAATGAAATCATTACAGGATCTTTACAATGTCAAAATGCCTCATGTAAAAAAATATTTGAAATAGAAAATGGAATACCTAATTTTTTAATTTAAGTTTTAATAATTAATTTATTTATTTTTTTAACATTTTTTTTCTCTAAAAAAGAAAGTTTTTTATAAAGCTCAATCACTGTGATTTTCTCAACAGGGTGCACGTAATCTGGTGCAATTTCGGAAAGAGGCTTTAATACAAAAGCGCGCAAAGATAAGCGTGGGTGAGGTATAGTTAAATTTTTCTCATTAATAATTTTATTATCAAAAAATAGTATATCTATATCAATTTCTCGAGGTGTATTTTGTTCTTTTTCTAGATTTCTTCCAATTTTTTTTTCTATTCTTTTAATTTCATTTAATAAATCAGTTGGAGTAAATGAAGTAGTTGCTCGACATGCAATATTAAAATAATTTGGATAATCTTCTTCAGTTGGATCTTCTGACCAATGTTTGGTTTCATAAATAGAAGACATACCTATTAATTCCTGATTATTAGAATTTCGATGATTAATAAGAATATTAGATTCAGTTAAATTGACAATGGCATTAGACAAATTTGAAATTTTATCACCTAAATTAGAACCAAGTGATAAATATACTTCGTGCATTAAATATTTTTTCATACAAATTTAACACTGATTTCTTCAACAGATGGTCCTGATTTAATTCTATAAAATCTAACATCCGGAGTATCATTGGCTAATGATACAATCACATAGTAAACACCTTCAAACATTGGTTCAGAATCAAAAGAACCTGGAGGGAAAAAGGCCATTCTGATATCAGTTGGTGAAGGCTTTGCTGCTGTAGCAACATGAGAATGATAAATAGCGAAGAGATCTTCACCATTTTCTTCTCTTATTTTTTCTAAATTTAACTGTTGTAGTCCATCCATTTCATATCGATAAGGACTATTAGCTGAATTAGTTACTTTATGGATGCTCGAAGGTTGACCATTTTTAGAATGAATGATTCCACATGCTTCATTAGGCATATCTTGCTTAGCATGCTCAATTATAAAATTTTTATAATCGACAGATATTTCTATGTTCAAACTAATTTCCAAACATTACCACCACAAAACATCTTTGACGTTCTCTTTGATTTCAGAATAATCTTTAGTCCATAATTGCGTCGAAAGATATTTCCAACCACCATCTGCAAGAATCAAAACTATATTTCCAGAATCTATTCTTTCAGCAAGCATAGCAGCAGCCCTAACAACAGCTCCACAAGAAATTCCTGAAAATATTCCAAATTCATTCATTAACTTCTTAGTTGTCGCAAAAGATGTTTCTGAATCTACAACAATTTGACCATCTAACACACTAGAATCAAAAATTGGGGGCACATAACCCTCTTCTAAGCTTCTAAGACCTTGAACTAGATCATCTGGATGTGGCGCAGCAGCAATAATTTTAATTTCATTATTTTGCTCTTTAAAAAATCTTCCACATCCCGTCAAAGTACCTCCTGTACCTAATCCAGATACAAAATGAGTTATCTCTGGTACTTGATTAATAATTTCTGGAGCAGTTGTTTCATAATGTGCCAAAGGATTTGCTTCATTCTCATACTGGCAAGGATAAAACCAATCAGGATTATCTTTCATAAGTTCTTTAGATAGAGCAACAGCGCCATTGCTTCCTAGCTTGCCTGGAGAATAAATAATTTCTGCACCATATGACAGCAGTAAATCAAACCTCTCTTGACTAACAGATTCTGGTATAACAACCTTTAAGTTGTATCCGCGCATTCGAGCTTGTAAGGCAAGAGCAATTCCTGTATTACCAGATGTCGGCTCAAGAATAGTTTGACCAGGTTTAATAGTGCCATTTTTTTCTGCTGTGTCTATCATGTATTTTGCAATACGATCTTTAATTGAGCCTGTAGGATTTAAGCCCTCAAGTTTTGCATAAATATTAACATCCTTTTTATTGACTAATTTACTAATGTCTACAAGAGGAGTGTCTCCAATAAGGGCATCTAGTGAACTTGCTACCTTCATAATTAACTATTAACCCCCGGCTAATGCTGGCAAAAAGGATACGATATCACCAGTATTAATTGTTGTTTTTAAGCCAGCTAAAAATCTTATATCTTCATCATTAACGTAGATATTTAAAAACTGATGAACTTCATCAGATTCTGTTAGAATTTGAGATTGAAAACCCGGATATTTGTTTTCAATATTGATAATTAAATTATAAATATCATTTCCATCAGCAGTAAATTCTTTTTGATTGCCTGTAAGCTTTTGGATAACTGCAGCCATTTTTACTGTTACTGTCATTGATTCTCCTTAATTTAAATACTTATACTATTCTGTCTTTAAATACAATCTAGTTAAATTAATTTATGACTGAGCATCAGGCGCAGTAACTGGTGGCGTGCCACAGAATTGATCATAATCAATTAATTCATTGATAGTAGGATTGTCTCCACAAAGAGGACACTTTGGATCCCTTTTAATTTTCATCATTCTAAACTCCATATTTAAAGAGTCAATTAAAATTAATCTACCTATCAAATTCTCACCTATACCCAAGATTTCTTTAAAAACTTCAGTAGCTTGTACGGATCCCACCAAACCAGTCATAGCCCCTAATACACCAGCTTCTGCACAGGATGGGACCAAACCAGGTGGTGGAGGTGCAGGATAAAGACATCTATAACAACCGCTTCCAGGTTTATATACTGTTGCTTGGCCATCAAACAACAACACAGAACCATCTATCACTGTTTTATTTGATAAATAGGCAGAATCACAAACTAAGTATCTTGTTGCAAAATTATCAGCACCATTAACAACTATGTCAAAATCCTCCAATATTCTAAATGCATTATCAGAAACTAGAGGTTCCTCAAATGTTCTTACCTTGATATTTGGATTATACGAGAGCAAGGATTCTTTAGCAGATTCGATTTTTGGTTTACCCACATCTTCAGTTCTATGTAGTATTTGACGTTGCAAATTAGATAAATCAACAACATCGAAATCTACAACTCCAATTGTTCCAACACCGCCTAAAGCTAGATATGTTGCTACAGGTGAACCTAAGCCACCAGCACCAACAATTAACACCTTTGCATCTTTTAGCTTCCTTTGACCAATTGGACCAACTTGATCCATGATCATATGTCTGGAATATCGCATCACTTCATCAGGTGTGAAAGATGCATTATTATCAGAAGTTTCTACTTTACTCATAATTTACCTCCGCTCAAAGCAGGAATAATGGCAACTTGGTCGCCATCTTCCAAATTAGTTTTTAAACCTTCTAATGAATCAATTTCTTGATTATTAACATATACATTAATGTGTTCTGGCAAATTGCCATCTGTATCAAAAAGCAGTTGTCCCATTTGTTGGTAACTTTTTACAACTTCATTCAAAGCATCTAACACATTTGTCTTTTGGACAATAATATTAGATTGACCATTTGTAAATTTAACAAAAGGTGTAGGAATATATACATTTATTGTCATTTTATTCTCCTGTTGATAAATATCGTTCACCAGTATCACATAATATTGTTACAATTTTTTGTTGTTTTTTTTCTGCAAATCCATATTTTAATGCAGCAGCAACATTCGCACCAGATGATATGCCTACAAGAAGGCCAGCTTCTTTTGCTAGTCGATCGGACATTTCTTGGGCTTCATAATCAGATATAGTAATCACTTTTTCATAAATATTTTTGTCTAAAACCGATGGGAAAAATGATGCACCAATTCCTTGAATAGCATGTCTTCCAGGTTTTTTACCACTCAAAACAGCAGAATTTTTTGGTTCAACTGCAATAACTTTTACCGACAGGTTATTCTTTTTAAAAAAATTACCGACACCAGTAATTGTACCACCTGTGCCTACGCCACAAATAAAAGCATCTAAGTCAGGCATAGCATTAATAATCTCTGGACCTGTTGTTTGTTCATGAATATCGGGATTGGCATGATTATTAAATTGCTGCAACATAAAATATTTTTTTTCTTTACTAAGTTGCTCGGCCTTATATACTGCGCCTGTCATTCCTTCGATAGCAGGAGTTAATATAATTTCTGCGTTAAATTTTTCCAAAATTTTTCTTCTTTCTATACTCATGTCATCAGGCATCGTTAATATTAATTTGTAGCCTTTAACGCAACAGATCATTGCAAGGCCAATTCCAGTATTTCCAGCTGTAGGTTCTATAATGACATCACCTTTTTTAATTTTTCCTTTTTTTTCTGCATCATCAATCATAGATAGTGCTATTCGATCCTTTATAGAACCTCCAGGATTAAACACTTCAAATTTACCAATCACTTCAAATTGATTTTTGGTAAATGATACAGGCAATCTAACTGCAGGTGTATTGCCTATTAACTCTGTAATATTATCGGCTAATAAACTATTCATGCATGCTTCCTTTATATTGAATAATTTGGAACATCACTTAATCTATCTTGCTCTTCACGATCTAATAAATCAGATAAATATACCCCGCTTAATTTATCTGCAATTAAATCATCCAATTCTTCCCATACCCATTTATGACAACAACTATCATCCGGTTCCAAAGATGCAACTTCTCCTTCAATATTATTGATCACATCTAAGAGATTTATCTGATTTGGACTTTTGGCTAATAAATGTCCTCCTTTTGGACCACGAAAGCTATTAATAAACCCTGAACGTCTTAAATCAGAAAGAATATGATCTAGAAAAGGTCCAGGGATATCCCTAGTTGCAGCAATTTGTTTTTTTTGTATTGGTATATTATCCGTATTTGAGCCTAATTCCATTAAAGCTCTTATAGCATAATCACACTTTAAACTTATAAGCATCTTTCAATCTGACATATTGATGACTATCTTAGTCAAGTTTATCATAAATAGTATATAAGGCAATAAAATATTTATAAACTTGTTAATTCTATGAATAAATAATTTTTTAAATTAATTCTAATTTTTTATAATCAATAGGTGGGTAAAAAGTTTGATTGTTGTATTTTATAACCGGAACAAAATCATTATATTGATTAATTAATTCTTGACTTAAGTCAATATCAATAATTTCAACTTCGATCATATTTTTCTTTGTTTTAAAGAAAGATATGGCTTCTTCACAAAGATGACAATCCTTGCGTACATATATACTTACCTTCATATGCCTAGTCTTTTTAACAATAATTTAATTTTATTATGTTTTCTAAAAAGATAGAGAAAACTAACCATAGTCCACAAAATAACAATTGTAGTAATGCTTACTAATTGTGGTATACGTAATTCAGTATCTAGAAAAAAATTCGAATCGACGCGATAATATGTTACAAAAAATCGCATAATGGAATAAAGAGAAAGATAACTTAAAAAATAAATTCCATTGAATAGGTCTCTTTTTACCTTAAATAAAATAGCAAACAATAACAATAAAATTGCAAGATCACCAATTAGTTCATAAGTAGTGGCAGGATGATGTGACCCTACTGCTAATGAGTGTAGAAAAGCTGGTGAATCTTCATCTGTATAAATAACCCCCCATGCCACTTCAGTAGCAGCACCTAAATGTTCTCCATTTATTAAATCTCCAATTCGACCAATTGCTTGCCCTAATAACAATCCAAAAGCTGCTAAATCTAATCCTTTCAATAAGGGGTACTTTTTAAAAAATGCAAATAAAAAGCCTCCTAATAAGCCACCAATGATCCCTCCCCAAACTGAAATTCCCCCATTTTGTAAAGCAATAATTTTTTCAGGATTCTCAGAAAAGAAAGACCAGTATTCAAAAACAAAGAGCATGCGTGCCCCTAAAATACCTGCAGGAATGGCAAAAAGAGCTGTATTGTACACCATATCTTCGTCATAAGTAAATTTTTCTTTGATACGCAAACAAAGAAAAACAGCTAAAAGCATTCCTAATGACATAAATATTCCATGCCATGTGAATATAAAATTGCCTAGCTGGAATAATACAGGGTCAAATGGGATGTTTATTACTAAATTAAAATTCAACATAATTTATTCCTGATCAAAAATAGACAAATAATATTCATGTATTTTATCCAATTGAATATCTGAACCTAAATAATCCTTACCTTGCCTTATTTCTAAGTGTAAATGATTTTCTGTCCCTGGCGCAGTAATAGATTCCGGAGTTCCAGAATCTCCCACAAAACCAATTAATTGCCCTCTCATAACTTTAGAGCCTAGCTTAACATCTTCAGCGATGCCAGACAAATGAGCATATCGACTTACAACACCATATTTATGCTCAACCCAAATTTGCCTGCCACGATAAATGTCGAGCTTTTGTTCTGAAGTATATTTTGTTATATTCGGATCTTCAACTAATTCAACTAAAGCATTAGGTGGATCAATGTAATCAATATCTGCCCTAAACACAATCCCTTCATCAACAGCAAAAACTTTTGTACCAAAATCTATTTTAGTACAAGAAAATCCATCATAAAAATCTACTCCCTCATGAATGCCATTTCTATAAGTTCTAGGCGCGCCTGGCAATAATTCAGATCGCTCAGTTATACATGCATCTTTTATTGGAATTAAAAAATTGTTTGGATAAAGTTCTTGATTTCTTTTTTCATCATTTTGGATTGATTTTTTCGTTGTATTGACAATAGATTCGACAGGCTTTTGTTCATATTCAACAGAGATCATAACTGAGTTATCGCTATCAAAAAAATTACACCCAGCCTGTACTGTTAGAATCAATAATACAAAGAATAGTTTTAATTTACTCATACTTGATCTCAAATTTACATTAATATTTTCTTGGCATACAAAAAAGCATCTGCCGATGCTGGTTCCTGAATCATATCAACTTTACCCAAATCAACTGAGTAATTTCTTAATGCTTTTTTTAATAAAAATAATGTTAATTGTTCATTTCTTGGAAGAATAGGTCCATGTAGATATGTTCCTATGGCATTTTTATAGATTGTCCCCTCAGTCATATCAGTGCCATTATTTCCAAAACCATGCTCTATAAATCCTAATGGTCGTGCCGTTTGTCCTAAATATGTTCTTGCAGAATGGTTTTCAAAACCAACAATGATTCCTATTTCACTATCTGTTCTTAATAAAACATCTCCTGTCAATCTGTTTTCCAAGCCACTAGATGCAATAGAAACACAGTCAAAAACTCCTAAACCATTTAATGTTAATTTATTCGAAACCATATAAGATTTACCAAAAAGTTGATAACCACCACAAACAGCTAATGCGGGTACATTGTCTTCAATAAGCGCTGTGATTCTCTCTGCATGTTTCAAAAGATCCTCAGCAACTTTTATCTGTTCTCTATCTTGACCACCACCAATAATAATTAGATCACATAGGTCTGGAAATGGATCTCCTAAGGAAACATGTCGGACATTAATCTCAAAATTAATTTTCTTCGCATAATGCTCTAGAGTAAGTATGTTACCCCTATCAGCATATAAATTTAATAAATCAGGATACAGGTGTACAATATTCAATTTATTCATTAGTAAGTTTATGCCAAAATGGCTTACTCCCAGAAATCTTTGCAATATATTTTCTATAGTCCATCATAGCTGAATAAGTTAGCAAAAGATAGATATTAGAACCTTGCTCAGATTTACTAATTATTGAAGATAAAGACTTCTTTATATTTTCTTGTATATCAAAATTATTCACTCCTGCAATTGTAAATCTTAATGCAAGATCATGTCGTCTTTCACCAGATACAACAAGATTGCCAATATTTAAAGCTAAGGATTCAAAGTCTGCATCATAAATCCATGAAACATCCTTACCATCTTCAATTCTGCTATTTAATGCAAATAATAAATTAATTTTTTGGTGCTGTTCGTGTATTAAAGAGTCAATCACCTGATTTAATCCTGCTGGATTCTTTACAAGAAATAAGTTGATTTTTCGATCATTAATATCGAAAATTTCTTGCCTGCCAAATATTTGATGATTTGCATCGAATGCTTGGCTTATTTGTTCTGCATCAAGTCCTAGTTTAATGAGTGCAGCAAATGCAGCAACTGTATTATAGACAGAAAATAAACCGAGAGAAGAGGCTACAAAAAATCTACTGTCTTTATTTGAAATTAAATTAAATTTAATTCCGTTGTTAGATAAACTAACATTGGTTGCGAGTACATCTGGTGTTTTTCTTTTATTTTCACAAACACTGCATTGCCATTTACCTATATGATCGTAATACCTAACACTATGAATAATTTTATTACCACAATAACAATAGCTGACTTCAGTGATTCGATTTTCTTTCTTTTCTGATAATAGCTGGTCATCAATTCCAAAATGTAAAACTTCGCCCTGAAAACTATCTGCAATATCGGATAATAAAAAATCATCTGCGTTAACAATTAGCTTTGAATTAATAAACATGTCTTTAGCAAGCGTGTTTATCCATGTGTTACGAATATTTTCTATCTCACCATATCTATCAAGTTGGTCTCTAAATAGATTCAATAAAATAATTGTATCTGGTTTAATTTTTTCTGAGATTTGTGGCAAAACACCTTCATCAATTTCTAAAACCATAACGGAATTTTGACCAATAAATTGTCCAAAATTGTTTAAAGAATCTAAATAAGCACTTATTACTCCTCGTTTTAGATTAGATCCAGCGTAATTACTGATTACAGAAATTTCACTATTTTCAAAAATGTTTACTAATGTGTTTGTTGTTGAAGTCTTTCCATTAGTTCCTGAAATCAATATAATTTTTTTTGAAAAATTCATTGCAATATCATCTAATATTTTAGGATACATTTTTTCAACTAATAGACCAGGGAATGCCGTACCGCCACTCAAATTCAGCAATTGTAGAAATCTTTTAATTTGTTTTGCTAAAAATAAAATGAAGTATTTGATAATCATTGTTTTTTCAATTATGGCAGAGACCATACAACCTGCTTATGGCCTCCATTTATCTTTTCTAAAGAATTTTTTGCTACTAAATATTCTAGATGAGCAATGGTTTCTCCTACTGCTGATCTTTTCATCATTAAATTAAAATTGTCAAAAGATCCTGTATTCCAGGTTATTTGCCTAGCAACATCTATTGCTGTCATCGGTTGATCCTCAAATAAAATTAAGTGTTCTTTTAATCTTTCTTGATGATGAATAAGTAATTCATCAATTCGCTGTTTTAAGTTCTTGAAACCAAATTCGTGTGCTGGCAAAACAATGTTAGTTTTATAATTCTTTATTTTTTCTAAGGAATCGATATATTGAATCAAGGATTCATTATTTTTTCCTTCAAAATCCACTGATACATTGGGTGAGATATGAGGCAAAACATGATCGCCTGTTAGCATTATTTTTTTGTTTTCTTCGTATACACATAAATGTCCTATTGTATGACCAGGAGTGTCAAGAAACTGAAAATCCCATTCTCCAAATATTAAATTATCTAAATCATTAACTAATGTTGGGTTTTTTAATTGAGGCCATTCAACATTTTTCCACTGTAAATCTTGTTTAGAGTTATTGATTTCATCTATGGACATGCCATGTTTTTGGAGCCACTGATTTCCTAGCGACTGCCAGTCTCGATTTTGGCGCGTAATTAACCAATTATATTCTTTTTTCGACATAATCAAGTTAAAATTTGGATTTACTTCTCGAATCCTATCAAGCATTCCCATGTGATCAGGATGCGAATGTGAAATAATTATATTTTCTATATCAAGAATTTGATATCCAATGTCATGCAAACCATTTTTAAGTTCTTCAAAAGCTGTATCAGTACCGAAACCAGTATCAAATAAGGTTATTTTTCCGGAATGATCTTCAAAAACATAGCACATTACATAAGGCAAATGTGGCCTCAACATTGAAGTCTTGATTTGGTGCAAACCATTAATTATTTGCATCAATTTTCACCAAAAATATAGAAATGTTTTCAAGAGTTCGTTTAGCTATTCTCTTTTTCTTCATCTGCTTCATTATCTGCATTTACAACATCATCTTTAGCAGTAGACTCTTTTCTAAACTCTCGAATTCCTTTTCCTAGGGCACCACCTAAACTGGAAACTCTACCTGCACCAAAAAGCAATGCTAATATAACAAGAATAATTAATAGTTCTTGCCATCCCAAACTTCCAATCATTTAAATCACCTTTCGCTCATAAACTAATATTTTATTAAGGATCTAATTTTTCTAACATAATATCCATTACACCGCCACACACTTTATCAGCGCCGTCCACTGGTTCAGTTAAATCAACAGATATAAAAGTTGTTTTTCCTAATTCGAATACTTCCATTGCTTTTTGCCAAACCTCTGATTCTCCGCATCCCCCTCCTATTGTGCCTGAAAAAGATCCGTCTTCTCTGATCAACATCTTAGCACCTTCTTTTCTAGGGGTTGAGCCTCTAGTGTGAACAATAGTAGCAACTACTGCTGATTCATTTTTATCAAAACAACTCAACATTTCATCAATAAAATTGTTATCGGTATTTATTTTCATAATCAGATCATACACGAATTAATTCAAAAGAATCATAAAAAAATAAATAATTTAACTTATTCTACAATCCTTCTTGAAGTTTTGAGAGAGGTTCCATCTCCTTGATGAATAAGTTGAATAATTTCCGCTAAAATTGATAAGGCTATCTCCCCTGGACTTTGTCCACCTAAATTCAAACCTACAGGAGTAAAAACTTTATTTAAATTTTTAGGACTAACGCCTCTATTTAATAAGTTATCTATGACAATTTTTGTTCTTCGCTTACTTCCAATCATTCCGATATAACTAGCTTTCTGTTCAACAACAAGCTCTAAAGCTTCTTCATCTAATTTATGACCTCTAGAGACTAAAACTACATAGGATAAATGGTCGATTGTTATTTGATTCAATGAATCAGAAATTTTATTGCTATAAATTTCTTTTGCCATCGGAAAACGTTCACTATTTGCATATTCCTGCCTGTCATCAACAATTGTAATTTCAAAACCTAAAATTTCAGCTAATTGTGCTAATGCTAATCCTACATGGCCGCCTCCAACAATAATTAATTTTAGCTTTGGATAGAGAATTTCAACTAAAAAAAATATTTTTTTATCGTCTCTTAGATCATCACTAAGATTTTTTTTACGATATTCATTGATAGCAAGTGTTTTTTTATCTATGGCTAAAATAAAAATTGTTGAAAATGCATGTGTAATCATTTTTTTATGTACATTTTCTTTTATGAGATCGACCATATCATTGGAAATTTCAATTTTACCAGAAATTTTTCCACTACTGTCTATTAGCAATTTCATGTTGCTACCATTATTTTTTGAGTTCATTAAAGTAACGACAGATACCGCCAAATTTCCTTCTAAAGAAGACTTAACTTGACTATACAGTTTATCTAATTTCAAAAATCATTCTCCTTAATTATTGAACAAAAAGTGAAAAATATCTCCTTCTTGTACAATATAATCTCGACCTTCTTGACGCATTTTTCCAGCATTCTTTGCAGGATGTTCACCGCCTAATTCAACATAATCATTATATGCTATTGTTTCTGCTCTTATGAAACCTTTTTCAAAATCTGTATGTATTTTACCTGCTGCTTTAGCAGCATTAGTATTTTGTTTTATTGTCCATGCGCGCACTTCTTTTTTACCTGCAGTAAAAAAAGTTAACAATCCTAATAAATGATATCCAGTCTTAATTACTTGATCTAAGGATGTATTTTCTAGTCCTAGCTCTTTCAAAAATTCATTTTGTTCATCTTTGGACTCAATATTTGCTATTTCTGATTCTATACTTGCAGACACTAAAATTACTTCTCTTGCATCGTAGCTATTGAACACATTGATTAAATTATTAGTAAATTGATTACCATTTACAACACTACTTTCATCAACATTACAAATATAAAAAGTAGGTTTTAAAGAAAGCAATTTTAATTCATTCACGAAGCTAATAGAATTTGAATCTATTTCTTTTATATTAATTTTTTGATTAGTGTCGATTTGCTCCAAAAGATGATTAATGATCTCTAGTTTAATTTTAATTTCTTTGTCTGTTGATTTAATTTTCTTTAAATATAATTCTTTTTGTTTAAGCAAAAAATCTAAATCAGAGAAAAGAAGTTCGGATTCAATGACTTTCAAATCATCAATAGGATTAAGTTTAGCATTCACATGTGTAATATTTTCATCTTCAAAGCATCTTAAAACATGCGCGATAGCATCAACTTCTCGAATGTGACCTAAAAATTTGTTCCCTAGTCCTTCACCTTCATTTGCCCCTTTTACTAAACCAGCAATGTCAACAAACTCCATGTATGTAGGAATAACGGACAAAGTTTCGTTTAAAACGGCCAATTCATTTAATCTAGAATCAGGTACTGCTACTCGTCCAACATTGGGTTCTATCGTTGCAAAAGGATAGTTTGCAGCTAAGGCATTTTGTGATTGTGTCAATGCATTAAAGATTGTTGATTTACCTACATTTGGTAAACCAATTATTCCACATTTAAATCCCATATATCATTCCTTATTCCTGAACCCAGGTCGGCATCTTTACATTGTGAGGCGTATCATAATAAGGTATATATGGCTTTAAATCTAATACCGGTGTCCCAGAAATCAAATCAATTTTATCTACTTCAATAATACCATTGGCTATTTTATCTATTTTACAAACATTAAAGGAAATTGGATTTACCCTTTGACCCCTTAATGCAAAGATACCTTGTTCAGGTAATTCATTGTTTCCACTAGGAAAATTCCTTAATTTGTCTAAAGATTGTTTTGGCATTTTATGCAAATATCCCAAAACAACTATGTGAGAATATTCTTCTAAACCAATGAGTCCGTCGTATAAAATAGAATCTATTTCTATTGAACTTTTTACTCCCAAAACTGGCATTTCTTGAATCTTTTTTATTGGATTAATAATATGACCTACTGGCTTTAAGAGATATTCCTGCTTTTTCTCCTCCATAATAAAAGACCTCCGTACTTAATTAATCTCCTTGAATAGAAAATTAATTTATTTGAGCAGATAACATTATAATGATACAATATAAAAACATTCTAGTTATCTTTATTAAATAGGGAAACATGCCAGCTAAAAAACAAGCAAAGCCAAATCAAGATTATAGTGCTGCAAATATTCAAGTCCTAGAAGGGCTTGAAGCTGTTCGAAAAAGACCGGGCATGTATATTGGCACAACAGATCTACGGGGCTTGCATCATTTAATCTACGAAATTGTTGATAATTCTATTGATGAGGCTATGGCCGGTCATTGTGACAAAATTCAGATAGTTATTAATGAAGATTCTTCAGTAACAATAACTGACAATGGTAGGGGTATTCCAGTAGATAAGCACAAAAAAACTGGATTGTCAGGTGTTGAAACCGTACTAACTGTTCTACATGCAGGAGGTAAGTTTGGTGATGGTGGTGGTTATAAAGTTTCAGGAGGCTTACATGGAGTTGGAGCATCTGTAGTAAATGCACTTTCTGAATCTCTAGATGTTATTGTTGCCAATAAACAAAAATTATATAAACAAAGTTATAAAAGAGGTAAGCCTACATCTAAACTTAAATTGGTAAAAGGCGCTAAAACTGAAAAAAGTGGTACGCAAATATCCTTTGCTCCTGATCCTGAAATATTTGAAACAATAGACTATAGTTTTGAAATTTTGGAAGAGCGTTTTCGCGAAATGGCATACTTAACTAAAGGAATATGGATTGATTTTATTGATAGGAGAGATACTGGAAAAGGAGAAAGAAGAAAAGCATTTTTCTTTGATAGCGGGGTTGAAGCATTTGTCAGGCAGTTGAATCGTGGAAGAGCATTAGTTCATCCTGAACCTATTTACTTCCAGCAAGAAAAAGATGACATATTGATTGAAGTTGCGTTGCAATACAATGGTTCTTTTACGGAAAACATTGCCACTTTTGCAAATTGTATAAAAACTATGGATGGTGGTAGTCATTTGACCGGTTTTAGGACTGCAATTACTAGAGTCTTAAATGATTATGCAAGAAAAAACAAAATACTTAAAGATTCTGAAAGTAATTTAAGTGGCGAAGATGTTAGAGAAGGTTTATCTGCAATAGTAAGTGTAAAATTAGCCAATCCTCAATTTGAAGGTCAAACAAAAACACGCTTGGGAAACCCTGAGGTTAAAGGTGCTGTTGAATCTATAGTTTCAGCACATTTTTCTAGGGCTCTTGAAGAAAATCCACAGATTGCAAAAAAAATATTAGAAAAAGGAATTATGGCTGCCAGAGCTAGGGAGGCTGCAAAAAAAGCCCGCGATTTAGTGCAAAGAAAAGGATTTTTAGAAAACAGTACTCTACCAGGAAAACTTGCTGATTGTTCTGAAAAAGATCCTGATTTGTGTGAAATTTATTTAGTTGAGGGCGATTCAGCTGGTGGCTCAGCAAAAAGTGCAAGAGATAGAAAAGTTCAAGCTATTTTGCCACTTAAAGGAAAAATATTAAATGTTGAAAAAGCACGTCTAGACAAAATGCTTTCACATGAAGAAATAAAAGTACTAATAACAGCAGTGGGTACAGGTTTTGGTGATGAATACCAATCAGATAATTTAAGGTATGGTAAGGTTATCATCATGACAGACGCTGATGTAGACGGGGCTCATATAAGAACCTTGCTTCTAACTTTCTTTTTCAGATTCATGCCCAAACTAATTGAAGAAGGCCATTTGTTTATTGCTCAGCCCCCACTATATAGTATTTCTCAAGGCAAAAAAATGAATTGGTTATTCACTGAACTAGATAGAGAAGAGTATATAAAAGACAATCAAAATGGCAAAACGTTAAGTTTTCAACGATATAAGGGTCTTGGAGAAATGAATCCAGAACAATTATGGGAAACAACAATGGACCCAGAGCATAGAGTGTTGAAAAAAGTCACTATTGAAAACGCACAGGTTTCTAGTGACCTTTTTACAATGTTGATGGGTGAAGAAGTTGGACCAAGAAAAAGTTTTATTACAAATCATTCTACTGAAGCCAATTTAGATATTTAATTATTCAAAATTGCTTTTTTTTCTTTTTCTAATTTTAGTATATTTTTTTCCAATTCTATTTTAGTGTTTTCAATAATATCGATTTGAGCTAGATCAATAATATTATTTAATTTTGCATCAAGAAATTCTTTATCATCTTCCCAATAAATCTTGTCGTCTTTAAACCAATAATCTAAATAAAGATCCAAAAAACTAACTGTCATAAAGGGTTTTTGATTAAATTCAATATTCGTGCATACATCATATCTAGATGCAAGATGAGATGAATTGCTTGAATCGTAGAATGAATATGAAATATAATTTCTTTTAAGCCAAAAAAATCCATATGTAATTACGCCTTTAGAAAATATATCAGTTGTTTCATTAATATAATATTTGGTTAACAGTACATCATTTTTTAACTGAATGAATTCACATTCATAAGATTTTGATGGTTTATCTAAATATTGTTTAATTTCAATAATTCTTTGATTATTTTGAACTTTTTTCATAATATTTATTACTGAATTTGCATTTCGCAATTGAAAACAGTAAATTATATAGGGTTTGCGAAAAGACTAATAACATAATTATATATTTTATATACAAACCATGGAGTAATAAATGCCAGCAACAGTAATTATCGGCGGACAATGGGGCGATGAAGGAAAAGGTAGAGTTGTAGATTATGCTGCAAAAAATTCTAATATTATAGCTAGATATTCAGCAGGAACAAATGCTGGGCACACAATAGTTAACGATTTAGGGAAGTTTTCCTTGCATTTAATTCCAGCAGGCATTTTTTATAGTGACAAAAAATGTCTTATCACTCACGGTGTTGTAATAGACCCAATGAAGCTATTAGAAGAAATTTCTATGCTTGAAGATCGTAATGTATACATTGGAAACCTAACTATAAGTAATCGCGCTCACTTAATTATGCCCTGGCATCGAGTTGTTGACGAACTAGAAGAAAAAAGAAGAGGAGATAACGCTATTGGAACCACTAAAACTGGGACTAGTCCAGCTTTTATTGATAAAGTAGCACGTAGTGGTATTAGGGTAGCTGATTTAATGGATAAAGAAAAATTTAGAAAAAAAATTCATTCAATCTTAAAAGATAAAAATGATTTAATCACAAAATATTTTGGTGGTGATCCCCTAGATGAAAAGTTAATTTTACAAGAATACGAGGAACACGCAAACGGTTTAATGAAATTTGTTGGCAATACTATGTCCATTGTTCAAGAAGCAGATAAAAATGGTGAAAAAATTCTTTTAGAAGGTGCGCAAGGCTCACTTTTGGATATTGATACCGGAAGCTATCCGTATGTGACATCTGCTGTTCCAGCATCAATCGCAGCTGGCGCATGTATTGGTGTTGGCTTAGGACCAAAATCAATAAGTAAGGTTATTGGTGTTTTTAAGTCCTACCAGACTCGTGTTGGTGAGGGCCCGATGCCCACAGAATTGAAAGATTCAATGGGTGATAAGCTAAGAAACCAGGGACTAGAAGATGGTACCGCGGAATATGGAACAACAACTGGTCGACCAAGAAGATGTGGGTGGTTTGATGGGGTGTTAGCTAATTATTCAGCGCAGCTCAATGGTATGGATTCTATAGCACTTACAAGACTAGATACTTTGTCTGGATTTGAAGAAATTAAAATTTGTACTGCTTATGAAATAGATGGACAATTAGTAAACAGCCCCCCAGCAACTTTTGATGAATTAAATTCATCAAAACCAATTTATGAAGATTTTGAGGGTTGGAAAGAAGATGTTTCAGAAGCTAGAGACTTTAATGAACTCCCCAAAAATGCACAAATATTCATAAATAAAATAGCATCACTGACCAATGTGCCAATTGATATGATTTCTGTGGGCCCTAAAAGAGAACAGGCTATAATTGTAAAGAAAATATTTGACTAAATGTCAGAAAAAAAATGTCCTCTATTTAGTGAAAAACTTGAACTACATATGGTTGAAGTTGGAAATGGTCTAAGACCTAACGCTGGTAGTTTTTGTGATTTTTGTTTCAACCCAGTTGATCTTACTGGTAGCAAAATCAACAAATGTACAAATTGTAATAAAAATATTGTAGCAAACAATACTGTTAGTTCTGTTCCAGACGAAATTTTTGCAATGTTACGGGAGGTCAGGAAAATAGAAAGGACATATGTAATTTCATTTGCATTTTTAGGTATTTTCTTAAGTCTAATAACTGGATTTTTAATCGTTTTTAACACGACATTCTTATACTCAAATGAAATTTTAGGAACGATAATTTTATTTGCATATTTATTAATAACAGGGAGATTACTAGCTAATATTTTTGGTGGAATTATTGGTGACCAAATTGGTTACAAGAAGGGCAGAGATACATTAGAGCTTCGGTGGTCTCAATGGAAAAAGAATAATCATTAATTTTCAGAATAATAATTATTTGATAATTTATTTATTTCATTGACAAGTTTTTTTCTTGTTTTTTGATTTGGTTCAATAAGCGGCAACCTTGGTTTTCCTGCACTAAATCCAAGGTGATTCAAGGCCCATTTTACAGGCATAGGGTTACTTTCAATAAACAAAACATCATATAACTCTAATAATTGACTGTTTAAATTATTAGCTGCATTAATTTCCCCGTTGATAATAAAATTAATCATTGACTTTAATTCATTTCCTACCACATGAGATGCAACAGAAACTACCCCATCGCCGCCGATAGCCATAACTGAAATTATATCAGCATCGTTTCCTGACCAAACCATAAAGTCTTCATCGGTTGAATTAATTATTTTAGCAATTTGATCCATATCTGAAGAAGCTTCTTTAATTCCAATAATGTTATCTAGTTTTGATAATTCAATCGTTGTTTCTGCGTTCATATTTAAACTAGTTCTGGATGGAACATTATATAAAACACAAGGGAGAGGGGTTGCTTTAGCAATAGCCTGAAAATGTTCTATCAAACCATCCTGATTGGGTTTATTGTAATAAGGAACAGTTAACAATAAAGCATCGGCGCCTGATTTCAATGCTGCATCAGCACCTGATATTGATTCTTTTGTTGAATAGTTTGTTGCTCCAGCAATAACAAAAACATCTTCTCCGACTGCATCTTTGACTGCTCCCCATATTGATGCTTTTTCTTCGCTTGATAATGTTGGTGATTCACCAGTTGTTCCCGTCACAACAAGTCCATCGGAGCCATTTTTTACTAAAATTCTTGCCAACTCCGCACATGCACCTAAATCTACATCACCAGATGCTGTCATAGGAGTAACCATTGCTGTAATTAATCTAGCTTTGTTTTTCATGTTGCAACCTAATAAACTAATTTATTTCTTTCGATAATCGATTCAGCAATTTGCACAGCATTTGTTGCTGCCCCTTTTAAAAGATTGTCCGAAACTAACCAAAATAGAACACTATTGATGTTCGACAAATCTTTTCTAATCCTACCAACATAAACATTATCGTCCAATGTAGCATTCAAAGGAGTTGGATAATTATCAATATTATCAAGATCTCGATGCACAACCCCTTCCTGATTAGAAATAATTTGGATTATCTTGTCCAAATTAACCTCTTGATTAAATTCAACTAAAACTGATTCACAATGACCCACCATTGTAGGTACTCTTGTGCAGGTTGCGCTTATCGCCAAGTTGTCTAGATGTAAGATTTTTCTAGTTTCATTTACTATCTTCATCTCTTCTTTCGTGTAACCATTGCTTTCAAAATCATCTACTTGTGGAATAACATTCATTGCAATCTGTTCAGAAAAAACAGATGGGATAATTTTCTCTTGATTTATAATTTGTTTTATTTGGCTCTTTAATTCCTGGACTGCTTGTGCACCTGCCCCAGAAACAGCTTGATAAGTAGAAACATTTACTCTTTGAATGGGCAGATGTTTGTTCAAAGCATATAAAATCATAACTAAAGGAGTGGTGGTGCAGTTTGGAATTGAAACAATGCCATTGTGCCAATCTAAATCCTGTTTATTGACTTCAGGAACAATTAAAGGAACGTCGTCATCCATCCTAAACGCATTTCCATCATCAATTAAAATAGATTTGGCTTTTCTAACTTGAGGACCAATTTTTTTTGATATATTGGAATCAGCAGAGCAAAAAACAAAATGTGTATTTTCAAATGAATCATCTTGAATTGTTTTTATGGTATATTCTTCATTTCTGAAAGTGATTGTTTTTCCTTTTGATCTTTCCGAAGCAAACACATTCAATTCTTTAATTGGAAACTTGCGTGAATTTAGAACTTCTAGCATTTTAACGCCTACTGCACCAGTTACTCCAACGATAGCAATGTTATACATTTTAAAAATCCTATAATTATTCTATGCCTATAACTTTTTCTAATCCTACAACATACCCGTCATTATTAATAACATATTCAATCGCCAAGATAATTCCAGGCATAAATGATTGGCGTCCAGTAGTTTGATGTTCAATAACCAGGAGCTCTTGTTCAGCACTAAATATAACTTCTTGATTAGCAACCACTCCAGGCAACCTTAATGAATGAATATTAATTCCCTTGAAAGACGCACCTCTGGCATTCTCTAATTTTTCTTGTTCAGAAACATTGGCTTGATACTCTTCTTTCGAAGAACTAACAATTTTTTTTGCTGTCTCCATTGCAGTGCCTGAAGGAGAGTCAACTTTTTGATCATGATGTTTTTCAATTATCTCAGCTTTTTTATAAAATGGTGCAGCTTTTTCACTGAAATGCATCATTAAGACAGCGCCCAAGGCAAAATTGGGTGCTACTACACAACCAACTTTATTCTTCTCTGTCTCTTGGTCTATTATCTTTAGTGTTTTTTCAGAAAGATTAGAAGTGCCAATAACTAAATTTAATCCCGATCCTAAAACAACAGGGGCTAAGATTTCTGTAAATTGAGAGTTTGTAAAGTCTACAACAACATCAACTTCTAATTCATTTAAAGCGTCTTCTGGTTTTTGATACACTTTATATTGACTATTTTCTGTTGAAAAATAGTCGCCTGAATTCAATGGCTCAATTACGCCAGTGACCGTATATTTATCATGGTTTTCAAGAGTTTTTATAAGCTCTTTACCCATGTTCCCTAAACCAGAAACTAGAACTTTTTTCAAAAAATTTTACTCCGTCGCTAAACTATTATTGAAATTAAGTATACGATTACCAGCTTCTTTCTTCAGCTTGTTCAGAATCATTATCGGAAGTTTCCTTTTGATTATTTTTTCTGAAATTTTTCGTTCTCCTTTGTCTAGGTTTACTGCCATCTTTATTGTTCCTAAAATCAGAGTTTGATTTCTTTTCTCGATTTGATTCAACCGGAACACCATCAATAATTCTGGTTAGATTTATCCTGCCCATTTTATCTACTTCAATAATCTTTACTTGAAGCATGTCGCCTTCATTAACAACATCAGTAACTTTCTCAACTCTTTCATTTTCTAAAGCAGAAATATGAACCAATCCATCTTTGCCTGGTAAAATATTAACAAACGCTCCGAAATCAGTCACTCTTACAACCTCTCCTTCATATTCATTGCCCACTTCAGGATCAGTAACCAGAACTAATATAAAATCCTTGGCCTTGGTTGCATTGTCCTTTAAGCCAGATATATGAATAATACCTTCATCTTCTATATTCACAGTACACTCAAACTCTTCTTCGATGCCACGAATAACCTTGCCACCTTGTCCAATTACTGCTCCGATTTTATCCTTGTCTATAGTAATTTTTTCTATAGTAGGTGCAAATTCTGATACATCTTCTCGTGGAGCTTTTATTGACTTATTCATCACTGACAAAATTGTTTCTCTAGCTTGTTTTGCTTTAGAAAAAACATCATTCAAAAAATTATTAGGTAATTTTTTCAATTTTATATCAAGCTGAACGGCGGTGATACCATTTTTTGTTCCCGCAACTTTAAAATCCATATCGCCAAATGCATCCTCTAGTCCTGCAATATCAGTCAAAATTACATATTTTTCTGACGAGTCATCAGTTATAAGACCCATTGCAATTCCTGCAACAGGCGAAGAAATAGGAACACCTGCGTCCATTAATGCTAAAGAGGAACCACATACTGAAGCTTGTGAAGTCGAGCCGTTTGAGGACAAAACATCAGAAACAACTCTTATCGCATAAGGAAAATCCTCTTCAGACGGTAATACAGGTAAAAGGGCTTTTTCCGCTAGCATACCATGTCCAATTTCACGCCTGCCTGGACCTCTCATAAAACCCGCTTCACCAACTGAAAAAGCAGGAAAATTATAATGATGCATGTATCGTTTGTACTCTCCAGGAGAAATATTATCTAATCGTTGCTTTTCGGCTATATTTCCAAGTGTTGCTATAGACAAAACTTGTGTTGCTCCCCGGCTAAAAAGTCCTGTTCCATGGACCCTAGGAAGAATTCCAACATCTGCGCCTAATTCTCTTATTTCATCCGCAGTTCTTCCGTCCACTCTAGTACCACTTAAAATTTTTGAACGAATTTGGGATTTTAGCTCTTTTTCAACTATAGATTTGACTTGATTAAATTCAATTTCTGCATAATCTTCTTTTGTTATAAGATCGCTGTGGATTTGATTACATAGCGCATTGATACCACTAAATCCTTCTTGATTTAAAATTGCGGTCATATCTAGGTCGCCACTGTTAAGAGCTTCTTTAATGACTGATACTAAAGATTGATCCACCTCTTCTGAGACAAATTCATCTTTAGTAATCTCAGAATCATCAAAAATTTCTTCTTGAAAAGAATTAAGCGCAGCAATAATGTCTGTAGCAAATTCAATTGCCTCAATCATGGCTTCTTCTGAAATTTCATTCGCTCCTGCTTCTATCATCAATATGGAATTTTTATTTCCCGAAACAATTAGATCAATATCAGATTTTTCTATCTCGTCATATGTTGGAAATGCAACTAGTTCTCCTTCAACTCTGCCTACGCGCACAGAAGATACGGGCCCCTCGAACGGCAAAGAGGATAAGCCAAGCGCAATTGAAGCACCAATTGTTCCTAAGACATCTGCTGGGTTTTCTCTATCAGAAGACATAACCGTACAAACAAGTTGCACGTCTCTTGTGTAACCCTTCGGAAACATAGGCCTAATGGGCCTGTCTGTCATTCTAGATGCAAGAATTGCATCAGTTGTCGGTCGACCCTCTCTTTTAAAAAAGGAACCAGGGATTTTGCCTATCGCATACATTCTTTCTTCAAAATCAACAGTCAAAGGAAAAAAGTCTGTGCCTGGCCTGGATTCTCCATCAGTAGCAGTTACAAGGACAACTGTATCCTCGAGCCTTACAACACAGGTTCCATTTGCTTGTTGAGCTAACCTACCCTTTTCAATAACTAATTTTTTATCACCTAACATTAATTCGTAATTTTTCATTTTATTCACATCAATTTCCTTCCTTTACATACGCATATAAATAAAAGCGTACTAATTTGAAAATAAAGGAATTTAGGAATAATTATAAGATTAGTTATCTTCTTAACGATAACCTAGACAAGACATCATTATACTTCGAAACGTCTTTTTCACTTAAGTATTTAAGTAGTTTTCTTCTTTTACCAACTGTTTTTAATAAACCGCGTCTTGTTGAGTAATCATGAGAGTGTGCTTTTAAATGACCAGTAAGCATATTAATTTTTTTTGTTAAAAGTGCTATTTGATACTCTGCTGAACCAGTGTCATTTCCATGTCTGGTAAATTCATCAAGTTGTATTTCTTTCTCTGGCAAATCAACCATGTACTTATTTCCTATTCCTCTACTTTCATTTATTGAGGCTAGCATAGTAAGATTTTTGAAGCAATGGGAAATTTAATCATAAAGTTATTTAATTTATTTAAAGAATATCGTATCTTACAGAATGACTAAGGGGTGTTAACTATGAACTTACAACATAAAAAAAATTCTGTCTTAAGAGAAAAAGCAGGCGCATACATAATTTCTGTTTTTGATAAACAACCATCAATTCATAGATCGTTTAAAGAAATAGATAAAAAAATAAATAACAAAATTTCTAAATTACTTAAAGATGGCAAACTAAAAACAACCGTTGGCAGCATTAATGAGTTTCCGGTTTCTGGAGAATTAAATGCTGATTATCTTTTTGTTGTATCATTAGGAGAAAAGAAACAATTTAATGCTGATGTACTTCGCACACAAACAGCAAATATATTTAGAAAAATTGACTCTATGAAAATTAACTCAGTGGCTTTCTCTTTAGAAGAAATCATGGCTGCAACAAACAAGAGGAATGATGCCTATCAAGCAGTTTCTGAGGGGATTTTTTTAAGCCAATACTCATTTAAAAAACATAAAACTAAAATAACAAATAAAGAATCTGCTATTCGTAATGTTAGCATTCATGCCTCTGGAGAAAAAAACAGCAACCTGGCACAACAGATGCTTAATCGAGGTGAAATATTTGCAACTTCTGCTAATCTCACAAAGGATCTTGCTAACGAGCCCGCAAACTACATGACACCAACAAAACTAGCAGAAACAGCCCTAGAAATAGCTGATTCACATGGACTTGATTGTCAAATAATTAATAAGGCAGCGGCAAAAGAGCTAGGAATGGGTTCGTACTTATCTGTTGCGGCTGGTTCTAATCAGGAACCTAAATTTATTATATTAAAATACACTCATAAAAGTGCAAAGAATAAGCCAATAGCGTTAATTGGAAAAGGTATCACATTTGATACTGGTGGCATATCTTTAAAACCTAGTGCTGGAATGGACGAAATGAAAGGCGACATGTCTGGCGCAGCTACTGTGCTGGGTGTAATGAACGCAATCGGACAACTAAAACCAAAAATCAACGTTATAGGAATTGCTCCTTGTACAGAAAACATGCCAGGAGGAAAAGCTACTAAGCCTGGCGACGTTGTTTATGCCATGGACGGACAGTCGATTGAGGTTTTAAATACTGATGCAGAAGGCAGGCTCGTGCTTGCAGATGCTATTTCATATGCAGTAAAAGAAAAGTGTTCTGTCATAGTTGATATTGCAACCTTAACAGGTGCTATGATGATTTCTTTGGGTTCAGTTAGAACCGGTGTGTTTTCAAACAATGATTTACTTTATGAAAAATTAAATAAAGCTAGTAAAAAATCTAATGAGCCTATTTGGAGAATGCCTCTTGATGATGCTTATGGAAAAATGATAATTTCTAATGTAGCAGATATTAAAAATGTGGGTGATAGAGAAGCTGGTTCAATTACTGCAGCCAAATTTTTAGAAAAATTTGTTGGAAAAACTCCTTGGGCTCACATGGATATTGCTGGAGTAATGACAATTAAACAATCAAAAGGAGAATGGACAAAAGGGATGTCTGGTAACCCTGTTAGAACCTTAATTCATATGGTTTGTGATTATTAATTTATTTTAAAAATATTCCTTCAGTGAATTAAGGATTGCATGACTCACTTCAATTTTTGGCATAATCGGCAAATTAACAACCTTACCTGTATCAGAAATAATCATTACCTTATTGTTATCTGAATTGAAGCCAATACTTGAATCAGAAACATCATTGGCAACAATAAAATGAGCGTTCTTCGAAGACAGTTTTTTTTCTGCATATTTCTTTAGATCTTTTGTTTCTGCTGCAAATGCAACTTTTATTATATTTTTATCAACGCTTGCTATAATGTCTGGGTTTGGAACCAAGTTTACACTCATATCTTTATTTTTATCCTTTATTTTATCTTTTTTAACGTCTTTAAACTTAAAATCACTGACCGCAGCTGCCATAATTAAAGCATCAGCTTGTTTAGTAGTTTTTTTAACCTCATTAAACATTTGTTCAGTTGTTTCTGTTGCAACAAATTCTACCCCTGCCAAATTACTTCTTTTCACTGAAGAAATAAGAGTAACACGTGCCCCCCGGTTTCTTGCTGCTTCTGCTAGTGCAAAACCCATTTTACCACTTGAACGATTGCTTAAAAAACGAACAGGATCTAATGGCTCTCTTGTGCCACCAGCTGTAATTACTATACGTTTATCGCACAAATCACCATACATATGGCCAGTTTTAAGTTTCACTTCTTCAATAATTTTATCAATGGAAGCTAATCTTCCTAAACCAAATTCACCTGATGCTAGTCTGCCATATTCGGGAGAAATTATTGTGTCACCTCTTTCAATTAATTGATTGATATTGTCTTGTGTTGATTTATTGTTCCACATTTTGTGGTCCATTGCAGGCGCAACAAGTTTTGGTGCACTTGTTGATAAAGCGCAAAGCGAAACACTATCATCAGCCATTCCATAAGATAAACTTGCAATAGTCGAAGCAGTAGCAGGAGCTATAATCATTAGATCAGCGCTGTGTGCCAATTCAATATGTTGCTCTTTTGCTTTAGCATTAATGTCCCACATATCAAAATATGGTGTATTGCCGGTAATTGTTTTGAAAGTGAAAGGAGTAATAAATTTTGTTGCTGCTTCAGTTAGCGCAACATTAACATTTGCACCAAGTTTAATTAGCTGGCTAGCAATATCAACTGATTTATATGCCGCAATAGATCCAGTTACACCAAGCAGGACAGATTTGCCCTCTAACAAATTATTGATCATTTTTTTCCTTTGAATTAGCTAAGTATAACAAATGAAGGCCATAAAGATTAAGGTCAGGCTCAACATGATCAAAAAAATTCAAATCATCTTTAAAGATGCTAATGTCACCACCAGTACCAATGACTGTTGCTTCGCCTTCTAGATCGTTTTTTATTTTTTCTATGATCCCTTTAATTAACTCTAGGTTTCCAAAATAAATACCAGACTCTAATGCAGATCTTGTATTTTTACCAATAACTGAAATTGGTTTTTGAATGTTAATTGAATTCAACATAGAGCCCTTGCTGAACAAAGCATCTGCTGCAACTGAAACACCTGGAGCAATGGCTCCACCCAAATAATTTCCCTCTAAATCAACAACATCAAACACTAGCCCAGTACCTAGATCAACAATAATTAATGGGGCTTGTGCGATATCTAAACCAGCAATAGCATGAAGGATTCTATCTGGCCCTATTTCTTTTGGGTTTTCGTATTTAATATTTAATCCTGTCTTAATGCCCGGACCAACAATCATAGGAAAAAAACCAAATACATCTTTAATAGCCACCTCAAAATTATTCAATAAAGCAGGAACAGTTGATGAAATAATTGCTCCATCGAAGTCTGTTTTTGGGATTTTTTTATTCTGTAATACAGAATCTATCATCAGTTGATATTCTGTTGATAAGAATTCTTTATTTGTAGCAAACCTAAATGATGTGATAATTTCATTATTTTCAAAAATACCGATTGCAATAGTTGAATTTCCAATATCAACGCAAAATATTTTATTCACTTTATTTTACTTTCTCCTCTTTTTTGCATTTATGAGGTTACTACATTACAAAAAAATAGGTTAGTTTGTTTATTTTTTTCTTCATTTAAAAAAAAATAAAAATTAACTTACATAAGGTTCTTGTTTTTTTTTAATAAGGAATGTTAAAGTACGAATCGGTGGGGAGTTCTTGCAACTTTTTTTTTGTTGACCACTCTCTAAATTTTAAACTTTTTAAGTTTATTTCTTATATATTTATCCACATTTTAGTAACAAATTGTGGATAACTGTATGCCTATAATTTAGTTTATATCTGTTATTTCGAGGATAAAGTGAAATTAGACGCTTCAAATCTATGGCAAGAAGTTTTAGAAGATTTAGCAGAAAACATCTCAAAACCTAATTTTGATACTTGGCTTAAGGACACAATTGGTATTTCGTTTCAAGGCTCTACACTGCTCATTGGAACACGATCCGAATTTGTAAACGAATGGCTAGAAAGAAGACTAAAACCACTCATACTTAAGCTTGTCGCTAAACATGCAGATGAGCCACTAGACATTGAATTCAAAACTGTTTCTATTAAAAAAGACGATTTAGGTGATAGTGTTTTTACCTTGCAACCTCAATATGAGAAACAAACCAAAAATGTGTTTGCAGAAGAAGAAAGAGAGAAAAAATGGTCTTCCAGTGGAGCAAATCTAAGAAAAAATTACATTTTTAATAATTTTATTGTGGGCCCATCAAACAGACTGGCTTTTGCTGCAGCACAATCAACTTCTAGCAACCCAGGAAAAGAATTTAACCCATTATTTTTGTATGGTGGTGCTGGCCTTGGAAAAACACATCTACTGCATGCAATTGGCCATTCTTGTATTGAGCAAGGACTCAATGTTGTCTATCTTTCAGCTGAACAATTTACAAATCGGTTGATTGCATCGATTCAAAAAAGAAACCAAAGAAATTTCAGAAACATCTACAGAAAAGCAGACGTGCTGCTTGTTGATGATATTCAATTTATAGCAGGCAAAGAACAAACACAAGAAGAATTTTTTCATACCTTTAATGAGTTATATGAAGCAGGAAAACAAATAGTAATTTCTTCTGATAAAAGCCCTAACAAAATAAAACATCTAGAAGAAAGGTTACGGTCCCGTTTTGAGTGGGGGATGATAGCAGACTTACAAGTTCCCAACATTGAAACCAGGATGGCAATTTTAAAAGAAAAAATAAAAATACACCAAGTAAAAATAGAGAGTGCCGTGTTATATAAAATAGCGGACATTTGTACAAATAATGTTAGAGAGCTAGAGGGCTCCTTAACACGGCTCTTGGCTGCCTCTCGACTTACAGGAGAAGAAATTAACATTGCTTTGGTTGAAGACACGCTTAGGCACCTTCAAACAACAGAAAACCTTTATTCTCCGCCCTCAGCAGAGCTTATAGTCGAAGTTGTTTGTGAGTACTACAAACTACAGGACTCCGATCTACTTTCAAACAACAGAGAAAAACAATATGCTTACCCGAGACAAATGGCAATGTATTTACTGAGAGAGGTTGCAAACATCTCATTAGTTGAAATTGGGAGATCACTAGGCAACAGAGATCACTCCACAGTGCACCATGGGTGGAGAAAAATGGACAAAGGCCAAGTAATCGATGAAGAGATCAAAAGAGACGTTTCAAACCTTAAAGAATTAATCAACAGAAAAAGAAAAACAGCATAAACAAAACTTGCACAAATTATCAAAAATAAAGAATCGCCAATAAAACCAAAGAAAACAATAAACAAACCACCAACAAATCTTATAAAAAACAAACAATCTTTAAACAGCAAAAATCACTGCTTTTAAGTGAAAAACACAACTTATCAACAAAACCAACACCCCTACTACTACTACTAAAAAAGATATATAATAGAAAGAAAGACATATAACTAAGAAGAAGAAATGCAAAAAAGAACTATTATATTGCAAGCAGGTAATGGCGGGGACGGCATAGTTTCCTTTAAAAGATCATATAAAGTCCCAAAAGGTGGTCCAGACGGGGGCAATGGAGGCAACGGAGGCAACATTTATGTAAAATTTTTAAACAAGGTTGCAGACTTTAATAAATCTATTGGTTCCTATGTTAAAGCGCAAAACGGACAGAAAGGCGACACCAACAACAAGAATGGAAAAGCAGGGCAGCACCTTGTAATCAACATCCCTAAAAACTATTCGTTGTGGTTAGTTGAAAAAAACACAAAAACACAAATTGTACAGACAGGCAAAAAACCTGCACTTTTGGCCAGAGGAGGCAAAGGTGGCTGGGGTAACACTAAGTTTGTTTTACCAAATAGAAAAACTCCAAGATTTTCTCAAAATGGGCAAAAAGGAGAAACAGTAGCAGTCGAGGTTTTACCCAAAGGCAGCGCTGATGTAGTTATAATTGGTGAACCAAACTCCGGAAAAACAACCTTACTAAACATGCTTAGTGGCTCAAAAGCCAGAACCGGAAGCTATTCTGGAACCACGCAAGCCGTTAATTATGGAACATTTGAAGACGGAAAAACACTTCTTGTTTTAGCGGATATTCCTGCATCACAAACAAAAAGCAACAACGAACACATTAGCGCTGCTAGTATTGTGTTGTGTGTCGTGCAAAACGAAACACTTTTCCCGAAATACACCAAAGTTTGCAAAAAAAATCAAAAAATAATTAAAATAACAACAGATATAAACAACAACTTTCTCATGAGCACAAAAGGCTCAACAAACAGTCCAGAGGTTGTTGAGCAAATAAAGGAGGAGTTTAGAAGCCACGCCGCAGACCCTCCCAATAGAAAAACAGAAACAAGCCCGACTCCAGTTACCAGAACACCGACCCTTAAAAAAAGCAAGTTCAGTGTTAAAAAAGAAGGCAATAGTTTTGTTTTAGAGGGAAGCACTCCTGGTCTTCTTGCTGAAACATTGGACTTATCGAACAGCGAGGCAAGGTATGAGTTTTTTCGAAGAATGCGGCTTTTGGGGGTAAACAGGGACTTGTTAAAACTGGAAGCAAAAACCGGCGATATTGTTTTTGTTGGAGGAAAGGAAGTTAGTTGGGATTTTTAAACGTAGGGTTTTTTGGCGGATCTTTTGATCCACCACATAAGGGTCATGAAGAAATTGCCTCAATGGCCATTGACTTGTTGGAGCTTGACATTCTTTATATCTGCCCAGCCGGAGGCGTGACAGAAAAGAAGAAGCCAGCTGCCAGTAGCTATAAAAAGAGACTACAGATGACGAATCAGACTTTTTCTTCACTTCCAAAAGCAAAAGTGGTTAACTGGGAGCAGGGCAAGGTGCCCTCGTATACATATGACACTGTAGCTAGTTTAATAGAAAGAAAAAAAACACCAACAAATTATTTTGTGATTATGGGTGCAGATAGTTTTTTGAATATTCGTTCATGGAAAAAATATGAACAGTTGTGTTCCTTGGTAAAAATTGCTGTGTTTCCAAGGAAAGGCATATCAGACCAGTTGGTGAAAGGTTTTACCAATGATCTTAAGCAAACAAGCAGTTGTTTTGACAAGCTTGTTTTTGTTGAAAAAGATGTATCAAATATCTCTTCGTCAGAAATACGAAAAAAAATACAGTAGAACAGGTTTTGTGCTTTTTTGTATTTGAGGCTTTTTTAAGAAACAATTAATTGTGTTAATTTGGTGGCTTGCCTAAAATCACACTCTTTCTTTTTGTGAATGGAAACAAGAATGGACGTACACTAACCTCTGTCATAAATTCAACTTTTGCTTCTTTTGCGATTTCTAGTATCCTTTCATTTGGGTGTTTTTTGAAATTCTCCAATGAAAAGGGAAAATTCAAAAACCATCGAAAAAACAAGCTACTTGTTTCTTCAAAGTTCCATATTATAATTAAGCCCTCGCTATTAATTGACTGATAAATTATTGATATAAATTTTTTAAGTTCTTCATTATCTAATAAATTAGTGTAATGCCCGCACAACACTAAGTCGAATTTATATTTGTTTATCAAATCACCGAGTTCCGATAAATCTTTGTATTTTTGTTTATCTTTGTTTATGTAGTATTCTTTATTTTCGATAATAATATTGTGTATTTCTTTTTTCAAACCCAATCTATTTTTGAGTATAGGTAATAAGTTTTTTTGATGCTGCCCTATGCTTAAGATGGAAGAATTTTCTGCAACATGCATTTCCTCAGGAAGTCTAATAATAGCACCATTAAAAATAAATTGTCCAAATTCAGTATTGAGCAGCCGTTTGAATAATTTTTTCATAATAAAACCTGCTGTTCCTTTTAGGTGTTTAAAATACTAATTGAAGATATACATAAAAATAGTCTATGATAATGTTTCGATTTTGTGTATATTTTTTTATGTAAGTAAAATGACTAAATATATTTTTGTAACTGGTGGCGTCGTAAGTTCAGTTGGTAAGGGAATAGTTACCGCTTCTCTTGGTCGACTCTTAAAGTCTGCAGGATTTTCTGTATCAGTATTAAAATTAGACCCGTATATAAATGTTGACCCTGGCACAATGTCTCCTTATCAACATGGAGAAGTTTTTGTCACAGATGATGGGGCAGAAACTGATCTCGATCTTGGACACTATGAGAGATTTCTTGATGTTAATTTAGGTTCTGTAAACTCTGCGTCTTCCGGTCAGGTTTATGAAGAGGTTATTAGAAAAGAAAGAAGAGGGGATTTTTTAGGCGGAACTATTCAAGCTATTCCGCATGTAACAAGTGAGATTAGAAAAATTATTCGTGAATCAGGGGAAAAGCTCAATGCTGATGTTGTTATTGTGGAGGTTGGAGGCACTGTCGGCGACCTTGAGGGCCAGCCTTTTTTAGAAGCTATAAGTCGAATGATGCACGTTCTTGGAAGAGATGACACTATGTCAGTTCATATAACATTACTGCCATATATCCAGTCAACAAAAGAGTTAAAAACTAAACCTACACAACACTCTGTTAGAGAGCTTCGATCTTTTGGTGTTCAACCAGACGTGATTGTTACTAGAGCAGACACACAGATTAGTGAGGCGCTTAGAGAGAAAATTTCTCTTTTTTGCAATTTAGAAAAAGAGGCAGTGATTCCATTAAAAACGGCTGATTCAATCTATGAGGTTCCTGTTATTTTAAACTCTGCAGGATTGTTGAATGTAGTTGTGAAACGGCTTAATTTGTCTTACTCATCAATTGATCTCGATCCCTGGATGCAATTTGTAGAAAAAATGCTTAAAGCAAAAAATGAGATACAGATTGCTTTAGTAGGCAAATATACAGAATTAGAGGATGCATATTTATCAATTAAAGAAGCTTTAATACACGCTTCTGTAGATCGAAAAACAAACGTGAAAATTAAATGGGTCAATTCTGAGTCTCTTGAAACAGACGACCCTAAAAAAGTCATTGGTGAAGTAGATGGGATTTTATTATGCCCTGGTTTTGGCGATCGAGGCATTGAAGGTAAAATAAGCGCTGTCCAATATGCTAGAGTAAACCAAATACCATATTTAGGGGATTGCCTTGGTATGCAAGTACTGGTATGTGAATTTGCACGAAATGTTGCCGGAATGCCGGACGCGAATACAACTGAATTAGACCCAAATACTCCATTCCCAGTAATTTCTTTGTTATCTGAGCAAGAAGAAATAGAAGATATGGGGGGAACAATGCGCTTAGGGGGATATGATTCGAATGTAGTTGAGGGAACTCTAACACACAAAGCGTATGGTACAAAAAAAATAAGAGAACGACATAGGCATCGATATGAATTGAATAATTCATATCTGGAAGTTTTGCAGAAACACGGATTAGTTGTTGCAGCAAAAAATATAGAGGATACATTAGTTGAGGTTGTTGAAATTGAAAATCATCCCTTTATGGTTGGTGCCCAATTTCATCCAGAATTCACATCACGTCCAAATCGACCAAATCCATTGTTTAGAGCTTTTGTAGAAGCTGCACTTTTATTTTCAGAAGAAAAACAGACAAAAAAAATGAAAAATGAATCTAAATAACAATTTAAATTTTTTTACTGTTATTTGGATTTATTACTTGTCTATTAAGTGCAACATTTGTAAACTCTAAGTTGTCCAAGTGTTCTAAAAAAAATTAAATTGTCTTTTTTGACACATCCCAAATTATTATTTTAGCCAGTAAAGCAATGTTAAAAATTTATACAAAAGAAGGGTAGTTTTGATTAATGGAATCAGAAAACAACAGTGTGAAATCAAAATCGATTTCTAGGAAGAAAAAGATACATAATAACAGCAACGATCTAGAAATTGATCCAAAAGTAACCCCAATCAATGTTTCAGAATTAGAACAAATACAGAGAGATCAATTGATTGTTATTGCTGAAGAAAAAGCAGTAGATTTTGCAGAAAACCTTTCTAAACAAGAACTTATTTACAATATCTTAAAAAAACAAAGTGAAAAAAATGGCGCTATTATTGCAGGTGGTGTTTTAACAGTAGTTGAAGACGGATTTGGTTTTTTAAGAAGTAATAAATTAGTTCCTGGTCCCAGTGACGTATATGTTTCTCAATCTCAAATAAGAAAACTTGGCTTAAGAAGCGGTGACTATGTTGTAGGGCTTGTAAGGTCTCCAAAGGATCAAGAAAAATACTATGGACTATTGAGAGTTGAGAGAGTTAATGACATGACTTCAGAAGAAGCTAAAAGAAGACCAAATTTTGAAGACCTTACGCCTATTTTTCCCGATGAGAAGATTACATTAGAAACCGATAAACCAAATGATAGCTTGTCACAAAGAATTGTAGACATCTTTTCACCAGTTGGTAAAGGCCAAAGAGCATTGATTGTGTCTCCACCAAAAGCAGGTAAAACAATGTTGTTAAAATCTATAGCTAATGGAATAACAAGTAACAATAAAGACGTACATCTTATGGTTTTATTAATTGGTGAGCGCCCTGAAGAAGTAACTGATATGAGAAGATCGGTTGAGGGTGAAGTTATTGCATCGACCTTTGATGAACCTGTTGAAGATCACACGAGAGTTACTGAAGTTGCACTTGAAAGGGCAAAGCGTTTGGTTGAAGCAGGAACAGACGTAGTTATATTAATGGATTCAGTAACCAGGCTTGCTAGAGCTTACAACCTAGCTATGCCAACAAGTGGCAGAACTTTATCAGGAGGAATGGATCCAATCGCACTTTTTCCACCTAAAAAGTTTTTTGGTGCTGCAAGAAATACTCAAGAAGGCGGGTCTTTGACAATCATAGCTACATGTCTTATTGAAACTGGCTCAAGAATGGATGATGTTATTTTTGAAGAATTTAAAGGAACTGGTAACATGGAAGTTCGTTTAGTCAGAAGACTAGCAGAGAAAAGAATTTATCCTGCCATTGACGTATTGGCCTCTTCAACAAGAAGAGAAGATCTATTGTTTTCAGAGGAAGATCTTAAATCTGTTTGGTTATTACGAAGAATGGCTGCTATGCTTGAAGAGGATTCAGGAGATGCCACAGAAAGAGTATTAGAAAGAATGAGTAAAACAAAAAATAATTCAGAGTTTCTTTTAACATTAAAGGATGAAAAAGTTTAGTAGAGGTTACTAATTGAGTATTGTTAAAAAACTAATTAACGATTACTTTGATTTAAATACATTAAAACATCTAGTAGTTGCTGTATTATTTCTTTCATTAATTTCTATTTTTGACTCACTGGACGTAAAAAAAATTAATGCCCAAAATAATCCCACTAATCCTTCAAAAGAGCTATCTTTTTCTGTTTATCAACAAAAAAATCCTAATTTAAATAATTTATTTGTGCCAAGCGTTTCTTCAACAACCGTTGAATCATCTGAGGTAAGCATAAAAAAAATTGAAAACACTTTGGACCTTACACAATCCACAACAGAAAGTATATTAGAGGAGCAAAAAAAGAAAAATCAAAATGTAAGCAATGTATTTGTTCAAGAACCAGAGCAAGTGCCTAAATATTTTAGATACAAAATACAGGCAGGTGATTCAATTATTGGAATAGCAGAAAAATTCAATGTTGAAGCGAAATATATAAGATGGAACAATATACATCTAACTAGCAAGACCGATATTATTCAGCCTGGAGACATGGTGCGAGTTCCCTCTGTAGAAGGAATTTTACATGATGTTACATTTGGTGAAACTCTTTCCGAAATAGCAATTAAATATAATGCAAGCTCAGATGACATTATCGATTTTTCTGCTAACAATATTTATGATCCGAATTTCATAGAAGAAAACGTAACTATTTTAGTTGTAAATGGGGTTCAGCCAAAAATTACAACTGATAGATCTGGTATTACTAACAACATTTTAGTAAAAGAAGCATCAACAGCAGGGTTTGTTTGGCCAGCAGAAGGGCCAATCACATCAGTAATGACGTATTGGCATCCAACAGGAATTGATATTGGAGCACAAATGAATGAACCAGTAGTTGCTACAAATTCAGGCACTGTTATTTTTGCTGGTGGCGATCCATGTTGTTCATATGGCTATTATGTAGATATCAGGCATCCAGGAGGATTTGTTTCACGCGTTGCTCATTTAAATAAAATTTGGGTTAATGTGGGTCAACAAGTTAGTCGAGGAGAAATTATTGGACTAAATGGTTCTACTGGTAGGTCTACTGGGCCGCACGTTCATTTTGAACTAAGAAGAAATGGCGTTCTTCAAAATCCCTTGAACTATATTCCAAGAACCTATCTTACTTTTTGTGATTTTTGCTAGTTATTATTTTTTATTTAATAAAATAATTTTTGATTTTTCGCTAATTTCATTTTTTTTGATTGAAAATTTATCATCGATTTCCTCTGATTCAAAACTAAGTGTTTTTTTAAACTCATCTAGGTTTGTTTTTTTTGCACCTTTAGCAATATAATCTATTGGAATTATAATTTTTGCATCGATAGCCCTTATCAATTTATCAAGCTCAGAAATATTCCTGCCGGCATTAGAATCTAAAGACAGCAAAAGTATATCAATGTTTGTTAAAGAGTCTGTATTATATAAATCATTAACATCTATCAAACTACCTATGTAAAGCACTCTTATTCCTTCTGCTTCAAAACAGTAAAATAAATTTATTTCGTCTTTTAAACCTACTGAAGCATGACCTTGTATTTGAATTCCAGCTATTTCAAATTCTCCTGGGGCATCAATTAATAATGGATTACCTTTTACGCCTTTTATATAATATTTTTCCTCATCATATGAGCTAATAGTAATTGCATCTGCAAGAGGCCTTTTCATATCTTCTGTTTTAGATTTAGGGCATGGATCACATACTATTGCGCCCTTTTTACTTTTTATTCTTATTGCCGATTTACCAAACCAATTTATATCCATAATTATTTCTCCGGATTTTTTATTTGTCCCCAATTTAATAATACTGATCCCCAATTTAAACCAGCGCCAAATGCTGTAAACAACAAAGTATCGCCTTTGTTTAGCATATTAGTATAGAAAGCTTCAGTTAATGCTATAGGTATACTCGCAGCTGAGGTGTTGCCATATTTGCCTACATTAGAAAACATAGCACTTTTCTTAATAGACAAGTTTTTAGCTATAGCATTTAATATACGAATATTTGCTTGATGTGGAATACACAGATCAATATCTTTTACACTTAAATTTGTTTGTGCCAAGAGTTCTTTCGTAACAGCAGACATGGTATTTACTGCATGCTTAAATACATTTTGGCCATCCATGATTATTTTGGCTTCTTTAACTAAATCATTTTTTATTGAACCAGGTCCAGTAGCAAAAAGTAAGTCACCATTTGTTCCATCTGAACCAAAACGAAAATCAATAATACCAAAATTGTCATCTTCGCTTTTTTCTAATACTACAGCGCCGGCCCCATCACCAAATAAAACGCAAGTATTTCTATCGGACCAATCTACAAGCCTAGAAAGTGCTTCAGAGCCAATAATTAATGCATTGTTGTATTGCTGGGAATTAATTAAGCTATTTCCAATTATTAATCCTGACAAAAAACCATTACACGCAGAGTTGATATCAAAACAAACCGCATTTTTAGCACCTATAATTGCTTGGATCCTGTTTGCCGTTGATGGAAACATCCCATCAGGAGAACAGGTAGCAACTATAATTAAATCAATAGATTTTGGCGACATATTAGCAGCTTTAATTGCTGATATTGCTGCTTCTGCTCCCATAGTGCTAGAGGATTCTTTTTCGCCTAAAATTCGTCTTTCAGAAACACCCGTTCTTTCAATGATCCAATCATTGCTTGTTTCCACCATATTTTCTAAATCAGAGTTAGTTAATATTTTTTCAGGAAGATATGAGCCCAGTCCAGTAATAGTAGTTTGCAAATGTTACTCCGGTATTTTTAAACATATTATCTTAAATGAATAAAATAGTACATAGATTTTTGGATTAGGATTGACGCAAGTATAAAATCTATAGTAATTTGATAATTAGCACTCTAGTACTTAGAGTGCTAATTATAGTTAAATAACATGATTTGGTTGTGATGTTGCTTACTCAAAGAAAGAATACCCTTTTAGGAATGGTTATTGAGAATTATATTAATACAGCTTCTCCTGTGAGCTCTAATACTCTTTCTAAATCAAATGAATTATCTGTTTCACCAGCAACTATAAGAAACGATCTAGCAACCTTAGAACACGAAGGATATCTTACTCATATGCACACCTCTTCTGGAAGGATTCCATGTGATTTAGGATATAGGCACTATGTTAATGCAATAATGAATGAAGAAAAGTTGTCTTTTAAGGAACGGCTCACTATTGAGCACCAAATGTTTCAGGTTCAAGGCAATATTGATAGCCGTTTGGCGATTACTGCATCAACACTTTCATCAATTATCGGTAATGTTGTTTTGATTACAAAAAAACAAGAAAGAGCTAATTTAAATGATATAAAAATTTTTGATGTTTTGCCTGAGAGATTATTAGTTTTGGTTGTGTTTAATGATGGGACAGTTGAAAAGAGATTAGTTGATAAAAATCGTTCTAGTTTAATTAAAAATGCTCCAGATATACTTTTTTTAACTAATCAGGTGAAAAAAATTTTTAATAATAAAAAATTTATTAGTGAGTTCGAACAAGATTATTTAATTGATTCAATTAAATCTATTGTTGAAGGAGAGAAATCAGTTATTAATCATGAGATATTTCTTGAGGGGCTGCCTAGTTTAATTGCACAACCAGAGTTTTCTACAAAAGAGTCGATGTTGTCGATATATGAAAATCTTGATTATATAAAATATAATTCTATTTTAATCGAGGATAATTTATCAGAGCAAATTGTTAGTGTTTCTATTGGAGACGAGATTCCCATCAACAGCTTTGACAATCTTAGTATTGTTTCTGCAAATTATTCACTTCGAGAAGCAACAACAGGAAGCATTATGGTTATAGGGCCGAAAAGAATGAGGTACGGAAAAGTTATTCCCTTAGTTAGGTATGTATCAGAACTACTTTCTTATTAGTAGTAAATTGGAGGAAACGTGTTAATTGAAGAAAATAATGATGTAAATGTTAATGAGACTGTTGATGATGAAAGAGATGCTTTGAATCAAGAGTTAGAGGATTGCGTGAACCAAAAAATGCGCGCTATTGCGGATTATCAAAATTTAAAACGTAGAGTAGATGAAGAGAGAAAAGAGAGACAGAAAAGAATAACTAGTGAGGTAGTAGGCAGTGTGTTGCCTGTTCTTGACGATATAGAACGAGCAATATCCTCTAATGACGAAATGCAAAATGAGAAAGGAACAAGTTCACAACAAGATAAATGGTCAGAAGGCATTCACTTAATTAGAGAAAAATTTATAAATATATTAGAAGAAGAAGGTGTTATTGAAATTGATACAAAAATTGATTTTGATCCTAGTCTTCATGAAGCCGTTGGAAGAATAGATGGCAAGGAAAATAAAATTTTAGAAGTCGTACAAAAAGGTTTTTGTATGGACGACTTAATTGTGAGGCCAGCAAAAGTAATTATTGGTCAAAAAAAGAAAAAATAATTTAGGAGGATAAAAATGGGATATGTTATAGGTATTGATTTAGGTACAACAAACTCTGTAGTGGCAGTTATGGAGGGGGGAGAACCACACATTATAAATAGTACAGAAGGAACACGAACAACACCCTCTATGGTTGCATTAGGTAAAGATGGAGAGAGGTTGGTTGGAACTCTGGCAAAAAGGCAAGCAGTGACTAATCCAGAAGGCACTATTTTTTCAATTAAGCGGTTAATGGGAAGAAAGTTTGAAGATGTTCATATTAAAGAATTTGCTAAGATTGCACCATTTGAAATTTTAGCAAGAAAAAACGGTGATGCTGCTATAAAAATGGGTGATAAGGATTTTTCCCCACCAGAGGTTAGCGCAATGGTTCTGCAAAAATTAAAATCCGATGCAGAAGCATATTTAAATGGCGAAGTTACTGATGCTGTCATAACGGTTCCAGCATATTTTAATGATGCACAAAGGCAAGCTACAAAAGACGCCGGCCAAATTGCTGGCCTCGAAGTGTTGCGCATTATTAATGAACCAACCGCAGCATCCTTAGCTTATGGACTAGACAAAAAAGAAGATCAGAATATTGTTGTTTATGATTTGGGTGGAGGCACCTTTGATGTTTCTGTTTTAGAAATAGGAGATGGCACATTTCAAGTAAAGGCAACCAATGGAGATACGTTTTTAGGTGGTGATGATTTTGACAATACGCTTATAGATTATTTAGTTGATGAATTTAAAAAAGAACAAGGCATTGATCTATCTGAAGACAGAATGGCCCTTCAAAGGTTAAAAGAAGGAGCAGAAAAAGCAAAAATAGAGCTATCGTCTGCTCAACAAACTGAGGTTAATTTACCTTTTATTACCGCAGATTCTTCTGGGCCGAAACATTTGGTTATTAATGTTACAAGATCGAAGTTTGAACAGTTGGTTGCAAGCCTTGTAGAGAGAACCATAGAGCCAATGAAAAAAGCAATAGAAGATTCTGGACTTGCTATAAATGAAATCGATGAAATTGTATTAGTTGGTGGTATGACTAGAATGCCCCTTGTTCAGGCAAAAGTTTCAGAGTACTTCAAAAAAGAACCAAATAGAGGAGTTAATCCAGACGAGGTTGTTGCTGCAGGGGCAGCTATTCAGGCTGGCGTTCTAAAAGGAGACGTCAAGGATGTATTATTATTGGACGTGACACCTCTATCTTTAGGTATAGAAACATTAGGGGGAGTATCTACTGCTCTTATTGAAAGAAATACAACTATTCCAACTTCTGCGAGTCAAGTTTTTTCTACGGCTGCTGATAATCAACCATCTGTAGAGATTCATGTATTGCAAGGCGAGAGATCTATGGCAAGCGACAATAAATCTTTAGCAAGATTTATTCTAGATGGAATACTACCGGCGCCAAGAGGAGTTCCTCAAATTGAAGTTGAATTTAATATTGATGCTAATGGTATTTTAAAAGTTTCTGCTAAAGACAAAGGTACTGGAAAAGAGCAAAATGTTACAGTGCAAGCTGCATCAGGTTTGTCTGATGAAGAAGTCCAGAAAATGAGGGAAGAAGCAGAAAAATTTGCCGGTGATGATGAAAAAAGAAAAGAATCTGTTGAGGTAAGGAATCAAGCTGAGACAGCAATTTATCAGACAGAGAAAACATTAAATGAGAACGCAGACAAAATCGAAGAAGATCTCAAAACAAAAATCGAAAGCTCTATTTCAGATTTAAAGAATGTTTTAGAAAATGATGATACTGAAAATATAAAAAATAGTTTAGAAAAATTTATGACAGACATACAAGATCTTGGTCAAGCGGTTTACTCACAACAAGAACCGGAAGGAGAGCAACAAGTATCAGATGAGCAGGAGGAAGAACCTGAAGAACCCGATGCAGTTGAGGGAGAATTTCGAGAGGTTTGATTGATATAAATGACTAATAAAGAACTTTATTCTATTTTAGAATTAACAAGAGAAGCTTCAACGGAAGACATAAAAAAGTCTTTTAGGCGACTAGCTATGCAATACCATCCTGATAAAAATAAAGATGATGATGCGGAAGAGAAGTTTAAAGAAGTTACATTTGCTTATAATATTCTTTCGGATCCTGAAAAAAAAGCACGCTATGATTCATTCGGGATGGAAGGCGTAGTGAACGAAGGTGCAAATTTTTCAGACTTTAGTAATTTTGGTGGACTTGGTGATATATTTGACGCTTTTTTTCAGGGAACAGCATCTACACAAAAACAAACTAATCTACGAGGAACAGACATAGCAATCGAATTGCAAGTTTCTTTAGAAGAAGTACATAAAGGAGCAAAAAAAACAATACATTTTGAACACAATAAAGCGTGTCCAAAATGTAAAAATACTGGACAAAAAAACGGAGACAAACTCGGCGAATGTAAAGAATGTAATGGAACCGGAGAAATTAGACGAGTTGAGAGGCAATTATTTGGGCAGTTTGTAAATGTTATGAGTTGTAATATGTGTACTGGACAAGGAAAAATTGTTACCGATCCCTGTGAAGACTGTAGTGGTTTTGGTATCAAGCTAGAAGAGTCGACAAAAGATATAGATATACCGAAAGGAATAAGATCGGGTCAAAAAATCAGAATTTCTAATCAAGGTAATTCTGGAATAAGGGGTGGCGCGCCAGGAGATCTATATCTTCACGTAAATGTTAATGAGCACAAAGTTTTTAAACGAATTGAAGATAATTTAATATATGAAATGGCAATAAGTGTTCCTGATGCACTTATTGGTTTTGAAAAAAACATACCATTAATTAATGAAGAAAAAGAATATAAAATGAAATTTAAACCAGGAGTTCAGCATGGACAATTGTTCAGAATTAAGAAAAAAGGCATGCCAGGATTAAATAGTAATGCGCACGGTGAATTAATAGTCGTTGCAAACATCATTATTCCTAAAAAAATTACAAACACACAAAAAAAATTAATTCAAGAGCTAGGAAACACTCTTACTCTTGATTCTGAACAAATACCCGAAGAACTTTCTGTATTGAATAAATTTGGTGTAGATTTTGAATAGATTTTTTGTGCCCAATTTCATTGATAATAACCTACCAACAATTGCAGATAAATTACAAATACATAAAATTAAAAATGTTCTTAGGTTACAGAAAGGGGACAGAATACAAATTTTTGATCAAAATTCAAAAGAATATACAGCAAAAATTGATCAAATAAAAGAAAACTCAATAATTTTAAATGTTTTAAGCCAAAGAGAAGAAAGAAGCAGTAGATACAAAATTAATTTAGCTGTAGCGTTTCCAAAAGGAAAAAGAGGCGACTGGATTATTGAAAAATCGACTGAATTAGGTGTGGATTCTATTTTTATTTTAGAAACAGAGCGGTCGATTATGAATCCTGGTAAAGGAAGAATAAATAAATGGAAACAAATCGCTACAGGTGCTGCAGAACAATGTGGAAGAGTGACTGTACCAAATATTGAGAGAAAACTTATAGAACAAATAGAGGGGGTGAAGATTGTGGCAGTTACTGACAGCAAAGAACACATAAACAAAAAACTAGAAGAAATGCAAATGAATGATAGAGACATAACCTTTTTTGTAGGACCAGAAGGGGATTGGACAGAACAAGAAATAATACAATTCAAAGACTCAGAAGCCATTCTTGTCTCTTTAGGAGACAAGATATTACGGGTTGAAACAGCAAGTATTGTAGGGATATATTCTCTAGCAATGCAGCGACAATATCTAAAACAATTTAGTCAAACAAAGACGTAGTCGTCCAAACAAAGGGATCGGTAGGGGTGTCCCAAACAGAAACTTCCCAATGTAGATGAGGACCAGTTGAGGCACCCGAAGAACCCACAGTACCAATTAAGGTGCCCTTAGTAACAACTTCTCCAACCTGAACAAAAGCTGAATCTAAGTGAGCTAGACTAGATTGAACACCCAAGCCATGATCAATATAAACCATTAATCCACGCAAAGGAGATTCAATAACTAATTTAATTATTCCTTGAGCCGGTGCATTAATTTTAGTATATTGATCAGCAGCTATATCTAAGCCAAGATGATATGAAGACACGGGCTGATTATTGTAAGAACGACCAACACCAAAAATTGTGGATATTTCTCCTTCACAAGGCATTAAAAATGCCCCCGTCCAATAGTTTCCAACACTAAACAATGCAGAAGTTTCAGCCCTTATTGCTGCATCTTCTTTAACTGCATTTTCAGAAAAAGAATACTCAATAGTTTCTTTAGATAAGGTAATGTAGTCAAAACCTCTTTCTTTGTTCAGTATTTGAATTTCATTTATGTTTTCATAAATTATGTTTTGTTTTTCTAGGTTTTCAACAGTTATTTTATATTTACCTTCTTGTGTAGCAAGGGCAACAGGAATAATGCTTGAAAAGTCACCATTATTATCTTTGAAAATAGGGTACGATTTACGCAGAAACTTTATCGATGATAAGGGGTCGGCATTATTGCTTAGGGTTACCTTAAAAAATTCTCCATCATTAAGTATTTTAGGAAAAATTGAAACATAAACAGCATTATTAATATCAATTTCTTTGTCAGAATTTTCTTTTATCTTTGCAGGAGACTCAACAGTTTCATTTTTTAACTTGGGTGCAGTTATATTTTTCGAGGAATCTTGTGTAATTGTTTTTTGAGATTGAGAAACAAAACCATCAGACAATGTGCCATTAAATAATTCAAGTAAAAGCAAAATAGTTAGTAAAAATAATAATAAAAATAGAATAAATTTTTTCATTTACATTACTCTAAAGAAGCTTGTTTAATATTTTTAGTTTAAATGGCTGATGCGGATGAAACACTATCTTTTTCATAAATAATTTCACCCAAAACACCTAATAATATTTTAATATCTCTAATTAAGTGTTCATCTACAGAGACATTGCTTAGAAACAGGGACTGTTTTCTACCATCAATGCTATTTATATGTAAATAAACAGGGGTGTTTCCAGACTTATCATCAATCAAATTAAAAATTCTAGAGAGACGTCTTTTATCAGACTGTATGTCATTAGTTTCATCAATATAAATATTTAAACCCTGATTCTTAAATGATTTACTGTCTAAATTATTTAAGCTGTGTATTTTATTATTGTTTGAATCTGTATTCTTGCTTACGTTTTTTTTCACGGGTTGTATTTTTTTTAAATCCTTTTCCTCAAAACCAACTATCTTTTGAGATTCACGATCGTAAGCATAAATTCCATTGGTTTGTAATGACAACCCTCTGTTTCTATTTTGAATTAAAATTTCAACCATAAGCACATTACCAGGAACCAAAAGTGGTTCAAATTTCTGAAGTTTTTCTGGCCATATTACGAACTCTTTACTTTCTGTTAAATCTTCAAGCTCAAATATAGCAAACCGCTTGTTATATTTAGTTGTTCTAAAATCAACTTTTTTAAGAACTCCAGCAACTCTTTGATTAGAGTTAGATAAGCTTTCATTAATATTAACTATATCCGTAGAAAGAAAAGAAGAAATATTTTCAGAGGCTTTTAAAAAAGGATGTTCTGTAAAATAAAATCCAGTCAAATCTTTTTCCCATGCGCCAAATTGATCTTTTGTATAATTACTTCGATTTAATTCTAACTCTGGCAAAGGCATAATTTGCTCATCGCCAAAAAGATCAAACATAGATTTTTGTCCAGTATCTTTAAGTTTTCTTTCTGCATGATTCAAGCTTATTATTTGTTCTGTGCTATCTACAACAACATTACGATCAGCTAAGCAATCAAAAGCACCACATTTAGCTAGTGATTCAATTACTCTTTTATTGATGACTTTTGTAGACGAACGCCTAGAAAAATCTTCTAAAGATGTATAATCTTTGTTTGATTGTCTCTCTAGAACAATTTGTTCTGCAGTAGCAGAGCCGACATTTTTAATTCGACTTAAACCAAATCTTATACTGCTGTTTTCATGGATATTTTTTTCAATAGAAAAATTACTTTTAGATTTATTGATGTCAGGGGGCAAAATGTCAATACCAATTTTTCTACATTCAGCAAGAGTAGGCGAAATCTTGTCTTGATTATTACCAAGGCTGTTTCCAGAAGTACATAAAACTGCTGCCATAAATTCAACAGGAAAGTGTGCTTTTAGATATGCGGTTTGATACGCAATGGTGGCATAAGAAAAAGCGTGAGCCTTATTAAAAGCATAACCTGCAAATGGTTCAATCAAATTAAAAATTTCCTCAGAAATTTTTTCATCATATCCTTTTTCTAAAGCACCAGCAATAAATCTTTCTTTTTCAGCAGCCATTACTTCAGGAATTTTTTTACCCATCGCTTTTCTCATGACGTCTGCTTGACCCAAAGAGTAGCCTGCAAAAATACGGACTATTTGTAGAACTTGGTCTTGATAAGTTATAACTCCATAAGTTTCATCTAAGATAGGGGCCAGGTCAGCATGAAGATACTTCGGGGTAGAACGTCGATGCTTAACATCTATATAATTGGGTATTTGTTCCATAGGACCAGGTCTATAAAGAGCAACCATTGCAGCAATTTCAACAATATTTTGTGGTTTTAGTTCTTTTACATAAGAACGCATACCGCTACTTTCCATTTGAAAAATGCCAAAAGTCCGCGCCTCTGAAAATAGTTCTATAGTTTTTGGGTCACCGTCTTCTAGGTTATCAAGGTCTATGTCTATGTTTTGAGTTTCTTTTATAAAACCAAGAGCTTTTTCTAATACAGTTAAGTTGGCCAATCCAAGGTAATCCATTTTCAGCAAACCAATCTTAGCTATATCATCCATAGCAAATTGAGTTGTAGGAACAATTTGGCTAGACAAAGACTGTTTTGTAGATGTTGGTCTTTGAAGAGGAACTATTTTTTCTAACGGCTCTGCAGAAATTACTATACCTGCGGCATGTGTACTAGCATGTCTTGCTATTCCCTCAATTCCAAGAGCATTATCGATCAGCTCTTTTACTTTAGAATCATTTTTGTATAGATCATTCATTTCTGGCGCTGACTCTAAGGCTTGTTGAATTGAAATATTTAAAACATCAGGAATTAATTTTGCTATTTTATCTACATCATCATAGGCCATGCCTAGAGCACGTCCTGCATCACGTATAGATGCTTTTGCACCCATTCTTCCAAACGTGATAATTTGTGCAACACGATCGTGTCCATATTTTTCAGCAGTGTATTGAATGATCTCATCTCGTTTATCATCAGGAAAATCAAAATCAACATCTGGCATTTCTTTTCGCTCAGGATTCAAAAATCTTTCAAAAACAAGATCATATTGTGTTGGTTCTATGTTTGTGACTCCAAGGCAATATAAAATCATAGAAGCAGCAGCAGATCCCCTTACTCCAATTCTAATTTTCTTTTCTTTTGCATATTGGGCTATATCGTTGACAATTAATATATATTCAACAAATCCAGTTTCTTCAATTATTTTAAGTTCATACTTTAGTCGTTCAGTCTGTTTTTTATCCACTACTGAGTAGCGTTTTTGCAGACCCTCACGACACAGATATTCCAGTTGTTCTGTTGGTGATCGTCCTTCATGTGTAGTCCCTTGAGGCAATAAGGTACGATTGAATTCTAATTGTATATTAACTTCATCTGCAATCAATTGAGTATTATATATAGCCTCTGGTATATATTCAAAAAGCTTTTCCATTTCTTCAGAAGATTTTAAATAAAAGGAATCCCCATCAAGCTTAAATCTTTTAGGATCATCTATCGTTGTGTTTGTGCCAATACATAAAAGAAGATCATGAAATTTGTGTTGCTCATTAGTTGTGTAATGAGAATCATTAGTTGCTACAATTTTAATATTATGAGTGTTTGCTAAATCAATTAATCTAGGCGTTAAACGAGAAAATTGTTGTTGTTCATGCTCTTGAATTTCAATGTAATAGTTTTCTTGAAAAACCCTTTTGTACCACTTAATCGTTTCAAGCACATCATCCTCTTGTTCATTTTGTAAATGGGTCATTAATTCACCAGAAGGACAACCTGAAAGAACAATTATACCTTCACTATATTTTTCTAAAACACTTCTATCAATGCGAGGTCGATAATAAAATCCTTCAAGATGGGATATTGAAGATAATTTTAGTAGATTGTTATAACCAATATTGTTTTTAGCAAGTAATGTTAAGTGATACGGTGAACGTTCTGAGTTGTCTTTATTTTCAAGTGAAGTCTTAGCAACGTAGGCCTCTAAGCCAATAATTGGTTTAATGTCTTGTGCCTGACATTCAAAATAGAATTCCAGGGCACCATGCATAACGCCATGATCTGTTATTGCCAAGGCTGTTTGTTTATGTGCCTTAGCTGCAGCGACAATTTCTTTAATTTTCGACATGCCATCGAGTAACGAATATTCAGTATGAGTATGTAAGTGAACGAACATTAAAATCTAACTACTAATTGTGTAAATGTATACACGCTATATCATTTGCTTGGGAATAGAATGTTAAACCAAATAAGGTTAATTTTCTAGTGCTTTTAATATTTATTCAACGTCTAATTCAAAAGCATCATGAAGTGCAGTAACTGCAGTTTTAACACTGTCTTTTTGTACTACGCAAGTAATTCTAATTTCTGAAGTTGAAATAATTTCTATGTTGACTTTTTTTGAGTATAGAGTATCAAACATTCTTGCTGCATATCCTGGACTTGAAGTCATGCCTGTACCAATTATTGAAACCGATCCTACTTCATTTGTTGAATCTAAACTAGAAGCGCCAATAGTCTTGACTGTTTTTTCGGATACCTTTATGGCTTCAGACAAATCTTCACTCGCTACTGTAAAGGTTAAGTCTGTTAGATTGTCTGATGATGAATTTTGTACTATTGTGTCAACAGGAATATTTGCATTAGCTAATGGTTGAAATACACTTGAGGCTATTCCGGGTTTATCTGGGACACCCTTAATTGTTATTTTGCCAACTTGATTCTGATGAGCTATGCCTCTAACTTTGTTTATATTTTCCATATTAGACTCCGACTGTATTATAGTACCCTTCTGCGTTTCTTCGAAAGTGTTTTTAACTATTAAAGGCATTTGATTAATTGCTGCTACTTCAACTGCTCTAGAATGAATAACTTTTGCTCCGGTTGTAGCCATCTCCAACATTTCCTCATAGCCTATTTGGTTCAACGGTCTAGCTTTTCCACAAAGCCTTGGATCAGCTGTAAATACTCCAGAAACATCAGTGTATATTTGGCAATTATTTGCTTTTAATGCCACTGCTAGTGCAACAGCGGTTGTATCACTTCCACCTCTACCTAACGTTGTCACATCTTGCTCGTCTGAAAACCCTTGAAAACCAGCAATTACAACTACATCTTTGCTTTCAAGCTCTTTGGTTATTCTGCCTGTGTTGATCTCTGATATACGAGCACGACCATAAGCGTCGTCTGTTCTTATTCCTGCCTGAATACCTGTAAGGCTGATTGAGGGTATTGAAACAGTATTAAGTTGCATAGAAAGCAAAGTCGACGTTACAATTTCGCCTGTAGATAAAAGAACATCAAGTTCCCGCGGATTTGGTTCTATACTAAACTCATGAGCTAAAGCAATCAATTTGTCTGTAGATCCACCCATAGCAGAGACCACAACAACTAGTTTCGTATTATTTTGGACTTTTTCTTTTATAATGTTTGACACGTGTTTAATTTTATTTGCATCAGCCACAGATGTCCCGCCAAATTTAATTACTTCTATTTTCATTCTTTATACCATCAATCTATCTTTATTCCTGAGTTCACAATTTTACATAGCTTAAGTATACTATTGGTATCTCTGAGTGTATTTGACATAGATCGGCCAATTTTTTCAGCATTTTTGGTTACAAATGCTCCTATTGTTGGTCCACCTCCAGATAAATAAACGCCATGGGCACCATTGGATAGTGCAGCATCAAACACATGAAACATTTTTGGAAAAAATTGACTACGTTTTTTTTGATGAAGCATGTCTTGCGTTGCTTCATTCAAGTAATTAAATTTACCACTCGATAACGCATGGGACAATAATATGGCTCGGCTCATGTTGAATACAGCATCTTCCATGGCCACCGTTTTTTTAATTGCTTTCCTTGTTCTTTTAGTAGGCATTGAAAAAGAAGGCACCAATACTAATAAGTTGATTTTGTTATGAACTTTAATCTTTAAGTTAGATATTTCATTAGAGTTGTTACTTTTTACAATTATTTGTAGTCCACCATAATATGCTGGCATGATATTATCAGCATGTCCTTCGATTTTTATAGCTTGATTTAGCTTTTGTTTATCATTAAATGGGCGATGGAGAAAAATATTGGCAGCTTCTATGCCCGCCAAATAACATGCCGCCGAAGTGCCTAACCCTTTTCCTATTAGTATGTTCTCGGATGTGTCAATTTTGATATTTGGAATTTTCTTTTGACCATGTTTTTTAAAAATGCTATTGAACCCCTTTTGTACCATTTTTGATTTAACATCGGTTTGATTTGCCATGCGAGTTGTTTTAATTATATATTCGTATTTCCAATTTAGAGCTAATCCAAGAGTATCAAAGCCTGGCCCTAAATTAGCACTTGTTGCAGGTACGGTAATTTTTATCTTCATATTAGCTCCAATTGTTCAATTACCCTAATAATTTTTTTTGAGATTGTTTCTTTTTGTAAATTTGCATCGAAAACTTTCCATCTTTTTGGTTCTTGTTTCGCTAGTTCATTATAGCCGTTCTGAATTTTATTATGGAATTTCTCTACTTCTCTTTCAAAATAATCAAGGCCACTAGTTTTTCTTTTTATCATTTCTTTGTAATTTATATCTAATAGTATAGTCAAATCAGGAATTAGATTTTGGGTGGTTAATTTAATGATTGATTGAACTGTTTGTAATTCTATTTCTCTGCCGAAATGCTGATAAGCAATCGTAGAGTCTATATATCTATCACAAATTACGACAATGTTTTTATCTAGGGCAGGTTTAATCACCTTTTCAATTAATTCCTTTCTGGCAGCAGAAAACAAAAACAATTCTGTCATCGGATCAATCGCTTCATCGTTTTCTCTAATTATTTTTCTGATTTTTTCACCAACATATGTATTGCCAGGTTCTCGAATTAACAGAGTCTGTTGTCCTGTTGCTTTTATATATTCATCTAATATTTGTGCTTGAGTTGATTTTCCAGCTCCTTCACCTCCTTCAAAAGTAATGAAAAAGCTTTTTTGATTAGCCATATTGTTTTTCTAACTCTTCTTGTAAACCTGATACTTCTTCTAATTTTGCATTTATATTATCATTCTGTCTTTTCTTTAAATCACTAATTTCGACTTTTGATAAAACTTGAAATATTTGAGTTCGAGTATTGTTGCGTAAAATATGGATGGGAATATTGTTACTTTCTGCTTCTTTTAGGGGCCCCTTTTTACTTCTAAAATGTGGACGGAGCGTAAGTACAAGATCAGCCTCTTCTATTTTTGTAGTAATGTTGAAAGGTAAGGCTGATTCATCAATTACCTCTTGGACTCTTGTTTTATCTATAGCATAAGGATGAATTTTTTTAACTTGTACATTTTTTTCGTTATCGTTTAGAACCATCTTTTTGCTAATTGTAACGTTGTTTTCACTATCCATGTTTCTAACTTCAGGTGACACTTTACTGCCTCTTAAAATCTTATCTATTGTATTTGCGGTGTCTTTATATACAGCAACTGTATTAAATGATTTTATTTCTACTAATGTTTCAAAAGTGGGTGGACTTCTTCTTTCAAGTACAATTTTTTGGGTACCTCTTCGTTTGGCCTCCTCGTCTCCTAATGTAACTGGTTCAATCCCTCCTACTAGATCACATAAAATTGGATTTTGCATCAGATTCGATAACTGATTTCCATGAGCAGTAGCAATAAGCTGAACCCCTCTTTCTGCTATAGTTCTTGCTGCTTCTGTTTCCTCCTTAGTACTTATTTCATCAATAACAATTACTTCTGGATTATGATTTTCTACTGCTTCAATCATAGTTTTGTGTTGTAGATGAGTGGATGCAACTTGCATTCTTCTTGCATTACCAATACCATAGTGTGGAATATCTCCATCTCCTGCAATTTCATTAGATGTGTCTACTATAATTACTCTTTTATTTAAGTCTTCTGCTGATATTCTTGCTAACTCTCTTAACATGGTTGTTTTTCCAATACCGGGTTTTCCGAGAAGTAAAATACTTTTTCCCAAAGACGCATAATCTTGAATAAATTTAGCTGATCCTTTAATGCTTCTACCTACCCTGGCGGTTATTCCAATTATTTTTTGTTCTCTATTTCTTATGGCTGAAATTCTATGTAATGTGTTTTCCAGTCCTGCCCTATTATCGTCGCCAAAACCAGATAATTTTTTTGTAATTTGCAATATATCTTTTGTGTTTACCTTTCTTTTTGAAATTTCAAATTCATCGTCTTTGAGCCTGATTTTGAACGGACGACCTAAATCAACGATCACTTCAATTAGATTATTTTTGTCTAATTGATTGATTTTTTTTTGAATGGGTAAGGGAAAAATTTTTACGAAATCTTCAATCTCATTTTCCATATTTATATCTGTTGTCATATTTTTCCTAATTCAAAATTTTTTTAAAAAGTATTTATGCAAACTATCATCATGCGTAAGCTCAGGGTGAAATGTTGTTACAATAACATTTTTTTCTTCTATTCCTACAATTTCACCATTTTCTAATTTTGCTATTGGGCTTATTTTACTGGATATTTTATTTATTTTTGGAGCTCTAATAAAAATACCTGGAAATTTTCTTGTATTTATTTTTGGAATACTAACTTCTGCAGAAAATGATTCCTTTTGTCTTCCATAAGCATTTCTTATGACATCAATTTCCAAAATACTTAATGTTTCTAATTTAAGACCCGATACTCTTTTTGCAAGAACAATTGCCCCTGCACATGTTCCCCAGGTCGGTAATCCTAGCTGTATCTTTTTTTTCAGTTTTTTGAATAAATTATTTGTTTTTAAAAGTTTAATTATCGTTGTGCTTTCTCCACCAGGAATTATTAAACCATTTATTTTCTCTAAATCTTCAACACTTGTTACTTTTATAATTTGAATTTGTAGTTTTGTTAATATTTCAATGTGCTCTTGAAAATCTCCTTGTAAGCTTAAGACTCCAATAATTGGATTATTTTTATTTTTTTTCAAATTCACTCGCTTAATTGCCTCTTATAGAAAGCTTTTCATTACCAACTAAACTATCTGCTGACTGACCTTTCATTGTGCTCGTTATTTTTGAAGAAACTTCACGCAAAATGTCTGGTTTATCATAATTTGTGACAGCCTTAACAATGCTTTTTGCTAAAGATAATTGATCTCTATAGTTTTCTGATGACTTAAATATACCTGAACCTACAAATACACCTTCTGAACCTAATTGCATCATGAGGGCTGCATCTGCTGGTGTAGCGATTCCCCCTGCAGCAAAATTGACAACAGGAAGTTTTTTGTTTTTCTTAATATCTCTAAGTAAGCCTACAGGGATTCGCATCTCTTTTGCTATTTTATTTAATTTACTTGCACTCATCTTATTTAAAGAATTGATTTCATGATTAATTGCTCTCATATGCCTTACAGCTTCAACAATATCTCCTGTTCCTGCCTCACCTTTTGTTCTTATCATCGCAGCTCCTTCATGTATTCTTCTTACGGCCTCTCCTAAATTACGTGCGCCACAAACAAAAGGTGTTTTAAAATCAGTTTTTTGAATATGAAATTGTTCGTCTGCAGGAGTTAATACTTCAGATTCATCAATATAATCTACGCCAATAGATTCTAAGATCTGCGCTTCAACAAAATGCCCTATCCTAACCTTAGCCATTACAGGTATGCTAACTGATTTACAAATTGATTCAATTAGTTTCACATGACTCATTCGTGCTACTCCCCCTGCAGCACGTATATCTGAAGGTACCCTTTCTAAGGCCATAACAGAACAAGCACCAGCATCTTCTGCTAATTTTGCTTGATCAGGAGTTACAACATCCATTATTACTCCGCCTTTTAGCATTTGAGCAAGACCAATATTGAGTTTTTTCTGGTCAATCTTTCTATTTTTAGAATTCTTTTTTGTTTTACCCGCCATGAAATTTCCTTAATTTTTTATCTTTTTTATCAAAGACATAAAATACATAATATAAATATATCATTGCTAACTAAATAATAAGATTAATATACAAATATATTGTGTTAAAATTAATACTTATAGGGAAGAATAATTTGGATAATCTTAAGAGTAAAATTGGAGTTCATAATCTTAATAATATTAATTTAATTGGATTAATATCTGATACTCACATACCAGAAGCCGGAACAAGTCTGTGGCCTGAAGTTTTGAACACATTTAAAGAAGTAGATATTATTTTACATGCAGGTGACATGCATGATTTGTCTGTGCTTGAAGAATTAGAAAAAATAGCTCCTGTTCTTGCTTGTCGTGGAAATGGTGATGATGGTAGTAGCGGAAGACCAATTATGCCAGATCATCCATGCGTTAGTATAAATCAATTAATTTACATTAATGATTTTTCAATTGGTCTAACTCATTCATTTATATTTGATCCAAGACTAGGTATTAACGTGGACAATCAAATGGAAGAAAAATTTGGTCAAGGCGTAGATATTGTTGTTGCTGGTGACACTCATGTTCCTGTTGTGCAGTCAATTTCTAATTCTTCATATATAATTAACTCTGGCTCTGCATTGTTGCCATATAATTTTAATACACAACTAGGTACAGTGGGGTTTATTGAGTTTATGGGGTCGGAAAAATTTGATTTGTGGATCGAGGTGTTACATGAGTGAAGTTAAAATTAGTTTTTTGGGACCTCAAGGAACCAATTCTGAATTTGCTGCTTTACAGTATGCTTCTAATGCACAATTAATTGCATCTCACACCATGTATGAGGCCATGATGAATGTTGAAAATGGTGTTTCAGAATTTGCTGTTTGTGCCATAGAGAATTCATTAGAAGGCTCGGTAAACGAAGTAATAGATATATTAATAAATCCTAAATATGATTTAAAAATTTTCAGCGAACTTGTAATTAAAATTAATCATCTCTTAGTAGGTAAAAGTGATGTTGATCTAAATAAAATTAATGCAATATATTCTCATCCGCAAGCATTAGCACAATGCCGAGAATCGATTATCAAACTTGGAAAACAGATCAATCTTATTGCATCAACTTCAACTGCTGCAGCAGTTGAATCTGCAATGTCTGCTGACAATGCATGTGCAATTGCTTCGTCTCATGCTGCGAAACAATACAATGCTAAAGTATATAAAAAAGATTTTGCCGATAATTTAGACAATTTTACTCGCTTTGTTGTGATTGGCAAATCGTTGAATTCTCCTACGGGCAATGATAAGACTTCTATTGCGTTTACTACTCAACATGATAGACCTGGTTCACTAGTAGAGATATTAAAGTTATTTTCATCTCAAAAACTTAATTTAACTAAAATTGAATCTAGGCCAACAAAATCAAAATTAGGGACCTATGTTTTTTTAGTGGATGTATATTCTCACTGTAATAATGAGCCGTTAAAAAGTGTAATCTCAGAAATTACAGAAATTGCAGATTGGATTAAGATATTAGGGTCTTATCCAATGATTGACTAGTTATCTGTTTTTTTATAAAAAACTAGATAATAATGTTCAATTAATATAATTTATTAATTAGTAAAGGATTGAAATGATAGTACTTGAAAGAGAAATCGGTGATCAATTAGATGATTTGTTTGAGTCTGTAATAGTGGGCTTAGCAAACATGTTTTCTGAAAAATCAAAAGAAGACAATGTAAACAATGAATTAGAGAGAAAATTAACTATACTTCCACAAGATGATGGGTTGCTTTCAAGAATTCAATGGGTGGATGGAAATCCATATATATATTTACGCTCTGATATACCTACTCATGCCATTCCCCATATTTTAGGCACCGCTCTATGTCACGTGAAGCAAAAAATTGATCAATTTCCTGATGCAGTTAAAAATGATGATACGGAAGAGCCTGATGGCGTAGTTTTAGCACGCATGACACTTAAAGAGTTTGTTTTAAGTTTAAATGCAGAAAAAATGATGACATCAATCGATTTTAATATGGATTGGGAAGATCAACAAAGACATCAAGGTCTCAAGGATTTATTAAAAATGCTCAACCCTGAAGAAGATGATGCATTTACTAGTGCAGGGCACCCAACTCTTCAATTTTTTTCATTAATTTATGCAAAGTATTCACTCTTACATCCTTCAGAAATGTGGAAGGGTCTTTCGAAAACAATAAAAAAAGACTTTCCTATTTTTGCACAATCTGGTGAAAAAATTTTAGAGATCATTAATGATATTGGATACGATGATATAGATTCGTGTCTTAAATGCTTAGTGGATGTTCGAGATGAAATTGCAATGAGGCCATATACTCTTATTGCAGACAGAAGAGATGGTTCATATTATTGATTTTTTAGTTCATCAGGAAGTAATTTTTTAATATTTTCATAAAAAGTATTTTTATCAACATTGATATTTTTTTCAATGTAACTATTTTGAGCGTTTTTAACCAAATGATTTTCTAATGGCATATTACTAATTAAAATAATTATTATTTTAAGTATTAGAATAGATTTTAGCAAACCAAAACCAGCTCCTAACAATTTATCAAATTGTCCAAGAAATATTAATCCTATGATTTGTTTAAACAACCTGCCTAAGATATTTACAAGAATTATGGTAGAAATAAATAAGCTCAGAAAAGATAAAATTTCTCTAGTTACATTTTCTTCAATTAAAAAGGTGATGTTGGATGATAATTCAAAGTAAAAAGATTTTGCAAGCATTAGCCCCAGGATTATTCCAATCCCTGTTGCAATTTCAATGATTATACCGTTTTTATATCCCTTGAAAACAAAAAAGACTATTGTTGCTAGGCTGAAATAATCAAAGTAATTTTCCATAAATATCCTATACTATTTAATTCTTTCTAGACTAATTATCGTTTTTGAAAATGGCATATAAATAATTTTAATTTTGGTTTCTTTAGGTATATCTTTAATTAATTCATTTTGAATTAAAAAAATCTTATTGTTTATTTTAAAATAAGAACTTTTCCCCATAGAGAATAATCCATGGCTTTTCCATATGTAGTCTATTTTGCCTATTAATGTTTGTGGCCCAACTTTTTTATCCATGATGTTAATATATGATTGATAAAAACCTGCTCCACCTAGCATTAAGGTAAATATTAAACCAATTATTGACCCCATGTTCCCTTGTATGACAGCAAGGAGAAAATAAATAAAGCCTATTAAACACAATATAGAAATTGCTGTGTAAAAAAATGTTTCTAGGGCAAATAATTTTTTTCCCATTTTTTTATCTTATTTAAATTTAATTACTCAATTGGGATTCTAATTTTTTGACCAATTTGAATATCATTTGGATTATTTATTTCATTTAAATTAGCAACTTTTTGTAAATATTCATCAATATCTTGCCCGAGTACTATGTACTCCATTGCAATTGCGTATAAGGAATCCCCTTCTTTCACAGTATATATTTCATATTTTGGCTCTGCTGGTTTTGGCTCTGCTGGTTTTGGCTCGTTTTCGATTTTATTGTTGTCTTCCTCATCTGATTTGATCGGATCATCTTTTTGAGCTACAGGAATTGCAATAGTGACAGGAGTATTAATTTCTATAACATCTTTTGCTTCTTGAGTTACTTCATTAGTTGCTTGCACAATGATATTTTGTTGCAATTCGTTAGAATTTTCTAGTAAATTTTGGTTATCAAAAATAAACCATGTAAAAAATACTGATGCGACCAATAACAAAAATAATGATCCTTTGTACACCATTATTTCATCATCTTTAATATCAGGGGTTGCACAATTTTTGCATAGCACATCACAACAGGAGTTGCAAAACATTTTCTCACACATTGAGCATTCAACAGTTGCAATATTGTTGCAAAGAGGACATAGCATAGTAACTACTTTATATTTGTTCGTTATTTATCAGTCTATTGAACAAATAATATTATTGCAACTCAACAGTTGCGCCAGCTTCTTCAAGTGCAGCTTTAGCAGCTTCTGCATCCTCTTTATTGGCGTTTTCTTTTACAGGTTTTGGTGCGCTTTCAACTAAATCTTTTGCATCTTTTAAGCCAAGAGTTGTTAATCCTCTTACAGCTTTAATTACATTGATTTTATTTGCTCCAGCATCAGTTAGCATTACAGTGAATGAATCTTTTTCTGCTCCCCCTGCATCTTCAGCAGCAGCTCCGCCACCCGCGGCTGCTGCTACAGGAGCTGCTGCTACAACACCAAACTCCTCTTCCATTGCTTTATTTAAATCTCTTAATTCAATAATCGTTAAAGATTTAATTGTTTCTAAAAGATCTGCAACTTTATCAGCCATGATAATTTCCTTTCTAAAATTAACTTTCTTTTATATCTTCTTCAGCAGGTGCTTCTTC
>CEUL01143436.1_pt1 | contig 70645 bp, 69 predicted proteins | sample 427021 | NCBI WGS metagenome assembly CEUL01 (sample SAMEA2622800, study PRJEB7988) | marine metagenome | isolation source: saline water (ENVO:00002010), including | reverse complement strand
GCGACTTCGCCCATCTCCTCAAAGCGTTCCAGCAGCTCGCGCAGGTCCTGGTATCCCTCATTGCGCCTGGGCGCTTTATCGCTCGCCATCAAAGAGACTCCGACACAGGAATATAAAAAGGCGGCAACGTGTCCTATTCCGCATCCAGGGGCGTTACGAATTCCGTCGTCTCGTCAAAAATACCCTGTGTGAATTTGTGTATTTCCGGCGGCAAGGGACGACGATCCCCCGTATTCATCCATAATCGCAATAGATGCCGTCTACGTTCTGGCTCGGGCCAGTCTTCAAAATCGGTTCTTGAGTGGAGTGTGACGTGATTCATGACGTAGCTGATATCACCATGGTCGATGGGTACCTCAATCGCCAATTCAGGCGCTATGTCCCGAAACATCTGCAACGCTTCTTCTTGAGCCGACGTAAACTTGGGCACACCCGGAAGCGATTGCCCCTTCCTAAGCGCCGAGCTGACGCCACGGACAGCGAAATACCCTTCGTGAAAATTGAAAATACCTTGCCGAATCCAAGGATCTTTTTGTCCGGGATGTTTTTCCGTTGAAAGCTGACGATAGAACTTCCAGCCCAGTTCTTTGGCCAAATCCGGTCTGCGCCGCAGCATCTCGTTATACAACGTAACTGCACTGCACACGAGGTGTTCTCCGCCTTTCTTCGCGTTGTGAATACAACCCAGCCCAAGAACATCTGCCTGGTCACAGTGAAATGCCATATGCGACCTCGTTTTGTAGCCGCGCGTCTTGGCATAATCTCCGCCGATATCCTTTACGTGACCAAGCAAATGGCCCTGTCTGTTTTGCGAAAGGGCTCTACCGATATACACAGAAACACCCCAAAACGCGGCTGCGTATTGCAATCTGTTCATTCGTTCAATCGGAATGCCTTTAATGAGGACGATGCCGCGGCCTTCCATCAATTCGTCCTGCATCTCCTGAAGACGCGGTGCCAAAGTCGGCAGCGGAAAGTTATCCCGGGAGACATCTTTGATATCGAGTCCTTGCGACTCGACGGCAGCGACGGCAGCTTCGATCTCAGCGATTTCGATTTTGGACAACCGATAAATCCAGTTATCGTTGGCAAGGATATCTTTTGGATACCATTCCGCAGGGTCTACAAGTGGCTTCCCTAGTTCACCCGGCTCTCTGGGTAAGCTACTGCGTTTCCATGTATTTTCAGCCATCGGCATATTCCTGCGGCAAAGCGAATGCTCGCACATATTGTCACATTTATTGTCACCAAAAAACGCTAAATCGATTTTACGCTTCACTGGCCGGTCAAATTAGCTTCTGACGTTTTACCTTAACATTTCCATCGGGCATCAATCTGACAACATTCACCGTTTTCGCTAGATCCGGCGATCCCGAATAATAGGCTTTGACAGACCCGTCACCGACTTTCTTGGGCTGGTTCCAATGACCAAGAGCGACGTAATCAGCTTCCGTGGCTGCGATTTCCGCATCGTCAAACAACCAAGATGCTCGGAGATCACTCGTGCGATCGGCAAAGGGTTCGTAATGGCCATGTGCCATTGCAATCTGCCATCGCGTTTTACGATTGATCGGTTTGGAGAGAGGATTCATATCATCATAATCGGAATGTGCCCTGCCCCAAATTTCAAGATCGTGATCAGGAAATCGGACACTCCGCTTATGGGTTACACCAAGAATGTGGACCTTTTCCGCTTTGCTCATGGAACGATGGTGCCAGGGTGACTCTGGAATGGCAGGATCATGATTTCCCGGAAGAATTATGACATCCATCGATGCCGCACCTAGTATGCCCGCTGCTTTTGTAACTATATCCGTGGCGAGCCGGTTATGGTCAAAGACATCACCAACCAGAAGCACAAAGTCCGCATTTACAGACTCAGCTGTTTCGATAACAGCGTGTAGCGGTGTCGTGCCATCGCCGTCATTCGCCCGCGCCGTAAACCCATCATCGACGTGAATATCAGAGCTATGAACAAGGATGATGTCTTTTGCAGAGGAAGACGAAGCTTTACGCACTGAAGATTGAGCCCTGTTACTAATTTTGTTGCCAAGAAATTGTAATACCCGGCACTTGCCGAAAACCGTATTTTATCCGACACGCTCAAGCTTATCCAGTGACGGGCAAAACTCATTATTCCTTGCCCGATCCTTTTACCGTTCGTGCAAAAGCAATCGCTTCATCGAGCGGCAGGTCATTCGCCTGATAGATTATATTTTTCATGACAGAAAGAGCATCGGCGGAATAACCGGCAAGCTGTGCAGCAACGGTTTCGGCTTCCAAATAAAGGTCCTTGGATTTCACGACATTAGACACCAGCCCGAGGTCGCGCGCTTCTCCAACATCAATGGTCCGACCTGTAGCACATAAATCAAATGCCGCCTTCAACCCGACATGTCGGACCAGATAAGGCAAGACGCCAGCGACAGTAAATCCGCGTTTTATCTCGGGATACCCGAATTGCGCCTTGTCGCTGGCAATCACTATGTCGCACGCAATTGCCAATGCAGCGCCACCTCCGAGCGCCGGTCCATCCACGACGGCGATAACTGGTTTGGTTTTCACAGGCGACATTTGAAAAAGACGACCCATTCCGGCCGAACGACTGGAGGACGCCGCTGAGGTATCGTCTGGCTGATCTGCAAACTCTTTAAAATCAGCACCGGCACAAAACACGCTTCCGTTCGCCGCTAACAATATTACCCGAGCCTCTTCATCAGCTTCCGCTGCCTCAAGAGCTTTGTTAAGTTCGGTGACAAGCTCCGAATTCAAAGCATTTCTTTTCTCAGGCCGGTTAAGCGTCAAGCGTTCAATCGCGCCATTACGCTTTTTCAATAAAACGTCACTCATTAATGTCCTTTCTTCGCAACGCCGAAACAGGAAGCATGACCTAAAAACAGAGAAATCTTCTGATCAGACCGCCACAGCTGGAATCAAAAGGTGGGAATCAAATTCGCCGCCAGTGTGGATAACATGATGACCTTGATTCACGGTCTCCTCGTGCTTGAACCGATTATAAACACTCAAAATGTCGTAACCCTGCACGATGAGTTGCAATTTGTCGCCAGCGCGGAACCCGGTAGCAGAGGCTAAGATCTCCACCTCGCACGGCACGATCTCCTCAGGTGCAAGTCTGAGAAACCGTTCGTGTTTAAGCCATGGTTGCCACGGCGTTGATTTTTTCTCATCGAGTTCACGATGCGAAACGCGTAGCCAGCCGCTAGCTGCCAGGCCTTGTTCAACATGCTGAAAGTCGGGGAAATAAACCTCGTTTCCATGCTTGTCGAATTTCTTGACCGCGAGATGCAGATCCATGTCATCCGAACCCTCAGCACTCACCCAAAGCTTAAGCTTCATGTGGCCGATAAGGTCAACGGCTTCACTAAACGTGTATTCCCAGGTCGTACTATCAGCCTCTGATTCAGATTTTAATGCGGCATAACGTATTTGCGATTGCGTATCGACGATCCCGTCATTCAGGGAGCCGTCAGCTGCGTTCAAGTACAGTGGACGATAATCGGTTTCAGGAACCGGAAAATCGTCGAAATAACGATCACGGCCGTCGTAAAAATGATCGCGAACTTCGATCCGCACCCGGGGCGTTTCACGCCAGCCATTCTCCTGCCCTTTCAGAAAACAATCCAAAAAACGTTTCTGAATTTCGAGGCCTTCACGCGCGTAGTATGTCTCCCATTCCTTCCGTCCATGACCATAAAGCCACTTGTTCTCGGAACCAGCCTGTTTAAACCCCTCAATCGAACCACGCGTATGCAACCCGGCCGTCGCCCAGCTCGCAACCGCAAGAATTGCAGTATTTATTCTGGTGAGATCGGGATGTTTGCTTCGCCAAAACTCGTCCATCAACGGACGGTTTTTCTGTTCACCAACTGCATCTTCCGCCGTTGCTCCCTTGGCGATGAACCCGGTCTCCGAGTTCATCCGGCGCCCCCAAATTTCGCGATAAAAATTAGTATCCGGCATACCGCCATGGGTCACATGTTCTCGATAAAAATCATTGAAGCCTTCCCAGGGGATTGCGGCTTTCAGATGCGGGGGATTCTCCGATGCACCTAACCACTGCGAGGCAGCAAGATATGAGACGCCATTCGATCCAACATTACCGTCGCACCAGGGTTGCGCGGCAATCCACTCAACGAGGTCATGAAAGTCCCGGGACATCTGAGGGTCGAAATGAGCGAAGTGCTCGCCCTCACATTCATTTGTCGCACGACAGTCAGCGCCTACAACAACGTACCCGTTGGGCACCCAGTAGACCGGGTCCGGCATCTCCCAACCGGTATATTCCGAAAATGGCAGCGGCCCAACATTAGGTATCCGCTCAAACTGTTTGTCCGGTGGATAAGAGTGCTTACCGTATGGTGCGAGGCTAAGGATCGCGGGATACTTGCCTTCATCAGCGGGCCGAAATACGTTCGTCATCAAGCGAATGCCATCTCGCATTTCTGCAGCAACGTCTTCTTCGAAAATAATTTGGGCTTCTTTATCGACGCCGTAGGTATTCCACGTGCGCGTTTCGGACACTGTAATTGTTTTGATCTTTATTTCGGGAATCATTGATCGCCTCCCTATTCGCATTCGCTTGCGGAATTCTAGATCAAATCTTTGGATTTGCACCCAGTTCCTATTTCGTGGCGCCGCGCGACAGCAACATCACGATCGGAATGGATGCCAGAGCACCAATCATAATCAGATGAAAATCGTTGAAGAAACCGATGGACATGGCCTGCCTGCCAATTTCAGTATCCAGCAATCTCAATCCTTCGACGGACGAGAGATTCCACTGCTCGGGCAACCAGGGTTCCTGCATCGCTTCCGTATACGGATTAACGCGTTCGGTCATATGGGCATGGGCGGTGGATTGCGACCGCGACAAAATGCTGATCACAACAGAAACACCGATGCCACTACCGTAATTCCGAAACAGGCTGGTAAAAGTCGACGCTTCGGTCCGCAAGTTCGACGGTAGCGTCCAGAAGGATACCGCTGTGAGCGGCACCCAAATTGCACCTATTCCGATACCATTGAAGAAGGCTGCAATAACGAAGTCCCACAGACCGACATCGATGGTAAAATTCGACAAGCGCCACGACGAAAACGCCACGCACAGGAATCCGAAAATAATAATCGCCCGTGGATCAACCTTGTTGGACAACCGTCCTGCCACGACGAGTCCAATCAGCGTCCCAAACCCTCGTGGCATCATCACCATCGCCGCAAGCAGGATCGGGAACTCCCGCAAATTCTGTAGAAACAACGGCATGATCACGTTCATGGAAAGAACCAGAAACCCGAGCATGAATTGAAAGAAGATACCCAGCATCAGGTTTTTATCGCGGAATATTCCTGGGCTGATAAACGGGTTTTGTGTTGTCATGCTATGGACGGTGAAGAGATAGAGTCCCAGCAAACAGGCGCTTGCTGTGACAATGATGTAGTTGGAATCGAACCACCCTTCGATCTCACCACGATCAAGCGTGAGCTGGAGCGAGGCGAGCGCCAGGACCAGACAAAGATATCCAAAATAATCGAACGGCCTGTTGCGATCTATTTTGGTTTCCTTCACTGACAGCAATGCTCCCAATACCCCCAAAATTGCAAACGGTGTCGAAACATAAAATACCCAGCGCCAGCTAAGTTCGTCGGTTAGCCACCCGCCGATCACCGGTCCCATGACCGGCGCAAACATTACACCCGTTCCCCAGATGGCCAGCGCCTGCCCATGGCGTTCCCTGGGATAGGAATCGAGCATCAGCGCCTGAGAAATTGGGACAACAGGCGCGGAGCACAGACCTTGCAAACCGCGATAAAACATAATTTCAGGTATCGTTTCCGCGTTACCCGCCATCAGGGAGCAAAATGCAAAACCTGTTAGCGCGCCAACAAACAAGCGTTTGCGCCCGATACGGTCCGCAAGCCAGCCAGTCGCCGCCATTGTTGACGCCTGCATCATAAAATACGTGGTGACAACCCAGGAAACCTGATCCTGATTGGCAGACAAACCTCCCTGCATATGGGGTAATGCAATGGCAGCGATGTTGATATCGAGTACGATGACAGTCGTTGCCATCATCGCTGTGGCGGTAATCAGCGGTCGGTTGATCCCGGCAAACTTGTCCGCTTCCTGCGCGATTGATGCCATTGCAGCGGTCGGCTAGTCGGAGCTGCCAATACGCGCAAGCGCTGAACTGACAACGCCAAATAGCGACCGTTCCCGTTTGGTGTCGATCGTTACGCTTACGGTCATGCCGGCCCGCAGGTTGGGAGCCTTTTTCTTGTCCAGCAATTCGATGCGAACCGGTACGCGCTGAACGACCTTCACCCAGTTCCCGCTGGCATTTTGAGGCGGTAGCACCGACAACTCACCGCCCGTCGACGGGCTAATCGAACTCACTTTCGCCACCAGTTCAACATCCGGGTAGGCGTCTACAGTTAGCGCAACGCTTTGGCCGGTTTTCACATAGGTGAGCTGGGTTTCCTTCAAATTGGCTTCAATCCACGTTTCGTTGGTTTGCACGATGGGAATTACGGCCTTGCCCTCTTCAACGTACTCACCCGTTTGAAGCGATACCTTGCCGACGATACCGGCTGCCGGCGCCCTAACTTGTGTACGTCGTAAATCCAGCGCCGCACGATGGAGACTTGCCTCAGCTTCGAGATACATTGGGTGTTGCTGCGATGGTAGATCGAGTTTTCCGCCGAGCCGCGCCAGAACCCGAAGGATTTTTTGATCAAGCGTTCGGGCCTGTTGGCGGGCCTTTGTCAGATTTCTCTCTGCTTCGTCATATCGTGCCCGCGATGCAACACCCCGCGCTGACAATTTTCGTTGCCGATCAAATACCCGTTTGAAATAGCTCACTTCCTGGCGAGCATCTGCCCGTTCCGCGACGGCTTGACGGTACTCCGCCCTCAATGCTGTGAGTGTGTTACGAATGCTCGCAAGTTCCGCCTCCGCTTTCGCAACATTGATCCGGTGCGGTTCGGGATCGAGCGTAAAGAGAAGATCACCCTTCTTAACTCGATCGTTCTCTTTGACCAGAACTCTGATCGCACGACCGTCAATATCTGCGCTAACCGCCAGATGATGTGCTTTGACATAAGCATTCTCTGTTTCAACGTAGCGCGAGCTTTTCACCCAATAATGGCCACCCAGGACAATCGCGGTAATTGGTACGACACCGAGCAAACAAAGGCGAAGTAGTATTCGTGAGCGCATACGCATCGCTTATTCGCTCCCGCTATCCGAGTTCAGCAGATCGGTCAGGTTCGACTTCACTTGCAGTAAGGATGCGTTCAGCTGATCCGCCTCTTTTTTGCTTAGGCCCGCAATCGCGGCCCCCAATACTTCATCAGCGATTGTGAACATTTCGTCCAGAAGAGGACCGGCCCTTTCTGTTAGATAAAGGCGTTTTATCCGCGCATCACTTTCATCCGGCCGGCGATCCACCCATTCCTTTTCTTCGAGCCGGTCGATCAATCGACCGAGCGTGGGCTTTTCAATTTCCAGTTCGGCGGCAAGCTCGGTCTGTGTACACCCTTCGATCCTGCTCATGCGCGCCAAAACACGCCACTGCGCACGTGTTAAACCGAGCGGTTCAACGCGCCTGTCGTACACCGTCCGTAAAATGCGCGACACATCACCGATCAAATAGCCGACGTGCTCGGCGGGGGCCCGAGTGTTCATCCAAGAGTTCCTTGCTAGCGTAGATATATTTTTAATAAGCTACGCAACATTAAGCAAGCTAATAATAAGGCATCTAACTAAATTGTGAGCAGGTTTGTGAAAAAGCAGTTTGCGATCTAAGCCCGTCTCGTAGACTCACGAGGCCCGCACTCCTAAACTTCCAAAAAACCATCGGACAAGAGAGTCTTAATGGATCAATCCGGCAGCACCGCCGTCTTTCGTACTCTTAAGATTCCTAATTTTCGGAACTATATGGCTGGAAATCTGGTTTCACAGATCGGTCTATGGGTACAAAGAATAGCGGTCGGATGGCTAACTTGGGAACTTACAAAGTCGCCGGCATGGTTAGGGATCATGGCGATGGCTGACTTTGCTCCCAACATGGTGATGGCGCCCCTCGCCGGTGCCGTCGCCGACCGGATGGATCGTCTAAAAGCTATTCGGCTCTATGTCTCAATTTCCGCTGTGATTTCTTCAATAATCGTATGGATGACGATTACAGAAACGATTGACGAATATTATTTGCTATACCTCGTCCTCGCCAACGGCATCGTTCTATCTTTCAACTATCCCGCACGCCTTTCCATCGTCCAATCGCTTGTCGGGCGCGAAGCGTTGACGTCTGCAATTAGCATCAGCGCAATTGTCTTCAACATAGCGCGAATTGGCGGCCCGGCGGGTGCCGGCTGGGCCATAAGCAATTGGGGCGTTGGTCCGACACTCATATTTACTGTCTTTGCTGATCTGGTTTTTGTATTGGCACTTTACAAAGTGCAGCTGATCAGCAACGCAACCGCGAAAAGCAAAAAAATCGCTACATCAATTGGCACGGATATAAAGGAGGGTTTCCAATATGCCTGGAATCATCCCGGCATAGGGCCTCTCTTATTTATCCTCGTCATGATGGCGATCCTGGGAAGACCATTTATCGAACTCTTACCGGGCTTTGCGGAGGACGTTTTTGGGCGTGATGTGAATGCTTTCGCCCAACTTACAGCTGCGCTTGGTGTTGGATCATTTATCGGGAGTTATTTCTTAGCAAAACGAAATGGCGTTCAGGGGCTCACGAGACTCTTGATAATGAACACCGCCGTATTGGCCTTCTCCGCGATAGGTTTTGCGGCAACAAATATATATTGGGTTGGCCTCTTTTTTTGCGTCCTTGTTGGATTTGCCATCGTTTTTATTGGCGTCACCGAGCAAACGTTGTTGCAGGTAGCCGTCGATGATTCCATGCGCGGTCGCATGCTTAGCTTTTACACCCTCATCGCACGCGGTTGTCCGTCGGCGGGTGCGCTTATGATGGGTGGCATTGCAGAGTTTTACGGTCTTCAGATTCCGATAATTTGTGGCGCCCTTATTTGTGTCGGCGTTTGGATCTGGGCACGTCAGCGCGAAGACAGTCTGGCAGCAGAACTGGAGGTCTTTCCTGACGAGAAAACCAGTTAATAGGGTTCATCCAACCCCATGGCTTTTCTGATGTCATCAAAGCTGTAGCCTCGCCGCTGTAGCCACGCGATGTCTCGTCGATTTGTTGTTTCATCAAGCTTGCCCGTACGGAACGGCCCGCGGCGTGCTCGCTGCAAAGCTGACAATGCCATTGCCGCCTTGCTTTCAGGAGCTTCCAGATCGTCGATACCAACCTCTGGCAGAGCATCCTCGATCGCCGCTCCGAGTTCCTGCTCAACCTTTTCTCCGTCAACCATAGAAGATTGAGAGGCCATAAATACTGCGCGATTAGGGGCGTATCCTGACCGAAGTGCTGATCGGAGTTTTGATGAAGCCGCCTCTTTATCGTTTACGTATCCGGCACGCGCCATCTTTTCGACCAAAGGCGGCAGGAGGTCAAACAACTCTTGCCGCTCCTCGCTGGCTTTCACGTCACGATAGATACGCTGTTTTAGGTAGTCGGCCAATTTGGCCTCGGAAACGACATAGCGCTGACAATAATAGAGGGCAATGTTCTGCAGCCTTTCGGCTGTCATTCTCCGAGGTTTTCTAGGAGTTTTATTTTTTCGTTTAATTTTAGAACCGTCAGTCGGCGCCTATTTCGCGCAAGGTTGCTTCCAAAAGTTCCAGCGCAGCAGAGGCAAAACGCCACATATTCGCCTCCCTTTCATCGCTTTCGGTTTCTATCGTGATAGCGATCTCGATTGGCCCCGCGACCGCCACGCAACAATGTCCGGCGTCGTCGCCATAGCGGTTTCCCTCCGGGCCACTGGCACCGGTCTCGCAAAGCGCCCAATCGGTCCCCAAACGACCCCGCATCTGCCGCGCCATAATCAGGGCATATTCTTCAGTTGAAGCGCGCATCGTCGCGACCTCTTCAGAAACCCCCATTAGGCCGCGGCGCGCATCCCGCGTGTAGATCACTCCGCCGCCGACGAAATAAGCCGAGGCCCCTGGTATTGCGAGGAGTGACGCTGAAATAAGCCCTCCAGCCGAGGATTCAGCAACCGAAACGGTGCATTTACGCTCTTTCAATAGTGCGGCTACGGATGCCGCCATTGCCGTTAGTTCCATTTTTCAGCTCACAAACAATCCTATTCCCTTTATCTTGCCCGGTTAGCGCGCTTGGCGCTACGATTTGATTTACACGTGCCGCAATTCTTCGAGGCAAGAAATGACCGCGCGCTCTTTACTATTTTGTTATCTAATCAGCTTCGGAATTTTCATCCCGCATTCTGTCGCAGTAGCTCGACAGGCGGTTGATCTTGAACTTGTTATTGCGACTGATGTCTCGCGCAGTATCGATCAGGCTGAAGCACAGCTTCAACGGCAGGGTATTGCCGCAGCATTTCGTAGCAAAGAAATCATCAAAGCCATCTCATCGGGGTTTTTACGCCGCATCGCCGTCGCCTATATCGATTATTCCAGCAAATTTCATAACAGGATTGTTGTTGGTTGGCGTATTTTGCATGACGCAAAATCTGCAGAGGGATTTGCGAAAGAACTCTTGAAGGCACCACCTACCTATGGCCGTCGCACTTCAATAAGCGATGCTCTCGAATTGGCTGCCGAAATGATAAATTCCAACAAGATCGAGGGCACTCCGCGTGTCATCGATGTCTCTGGTGACGGCCCAAACAACTGGGGTGGCAGAGTCGACAAAATTCGAGACCTAACGACAAAAAACCAGATCACCATAAATGGTCTTCCTATCATGAATGACCGCGGCCGATTTAACAGCCGTTACTATCTACCTGATTTGGACAAATATTATCTTGGTTGTGTCATTGGGGGGCCGGGTGCGTTCATTGTGGTTGCGAATAATTTTAAAGATTTTGCCCGGGCGGTGCGGCGAAAGCTCATCCTCGAGATAGCGGCACATCCCGCGAAGATCATTCCTGCTTCTTTTGTTGCGCAGCGAAATTTCGGCAAGCGACGGCCTATCTATGAGAAGGGATGTGATATCGGCGAAAAAATGCGGTTGATCCCATGGGACGACGATACCTAGGCCGTCTCAGTCTAGCGGCAACAGCGGCTCTTCGCCGGGGTGTAGCTGAATATCGAAGGCCGTAAGGAGCGCACCTGTCGCTGCGTAGCTACCCATAACAGAAACAATATCCACCAACATTCTCGTCCCGAAGATTCGATGTGCTGCAGCAAAGGTATCCGCTTCTACTTTTCTTGCACCCATTAATTGCCGACCAAACTCAATAACAACCGCATCTGTCTCATCAAGCTCGTCGGTGGATTTACGATACTTGATGGTATCGATGATTTCCTGAGAGATACCCACCTTCAGTGCTGCAGGCTCATGTGCGACCCATTCGAATTGGTGATTGAGTTCCCGTGCTGTCGCCAGGATAGCCAATTCCCGCACCCGTTTGCTGATCCCGGATTCATGCCGCAGATAGTAATTGATCTCTTGAGTCAGGCGGGAAAGTTTAGGGCTATGGAGCCTGATACCACCGGGCCCTTTAATCCCAACATAAGTACCGCCGTCGGGGTCCATAAAGTGATCGAATATTTCCTTTGCATCGTCATCCAGTTCTTCACGCTTGGGTAACGGCAGGCGAAAACCGGATTCCTCATATACATCAGGTGGGAAACTAGTCTCGGTCATTCTCTTTCCTGTTTCTATTTTGTCATTTTGGCAGCAGGCCGCGCTAGGTTCTTGCGATGACTGCCGGTCTTTTCGGCTTTGTCAGTACCCCGAACATTCATTTCAACAACAGTAGATTTCATCTTCTTTTTGGCGCCAAATGGCTTGTCACCTTTGACTGTCAGACGCTCCATCCGACGCCGGTGCGGGAGGTAATCCCGAGGCGCATAATGCTGTGTAGAACGGTTGTCCCAGATAATAATCATGTTGGGTTCCCAACGCACCCTGAACTGATACTCCGGGACCTCCGGTAACTGATAAAGCATTTGAAGAATTTGCTCGCTTTCAAAATCACGGACACCCTTTATGTATTTTGTAGTTTGCGGACTGACATAAATCAGGCGTTTCCTATTGACTGGATGGACCCTGACAACAGGATGTGTGGAATTTGGAAAAAGTTCCTCCATCTCAACGAGCTTTTTACGGCCTTCATATGTCCCCTGATACAAAGCACGAAAAACCTTGAAGTCATTCACAGCTTCCAGGTTGGCGTAAAAATCCTGCAGAGCCGGATTTAGACCTGAATAAGCCGCCGTCATGCTTGCCAGCAAAGTGTCGCCGCCAATTGGCGGGGTAATCGTTGATCGAATGATTGTTGCCGATGGCGGCTCTGCACGAAACATTTCGTCGCTGTGCCACTGATCCGTGGAGAGCGGCGGACTTTCACCGTCATTATCGAGCACAATCAGTTCGGGGTGATCCGGCAGACTGGTTGCAAAAGGATGGACAGTCAGTTCGCCGAACTGTCGGCCAAAAGAAATATACTGCGCCTGACTCAATTCCTGATTTCTAAAAATCAAAACACTGTGTTTTACGAACGCTTTGTGGATTGCGGTCATATCCGCGGAAGCGATTTTTTGTGATAAATCAACGCCGGTTATTTCCGCGCCCAGATGTGCGCCAAGTTGCTCGACGACAACTCTCGCTTTCCGATGATTACGCTTCGCCGCCATTGTTCCCATGACGTTTCCTCTGTTACCCAAAAAAGGATAGGCAATCGGCCATGCGGTCGCAACAGACGCGGCCTATGCCCCTTTAAGATCGCACCGGTGCTGTCAGCGAATTGTTGATAATTTCGTCGGGTAGATCGTCAAATGAGGCGTAGTTGAGTGCATAGAGTTTTGCATACAGGCCATTTTTATCGATCAGAGTATCGTGTGTACCCGTTTCAACAATTTTCCCCTCCTGCAAAACGATTATTCGATCTGCATTCCTCACCGTGGCCAATCGATGCGCAATAACAATTCCGGTGCGTCCCTCCAACAAGCGTTGCAATGCGGTTTGGATTTTGCGTTCGGTGTAACTGTCAATATTGGCGGTCGCCTCATCGAGAATCAAAACCTTCGCGTCGGCGACGAGAGCCCGCGCGAAACTCAAGAGCTGGCGCTGTCCCATCGAAAGGTTGTTTCCCTGTTGTTCGAGTTCGGAATCGTATCCAAGGGGAAGCGCCGAGATAAATTCATGCGCGCCAACGATCTTGGCCGCCTTTTCCACATCCTCCCGCGTCGCATCTCTCGTCCGGTAGCGGATATTCTCCAAAATACTGCCGGTAAAAAGGAAGGGGTCCTGCAAAACCATGGCCACATGCTTACCGAGTGCAACTTTGGCGTAATCACGTACATCGACATCGTCTATCAGGATTTCACCGTCCCAAATTTCATAAAATCTGTTGAGCAATGATGTGATGCTTGTTTTTCCGGAGCCCGTTGGCCCGACCAGCGCAACTGTTTCACCCGGATTCACCTTAAAACTTACCTCTTTGAGGATCGGCTGATTTTTGTGGTAACCGAAAGTAACATTGCGGAATTCGATCGCGCCTTCGACGCTTTCAGGGTTAATGGCGGCCGGTTTGTCGGTGATTGCAAGCGGGACGTCAAGAACCTCAAAGATGCGTTGTCCCGAGGCCATTGCCCTCTGCATGATACTGTAATGGACGGTGAGAGAACGAATTGGATCAAAGAACCGTTGGACATAAAAAAGAAACGCAACCATCACTCCAACGTCAAGAGCCTGATCCAAAACACGGGTTCCACCGACCACAACAACAATTGCCATAGCCGCCCCGGTCAGCGTATCGATGACCGGTACCATTGCCTGGGCGAATTTCGCGGAACGAAGATGCGCCCAAAGATTCTCCCGGGATTTGTCACCGTATAGCTCCAGATTTACGGCCTCCCGATGCATGCCCTGCACAGTCCTCACCGAGTGAATTCCTTCTGCCAACGCCCCATTGGTAATTGAGTTGGTTTCCCGGGCCCTGCGGAATGCTTTTCTTGCCCGCGGCAACCACATTAAACGTACGAGAACCAATGTCGGAACAACCGACAATGTAAGAAGGGCAAGTTCGAAATTCAGCGTGAGCATTATGACGACGATGCCAATAAGCAGGACAAGGTCGCCAAACACGGTAATCGAGTGTTCGAGAAATTCTTGTAATGAATTTACGTCTCCCTGAAGCCGCGACATCATGCGACCGACTTCAGTTCGGTCCATAAATGATAGTGCCACCTTTTGAAGATGCGCGTACATAGCGCTTCGCAAATCAAAGATCACGCGCTCCCCGGTCAGTCCGACAAATCGATCCTGTAGAAAGTTTGCTCCATAATTAACGGCAATTACGGCGGCAAAAACAATGACGCAAAGCATCAATATTTGCTCCCCGCCGCCCGCAACGATGGCTTCATCAATGGCATAGCTGATGATCAAGGGGATTGTTAGCTGTGCGGCGGTAAATACAAGGACAGCCGCCGTCGCGAGATACATCGTTCTGGTATAAGGCTTCACGAAACCAGCAAAGCGTCGAACTACTTTCCGATCAAAAGCCGCCCCAAAAATTTCTTCGTCTATGCTTATTTGAGACCCAACGACAGCGCGAGGCGGGCGTGTGGTATCTCGGTCCTCAGCGGCTCGATTTAGGGTGGTCATTCTTTTACCCCGCCAATTTGCGCCACGGCCTCTTCGCCTTCCTTACTTTGTAATGCGAATAGAGCGGCATATTTACCCCCCGCCTCTACCAATGTCTCATGAGACCCTCTTTCAACAATTTGCCCATTTTCTATGAAGAGGATTTCATCGGCATGGCGCAATGTTCCCAGCCGATGGGATATAATTATAGTCGCTGATTTACTCGCCTGCATTTTGAGCGCCTGCCGAATGCGTTGCTCGGTACCGGCGTCGATGGCAGCTGTTGAATCATCAAGTATAAGCAGTTCGGGCTGCAACATCGTTGTTCTGGCAATTACAACACGCTGTTTTTGCCCACCCGATAGAGAAACACCACGTTCTCCTACCAGCGTTTCATACTGGTCCGGCAAACCATCAATGAAGCCGTCTAACTGAGAAACCTTTGCCGCATCATAGATGTTTTCTTCGCTCGCCCAGGGGTTTCCATAAGCAATATTGTTCTCCAGTGAAGATGTAAAAAGAAAGGGGTCCTGCGCCAGCACAACGACCTTCTGACGCAGCGCTGAGATTTCTACATCGCGGATATCAATGTCGTTGATCGAAATTCTGCCGCTGGTTACGTCGTAAAACCTAGGCAATAGATGAGCAATTGTTGATTTGCCGCTACCCGGCGGACCAACCACCCCAAGAGTTTTCCCGAGACTCACGTCAAAGGAAATATCATTTAGTACTGCTGGTTGTCCTTCGCCGGGATAGGCGAATACGACATTCTCAAATTTTATCTTATCAATTCCGTCGCCAAGACCGACTGCACCTGGCTTGTCGGCGACCACCGGCTGGAGGTCAAGAATTCCAAAAATTCGGGAAGCGCATGTCAGCGTTCTCGCAAAGGCGTTCACAACATTACCCAGCTGCCGAACGGGCAGCTGCAATATGGTCATAAAAGCCAAAAATTCGGTCAGGGTGCCCACTGTCATCTGACCATCGATAACGCGCAAACCACCCACCCAAAGGACCAGCCCCATCGCCAGAAAATAAACGAAGGTCATCGCCGTTGTTGAGGCAACACGGATCTTTATGCGTTCCGCTGCCAGGTCATAAGCTTCGTCTGAACCCACGCCATATTTTTCAAGTTCAAAGGATTCGGCACCAAACGCGCGCACCACACGGATGCCCGTCAGATTTTCATCCATAATGCGCCCGAGCACCGCCATCTTTTCCTGCAACGTCCACCACAACTCCCGAAGTCTGAGCTGCGACACCGATGACTTCCAAATTACAAATGGAAGGAAACTGAGTGCAAGAAGCCCCAAAATCAGATCGGTAGAAATCAGCAGATAGGCACCGACACCGATCAAAATGAGGAGCAGGAGAACACGAAGCAGACCGGTGTTCATGAATGACCGGACTCCCTCAAGATCGAGCATGCCCCGGGTAATCAGTTCGCCAGTGTGAACATGATCATGAAAGGAGAAACTCAACTGTTGCAGTTTCGCGTAAAAAGCAATCCTCAAATCAAACGCAATAAGATGCCCGAGAGATTCACCACAATAACTGTGAAGCAGTGTAAACAGGCCCCGTAGAGCGGCTGCGCCCAGCAAAAAGATGGCCGCGCTATAAAGTGCTTCCCTCGCAATGTCGGGAGAAACATTGCTTTGGCCCGCCAATCCTAAAGCGCCATCGACTGCGTCTCCAAGAAATTGGGGAATCATGAGCTGCGAACACGCAGCCGCAACGATACCGATTATCGCAAAGCTGATGCGAATTCGGTTTTTAAAAACCAGTTTTATAATTCGCCATAAAACGACCGCGTCATCACTGATATTGCGATCAGGATCGATCTCCAAACCGGCATATGATCTGGCGTAAATGCGGGAACTCAGCTGCTGGGGAGCGTTTGCTGTTTTCGTATCGTCCATTCGACGAAATTACACCTGCATTCGACTCGACACTAGTGAATGACAGTCACACACAAACTCTTGAAAGGCGTTTAATCGTCTTTTTGAAGACCCGATAGGAGCGCAGAGGCACCTTCGTAAGGTGTCTTCTCAGACCAACGACCAGCTTCGACCATGGCAAAGAATTCAGCAAGTTGAGTATTGAACGCTGCCGGCTCTTCAAGATTAATGGTATGGCCGGTTTTGGGTACGATCCAAAGACCCGATGCAGGTATCGTCCGTTTCAAATACAGACCCGGCTCCAAACACCAATCATCCTCATCGCCACTGATGATCAAGGTTGGCACCTTCATGTCGCGCAGATCTTCTTCGAGATCGTAAAGGCTTGGGCGAATTTTTTGAACACCGCGCATGGTAAGTGCCGAGCCTGTAGCAGAATGTTCCGCAAGAGTATCCCGAAATTCGGCCCACCCTTGGGGATCTTTTTCCTTGAACTGCTGACGATATGCCCCATCGGCATACATTTCAGCCATCGCAGCGGCGCCGATTTTTTCGTACTCTGCCGCCAGCGCTTCGCTGTCTGCTGCATACTGTTCCCGTTGATCATAGGCTGCGCCATAGCCTGTCGCCGCAACCGTCAGCGACTTCGCCATTGCTTCATGACGTATTCCAAAATGCAGGGCGGCAAAACCACCCATCGAAATTCCAACGATGTGCGCATTGCCAATTCCTGCCGCGTGCATAACGGCTGCAATGTCATCGGCAGCAATTATCTGCGAGTACTGGTCTTGTTCTTCGGGGACATCTGAGGGAGGAAACCCGCGCGCATTGAAGGTAATGCAACGATAACGGCGTGAAAAAAATCGAACTTGCGTCTCCCAACTGCGATAGTCATCAGCAAACTCGTGTACAAAGACAATTGGAAACCCTTCCCCGGCTTCCTCATAAAATAACTGCACCCCATTACTATCGGCGTATGGCATCGACAACTCCCACTCGTCTATTCGTTTTCACAATTCAAGTACATTCTATCCCGAAAATTATGCTTTAAAAACGATGGCGAAACACCGCGGTTTATTATTCACCACAAAATCTAAGGCCAATTTCCCCTTGCCCCAACCACCGCGATGTAAATCGGTGCTAACATCAGTTGATTTTTAACAATTTTCATCTTTTCTGTAGATACTCGTTTTGGTTATGCTGACCAGAACACACCAATAGATGGAATAAGAGGATCAAATGGCCGATTAAACCGAAGAAGCGACTCCAGCCAACGGCGGTGACGCCCCCAAGACCGAAAATATTTCTCCGGAAGAAGCGGGAAAATTGCTAACGGCAGGGGCGGCGAATATGCAACAGCAGTGGCTACAGGCCGCCGTAAACATTGCCAAAATCATTAGCAATGGCCAACCTGTATCGCCTGGCGGTTTTGACGACCTTCGCCGATTACGCGAAAGTTTTGAAGAGGTTGAGCGCGCGAACCAAGCTATAGGGCGGATCGCCCAAGCACAAAAAAAGGCGGCTGAAGAAGAAACTACCTCCTAGAAATCTATTTAGATTGGTTAGGTGTTGGATCGGTGAAACGGCCGCCCAACTAGGTATTGAGCGTGTCTTCTATGAATAGCTCTTCCGGTTCATAGACATCGTCGATCAACCCCTGATCGTGAGAATATTTTATAAAGCGGGCAATGTTATCCCGGTTTTGCTTAAAGCCGTTTCGCCAGGGGTCACCGTCGAAGGCATCACGTTCTTCTTCGTACATATGGCGGCCCCATGCCAACCGCGACCAGTTGGGGTCTTCATAGTATTCTTCGGCGAGATCCCGTGCATCGCTAAACGTTTTTATGAGAGCTCTTCCCAACCCCGGCATTGAGTCCGCCAACTCTCGTCGCATCACGACGATATGCATAATGGGGAAATCGCCATGTTTTTTGTAGTAGGCGAGTTCTTCCGCTTTGCTATCGGCAAACAGATGACGTGCCCTGGTTTCGCCAGTCGCCACCGTATGCGGCGGATGCGGGAGAAAAAATGCATCAACCTCCCCTGCTTCCAGCATATAGCCAAGCTGCTCCCGATCTCCGATATATTCCGTTTTCACGCCAGGCTTCGTTTCAAAGGGAACCTTTTCGTTCGCCGTCAACAACCAGTGGATCTCCTCCCAAGGGACATCGTAATGGAATTTAAGATCCCCTTTTGCGAGGAGCGAAAGAGTTGTTTGAAATGAGCTGATCGCCACCCTTTTGCCGATGAGATCTTTTGGATGCCAGAGATCTGAATCAGGGTGAACCCACATCTGGCTTTGGCTAAAGAGCCTTCGTGGAAATACCGGAATCGCGGTGAGCGGCAAATTGCGCGCCTTCGCCATCAAATAGCTCGACATCGAAAATTCGGAAATATCAAACTCATTGTTATGGATCATTCTTCCGTGACGATCGCTTCCGTCCCGGAAACTTGTGCCCTGACCGACCTGCTTTACATCGAATTCAACCCCGTCAGGCGGAATAGCCGTTCCATCGTAGAACGGAAAATGGCGATCATAACGATCAAGAGCGATAGAGAGGATTCTGGTTGACACTTAGATCACTCGGCAGCGCTCGCGAGAGCCGGCCCTGCTTGGGGCCCGCGCACTAACTTTCCAGGCAATGCACCCGTTGACTCGCCTTCCAGGTAAGTTGCCATGCCGGCCAGATAGGTCGCTTTATATCCCTCACCTTTTTGCATAAACCGACGACCGCCCATTGGCAGGTCGTAGGTCAGGTAGGGATAGCTTTGTCCGAGTTTGTCATAATCAATGATATTGATATCGGCGCGGAAACCCGGGGCGAGACGGCCGCGGTCATCGAGCCCAATGGCTTCGGCGGTCGCACTGGTAATCCAGCGAACCAGCCACGGCAAATCGATCCGCCCTGATTTTCGGTCCCGCCCCCAATGAGTAAGCACAAAGGTCGGGTATCCAGAATCCGAAATATGCCCGACATGTGCACCGCCGTCGCTAAGCCCCAGACAACTGCGCGGATGACGGATCATCTCGCTGCAGACATCCAAATTGTAACTGGCATAGTTGTTGTTGGGTGAGAACAGAAACGCTTTTCCTTCTTTTTCGAGAAGGAGGTCATAGGTAAAGTCCAGCGGATCCCGACCGGCTTTGACGGCCATATTGCTGATTGAGCGCTCTTTAGAGGGTTCGTAATCAGGGGGGTCGCCAAGGCGGAAAGTGTAATCAAAATTTTTACAGCGATCGATCACCCTTTGACTGCGATGAACGGGTTTTTCAGACAACAGTTTTTTGCGGAAGGACGCGTCACGCATGATCGCAACTTTTTCTTCAAGCGGTTTATCCGCGATCTCTTTATATGAAGGATACAAATAAAAAGCGTGCTGGCTTAAACTGAGGCCATACATTGACCCTACGGAACGGGGTGCTATCTGTGCCCGCATTTCGAGCCCCTCTTCACAGGCAGCATCAATGCCATCGAATATTTCCCGCCACCCGTCAGGGTCTCGGTGGCGTTGCGTCACAGTGATTGACAATGGTCGCCCGGATTTCTTCACGATCCGCCGCCACATATCGATCTCTTGCTGACGAACGTCTGAGCCGAATTCTCCGATCATCTGAATGACACCCGAACCGGCATCCTTTAACCCCATCGCAATACCGGTTAATTCATCTTCGCGTGCTTTGAGTGTTGGGGTGGGATCACCGTGCACTGTCATATGATTGAGCAAGCGTGACGTTGTAAAACCGAAGGCACCGGCTTTGACTGCGTCGGTGGCCAATTGGCGCATTTTCTCGATATCAGCTTCCTCAGCATCTTCGAGATCCAGAGCTCTTTTGCCCATTACATATACACGTAAGGCTGCGTGAGGGAGTTGTGCACAGAGATCCATATCGTGCCTGCGGCGATCCAGTGCGTCGAGATAGTCCGGGAACGATTCCCAATCCCATTGGAGACCTTCATGCAAAGCCGAACCAGGGATTTCTTCTACACCCTCCATTAAATCAATCAGGCTTTGGCGATCCTTCTTTCGAACCGGCGCAAATCCCACACCGCAATTGCCAAACGCTGTCGTCGTTACGCCATGCCAACTGGACGGGATCAGACGTTCTTCCCACGTAGCCTGCCCATCATAATGCGTATGGATATCGACAAAGCCCGGCGTAACGAGCATGCCTTTGGCATCAACTTCCTCATCGGCCCGGCCTGAAATGGCACCGACCGCAACGATTTTGCCGTCCTTTACTGCTATATCGCCTTCAAAAATTGGCTCGCCACTACCATCGGCAATATTGCCACCGCGAATGATGTGATCGTAATCCATAGCCTACCTCTCAAAGATCGCAATTATTCGTTTTTGGCTGGATAGAGGCCGCAAAAATTCCAGCAATAAATTAGGGTAGCACATTGAGTTGAACGGCACATAGCCGATTGGATCACCGGTTATTCGATGTGCCCGAAATCAACCAGACGATAGGCACCGGGATGCCGTGTTTTGACTGATCTCAACTCCTCAACAGTATGACAACCCAGTTGCCCCAGCGTTGCGCTAAGATCCTCCTTAAAGAGATCTATCAAATGTGCGGGCCCTCTGCTGCCAAGTGCACCAAGACTCCACAGAAATGCTTTTCCTGCAAAACCGGCATGGGCACCCAGCGCTATCGCCCTGGCAACATCTACACCTGACCGAATTCCGCTATCAACGATGATCTCTGCACGGCCGTCCACTTGCGTTGCAATTGCGGGCAGCGCATCAATTGACGCAGGAAGCGCATCAATTTGCCGTCCGCCATGGTTGGTAACAACCAGCCCATCGATACCTTCCGCAATGGCGCGCTCCGCGTCACCAGGATGCAGAACGCCCTTCAAGAGCAACGGACCCTTCCAGGCCTCGCGATACCGGGCGATTTCTTCCCAGGTAAACGCGCCACCGCCTTCCGCACGAATAAACTTGGTGGAGTCCTCTATACTGGTCTTGCCGTCCATATACGGACGCAGGCTGACAAAACGCGGAATGCCATTCCGCATCATTGAGAACAGCCAGGGCGGCGACCTCATCGCATCCATGCGCAATCGGTTCGTCAATTTGAAGGGGGCCATAATGCCGCTTTTTACTTCTCTCGGACGGGTCGTCCTCACGGGAGAATCCCAGGTCAGCATCAACGCATGGACGCCTGCCGCCTCGGCGCGCTTTACGAGATCCATCCCAATTTTATGATCGTTTCGTGCAAATCGATAAAGCTGCAACCATAAAACATCGGGTGCCAGCTCTGCCGCCTGTTCGATCGTAATCGCGGATAAAACGCCAAGCGTATAAGGGACTCTTGCCTCTTGTGCCGCCTTGGCAAAATAAGTTTCCGCGCCGGGAAAGCCGGTTCCAGGTCCGCCTATCGGGGCGATGCCAACTGGTGCCGCATAGGCACGACCAAACAACTCAACATCTGTCGGCGGTGGTGAAATGACCTTGCCGTATCGCGGCACCATTTCAACTGAATCGAAAGCCTGCCAGTTGCGGGCGATACCCCTATCGCTACCCGCACCACCATCGACATACTCGAACGCGAAGTTAGGCATGCGTTTACGGGCGCGTTCGCGTAGGTCTTGCGCCGTTGGATAGCGGCGTTTCAGCTTGAGCTGCCAAGGCAAAATGAGGTTTTCCTCTTTTGCTTTCTGTGGCTCTTTGGTATCAGCCACCTCGGCCGAAGATGGCGTGGTATCTGGCATATTGAAGCCCCAATTACTTACATTGTTCGGGCGATAATAGCAGGAAGAGATCGATCGATCATCCACCGCCCCAAAAATCAGAACGCGAATTACGAAAAGGGAAGTCTGGCGGAGGGAGAGGGATTCGAACCCTCGAGACGGTTACCCGCCTACTGATTTAGCAAACCAGCGCCTTCAGCCACTCGGCCACCCCTCCGCCGTGGAGTGGTGATGTTTCACGCTGTATGCACGGCCTATCTATGACAGGCTCACTCCCCTGTCAACGACGCGGGCGGCTTCATGTAAAAATGAAATTCAGTCGCACTTCAAACAGGTTTGAAGGGTTGGAACCGCTATCCCATCGACCATTGACGATAGGCGTCTTTCATATCTTCCAGGGCAGTCTCTATTACTGAAGGTTTTGTGCCCTTCCTGTCGCAGGCCTTTTTGTAGCCATCTCGAGCGTCGACAAATTTTATCCATAGCTCGGCCTGTCCGACGGCACCGTTTCCGGCGCGTCGATTTTTTTTGCGCGCCGGCTGACTTTTCGTTTGCAGCAAGTGCGGTTCTCAACTTTTTGGCGACATCTTGCTCACCGACAACGTAGGCGTGGGTAAAGGCCACCAGGATTTTATCGCATAGCCGACGGCATGCTTCCGACCGTTGGCCGTTCGCCGCCATGGCATCGTCATAGTTGAAATTGTCGAGCGGGCTCATAGCGCTTTCCTTATAAAATGCGTTTGTCTCTCAATAATGAGACGCGCGCGTTTATATTCCGTTAAGCAAAAAATCGGATGCGCTAAACCAATTGTTAATCATAAAGGGCTGAAATTTTCTCCATGGGAATTTTGCCACATTAAGGGAGAAGCATGATGTCACTTTCCAAGCAATCCATTGAAAACCTGATCGATCTTGTGGAGATCAAAATCAGTACACTTCAGGTTTTGGATCGCGAAAACGCACGCGAAATGAAATATCTCGAAAACTGCCGTGGCGAACTAATGGATATGCAGGGTACAGCGAAGCCACTTCGCAAACGCGGCCGCCCGCGCGCCGCTGCTAACGACGTTCAGGCCACACCAACCCACCACTAATTTATTTTCGGGCGATGCCGCCCGCCGTTATAGGGCGGCTCATCCAGTTTAGCCGGGCACCTGCGCCGCCAGCCCGCGTTGCACACCGGGCCGAGCATCAATGGCTTCATACCAGCGTTTTACATTTGGAAATTCATCCAGTGAAACGCCTTGCCATTCATAACGCAGGGTCCAAGGGAAAACCGCGATATCGGCGATTGAAAACTCTCCCGCTGCCAACCATTCATTGTCAGCCAACCGCCCATCCATAACGCCCCATAGCCTGCGGCATTCTTTGGTGTAGCGTTCGATGCCGTAGGGCACCTTTTCCGGCGCGGCCCGGCGAAAATGATGCGTTTGTCCAAACATCGGCCCGACCCCACCCATCTGAAACATCAGCCATTGAATGACTTCATATCGCTTTGCCATATCAGTGGGCAGCAACTTGCCGTGCTTCTCCGCCATATACATCAGGATCGCGCCCGACTCGAACATGACATACGGCTTCCCGTCCGGTCCGTCCTGATCGATCACAGCCGGAATTTTCTGATTGGGATTAAGGGCGGTAAATTCTGGCGTGAACTGATCGTCTTTGCCGATGGCGATGGGATGAATTTTATATTCGACTTCCAGTTCCTCGACCGCGATGTTGATTTTGCGGCCATTTGAAGTGGGCCAGTTATAGATATCGTACATTCTGTTTCCTTGTTCTGGCACTTCGTGTGCCGGTTTAGCTTGGTACCTTTATACCACGTTGGATCGCGGCACGTTTCGATAGACGATTATACCAGTTGCGGACGCCAACGAAATCATCGAGTGAGAACTCAAAAAACTCATGCCTGTCGATCCATGGGTATGCCGCCATATCGGCAATCGTGTAGGTCTTTGCGAGATACTCATATTCGCGAAGGCGAAAATCGAGCACACCGATGAGACGCTGCATTTCATTGCGGTATCGCTGCTTTCCAAAGGCGGTTACTTCTTCCGTCGTCGCGTTGGGGGCGAACTCTGTCCAGTAAAACACCTGGACAAATGTTGGCGCCAATCCGGTTGTTACAAGCGACAGCCACTGCTGGCATTCTGTTCTGGTTATCTCATCGTTGCCCATAAAACGGCCCGACTTACCCGCAAGATATTGCATGATAGCGGCGGTCTCGAAGACACGTATCGGTTTTCCGCCGGGACCATCCTGATCGATAATGGCCGGAATTTTCTCATTCGGGTTGATTGCTCTGTAGGCGGGGTCGTGTTGATCGCCGTCGCGAATGTTGATGACATGAGTCGTGTACTCGAAACCGCATTCCTCAAGCAGGATCGAGACTTTTCGTCCGTTTGGCGTGCTGGTTGTATATAGATCAATCATTGCCAGGCCCGATTAAAACCCATCATCCCGCGGCGGGATTTGGAGCCCGCGCTGCACAGCGGGTCTTTCCCCTACCCTTGCCAGCCAATCTCTCACATTCGGGTAGCGATCCAATTCAATCTCCTGCATATCGTATCTGTAAATCCACGGGTAAGCGGCAAAGTCGGCGATGGAAATGTCGCCAGCGAGATAGCCTCGCCCTTCAAGCCCGCGATTGAGGACACCGTAGACCCGATTGTTTTCCTCCTGCCACATATCCAGATGTGCGTGTTCCTCTCCTGCGTCCCTGTTCCGTACCTGCCAATGAACGCACAATCCCGTATGCGTGATATGTCCGGCAGCAAAATAGAGCCAGTTGAGGGTCTCTATCCTTGCAGCGCCTTCCTTGGGCAGAAATTTGCCAGACTTTTCTGCGAGATATTGCAGGATCGCCCCTGACTCAAAAACAGAAACCTCATCGCCACCCGCCCCGTCATCATCGACAATACACGGCACACGCCCGTTTGGATTGATCGCGAGATACCAGTCTTCCTTTTGTTCTTTTTTCTCCAGCGCCATCGGCCGAACCGTGTATTCCAACCCAGTTTCCTCGAGCATGATCGATGCCTTGCGGCCATTCGATGTCGCCTTGCTATATAATGTGATCATTTCCCCCCGCCCTTGCTGGTACGTCCGTCCGACATAAGCCTATGAGCGGAAATCGTCCAGCCCCACTTGCGAGTCCGGCTGCTCAGGATCATGCTGACAGCTTCGCGCTCCGGCGCCATTACTTCTTTGGCTGATGTCAGAAACCGACAAACAATCCGTGCCAGAAACCTATTCCTGGCGGCTGCAATTGCCGATCTATGCCACAGGGTTTTTCAACGGCAATGTCTATCTTTTGACCGGCATCCTCATGCCGTTGTGGGCCGTTATCGTATTTGGTCAAGACAAGGGGTTTTTGGTTGGTTTGGTCGTTGCGTCGCGACAATGCCTGCCTGTTCTTTTGTCTATACATGGCGGGGCGTTGATGGATCGGTTTGGCCCGCGGCGCATTATGCTGATCTTCGGCGCGATTGGCATTGCCTCAATGGCCGCATTTCCATCGTTTCCGCTTCTATCGATGATGATCGCTTTGCAAATGCTCAGCGGTCTCGCGGAATCTCTTGGCTGGGTCGGCAGTCAGACGCTCGTCGGAAAACTGATGAAAGGCCATACTGTATACACTGGGCGTTTGAGTTTCTCGCTGAGGGTGGGAGGATTTTTGGGTCCCTGGCTGGCTGGTATTGCCTGGCATCAGTATGGCCCGGAAGCGGGATTTTATTTTATGGCTTTGTGGGTTGCGTGCGGTTGGTTGGCGGGTTGGTTCGTCCCGGAAGCCGAGCCTGAAGAACCTGCCACCCAAAGTGAAAAAACCAGCCTTTGGACTGTGCTGCCGCGCTGGAGTGACTACGCTGCCACTTTTAGAATGCTGGCGATACCCGCGGTTCTGCTCATTGCCGTTGTTACGCTGGTCCGACAAACCGGTTCGGGAATTCAGCTGTCGTTTTATCCGGTTTGGTTGAACCAGATTGGTATTACCGCGGCCGAAATCGGTTTTATGCTGGGATGCAGCCATGTCGTTGCCGCCTCTTCATCACTGACCATCGGGTGGGTCACACGCTGGATAAGCCCGCCCTGGCTTCTTGTCATTACGATTGGGCTTTCGGTTGTCATCATGGCGGGCACGCCCCTATTCGGAAACGATTTTGTTTCACTGCCAGTTGTAGGGAAGATCTATTTCATTCTGTTCGGTGTCATCTGCCTGCGCGGGCTGACCCAGGGCTGGAACATGCCGCTTATGATGTCGATCGGCATGCAGGCCGTATCGGCCGGCGAAAGGGGGAAAGTCGTTGCTCTTCGGATAACAACCAATCGGATAGCCTCGGGTTTAATCCCGCTTTTTATGGGTGCCATGTGGGAATTGCTGGGACCTGAAGAAAGTTTTTACATTGTCGGCGTTATTGGCTTAACCGGATTGGCGCTAACAGTGCTCTGGATGGTACGATCCAACGCTTTCAAATCGTGATCGGTTCCATCGGCCGGAGTTAATGAGCACAGACGCCACGCAAAAATATTCGACCAAAATGCAGGCCGCGGTATACGGCACGGCATTTTTCAACGGCAATGTACAGTCAATGGGGACAACCATTGTCGCCCTTTTGGTGGTTTCTCTCATTGATGAAAATCTGGGGCTGTTGGTCGGAATTATACTCGCGTCGCGGCAATTCCTGACCATTTCCATGTCGGTCTATGCGGGATCGATGATGGATAATTTTGGCACCAAACGGGTCATAATTGGCTTTGGATTTGCCGGTATATTGTCGGCGATCGCCTATCCCGCAATTGCACCATACTTCGGCATCGAAATGGGAGCGGGTCTCAAAAACCCAGGGCTGAATTTAATCCTCGCCATCATTCTCGTGCAGATGATTTCCGGCTGGGCAGAGGCAACGGCTTGGATAGGAAGCCAAACCCTCGTCGGGCAATTAATGAGAGGGCAACCGGTTTATGCTGGCCGTATGACCTTCACCGCCCGGCTCGGCGGTTTTTTCGGACCACCATCAATTGGTTATGCGTGGGATATTTGGGGTCCTTGGGGCGGGTTCATATTTCTCGCCATTTGGATTTGCGGTGGCATGATCGCAGCGTCGTTTCTGCCGGACACAAGGGAAGCCACTCGGAAGGCCAGTGAAGAACTAAAACAATCCGAAGAAATTCTCAAGGAACAGGCGACACCGAAAAAACAATCGAGCTATGGGGAAACGCTCCGTCTGCTCCTCATACCGGCTGTGGCCATGGTGATTATGGCAACGGTGATGCGCCAAACCGGTTCCGGCGTCCAAACGTCGTTTTATGTTGTGTGGCTCGATAAACAGGTCGGTATCGACGGCAGCACAATTGGATGGCTTATTGGTTCCGCAAACGGGGCTTCTGCAATAGCCGCCCTTTGCACTGGGCCACTGATGAAAAAATATGCTGCCCATTGGCTGCTTATTCTCATGGTGGCTATATCCGTCGCGGCAATCGCCATAACACCGATTTTCGGAACAAACTTCGGAACCTTGCTGTTCCTTGCACTCCTCGGCGGTATTTGCGTTCGCGGCTTTGCACAAGGTTTAAACCTGCCGCTCATGATGGTTATCCTGGCGCGAAATGTCGCCCCGCATTTACAGGGACGTGTCACGGCCCTGCGCATATCATTCAACCGTTTTGGGGGCGTCCTCGTGCCACCTGGCATGGGGGCTTTGTCGCAAATGGAGTCTGTCGGCGGGCTGGCCAACGCGTTTTACATAGTGGGTATCGTGGGCGTGCTCGCTCTCGGATTGTTGGCGATCTGGGTCTATTTCTCGCCGAGCATTAGAGAACAGGAAACCGGCGATTAGGCCTAATTCAGCCTAAAAAGGGATTTCCCCCAAAACTGTCGTGCGGTGCATCCGCCGCGCCTGGCCTTCCGGTACACCAAGCAATGCGAGATGGAGAGTCGTCCGGTTGTCCCACATCAACAAATCACCCTCTGTCCAGCGATGACGATAGATGAAATCACGGTTTTTAATATGGGCAAACAATTTGTCGAGAAGCGGCTGCGCCTCTGTATCATCCATATCCTTGATGCCGATGGTAAAGCGCGGCGAAATATAAAGCGCTTTCTTGCCGGTATGAGGGTGGGTGCGCGCAATCGGATGGAACGCATCCGGTGGCGAGCGCTTGTAATAGTCAGGATCGTTCATATGGCGTACCGGCACCGTCAGCCGTTGGTTTTTCAGTCGGTTGAAGCTGTGTATGCCTATGACACCTTCAAGCCGTTCTTTCATCTCGTCGGACAGTGTCTCATAGGCTTTAACCATATTGGTCCATTCAGTGTCGCCACCGTCTTTAGGAACCTTGATCGCGTGCAACATGGTGTAGCCCGTCGGCTGATCGACATAGGAATGGTCGGAATGCCATTCGCTACCGCCATCGGGGAGGCCAATAAACTTCCCGTCTTCCTTTTCATTGGACAGGATCATCACCTCGGGCTGACCATCCATCAAATATTCCGGCGAAATGTGATATTGGATTTCGCCAAACCGTTGGGCAAATTCTGTTTGCTCAGCCGGTGACAAATCCTGATCCTTCACAACGACGACCAGATTCTCGTGAAATATTTCGCGTAATTCTTTGAAGGTCGCTTCGCCGAGGTCTGCGGCATTCACACCCGACACCTCAACGCCAAGCGCGTCCGAGAGCGGCTTTACGGTCATGCTGTCCATTATTGTTGCCATGAGAACCTCAAGACGGTTGGCTCGCTATGTATCAAGCTGAGATTACCACATTTTTATCGCAGGAACAGATTGGGAAGCTCCGACCTTTGGTCAACCATCTCCAACCCCGCGAATTGCGGGCGGCGCTACCAGCCACAATCAAGAATGCTATCGTCACGAGTAATGCCAAGAGGGCGGGCTGGAAATTACCGCTCAGGCGTCAGATACACTAGCATAGAAAGATTTCCGACAACCATTAGGATGCATGCGTGTAAAGCGCAAATCGAAATGGAATCAGAAAAATTGAATGGCTGACTGTTTTGAATGGCACCTGCGACCTCTTCAACACTAAAGGCAAAAATGAAAACAGCCATCACGCCCCATGCAACGGTATCCTGATCTGAATCCACCGATAGAGGCCCTCGATGCGATTCAAATTTCAAGAACCTGACAAGGACATACATGACGATAATGGTCAGCATCCCAACAAGGCCCAAAACGCCGATATTGTGTATATATTGCGCGCTCGAAAATTCTAAATAAAACCAAGAAATTTCGGCAACAATAATTGTCAAAACTACAAGAGAAGAAGATCTCGATTTATTGGGCAACGGAATATTGATTTCCTTAAAAAAGCTCACCACAAGCCATGCTAAAGCCCACACATTAAAGATAAGCGCCGTCTCGTAGATATAAGTGATCGCAAAAGCAACTGCGAACGTCGCAAAATAAAATAGCTCTTTGAAACCAGATTGATCATCCGACATTTGTGACCGTCCCTAACGTAGGCTGCCCACCAATGAGATATGGTCGTACGATCAAGCCTTTCCAAACTGACGGTCGCCGAACATGATCGACCATGATTTTTCGTCATGAACAGCAGGGCGCTGGGATTCCACTTCGAGGACCTGCACAGCCTTTTGAACCGCTGGCCGCGCATTAATGGTATCAAACCAGCGCAAAACATTGGGAAAATCGGCAGGATCGACGCCGCGCCGATCAGGTGCCATGCACCAAGGCCAAACCGCCATATCGGCGATCGAATAATCGCCCGCCAGGTAATCGCGCTTTGCAAGTTGCCGATCGAGAACTCCGTAAAGCCGATGGGCTTCGTTCGTATATCGATCAATCCCGTATTGAAGCTCTTCCTCCGAAGCCCGTTCGCGGGCGTAGTTACGGAAATGACCTGCCTGGCCAAACATCGGCCCCACCCCTCCCATTTGGAACATTAGCCACTGCAGTACGTCATAATGTCCGACGGGGTCGTCAGCGAGAGACGGCATAAACTGGCCGGTCTTGTCGGCAAGATAGATCAGCATAGCGCCAGATTCGAAGACAGAAATTTCGTTGCCACCCTCGCCATCGCGGTCGATCATTGCCGGGATCCGGTTGTTGGGGCTAAAAGAAAGAAAGTCCTCTTCAAATTGCTCGCCGGCCCGGATATTTACAGGATGAACTGTGTAGTCGAGACCTGTCTCCTCAAGCATGATGTGGATTTTATGGCCGTTCGGCGTGCCCCACGTGTAGAGATCGATCATGATTTTCCCCTGCGAATTGTTTAACCAACTGGCTTGTTGATCATCATGATGAGACGAGAAATTGTCGAACTCAACGGGATTCTGGCGGGAAATTCCTAACGATTAGAATTTTGTTGCGTTAAACTAGATTCACCATGCCCATATTACGCACTCTTCTGTTTCATGCCGCGCGTCGAATAGCGTCGGATGAACGTGTGCAGAAAAAGGCAGCACAAACCTATCGCGAGGAAATCAAACCGCGTGCCGAAGCTGCCTGGTCGGCAGCGAAGCCACGCATTGAAAACACCCGCGACGATATTAAGAAAATTGCCGATGAAACCCGACCGACAAATGAGCCCGGACGGTTTGCTGGCCGTGCAGCTAAGCGGATTTTCGATGAAGTGAAGGGTGAAAAACCTAAGACCGGAGATTAATCGGTGAGCTTCTTGCGTAGAATCTCGTTGACCATTTGCGGGTTGGCCTGGCCTTTTGTCGCCTGCATCACTTGTCCGACAAACCAGCCTATAATTTTTTCATTGCCAGATTTGTATTGCTCGACCTGAGCTGTACCTTTCGCGATCACCTCATCGACAATGCCTTCCAGCTCGCCCGAGTCCGAGACCTGCTTCAGACCTTTTTCCTCAACAATATCGCCGGGGTCTTTGCCACTGGCGCACATCTCGGCAAACACATCCCGCGCAATTCGGCCGGAGATCGTGCTATCGGATATCAGACCAACCAATGCACCCAATTGTTTGGCGGAAACAGGCGATTCTGAAATTTCCAGCCCTTCTTTATTCAGATAACCGAACAGATCGCTGGTCACCCAGTTGGCGACGGTCTTGGCATCCTGACCTTTGGCCGCTTCTTCGAAGTACTCGGCTATCGCCTTTTCGGCGACAAGAACATCTGCGTCATAGGCCGACAGACCGAACTCAGAAACAAAACGATCTTTTTTCTCGTCAGGAAGTTCGGGCAGGCTCGCGCGAATTTCTTCAACGAACTCTTCCGAGAGATTAACCGGCAAGAGGTCCGGATCGGGGAAGTAACGATAGTCATGCGCCTCTTCCTTGGAACGCATCGACCGCGTCACACCTTTATTGGCATCAAAAAGTCGTGTTTCCTGATCTATCGTGCCACCACCCTCAATCACTTCGATCTGACGGCGCGCTTCATATTCGATGGCCTGTGCGGCAAATCGGATCGAGTTTACATTCTTAATCTCGCAACGTGTGCCAAGGTCGTCACCGGGCTTACGAACAGACACATTGGCATCGCATCGCATACTGCCCTGCTCCATATTACCGTCACAGGTCCCGAGATAGCGGAGGATTGCCCGCAGCTTCGTAAGATAGGCCGCCGCTTCGTCTGCTGACCGGAGATCAGGCTCAGAGACAATCTCCATTAGTGGTACACCGGAACGGTTCAGATCGACATAAGTGCTGATGGGGTCCATATCATGGACGCTTTTGCCAGCGTCCTGTTCAAGATGAATACGTGTAATTCCTACCGTGCGACTTTCACCGTCTTCCATATCGATGACGATCTCGCCCTTACCTACGATAGGATCGCTGAATTGAGAAATCTGATAACCCTGCGGTAAGTCGGGATAGAAATAGTTTTTCCGGTCAAAAACGGAAAACCGGTTGATCTGAGCCTTGATGCCGAGACCGGTGCGAACGGCCTGCTCTAGGGCCTTTTTGTTGATGACCGGCAGCATTCCAGGCATCGCCGCATCAACCAGCGAGACCTGTTCGTTCGGTTCCGCACCAAATGATGTGTCGGCGCCCGAGAACAGTTTTGCTTCGGCGATCACCTGCGCATGGACTTCAAGCCCGATTACGACCTCCCAATCGCCCGTCTGTCCCTTTATCAGATTTTTTTCACTCATTGTTCTACGCCTCCGCGCACCGCCATCGTCGATAGCAATGTTAACAGCGCATACATGCAAGACCGTGTGAGCCACAGGCGTCCCAAGCGCTTGCGGTAATCCGTTTTCATCTCCTCAGCAGCCCTAAAACTCTCCGCAGACTGGAGCGAGGCATCGAACTTCGGTTTGGCATCGCGATGAATTTCGTAAATAGCATAGGCCTGAACGATTAGCGCCGCGCCGAACGCGTAAATTCCGCCAATATTGGTGAAGGTGAAATACTGATACCCGACAACGCCAAGGCCGATATGAATGAGGACATACCAAAAATGATAACGCATGACGGGCCTACGCTTTCATATCCGGCCGCCCGGTAAATTTGGCCGATTGCTCGATAACATCAGCTACGCGGAACAGCGTTTCCTCATCGAACGCCTTGGTGATCAGCTGCAATCCCAATGGCAGTCCATCGGACGACAACCCGGCCGGGACGGAGATTCCCGGAAGACCGGCGAGGCTTGCCGGCACTGTCAGGACATCGTTGAGATACATTGCCAGCAAATCATCGCTTTTCTCACCATGGGCAAAAGCGGCGCTCGGAACCGTTGGCGTCAGGATCGCATCGACCTGTTCAAACGCTACCGAAAACTCGTCGGCAATCAGTTTTCGGACTTTCTGGGCTTTGATGTAATAAGCGTCGTAATATCCTGCGGAAAGGACATAGGTCCCCATCAGAATCCGGCGGCGTACCTCGGCACCAAATCCTTCACCGCGCGTATTCTCATAAACGTCTGTGAGGGTGTCCCCCTCCACACGCAGCCCGTAACGCATGCCGTCATAGCGAGCGAGGTTCGATGACGCTTCCGCAGGTGCGATAATGTAATAGACAGGCAGCGCATATTTTGTTCTGGGCAGGCTGACCTCGACTGTTTCTGCACCGGCCTCTTCAAGCCACTTAATTCCCTGATCCCAGAGCCCCAAAATTTCGGGATCAGTTCCGTCGAGGCGATATTCGCTGGGGATACCAATTTTCAAGCCCTTGATATCCTGACCCAGCGCGGCCTGAAAATCAGGGACAGGAACGTCGGCCGACGTGGTGTCTTTCGGGTCAAACCCGACCATCGACTGCAAGAGCAGCGCTGAATCTCTTACCGTACGGGTCATCGGCCCTGCCTGATCCAACGACGATGCAAATGCGACGATACCCCAGCGCGAGCATCGTCCATAAGTCGGCTTCATTCCGACGATGCCGCAAAAAGATGCCGGTTGCCGGATTGATCCACCCGTATCCGTTCCCGTCGCTGCAAGACAAAGCCGGGCCGCAACTGCCGCCGCTGAACCGCCTGATGATCCGCCCGGCACGAGCGGTTGGTCATCGGAGTTCCGCTTCCAGGGATTTACCACCGGACCGAAATAGCTGGTCTCGTTCGACGAGCCCATCGCGAACTCATCGAGATTGGTTTTTCCAAGCATCACCATGCCTGCTTCAACCATTTGCGCCGTTACCGTGGATTCATAGGGTGGTACGAAGCCCTCAAGCATTTTCGACGCAGCCGTACTCTGAACGCCTTTGGTGCAAAACAAATCTTTAATTGCAATCGGTAACCCTTCAATGCCACCAACCTCTCCGGAGGCACGACGTTTATCTGACCTTTCGGCATCTTCGATGGCGCGTTCCGGCGTCTCGATGACAAACGCATTAAGATCGCGCGCACCCTCGATCGCCGTTATGTGTGCTTCGGTCAATTCCTTTGATGAAAAGTCACCGGAAGCGAGACCGGTTTGTGCCTCTGTCAAAGTTAGATCGGTAAGCGAGGCCATTACTCGATCACCTTCGGCACAACGAAATACCCTTTTTCGCTCTCGGGAGCGTTCGAAAGGACGTCATCACGACAATCACCATCTGTAACGACGTCATCGCGCTGCCGCAAAACGGTGCCCTCCGCAGTCGACGCCATTGGCGCAACACCTTCGGTATCAACCTCATCGAGCTGCTCGACCCAACCGACAATTTTTGACAATTCGTCGGCAAGCGCGTCGAGATCTTCTTCAGGAACCTTAATACGGGCTAGCTGTGCAATGCGAGCCACGGTGGATTTGTCAACCGACATGGCGTATTCGTCTCAAAGCAAATGGTTCAGGGGTGTCTCTTTTACCGAGGTCATTCGATGAAAAGCCGCAGCTTTTTGCCGAAATTCACCCAAATTTGAGCGCGCGGAAGGTAGCACCGGTCATGACGGTTCGCAAGCTTATAGACTTTACAAATCTCCTGCCGCCCAACCGGCGATTGCTTGGACTCGATGTTGGAGAAAAAACTGTGGGGTTGGCCCTGTCTGATCTTTCGCGAACTGTCGCCACACCGATGGAAACATTAATCCTGAAAAAGTTTTCGAATACGGCGACGGAGCTTCTGGATATCTGCGTTGAGCACGAAGTCGCCGCCTTGATTATCGGTCTTCCGGTGAATATGGATGGCACGGAGGGTCCGCGATGTCAGTCTGTTCGCCAGTTCGGTCGAAATCTTGAAGCGCATTTTGATATGGAGATGGCCTTTTGGGACGAGCGGCTGTCTACAGTCGCTGTAACGAAGACAATGCTCGAAGCAGATATGTCGCGTGCCAAGAGGGCGGAGAATGTCGACAAGATGGCGGCAGCATATATTTTGCAAGGTGCACTGGACTTCCTTGCCAACAAAGCTGGTCAATCAGACGGGCAAAATCCGGATAGTTGGGACTAGATAAAAAATCACTTCACAAAAACTGTCAGCGTATAATCTCCTGCAGACCTATTATTATAATTATCAACCCGGATGAAATAGGACTGACCTGCTTTGACGTTTTTCCGGATGAGCGACAGGTTGGCACCCCGCGTGCCGTTATAAATTTCGGCCCGGTAAATTTTATCAGCATCAAATATCTGCAGTTTTGGACGCAAGGTGGTCGAACGGTTTTCAAGCCTTGCCGTCAGCGTCCCCGATTTGGTTCCGGTGGAAATCTTGAAATAATCAATATCACCCCGATCCATTAAGTTGGCTTGTATCGGTGTTGCAAGTGAGATTGGCTTTGCGAGGAGAATTGTCTCGTTGGGTTCAAATCTATCGTACAATTGCGTTGGCACCACACGAACCAAGTAGGCACCGCGCGAACGATTGTTGTAGTTGGCAACTTTTAGAAGGTATTTGGTGTTGGGCGCGGCAACAAAACGATACGAAAGATTTGCGCCATTTGTACCATTGTATCGCTCGTCCAAGTATTTCTTTTCAGAATTAAAAAGCTGTAGCTTTGGTCGTAAAGACGTAGATCGGTTTTCCAATTCGACAGCGATCCAATCACGATGTTCCTTCGGAGTCACAAACGCGTAAAAGTCCGCATCGTTATTTGCGTTGATTGCCGCAGTCACCCATTTGCCCAGGTTGATCGCATTTGTATTTAATAAATCGCTGTTGGGTTCTTTCTCTTGGGCCTCAATTTTGATTTCCGCAGGCGGGGTATTTTTTAGCTCTTCCAAAACTTGGTTTTTCTTCGCCTGAATCAGTTGCTTGTTGAAATCTTTCGAAACTTTTTGCGTTTCTTTGACCACGGCGTCCAGTTCACGGCGCGCTTTGCTGATCGCTGATGAGGCTTTCTCCGATTCTGCCGCAACCGCCTGTTTAACGGCGGAGACGACCTTCTTTAAATTGGAATCATATTCTCGGGCTGATGCCTTGCATTGCAGAAATTTCTCAGGATCACGTTTGCCTGCGCCAAATACAATGCAGCAGGTTTCCATATTGATCGCTGTCATCTGAGCGCGTTCTGTGAGTTCCGCTACCTTATTACTTCCGAGTACAATTTTTCCCTTTGATTTAAGAAATTCAATTTCACTTTCGAAAGTGTTGGCGGTCTGTTGAAAAATTTCACCGCATGGTGACATCTTTGTCTTTATAAGGTCGTAGGCGAGATAAACCACCATCGGGACGACCAACGCACATACGACTGCGCCAAGCGAGATCAATTTTACTCGCAGGGACCCCTTTTTAGACTTTTTGTCGTCAGCCAATTTTGCCTCCCCGGATGCAGCATACGCCGAAATTTTATTGCGAACCTATTAAACACTTGTCTTGGCGGAAAGTGGATTCGCTGTCATTCTTTAAAAAAATCATCGAAGAAAAATTGCGGAGGAAAATATGCCAAAGCTGCTCACAGATGAACAAGTTGATCGCTATCATACACAAGGGGCGATTGCACCTATCAAGGTAATCGAAGCCGAAGAGGCTGATGACTTCCGTAGAAAGTTTGAAGACCTTGAACAGGAGATTGGGTGTGAAGCGCAAAGTAAGTTTCGTATCAAAGCGCACCTTCCGTTTCCCTGGCTGACCAAGCTTACCCGAAACAGCAAAATCCTCGATGCCATCGAAGATTTGATCGGCCCGGACATTGTTGTTTGGGGCTCGAGCTTCTTTACAAAGAAGGCTAACGACCACCGGTTTGTATCCTGGCATCAGGACTCCACATATTACGGATTCGATCCGGCGGAATCGATTACGGCATGGGTGGCCTTCTCCGACAGCACCCGCGAAACCGGTTGCGTTCGCATTATCCCTGGCTCACATGAAGGCGATGCCGTAATGAAGCATGTTGAAACTTTCGATCCTGATAATCTCCTCGCACGCGGTCAAACGATCGAAGGTGTGGATGAAAATGAGGTCGTCGATTTGGAATTGCGTGCCGGGGAAATGTCGGTTCATCACAATAAGACCGTCCATAGTTCGATGCCTAACCCTTCGAATATGCCTCGTATAGGATATGCAATTCACATCTGTGCACCACATGTCCGGCAGACTCAATTTGAGGGAGCCACGGGCACGCTGGTTCGCGGAGAGGATAATTTCGGACATTGGGCACCGGACATTGAAGCCAAAGAACATATGGATCCGGAATGCTTGGCAGCACTGGATGTCGCGTGGGAAAGGTATCGGACCTCTATGAAGGCGCCGTACGAACAGTAAAAATGAGTATTCTGCTGGCGTCCACAATAGGCCCACCTGACAGGTGGATTACACCAATAAAAGACGCCCTGCCGAACGAAGATCTGAAAACCAATATCGAAGCCGATGACCTTTCAAAGGTTGATGTTGCGCTGTTCGCACATAAGGTGCCTGGCGTTTTTGCCCGTCTACCAAATTTAAAGCTTATAATAGGACTACAGGCCGGGGTTGATAGTTTGTTGGCTGATCCCGAATTGCCGGCGGACATTCCCGTTGCTCGCGCGGGCGATCTCAATGGCGATCGTATGATTGCCGAGTATGTGCTGCTGCACGTCCTGCGGCATCATCGCAACATGCCCTTTTTTGTCGAAAATCAACGCAAGGGTGTCTGGGAGAAACCCGAAGTTTTGGAGGCGTGTGAGCGTCGTGTCGGGATTATGGGTATGGGTCTTATTGCGACGCCTTGCGCTACTCTACTTCGCGACATTGGGTTTCAACTTGCGAGCTGGACTCGCACGCCAAATTCCACCGAGGGAATTGAGAACTTTCACGGCACCGATGCGCTTAGCAAATTTCTCGCAAGAACCGAAATTCTGATCAATGTCCTGCCGGTGACAGCAGAAACAGAAGACATTCTTTGTGCAAAAACATTTTCGATGCTGCCGAAGGGGGCCAACTTCATCAATATTGGCCGTGGCCAACACGTCGTCGATGCCGATTTAATTGAGGCGCTCGACACGGGTTATCTCAATGGCGCTACCCTTGATGTCTATCGGCAAGAACCGTTGCCTAGCGAACATCCATTCTGGTCACATCCAAAAATCACATTGATGCCACATACCGCACGCAAGACGCGGCCTGCCAGTATTGCTCCGCAAATCGCTGAAAATGTCCGACGGCTTCGGGCAGGAGAACCTATCCTTCAGCTTGTTGATCGCGAAGCGGGTTACTGACGAAACTTGCACCATCGCCAGCCGGGCGATAACAAGGGCATAAATCAAATCGCTTGAAACTAAATAGCTAGGAAAGTTCCTGTCTCCATGCTTGCGATAGCTACTACGATTTTGCCGATTTTTTTGCTTATCGTGGCTGGCTACGTATTTAAGAGAACAGGGTTCCCCGGAGATGCGTTTTGGGCGCCTGCGGAAAAGCTTACCTATTACGTACTTTTGCCGGCGCTTATCATCCGGAGCATCACCGAATCCGACCTTTCAACAATGCCCGTCGGGCCAATGGCGCTGACGATTCTCTCTCTTGGCACCTGTATGATCGTTCTCGCGCTTATTATTAAGCCAATATTACGAATAGACGGCCCTGCCTACACTTCAGTTTTACAAGGGGCAACGCGCATCAATGCCTATATCTGCTTTGCTATAGGCGATGCTTTGTATGGACCACAAAGTGTCGCCCTATGTGCTTATTTTCTTGCGGTCATGATGCCCTTTATCAACACGTCCCTGGTTCCTTTTATTTCCGCCTATGCCGGTTCGGGAAAACCCAATTGGGCGCGCGTTCCAGTGCAACTCATTCAGAATCCGATAATCATCGGCTGCGCGATTGGCTGGGCAATCAACACACTTTCTATTCCGATGCCGGATTGGCTGATGACTTTCCTCTCGATACTTGATCGGGGAACCTTACCGATTGCCTTATTATGCATCGGTGCCGGACTGGTAATCGTGCTCGATCGGTCCCGCATAGTAGCAATAAGTACATCTGTTCTTCTGAAGCTTTGCGTCATGCCAATTGTCGCCATCGTTCTTTGCCATCAATTTGGAATAACCGGGCTTCCGCTAGCAATTGTCGTCCTGTATGGCGGTGCCCCGGCATCTCCGGCTTCTTATATACTGGCCCGTCAAATGGGCGGTGACGCACCGTTAATGGCTGCCATTTTGTCGGTTCAAACGATATTGGCGGCTATAACGCTCCCACCGGTTCTTGCCTATATCGCGCCTCTTGTCGCGCAATAGCATTCCACCTTTTCAAACCGGCTGCCGCGCTGTCTAATACAGCCAAGTTCAATCAACCGGGCAAATAAATGTATTTCGACGCAGATAAAAACGATCACGGTCTTCCCTTCAATCCCATCAAAGCCCTGACAGTACCGCGACCAATTGGATGGATAAGCACAATCAGCAAAGACGGCGTTGGAAATCTTGCACCGTTTAGTTACTTCAACGGCTTATCCTATAACCCGCCATTCGTTTTGTTTTCGGGTGGGTCCCGGGAAGACGGCACGAAGAAGGACTCAGTAATCAATGCAGAGGAAACGGGAGAATTCGTCTTCAACATCGCGACTTATGACACGAAAGATAAGATGAATGATTCCAGCTGGATTACAGACCCAGATGTTGATGAGCTTGCCGAGGTTGGGTTAACGCCGGCCCCTTCTGTACAGGTCAAACCGCCGCGCGTGGCCGAATCTCCGGCACATTTCGAATGTGTATACCATCAAACGGTGGTTCTACCCGGCCATGCGCCAGAGTCAGTCCACCATGTCGTGTTTGGCCGGGTCGTCGGCGTACATATCAATGACGACTACATCACCGATGACGGGTTGGTTGATACGCTTAAAATGAAGGTAATTGCTCGACTTGGGTATAAAGATTACACAACCGTGGAAAGCGTATTCTCAATGAATAAAAGAACCATCGAGGATAACTACCTTCCAACAAACAATACGCAAGCCGCTGAATAGATATCCTTCGCAATTGCACCTGACCGATTGGGCTGCGCGCGTCGTCCCTTCAATAATTATCTATTTACTAATCTGTATTGCGCCAACTTTGCCGGCTTTGGGCCAGGAGCAAGCAAACGAACTGCAAAAACAGGGATTGCCGCCGTCTCCCGCGGAAATTGGAAGATTGAAACGCGGTAGCGACGGCAAGATAATCCAAATTGGTCCCGCGGATACTGAAAAGGTGGATATCCCGAAAAGTGTTATTACCACTCCACCTTCGCCTTCGCCTAACATCGAGGCAAAACGTCCAAAGAGCATCACACCGCGACTTTCCAAACATCACGGATACAATACACATTTGCTCGACCATTTACAGAATGGGGCAGACCACCAATCTCGCGCTCACCGCCAACAAATCGAGATTGATTCAATATTGAGAGATGAAGCGCGGGCAAAAAAATCTGGGGCCGCCGTTGATACGAGAGGGCTGACCGCCCGCGAGATCGCTTTAATGGAGCAATTGCAGCGACGTCACCGAGAGGTGACGAGGCATGAAATGGATCATTTCAGGACCGGCCAGCCATATGCTTCATTTCCACAATATTATTATGTACGAGGGCCGTTAAACCGCCAATTCGCAGTATCGGGAATTGTAAAATTTGATGCGTCGCTAATTCGCGGAGATGTTTCCGCAACCGTTTTCAAACTGGAGAAATTACGACGTGCCGCATTGGCACCGCGCACACCGTCCAGTCAAGATCGGCAAATTGCCGCCGAACTCTCCCGACTGATTTCTATCCTCAAAGCAGGACGATAAAAAAGCGGGCTCAAAGGCCCGCTTTTTTATCTTGATCTTACGCCGCGACCCTGTTTGCACCAGCGTCGCAAGAGTCAATCGCTCTTACGGCGGAATCTCTGACCGCCTCAGGCTCCAACAGAGCCCACTGACAAATTCGCCGAAAATCAACGCTATCTGTCAGCAGCCATTCGCGTGCTTCTTCCCGCAAAATTCTGGCTTCGCGCGCTTCACTATCAGCAGTTTCGCCGTTAATCCCCCTGCGATTAAGGGCATCGTGAAAAGCGCGGGCAATCACCGCACGGAACAGGGTAACTTCGCCAGCAACAGTGGCGATATTCGTCATCTCCCGATTACTCGGATCGAAATTCATCCTTATGTCCCCCCATAACCCCAACCATTGCAGTTGAGGCCTGTTATTTATCTTTTGCCGACCATTTTAGGTCGACGATTAGTTACAGAGATATCTTAGTCGACCCGTGCGCAGATGTGTAGTTTTTTTATCGGATTCTGTCTCAAAAATGCGAATTTTCTCTGAAAGCGATAAGCTTGCTGCTCAACGTGGAGCCCTTTAGAAAGGAATGCTCCATTTTACGGATGAATCCAGATGACTGACCAAAGGAAATTGACGTGATCGATCCAATAAGTTGGGAGTTTTCCTGGCCTTACATACTAACGGCGTTTATTGGCGGCTATTCGATTGGCTCAGTCCCCTTTGGTCTTATCTTCACCCAAATGTCGGGTATTGGCGACATTCGGGATATCGGATCAGGCAATATCGGTGCAACAAATGTCCTTAGAACCGGAAAAAAAGGAATCGCTGCAGCCACTTTGACGGCTGACATATTAAAAGGTGCGTGCGCTGCACTCATTGGCATGCAGTTTGGCCCTGACATTGCCGTCGTCGCGGCGTTAGGCGCATTTCTTGGTCATCTATTTCCGATTTGGCTCAAATTTAGAGGTGGCAAAGGCGTCGCAACTGCAGTCGGCATAATCCTCGCACTATCTTGGCAGGTAGGGCTAATCGCGCTTGCTGTATGGTTACTCGCAGCAGCGTTACTTCGATACTCATCGCTCGCAGCGCTCTTGGGCGCTGTCGCTGCTCCCCTCGCCGCCTGGTGGTTCGCAACGCCACAGCTGGTTGAACTATACGCCGTGATATCGATCCTTATCTGGATAAAGCACTACCAAAACATCAAACGGCTGTTAACAGGTCAGGAAAGTAAAATTGGTGCCAAAGCCGATACTTACTCCGCCAATGACGGCGGATGTTAGCTGGGCTCATATAATGTATTGGGCCAATGGATAACGAATCCCGTACACTTTCACGCGAAGAACGCCGAGATTGGCTCAGACTGATTCGCAGCGAAAATGTGGGCCCTGCCACTTTTCGTTCCCTAATCGAACGATATGGATCTGCTGCCAAAGCAATTGATGCGGCACCGGAGTTATCACGCCGTGGCGGTAAAAAACGCGCTATCCATATTATCCCTGAATTCGAAGCTGAGGATGAGATTTCCATAGTTGAGGAACACGGCGGCACATTGATCGCGCTTTGCGAGCCGGACTACCCGCAGTCCCTATCCACAATTCATGACCCCCCGCCAATAGTTCAGGTGTTGGGTGACACAAGCCTGCTGAACAAACCTTCCATCGGGATCGTCGGCGCACGAAATGCTTCAGCGGCGGGACGGGTTTTCGCCCGCGAAATCGCAGGCGCACTCGGAAAAGAGGGATTGATTGTCGCGTCAGGCCTCGCGCGGGGAATAGATACCGCCGCCCATGAAGGCGCTCTTGAAAGCGGAACAATTGCGGTCGTTGCTGGAGGAATCGATATCGTATACCCGCGAGAGAATGAGCCGTTATACGAAAATATTGTCCAGTCCGGCGCAATAATCAGTGAACAGCCGTTCGGTACGACGCCTACTGCGCGCCACTTTCCGCCGCGTAATAGATTGATTTCAGGGCTATCGTTCGGCGTTCTAGTGGTAGAAGCAGCATTGCGTTCAGGCTCACTGATTACCGCACGTATGGCTTTGGAACAGGGGCGGGAAGTTTTTTCTGTCCCCGGTTCGCCGCGCGACCCCCGCCACAAAGGAACCAATGGTCTTTTGCGTGATGGCGCAACATTGACGGAAACAACGCAGGACATAATTTCGCAGATTTCTCCTATGTTGAAGACGGTACAGGCATCGCTGAATTTCGTGAAACCGCTGCCAACCGTGCCAAAAGAACTCCCAGAAAATGAGACGTCTGAGGCCCGAGATCATGTTTACGGAATGTTGGGACCGGTTGCGGTAAGTATTGACGAACTGCTTCGCGAGTGCCAATTGTCACCCGCCGTCGTGCTGACGGTTCTCCTCGAGTTGGAACTCGCAGGGCGATTGGAACGCCATCCTGGGAACCTGGTTTCGTTAATTTCGTAAACGATCCGGCAACCAAATTGGAGATAGCATCCGTCAGCTCACGGGAGACGTGACAGTAAATTTTGCAAGAAACTGAGTTGCCATGAACGTTGTCGTAGTAGAATCGCCGGCCAAGGCAAAGACCATAAACAAGTATTTGGGCAGCGATTTCACCGTGCTGGCAAGCTACGGACATGTACGGGACCTGCCGCCCAAGAACGGCTCTGTCGATCCTGATCAGGATTTCAATATGTTGTGGCAGGTCGGCGATGATTCAGAGAAACATCTAAAAGCGATTATCGACGCGGCGCAGGGCGCAGATCATCTCTATCTCGCCACCGACCCTGACCGGGAAGGCGAAGCGATCTCCTGGCATGTGCAAGAAGTTCTTGAAAGCCGAAACGCACTCGACGGCGTAAACGTAAAGCGAATTGTCTTTCATGAAATCACGAAAGATGCCGTTCTCCAGGCGCTCAAGGAACCTCGTGGACTGGATCACGGTCTGATCGAAGCGTATCTCGCGCGACGTGCGCTTGATTATTTGGTTGGCTTTACATTGTCCCCTGTCCTATGGCGCAAGCTACCCGGTAGCCGTTCCGCTGGTCGGGTTCAATCCGTTGCGTTGCGACTCATTAGCGAACGCGAGAGCGAAATAGAGAAATTTGTCCCGCAGGAATACTGGTCGATCGAAGCAGATTTTACCACCAGGCAAGGCGGCGTCATGACATCGCGAATGACACACCTTGATGGCGAGAAACTTGACCGGTTCTCGTTGGCCAATGCGGCCGCGGCAGAGCGTGGTGCGGATGCCGTTAAATCCGGTGACTTCCGGGTAACATCGATTGAACGAAAATCGGTATTTCGAAATCCACAACCACCATTCACCACCTCGACGCTGCAACAGGAAGCTTCCAGAAAACTGGGCTTTGGCACAGCAAGAACCATGCGTATCGCACAACGTCTTTATGAAGGCGTTGATATTGGTGGTGAAACAGTCGGTTTGATCACGTACATGCGGACAGATAGTAATCAGATGGCGCAAGAAGCCATTACCGCAAGTCGCAATCTCATTCGACAACAATTTGGCGCTGAATATGTGCCAGATACACCCAATGTCTTCCGCAACCGCTCGAAAAACGCACAAGAAGCCCACGAAGCTGTTCGTCCGACCGATTTTTCCCGCTTGCCAAAGGAGATGTCGTCTTATTTGGACGATGACGGGCGCCGCTTGTATGAACTTATCTGGAAACGGGCAATGGCAAGCTCGATGCAAAAAGCAGCCCTAGAACAAGTTGCAATCGACTCTTCGACAGCGGATCGCAGAACGGTCCTCCGTTCTACAGGCTCGGTCATTGTGTTTGACGGTTTCCTGACGCTCTACCAAGAGGACCGCGACGACCCATCGGATGATGATGATGGATCGCAGAAGATTCTACCCCGGGTAACAGAGGGGGAACCCCTGACCACCGGCGAAGTCAGGCCGGAACAACATTTTACCAAGCCACCGCCACGCTTCACCGAAGCAAGCCTGGTTCGCAAAATGGAAGAGTTGGGGATTGGCCGACCGTCGACATACGCTTCCATAATTTCAGTTCTGCAGGACCGAAATTATGTTCGATTGGAAAACAAGCGGTTCGAACCGGAAAATCGCGGCCGAGTGGTTACTGCATTTTTATCCGGTTATTTTGAAAGGTATGTCGAATACAATTTTACGGCTGATCTCGAAGATCGCCTCGACCGTATCGCCAGCGGCGATACGAACTGGAAGCAGGTCCTTCGCGACTTCTGGGATGCTTTTTACGAAGCAGTAAAAGGAACCGAAAATCTTAAAATTTCAGACGTCATAGACACGCTGGATGCTGATTTAGGTCCTCACTTTTTCCCACCCCGCGAAGATGGCTCGGACACTCGCGTGTGCCCTTCCTGTGACGATGGTCGCCTCGGACTAAAACTTGGCAAAGGCGGTCCTTTTATTGGCTGCAGCAATTACCCCGAATGCAACTATACAAGACCACTTTCGGTCGCGAGTGCCGAAGATGACGAAATCGCCGGCATGTCGTTGCCAAAGTTACTTGGTATTGATCCCGAAACAGCAAAGGATGTGACCCTTCGCAAGGGGCCTTTTGGATTCTACATCCAGCTCGGCGAACCGGAAGGCAAACAGAAACCAAAGCGCGCGACGCTTCTCAAGAATTTTTCTCCAACGGAGGTAACGTTAGAGATAGCCCTCGCACTTCTCGCGTTGCCCAGGGATATCGGGCCGCACCCGGAGTCTGGTGAAATGATTCAGGCGGGTATTGGACGATATGGGCCATATTTAAAAATGGGCCCCGGCTACACATCGCTCGGGCCGGATGAGGACGTTTTGTCCATTGGACTCAATCGCGCTGTCACCATCATTAAGGAAAAGCCCGCAAAGCGGCGCGGCGCAGCAACCGCCTTACGCGACCTCGGTGCTCACCCCGATGATGGGAAACCAGTCGGCGTGTTTAAGGGGCGCTATGGGCCTTACGTCAAGCATGGCAGCGTTAACGCCTCAATTCCCAAATCCGAGACAGAAGAGTCTATTAGCCTTGAACAGGCTGTGGAGCTTCTAGCCGCGCGCGCTGCAAAAGGAAAGAAGGGCAAGAAAAAGGCTAAGAAAAAAGCCAAGAAAAAATCTTCTCGTAAAAAGGCCGCAAAGGCCAAAGCCGACTCCTGATCTGCCAGCAACGTGGCGGACAGAAAAAAGAGTGGCGCGCTTCCTACAGAGGAAGCTCTTTTTGAACTCATTGAAAAAAGTAATCGACCCCTGGGACGGCGGGAGTTGGCCAGACATTTTAAATTGGCAACATCCGACCGTCGAGCGCTTGGCGCAATGTTAGAGACATTGGCAGGCGCTGGAAAAATTCAGCGCGGGCGCAATAGACGCTATATGGCCAACGACCGCCTCCCATCTGTTTCAGTACTCGAAGTCAAAGGCATCGATGAGGATGGCGACCCGGTTTTGCGTCCAGTCGATAGAAAATTTGCGAACTCTTCGATCCGTATTCATCTAAATATGCGAGATTTAAAAGGTCCGGCACCCGGCATCGGAGACCGTGTTCTGGCTCGCCTGGAGACAATACGGGACGGCTATAAAGCGCGGGTGATCAAAAGGCTTGAAAAAAGGCGATCTAATGTAATTGGTATCTTTCGACGTCAACCCGATAGCGGGATCGTTGAGCCTGGAGACCGACATTTCAAATCCAATTTATTGATCAACAGTCGTGATACCGCGGGTGCTGAAGATGGCGACGTTGTCGAATGCGAGCTACTTACTGGCAGAGAACACGGACTGCCCCTTGCCAGGGTCATCAAGAGCTTTGGCAGATCTACGGTACCGTCTGCAATTATTCATGCAATTATTGCTCAACATGATATTCCGACAGGTTTTCCGAAAGATGCGCTGCGGCAAGCAGAAGAATCAGGACCCATTGCACTCGAAGACCGTTTGGATCTGCGGGACATCCCTCTTGTCACCGTAGATGATGAAACGGCCCGCGATTTTGATGATGCCGTGTGGGCGGAAAGAAACGAAAAAGATGACGGTTGGCACATTATCGTCGCAATCGCCGATGTCTCCGCCTACGTTCGACCCGAAGATGATTTAGACAAAAGTGCACGAGAACGCGGTAATTCTGTCTATTTTCCGAACGCCGTTGTGCCGATGTTACCCGAGGCTCTGTCAAATGGTTGGTGTTCTCTTGTGCCAGATGAAGACCGGGCGTGCCTCTCGGTTGAGATTTTGATCAATGACCGGGGAGAAAAGCTAAGTCATAAATTTCACCGCAGTATGATGAGGTCGGCGGCACGCCTTTCATACAACCAGCTACAAGCCATACGCGATGAAACCTATAACAAGGAACTGCCAATTGAACCGGATTTGGTAGGAGCCCTTTACGGTGCTTTTGATACTTTGGAGCGCGCGAGAATAAATCGCGGCGTGCTCGATCTCGACTTACCCGAACGCAAGATTTCAGTGTCCGATCAGGGGCAAATATCGGGAATTGAGAAACGCGTGCGATTGGATAGCCACCGTCTCATCGAAGAATTCATGATTCTCGCTAATGTTTGCGCCGCTGAAACGCTGGAATCTATGAATATGCCCTGTATGTATCGCATACATGATGAGCCAGCGGCCGATCGTTTAGTGGCACTTCGGAAATATCTTAAAACTTTGGGTTTGAATCTGGCGGGAGGTCAGGCTGTTCGGCCACGACATTTCGCCAGCCTTTTGCGAAAAGCGCAGAACCGGCCGGACAGTTTGGGTATCCAAGACGCAATCTTACGATGCCAGGCTCAGGCCAGATACAGCCTCGATAATACCGGCCATTTTGGACTGGCGCTGCGCCGTTATGCCCATTTCACATCACCGATCCGGCGATACTCAGATCTTCTGGTTCATCGAGCACTGATCGGCGCGCTAAAGCTCGGCGATGACGGCATTAATCGTGAAGCCGCCGATAATTTTCCTGAACTAGCAGATCATATTTCGATGACCGAAAGACGGGCAATGTCTGCCGAACGGAACGCTTTCGATAGGTTGGCGACAACATTTCTGGCGAATCAGGAAGGCGCACTTTTCAGTGCCCGGATTACCGGTGTTGAACGATTTGGGCTATTTGTTGAATTTGTTGAAACCGGTGCCAGCGCCCTTGTACCCGTTTCGTCTTTGGGAGATGGCTATTATCGCTTTGATTCAAATCGTAGAGGCCTGTTCTTGGATGGGTCAACAAAGGGATTTTACCTAGGACAATCCATGATGGTTCGACTGCTCGAGGCCAATTTGGCAACCGGGGGGCTTCTCGCAGAACCTGTGGCACAAAATACGGAGAACGGATCGAAGAACAGATCTGGGCGTGGACGTAAAAAATCCGTTAAGATGAAAATCAAGAGGAAAAGGCGGCGTTAGCAAATTTGTGCTAAAATCATGTGGTATCAAAGTCTTTAAACGTTCGTACGGCTTTTTGAGGAAACGGATGTCGATCATCGGAACGAGATATAATTCGCGAAAGAGAGGGATACCTCTTCTGGTGACCGCCTTTCTCCTTCTTACGGGCTGCGCGAGTGAAGTCGAAACTCAAAAGCAGTTGGATTTTGGTAACTTGCTTGTGGTTGCCTACGAGAATCTTGCCGACCGTTATATTTCACCACTTACGCCCAACAAGATGTCGATGAAAGGGTTACACAATCTGGTTGCCACCGATAATTCATCCAATCTAAGACAGGAAGGCGGTGTTATCTCCTTGACCGTCGATGGCACAGTTGTATCCCGTGAAGAAATTCCTGAAAAAGATGACATCAATGGTTGGGCGGATGTCACGATAAAACTAGTGAACCAGGCACGGGAAAGCTCTCCTTCCATCGGAAATTTGTCTGACAAAGAGACACACAATCTTTTACTCGCAGGGATTATAAAGAATGCCGACCAGTATTCGCGTTATCTTCCGTCAGAAGCCGCCGGCCGCAGCCGCGCGACCCGAGATGGATTCGGCGGGATCGGCATTGTTATCGAACTTATTGGTGAACACGTGCTCATTCAAAGCGTTTCGCCCAATAATCCGGCGGCTAAAGCGGGATTGCTTGAAGGCGACCGCATCACACATGTTGATGAGAAATCTATACTTGGATTGTCGATCAGCCGCGTCGCAAAATTATTGCGCGGAAAAGTATACGAACCGGTGCAAATTCGCATAGAGCGGCTAGGCGTTGAAAAGCCATTGGATTTGGAAGTCGTACGCGACCACGTAATTAGAGAAAGCGTATCAGCCCGTTATGAGGACGGCACCGCGATCATTAGAATAAAATCGTTCAATCAGGGTACGATCGGTGCGCTTCGTAAATCTGTTGTGTCAGCCGCCCGTGAAATGGGAAGAGATCTCAAGGGTCTTGTCCTGGATCTTCGCAGCAATCCCGGTGGCCTTCTTGATCAAGCAATTGCAGTAGCCGATTTATTCTTGGTCGACGGCCGAATTATTTCTACCAAAGGGCGGCATCCCGAAAGTAATCAAATTTTCGATGCAACGCCAGGTGAAGTCCTCAAGGGATTACCGGTCGTCGTACTGATCAATGGACGTTCTGCATCTGCAGCAGAAATAGTCGCCGTCGCTCTAAGGGATTCAGGTCGTGCTGCGGTAATTGGCTCGACTTCCTATGGAAAGGGAACTGTTCAAACCATAGTACGACTGCCCAATGCCGCTGAATATCACTTAACGTGGGCACGCATATTGGCACCATCAGGCCAAACACTCGACAGACAGGGTATTGTCCCGGTCATTTGTACGAATATTACACGCGAACGAATTGAAGATTTGAAGTCGGCTCTGACCACTGGCACCAGAAAGTTAATGGCCGTCCAAAGTGGATATCAGCCCAATAGCGCCACTCCGCATTATTCAAAAGAACGCAAGTTGGACTGCCCACCCTCTTCGGTTCGGCCGACAGACGACCTAGAAACCGCTAAGTTATTGTTAAAGAATAACGAATTATACCTTAGCGCGATCGCGCACCCGCCGACGAATTTGGCGAAACACTGATGCAACGATGCTGTTAGGGTGTTCTCACAGCTTGACAGGTCGCAATTGTGCACTATGGTGCGCGCTGCAAATTTTAGCGTATGGAGCCGCAACCGATGGCTAAAGCAAACTCGATACAAATTAAACTGGTTAGCAGCGCAGATACCGGTTTCTACTATGTAACACGTAAGAATCCGCGAACCCTTACGGATAAGGTGGAAATGCGCAAATACGATCCGGTTGTACGGAAACACGTGATGTTTAAGGAAGCTAAAATTAAATAGATTTCCGATAATGGAGATACCGAGCCGCCCAAGAAATTGAGGCGGCTTTTCTTTTTCCAGCTGACCAGGAAGGAAATGAATTTAGCGTACGGCGTTCTCAGCGGATTGCTGTGTCGGGACAGCGTATAGGGATTTTTGTCCGGCCCTGTCAGCTGATGAAGGAGATTTCTCCGACGACGTCACAACCTTGTTCCTCCCCGTCCGTTTTGCTTCGTAGAGTGCTGCATCGGCACAACGAAGCAATTCCTCCAGGTCGCCATCTCCAGCAACCATACTCGCGACGCCGATACTTACGGTGACGTCGAGTTTGGTTTCGATACCAGATACGGCAATAGGTTCCGCTGAGACCAGCAAACACAATCTTTCCGCCGCTGCCTCCGCCGAAGCAAGGGAAGAATCTGGTAACAGGACAACGAATTCCTCTCCGCCAAATCGAACCGCAGTATCAAAACCGCGCAAATCACTCTGGATACGTTGCGCAACAACCTGAAGGATTTCGTCTCCTGCCTCATGACCATGGGTATCATTGACTTTTTTGAAGTGGTCAATGTCGAGCACTAATGCGGATATTGGTTTTCCCGCATCTTTGAGCCGGCTTCTGATCCGTTCGAAATGGGATTCCAGATACCGCCGATTATACATCCCGGTCAGGCTATCCGTTACCGCAGCATTTACACTTGTTGTATAGTTCTCACGCAGCCTCTCCTCATAGCGTCGCCGGCGAATTTGTGTTCTGGATCGAGAGATTAACTCGTCGCGTTCGACCGGACGCACAAGATAATCGTTGACGCCGAGCTCCAACGCCTTCGCAAGCCGATCATCGGAATTATCCGGTACAACTATCAGAATTGGGCGATGCCGTGTCTCGGGTTCAGAACGCATTTGGGAACAAAGCCGGAGCGCGTCACCTTCTCGATTACCGTCACTTACCAAGACCAGGTCGTATTTTCCGTATCCTGCCATTGAAAGCGCTTGCTCATCGGTTTGAGCCACTTCCACACGATGTCCTTGTTCCGATAACGTAGATTCTACCAACGCGCAATCATACATGCCTTCGGAGACGATCAAGATCGAGCCCGGCGCATCTTGGTCCACTTCGGTGTCCGCAGCGCTCGTAACGCCAAGCTCAACTGCCGTGGCTTCACGGGCCCGCCATTCGTCACTGGCGCGTTTAAGGCGTACCAGCGAGCGAATGCGCGCAAAGAGCGCAACATCGTTTACGGGTTTTGTCAGAAAATCGTCTGCGCCGACTTCAAGCCCACGGACACGATCCTTAACCTCGTTTAGCGCCGTGACCATAACCACCGGTACATGCGCCGTCACAGGATTGCTTTTTAATCGGCTACAAACCTCAAAACCGTCCATCCCCGGCATCATGACATCAAGCAGAACAATATCTGGAATGGTATCTTCGGCGATGACGAGAGCAGAGGGACCGTCGCAGGCGGTCAGGACTTCGTAATATTCAACAAGCAGCTTCGCTTCGAGAAGTTTGACATTTACAGGGGTATCATCAACGACGAGGACACGTGCGGACATCTTTTGTCAGAGCTCCGGCAATTTTCTCAGTCGATAACTTTTTCAATCGTCTCAAGAAATGTCGAAACAGAAATCGGCTTTGCGATATAAGCCTCGCAGCCACCATTTCGAATTTTCTCTTCGTCGCCTTTCATTGCAAATGCTGTAACGGCAATGACGGGAATGTCCCGAAGATCATCGTCCTCTTTAATCCACTTTGTGACCTCCAGCCCCGATACCTCGGGCAGCTGGATATCCATTAAGATCAGGTCCGGTCGGTGAGCACGCGCTAGATCAAGAGCCTCTCGACCATCTTTGGTCTGATAGGTCTCATAACCATGGACTTCAAGCAAATCATGAAAAAGTTTCATGTTTAGCTCGTTGTCCTCAACTATGAGAATTTTTTTATTTTCTGTGCTCATTTCGTCAACTAATACTTCGACCCATTAGGCTTAAAGGCATACATTTACAAACCGAAGTTTGATGTAAAAAGGTTAACAACCTGTGATCGTCGGTGCGCCAACTCGTTCCTTGTTAACAATTGGGGCGCAATAGAGCAAATATTCAATAGAATGCGGCACAAATGCGGATAGGCGTTGATCTAGGCGGGACAAAAATCGAATTTGCGGCATTTGAAGACGATGGAACCAACCTCGCCAGCAACCGTATATCCTCTCCGCAAAACAGTTATCGGAATACTTTGGTGGCACTCAAGGAGGGTGTCGACGCCCTCGAATTGAGCTTGGGTAAAAAGGGGACAATCGGGATCGGAATTCCCGGAACCATTTCTCCACATACAGGGCTTGTAAAAGGAGCAAACTCGACCTGGCTTATAGGCAACCCTATTAAACAGGATCTAGAAGAATTGCTCGGACGTCCGGTGCGGATCGCCAACGATGCAAACTGCTTCACACTTTCAGAGGCAACAGATGGTTCAGGTGCAGGACACAATATTGTCTTTGGGGTCATCATTGGGACCGGTGTAGGCGGAGGTTTATGTGTAAACGGCGAACTGATCGAGGGTTTGAACGGAATAACAGGTGAATGGGGGCATTCGCCGCTACCGCTAGAATATCTCGATGAAAATTCGAAGCAAAACGATCCTGCCCGGACAGGAAGAACCTGTTATTGCGGGAAATTAAATTGTATCGAAACGTATTTGTCTGGCCCCGGGTTTGCAAAAAGCTATTTCGAACAAAGTGGGGTCCAAATAGACCCACCTGAAATTATTGAGCGTCTCACCTGCGATGACAAAGCGGCGGATTCAGTTTTGTCGTCTTATGAGGGTCATCTTGCACGCGCGCTGGCAGGTGTCATCAACATTGTTGACCCAGATGTCGTCGTCCTCGGTGGCGGTCTGTCAAATGTCTTCAGGCTATACGAGACGGTTCCAAAGTTATGGCAGCACTGGTGTTTTTCCGACCAAGTCAGTACTTCCCTTGAACCACCCAAACACGGAGATTCCAGTGGTGTAAGGGGCGCTGCCTGGCTTTGGCCACCGGACTGCTGACACCACCCTACTCCTTGCAGTGTATTTTCTTAGAAAGCTCAATCCGTACCAAATCCGCACGTAAAACGAATTCCTGAAAATCCATTAGAAATTTATCGGCAACACCGTTTTCATAAACCGCCATTTTCATTTCATGGTCAGGCAAGGATTTGCCACTCCCATGCTGAAAATACGCCAATCCGACAGGCCAGTGCTTTTTTCCCCGCATCGCGCCTGGCAACTTTATTTTTGAGCCACCAGCGGCGCGGGCTTTCCCGATTACTGCATTGACCAAATAGAGGCCTGTTGCGTCCATACCGTCAAAAACATTTCGCGAAACAATTGCCGGTGAATTCTCTTTAACCATTGCCCGCATAATCGCCAATGAATGAGCGATCGGAAACAATGTACCTTTTGGTAGTTTCAATTGTTTCTTTTTGGGTTTTACAAATTCCACCTGCCCGGGTTGCCCCGTTTTTGGCATACGGGCAATTCCGGAAATTTGCTCTTTCTCGGTATCATTCGTCGTATGTCGAACATCAAAATTGTACTGACGTCCGTCGGCTGACTCCCAGGTTGTCGCAGATGTCGCTAGCCGAACATTATCTTCTTCAGTCTTTAGAATATCGATGATGGACCGATAATCGAAAGTCCAGCCGCTGCAGGCGTTTTGCCAATCAACCGCCATTTCGCCATTAACGCCAACGATGCCTCCAGATGCCGGAGCCGAAGCCAAGGTGAGCCGGTAAAGCGCTCTATGCGCCGCGAATTCAACAGCCCAAGCGCCTGAAGACCAAGCGATAAAGATGCTGATGAGGGCGACATTAAGAGTTTTCCGATACAACGATAACACCCTGAATTTTGATTGGGCACGTCGGTGCTCTGCTGTAATTGCCCTAGTATCTCATGTGCTAATTAACGGCGCAAAGCATCACTGCTAATTCTGCAGCGCCGGCGGAAAAAATTGCCGACAAGGCAATCTTAACACCACCAAAAATATTATAAGATATTGATTTTACATGATTTATTTATGGCATGTTACTTGCATATATATAGCCCAAGCTACTTGTGTATATGACTATTTCGCGAAATACGGGCTATTTTAATGGATACATTCATGACGCCTCATCTAGCGAGCGATTCGGTACTCTTGAAGAAGATCGGCGTTCTTTCAGAAGAGCTGGTTCGGGATCTACCGAATAATGAAGACCAGCGCGAGCAAACAATTGTTGAACGCGCGCTCCAATACGCAGCGGAGAGCGAGCAAAGAATTGCTGCTCAACGGGAGCGAATTGCAGAACTCGAAAATCTGTCTTCTACTGAACCTCTAACAAAGCTGCCAAACCGCCGGGTTTTTGAAAATCAATTTGATCGTGTCATCGCCAGAGCACGCCGCTATGGAGAAACAGGTGTCGTTGGGTATTGTGACCTCGACAATCTGAAAGCCGTTAATGACGAGTTTGGTCATACGGCCGGAGACGATCTATTGAGATGTGCGGCTCAGGCACTTAAAAACTCAGTTCGCGAAATTGATGTTATTGGCCGCCTTGGCGGCGATGAATTTGGCGTCGTTCTTGTAAACACGTCGTGGAAAGATGGCGCCCGCAGGATGCGTACAATCCAGTGGATGCTGGACAGTGCAGGAACCGTTTATCGCGGCAAGGATATTAGTCTGGAAGTAAGTATCGGTGTCGAGCCGTATGGCCCACATGACACCGTAGAAGATCTTATCCATCGGGCCGACATGGCGATGTACTACAATAAACGCCGCAAGCAGTCAGGCTTTCAATCAACCAAATCCGCTGCAGAATAGAGGTTTGAAATGATTCGTCACCCGGCAGTCATCAACCTACTTCGTGGTCAATCACGATACATTTGTCATCTTGCATCCACTGCGGGCAAACGGGTGCCAGCGAAACGTGTGGGTTTTCGTTGCCGACAAATTTATCTTTCATGTCTTCGGCGTCAGCAATGTCAAACGGCATCGACGTAACCCTATAAATAACCTCGCCGTCATCAACAGCGGTTACGATAAGGGTCTTTAGCGGTGCAAATGCGGTGGCAGATTTTTTTGCCATCAGTAAATCGGGAAACGTACCGACGACGACAATCCATTTCGAAGACGTAACTTTCTGATTGAGCTTTGCCGATTGCTGATGCTTCTTATCATTTCGGGAGCCATTTTTCGCTTGCCGGTCATTTCCTGACTTGCTGTTTTCTTTAGTGACTTGGTTTTCAAGAGCATCTTCACTTTTCTTACACAGAGTCCCCTTGGTAACGCCACGTATTAATCGGCAATCTTGGCCGGTGACCGCCGACACGGCATGATCAGAAACCGATTTTCCCGTTTGCAGGAAAGTTGCCCCTTCTACTGCATAACCAGCAAGATTGAGCGTGGACGGCACGGCACAACCCGCCAGAAAAGAGAGCAATGAAAATATGGATAAAATTCTTAGAGCAGTCGTCTTCGAATTCATGCTTTCAACCCCATTTGACAAAATTACTATTTTAAAAACAACAACAAACCATCAACAAAGGTTTGATTTTATTGACAAATTGTAAGGAAATTCAGACTTAGCCATCTTTCTCAGGAGGCAATACGACCCTTATATGCAACTCCTCCAAACGCTCCTCATCCACTGATGCGGGCGCCCCCATCATGAGATCCTGTGCCTGTTGGGTCATGGGGAACATGGTCACTTCGCGAATATTCTGCTCGCCCGCCAACAACATTACGATCCGATCTATACCGGGCGCGGAGCCGCCGTGAGGCGGGGCACCAAATTTAAGGGCGTTAAGCATACCGGCAAAGCGGGTTTCTACTTCGTTCTGGTCATAACCCGCGATCGAAAAGGCCTTGTACATAATGTCAGGTAAATGATTTCGAATTGCACCACTCGACAGCTCGATACCGTTGCAAACGATGTCGTATTGATAAGCTTTGACATCCAAGGGGTCCTGGTTTTCGAGCGCCTCCAGACCACCCTGCGGCATCGAAAATGGATTGTGACTGAATTCGATTTTCCGGGTTCGTTCATCCAATTCGTACATCGGATAATCAACGATCCAACAGAAATCGAAACGATCTTCATCAACGATGCCCAGTTCCGAGCCAATGCGATCCCGCGCTATGCCTGCAAATCTTGACGCTTCGGCTTCTGGTCCGCATGCAAAGAATACGGCATCTCCATCGCCAACACCGGCGATCTCTTTGAGACGCCCCGTGCGGTCACCGTCGAGAAACTTTGCGATCGGTCCTTTTCCCTCGCCGTCACCAAAGATGATGTAACCTAATCCACCCGCGCCTTCGGCCCTCGCCCAATCATTGAGCTTGTCAAAAAAGCTGCGTGGCATTTCAGCCGCACCGGGTGCCGGAATCGCTCTTACCACTGACCCTTTTTCGATCGCGGACGCAAAAATCTTGAAATCGGTTCCTGCCCAAATATCCGTTACATCTGTCATTACGATAGGATTCCGCAGATCGGGCTTATCATTGCCATACTTCAGCATGGACTCAGCAAATGGAATTCGGGGAAACGGCAAAGGCGTTACAGGTTTGCCATCGCCAAACTCTTCAAAAACGCCATGCAGCACCGGTTCGATTGCATCAAAAACATCGTCTTGGGTAACGAACGACATCTCGATGTCGAGTTGATAAAATTCGCCAGGTGATCGGTCTGCCCGAGCATCCTCATCCCGGAAGCAGGGAGCAATCTGAAAGTACCTGTCAAACCCCGCGACCATAATGAGCTGTTTAAACTGCTGCGGTGCTTGCGGCAGCGCATAGAAATCTCCTGGATGCAGGCGGCTGGGCACCAGAAAGTCACGCGCGCCCTCAGGTGAGGTTGATGTCAAAATCGGGGTCTGAAATTCGGTAAAGCCCTGATCCGTCATACGGCGCCGAATACTGGAAATAACGTCGGAACGAAGTTTAATGTTACGGTGTAGACGTTCTCGACGAAGGTCCAAAAACCGGTAACGGAGCCGAGTCTCTTCGCCATAGTCTTGATCAGAATTTACCTGAAGCGGTAGTTGCGCCGCTGGCCCCAACAATTCTAATTCGGCAATGACAAGTTCAACCTCGCCTGTCGGTAGGCTAGGGTTAATTGTGTCATCACTTCGCCGAACGACTTCTCCTGTCACACAGATTACGGATTCCAGACGCAACGCTTCGATTTCGGGAAATACAGGACTCGAAACATCAACGACGCACTGCGTAATGCCAAAATGGTCGCGCACGTCCACAAAAAGAAGATTCCCGTGGTCACGTTTACGATGAATCCAACCGGAAAGCCGGGCCGTATTTCCCGAATCCGCCATCCGTAGCGCGTCGCACTTGTGTGTCCTGTATCGATGCATTTAGTTCCCCGCCAGGCCGATAAACGCCGAATCTGCGGGGAATGGCCACAGAATGATGTGTCTTGTCAAGGATTTATGCAAATTAATCGCAGCCAATTCTTTCACCGGTCCCGAATTTTGTGTATAGCACTCCAATGTCTCTAATTTCAGATAATGAAGCTTTGGCGGGCTTTTGCGATCGTCTGGCCAATACAAATTTCGTCACAGTTGATACAGAATTTCTGCGGGACAAGACCTATTGGCCACGCCTTTGTCTTATCCAGGTGGGCGGACCGGAAGAAGAAGCGGCAATAGATGTTCTGGCAGATGGCCTTGAATTGGGACCGTTGCTGGATTTGATGCGCAAACCGGATTTGTTGAAGGTTTTTCACGCGGCTCGGCAGGATTTTGAAATACTTTTTCGTCTTATGGGAGAATTGCCCGCGCCGGTTTTTGATACTCAAATTTCGGCAATGGTGTGTGGATTCGGTGATTCTGTTGGGTACGAAACCCTTGTCTCCCAGCTTGCCGGCCAAAGAATCGATAAGTCCATGCGTTTTACGGACTGGCAAAGACGACCGCTGTCGCAAAAGCAATTGGACTATGCACTCGCAGACGTTACCCACCTTCGGATCGTGTATGAAAAACTAGTTGAATTACTTCAAAAAAATGACCGAGAAGAATGGGTTGCCGAAGAGCTTGCCGCTCTCCTCGACCCAGCGCTCTACAGCTTCGAACCTCAAAACGCATGGAAGCGTTTAAAAGTCCGAAATCCAAAACCCCGGTTGCTTGCAATCCTCAGGGAAATAGCAGCCTGGCGTGAAAAAGAAGCTCAGAGCCGAGACGTTCCGCGTAACAGAATTGCGCGAGACGATGCACTTATAGAACTCGCAATTCAAAAACCCCAATCAATCGAAGATTTAAAAAACATGCGCGGTCTGCATGGTGGCCAGACCAAAGGCGAAACCGCCGAGAAAATACTGTCCGCTGTTGCACGAGGCTTGTCGATCCCCAAAGAAGATTGTCCGCCGGCTCCTAAACAGCGTAACAACTTGCCTAAGGCGGGGCCTAAAGCAGATCTGCTGAAGGTGCTTTTAAAGATGAAATGTGAAGAACACTCCGTCGCACAAAAGTTGATTGCCAATTCGGATGATATCGAGGAGTTGGCCCGAAACGACAATGCGGATATTCCAGCACTTCAGGGTTGGCGACGTAAAATTTTTGGTGAAGACGCGATCGCGTTAAAAAATGGAAAAATTAGTTTAACCGTTGCAGGAAAGACGCTTCAGGTCGTTGAAATTGAATAATTTAGGGACTCTCATTTTGTGAGAGACCTGCTTCAAGAATCTTGCGCGCAAATGGGACTGAAATTGTTCGATGTTGTGCCAAAGCCATATCATCCAGCAATTCAACCAGTTTTCTTGCTGCCCCAAGGCTGCGGTCCATACGTTTAAGCAAATACCCCACGACATCCGGCTCAACACGAAGCTGACGATCACTAAACAACTTGATCAAAACAGCCTCCAGAAGGGCGTCGTCAGGCATTCCGATATTAAGAACCGGCGCGGTGCGCAATCGTGACGCAAGGTCGGGAAGACTGATATTCCATCGCGCAGGCGCGATGGTCGCGGTCGCAAGAATGGACCCGTTAACCTCCGCCACCCGGTTATAAAAGTGAAACAGACTTTGTTCGTCGGCAACGGCGTTCTCAAACTCTACGACGAAATGTCGTCTGTCGTTATCGACCAAGGAAATTGCTTCAGAAAATTTCACCTGGTCCTGAACCGCACTCCCAGACTGTTTTTGCCACACCGCTGCCAGGTGACTCTTACCGCACCCAGTGGGCCCACATAGAAATGCCATCGGCGTAGGCCAATTTGGCCACAGATCCAGGAATGCCAGTGCTTCGCGGTTACAATCCGCTACAAAAAAGTCTTCGCGACCAAATGCCGGTCGAAATGGTAAATCAAGCGTTAGCTGACGGCGATCAGCCATCACCGGAATTCTCTGTCTTAGTTTCTTCGAGATAAGCTGAGCTGGATTTATATTTTGAAATTCCAAATCGGCCAACAACGCCTATGACAGCGGCAACAGGTATTGCGAGGAGCATTCCTGTAAATCCAAAAAGGGCACCACCTGCGAGTAGAGCAAATATTATCCATACAGGGTGTAATCCAATTTTATCACCCACCAGTTTTGGTGTGATGAAATTTCCCTCGAGGAACTGACCAATTACAAAGACTGCCGCAACCAGCAGTATGGGAGTTAGTTCGCCGAATTGGGCGATTGCAACACCGATGCCCGCAACAAACCCCACAAGCATTCCAAAATAGGGAACGAAAGAGATAAGGCCTGTACCGAAGCCGATTATAAACCCAAAATCCAGGCCAACGAGAGTCAGCGCCACCGCATAAAACACACCCAATAGGATGCAAACTGTCATCTGGCCGCGAACAAAAGCCGCCAATACTTCGTCTATCTGCGAAACCTGTTGTCTTATCGTTTCAGCGTGGCGGAGTGGCAGCCAACCATCGACGGTTCCAACGATCCGGTCCCAATCCCGCAGGAGATAAAACATAACGATCGGCGTAATAACCAAGAGAGATAAAAGGTTCAGAAGCGCAACGCCGCCGCCCCAGATTTTAGCAAGGACACCACCAACCCAGGCAATAATGTCGGGGCCGGCTGCGCCGCTAACTTTCTGTTTCAGTGCACCCATGTCTGCATCCGAAAGCTGAGACTGGATGGTTGCAAGCAAATCAGCGGCCTGGCCTCTGAGCGTTTCAAGATATTGCGGAATGCGACCGGACAGTTCAACAAGCTGGTTTTGTAACAGGGGGATGACCAACAACATAAGCGCCACAACGGACAAAACCGCCAAAAGCGTCAGAACCCCGGCGGCAACCCAGCGAGGCCATTTCCAATTTTCAAGTTTGTCTGCAAGCGGATCCAATAAATAGGCAAGGGCGATCCCAGCAACAAAGGGAAACAATATTTCGCTTAAAAGCCATATTACCGCAAAGAATACCGCGAATCCGATCAGCCAAAACCTAGTCTGCTTTTCCGGTGTCATTGCAAGTCGTTTCCGTTTTTACTGTCCACATTCTTACCCCAGCTAACAATATAGGCGCCGCCGGACGCCAAAGTCGTAGCGGTAACAAAATATATCATGAGCATCACGAGCAACGACCATGAGAGTTGCGGAAACGCTAGGTCTGCCAGGACAACTACCACCAACACAATCTGCGCCACCGTATTAATTTTACTCACGATAAGCGGATGCATTTTCACATTGTTGGTCGAGATATGAAGCAATACGACGCCTCCGACTATCAAAATGTCCCGAAACACGACTAGGATAACAAGCCAGGTCGGCAGCAATTCGGCGTGTCCCAATGTGACATACACACCGACGAGCAGGGCCTTATCCGCCAACGGGTCCAGATAACTCCCTAAGACAGTCGCCTGCCCCATTTTTTTCGCGATATAGCCGTCAACGGCATCCGAGACTCCTGCCGCGACAAAAAGACCGAACGCCGCCAAATAGTATCCGTTCAAAATCAGATAAATCATAACCGGCACAGCCAAGAGCCGTGCAAGTGAAATGAGATTGGGAAGACTCATCTTTTGGAACTTCTATTTATCTGCCGCGCGTACTCAATTTAACCAAACAAAAACGACCGGGTTGGTGGTCATCTCATTGATTTGATGCTTGCAACTTCCAATAGACTGAGCCCTGCGTCAACGCCATATCGTGTTGTGCCAATGCCAACTTTAATTGCTCGGGGCTGCCAAGATATCGAAGGCGGATTAGCGCAGCGCTTAGCGATAGCCTGACAAGTTCCGCTTTTTTTATCAGCGAAACTTCTTCAAGTTTTTTCTGTAACGAGATTAGTTCCGGAAGACCGCGCAAACTTGCCTCGGCCAGAAGCTCACGACGGTCGTCAAATCGAATCAAATTATCCAGCTTCCAGTTTTCTTCAATTTCCCGACGCAGATTTGCCGCAGCACCTGCTAAAACTTCTTGCAGACTGATCTCCTTATTGCTCACGAAGCTTTGAACAGATGTTTGGTCAGCTCCACCCGGATCGAGCCTGCTCGTGGAAACTTCCACAATTTTTTCACCGTGGCTTTGTTTAACGGTTGCAATCGTAAGCAGGGCAACCGCTGCGCCATACCGCTGGGATATGGACTTTATTCTCTCGTCATTCCCCTCAACGGCTTGTTCAGCACTTATTTCGGCGATATCCGCAGTCGCCCCCTCAGGAACAATCAGATTAATCAAGCCATCGCTAAGTGGTAATTCGCGCCAAACCCTGAGCCATAGATTACTCGCATCCCAAAGCTGTTGGGTGGCTTGAGAACGAAAAACCGGCAAAACGATTAACGGCTTACTCTCGGTTTCAGCAAATTGAATACCGGCATTTCGCAAGTAACTTCTGACAGCAGACGGATTAAATCGTACGACGAGTTTTGCGAGATAGCGCACAGATGACGTTTTTTCTTTAGTGACTTCGATACCCGAGACCAGCTGCAGGAGTTGCGCTTCAGGTAAAGGAGACAACTTGGACCTATCGTTTGCCGGAACGATCCGGTCCAACAAGCGTTGATATGCCAATACCTGTCCTTTTTTTAAGGCGATGTCGCGAGCGGTCGCAGCTGATTCGGCTGTTTCATCAACGGCAACCGACCCAACAGCATAAACGGAACCAGTTTGAGCCGCCGCGAAGCCCGCATAAACCGCGACAAACGCTATACCAAGGACTGTTATTATTCCTCGGAGTGCAGACGTTGCAAACGACATGGGATCAAGTATCTTCACGTAACACCGAGGCAATGTCATAGTCTTAGACTATCTGTTTTTAAGTATGCGAGAAAGCTATTAACAGCCGTAGTTACAAAGATGCCGGAGTCAATGTGGACGCCGGTGCAGCACTGGTCGACGCCATCAAACCTCATGTTCGTGCAACCGCGCGCAGCGGCGCGGACGTAGAAATAGGCGGCTTCGGCGGAATGTTTGATATAGCTGCAACCCAGTATAAGGACCCGATACTTGTTGCAGCAACCGATGGCGTCGGGACTAAATTGAGGGTCGCTCTTCTTGCCGACGACCACAGCGGCGTTGGCATCGATCTCGTTGCAATGTGCGTCAACGATCTCATCGTTCAAGGTGCTGAACCGTTATTTTTTCTTGATTATTTTGCGACGGCTACCCTGCGCCCTGATCATGCAGAGATAGTAATCAAGGGTATTGCGGAAGGCTGCAAATTAGCCGGTTGTGCACTCATTGGCGGCGAAACGGCTGAAATGCCGGGAATGTATCATGGCGATGATTACGACCTCGCTGGCTTTTCTGTCGGTGCCGTCGAGCGCAACGAAATTCTTGATGGCAGAAAAATCGCAGCAGGCGATATCGTCTTGGGCCTGGGATCAAGCGGAATTCATTCGAACGGCTACTCTCTTGTCAGACATATCGTGGACGAGCTCGGACTTGATTACGGTGACAGAGCTCCATTCGATGACGTGACATTAGGCTCTGCATTGCTTACCCCCACAAAAATCTATGTAAAATCCTGTCTGGCTTGCCACAAAGCCGGTCTTCTAAAGGGGCTTGCTCACATTACCGGTGGCGGGTTTACAGAAAATATTCCGCGAGTCTTACCGAACGGCCTTGGCGTTCATCTCGATGGGGCGAGCTGGCCGATTGGCGAACTATTCCAGTGGCTTTCCCAGGCTGGCAACGTTGCCCCCGACGAAATGGCCCAGACCTTCAATTGCGGAATCGGGATGATAGCCATTGTAGACCCTGAAAACAGCCAAGCCGCCGCACAGGTCTTTTCGGAGGCCGGTGAAAATGTCTATCAAATCGGAACTGTTACCGAAAAAGACAGCAAGGAGCAGGTATTGATTTCGAACTGGGAAACAGCATGGCGAAGCTAAAAGCCGCTGTCCTCATTTCGGGGCGTGGCTCAAACATGCAGGCCCTGATCGATTATTGCAAAACAGATGCTGCCGCAGCGGAAATTGTCCTGGTAATCTCGAACGTTCCGGGCGCCGCAGGCCTGGACCGCGCAGCGGAAGCCAGTATCCCTACAACGACAATCGATCACAAAAAGTTCGCCGATCGAGAATCGTTTGAAAAAGAGATCACTCAAACCCTCGAGAACCATCAGGTTGAGATGATATGCCTCGCCGGTTTTATGCGTCTCCTTACAAAATCATTTGTCGACCACTGGCAGGACAGGCTCATCAACATTCACCCGTCCCTGCTTCCTGCTTTTAAAGGTCTTGATACGCATGAACGCGCGCTTGCAGAAGGTGTTCGATTTACTGGTTGCACTGTTCACTTTGTCCGCGCCGAAATGGATTCTGGCCCGATCATAGTTCAGGCTGCTGTGCCGATATTATCAGATGACGATCCTGAAAGCCTTGCCATGCGTGTTCTAATTGCAGAACACCGTTGCTATCCGTTGGCCTTGTCATTAATCGCCCAAGGCAAAATCGAAATTGTGGGTGAAAGGGTATTGATAGAGGGCGCCGAAGCACCAGGAGTCGCTTTTCTTAATCCAACTGACGACGTTGATTAGAGACTTTTCAAACTCTTGTAGCGGCGATAATTTGGCGTTAGAGAAAAATTCAGAGTGTGATCGCCGGAGTGAAAATAATGTCAGATGTAAACGAAATCGTTTCTGAACAAGCCAAACAGGGATGGAAAGGATTTTCAATATTTATGTTCATAGGAACAGTAGCTGTCCTGGCCATCGTTGCACTGATGGCGTTGTTCCTACTCTGATTTAGAGATGCAAACTGCGGTTAGATAAACCGCAGGATCAAAACCTCAGCCGACTAATTCCGTCTGGCTAAAGAAAAAAGCAATCTCAATAGCAGCATTTTCGGGAGAATCCGATCCATGCACTGAGTTTGCCTCAATCGATTCACCAAAATCCTTGCGGATTGTGCCTTCGTCAGCATTCGCAGGATTCGTAGCACCCATAATGTCCCTATTGGCCGTTACGGCGTTTTCGCCTTCCAGAACCTGGACCACAACTGGGCCGGAGCACATAAAATCACATAAGTCGCCAAAGAATGCCCGTTCTGCATGGACGGCGTAAAATCCCTCGGCCTGACTTCGGGTCATATGTATGCGCTTTTGCGCGACAATTCTAAGGTCGTTCTCCTCGAACCTGGCATTGATTTGTCCGGTCAGGTTTCGACGCGTGGCGTCGGGTTTAATGATCGATAAGGTTCTTTGAATAGCCATTGGGCTGACACTTTCAAATTTTTGACGGCGGCGGCCTTATATACTCTCAAAATCCTATCCGCAACCATCTCGTACATCGCAATCGAAATATGGTTCTATAAACCGTTCTGCTACTTATTGTTCTGTTTTCTTTTTCCAGCCGCCACTTTCGGTTTGCTGCCAATAGGTAAGGTTGCAGTCCACTGCACTATAATTCTTCCAGCGCTCCCGAGCAGCCGTTACCGCAACCTCGTTATTGCCGTCAAAAATCTCCAAACATCGCTCGTAGGTTTCATAGGAGGTGGATTCTGCGCTGTCGGTGAGAATGAGCACTTCAGCGTCGTTGGGATTATTCGTATCTGTCGTCAACCAAACTGGTTGTTGTGATGGATTGCCCTCTTTCTCAGAGCCGTGCGGCAGAAAAGATGCCGCATCAACAGTCCACAGCGCGCCGTTGAGAAAGGAGAGTCTTTCGTCGGAACTGGTTCGTACAACGACCCGTTTCCCAGCCGCGGTCGCTTTCTCCAACAGCTTTAGCAAGGCATGTTCAAGTGGCGTTCTTGTTAGATGATAAAACCCGATTTCGGTCATTCTGGGCGGTAATTACTTGCCTTCGTAGTGCTTCGAAACAAGTGTATCCAGGAGACGAACACCAAAACCGGTTCCTCCCCTCGGTACCGTTGCAGAATCGGAATTTGACCAAGTTACCCCGGCAATGTCCAGATGGGCCCAGGCAACATCTTTTTGAATAAAGCGTTGCAGAATTTGCGCAGCCGTAATGCTACCAGCGTCCCGTCCTCCAACATTCTTCATGTCTGCAATTTGTGAACGTACCTGTTTGTCATATGCGTCTCCCAAGGGCATCCGCCAGACAGCTTCGTTAGTATCCTTACCGGCTTCAGTAAGTTGTTCCGCCAATTTGTCATTATTCGCAAACAATCCCGCGTGATGATACCCGAGGGAAATTATGATAGCCCCGGTCAAGGTCGCCAAATCGATAATCGTATGAGGTTTGAACATCTTTTGGCACCACCACATGGCATCTGCCAAAACCAGTCGACCTTCTGCATCGGTATTGATTACTTCAATGGTCTGGCCGGACATAGTCTTCACCACGTCTCCTGGTCGCTGCGCGGTGCTTGATGGCATGTTCTCCACGAGACCTACAATACCAACAGCGTTTACCTTGGCTTTTCGGGCAGCAAGAGCATGCATAACCCCGGATACGACGCCTGCACCGCCCATGTCCCACTTCATGTCCTCCATACCACCTGCCGGTTTGATGGAAATGCCGCCGGTATCAAACGTCACGCCTTTGCCAACGAAAGCAATGGGCCTTTTGTCCTTGGCTCTTGGAGCTCCGTTCCAACGCATTGCGACTAGGCGCGGCGCATTGGCGCTACCCTGCGCTACACCCAAAAGCGCGCCCATACCAAGTTTCTTCATCTGTTTTTCGTCTAAAACCTGAAGTTTCACACCCAACTTGGTGAGCGCCCGCAGGCGCGAAACGAAACTAATCGGATAGATTACATTCGCGGGTTCAGACACTAAATCACGGGTGAAAAACACTCCATCGGCGATATTTCGCAGTGGAGAAAATCTGCGTCTGGCGCCCGCCACATCACGCAGCATAACCGCCACGGATTTCAAAGACGGCTTATCGTCGTCCTTTTCTTTCGTCCGGTATTTGTCAAAACGATAGCTTCGGAGATGACAACCAAAAGCAAGATTGGCCGCAAACTCCGCACCACCTAATTTCACGCCTTTTATCGTATCGAGAAGAACGGACGCAGACTTATCGCCTGAACCACCGAGGATGCGATATATCGCCCCGCCCAAAGATTGGGCAGCCAAAGTGTCAAGTTTATTGGGCTTACCAATCCCCAATATCACAATTCTGCTTGCTTTGACGCCTCGCGGTCCCAAAACCGTTAATGTTTGCCCACGACGTCCCTTAAATTTACTGTTCTTCAGAGCGCGCTTCAGACCGCCCCCAGTGGCTTTATCGAGATCACCGGCGCTCGCCGATAATTTTCCGCCATCCATCGCAAAAACAACGTAGGCTCCAGTACGTTTTTGGTCGGGGCTTGCAAAGGTCACGCGCATTTTTGTTCTCCGAACTTTATTAAATTGTGTCAGCAGATATCCGCTTTCTGCACTCTACCAAGGGGGACGTCAAAGAAAACCCGTTTTGGCCCGATTCGACGCGATTTGATAAATTGTCTTGGTGTCCGGCGAAATTTTGCATGACACGTAACTACACAGTTAGGCGGACTTTCCTTCACAGATGACAGCTATAATAAATAGTTTTTCCGCATCACCCGCTCAGCTGATCGGGTTTGCTGCCCTTCTGTGTCTAGCATTGGCAATTGCCGCTGTTGGCGCGGTAACAGGCGGAAAAAAACGCATGCCCGAGGCCGACCTCATTTATGGCTGGGCGGCAGTTTCCTCCCTATTTACGATCATCGGATCCCTCCAGATCCTGCCTTTCACGATTATCGCGATCGGATTTGCCGGTCTGTCGATCGTTGCGTTGATTTTCATAGTGAAACGTGCTGGCCGAATAGGGGCACCCGGAGCTTGGCGTGCGATACTTCTAATTTTGCCAATGATGTTTCTTGCGGCCGCTATGATTCCGTCTCAATGGGACGATCTAACGCATTGGCTCCCTAACGCACGATTCCTTATTGAACACGATGCCTTTCCAAACGCGTCATTACCAAAAAGCCACTCAACATTTCCCGCTTACCCATATGGCGTCGCTTTAATCACCTACCTGACCAGTAAAATCGCCGGCAGCATCGTCGAGAATGCCACATCGCTATTCAATATCCTTCTGGTAATGAGTTTTGGTTTGCTCGTTGCCCGTATCGCTGTTGCGATTGCGCAGTGCAAAACAGACCCTGTCGGAATCTGCCCGTCACCGGATCAACTCAAAGCCGTCAAAACCGGTTGGGCTTTTTGCGCTCTCGCCATACTTATCGCCACCGCGTTCAGCCCAACTTATGTGACGCGATTGGTCCTGAGTTCTTATGCAGACCTCCCAACGACTATTACCGTTGGTGTTGCAAGCATCATGGTGTGGTTGATGCTGAACGCGATGTCAGGAAATGACGATCAATCAGCAAACAACTACGCTTGGCAGGCGAGCCTCGCGATAACAGCGGCAATTACACTCAAACAGGTAAATCTCGTTTTCCTGTTGTCGCTCCTCATATCCATAGGGATATTGGCCATATTGGATCGGACGATATCCTTTCGAGCTGTCCTGCGGATTTGTCCTCGACTAATCATCCTACCCTTCGCTGTTTACGTGATTTGGAGGCTATACGTTTCCTTCAATATTAGTGGCGGCGAACACGCGTTTCGTCCCCTTGAAGCTTGGGTGTGGGACAAGGCTGACGAAATCCTTACCCGGATGTCTTTGATAGCGTCGAAAAAAGGCGGGTATTTTGGCGTGATGACGGTGGCAACAATTTCAGCACTTGTCTTTTTAAGGCACCCCCGAACCGCGTTTCATCGATTGACCATTATCTGTGCGACGATGTTTCTGTGTTACAACGGCTTTCTGTTCTCTTCCTATTTGGGTGCGTTCACTGAAGGGGAAGGCCTGAGGGCAGCTTCCTACTGGAGATATAACACCCACCTTGGCGGCGTCTGTCTGGTATTCGCGGCGTGCGTTCTCGCCCATGGCTGGCGCCGTTGTGAGCGCTGCCGAATTCCGAGTGCAGTAGCGGGACTAGCCATCGTATTGGTTTTTGCAGCACCAATTGTATTGGCAAAAAAATTCCGGTTCGATCGGGAGCCCCGAATTATTTATGCCCGGATGATTGCAGAGAATTTACGGGCAAGCCTATCGCCTAACGACAAATTACTATTGGCTGAATTCGATACGGATGGTCGGTATCAGATGATAATGCGCTACGGTCTATATCGGTCTGCCCCTATCGTCGCTGAAATGACGGCACGCGACAAACCATTCTACAAAAATCTAATTAAACGTTTGAACCAAACAAAGCCGACACATATTTGGATTTACGATTTAACGCCGGAAATTACCAAACTTGTCGCAGCTCCCGTTCGGCCCAATCAGTCGTATCTTTTGGAGCGGCATTCAGACGGTTGGGCGATTAAACGTTCCTGGCCACATCCTCCTAGAGATTAAAATCGAAAATGAATTCGGCAAAATCAAAAAAAGAGAGTAAATAACCGGCTATGTCAGATCGTATCGCTATACTTGTTCCCTGCAGAAATGAGGAAGCAACCGTTGCCGAAGTCGTAGAAGGCTTCCACGCGGCAATCCCTGACTGCCAGGTTTACGTTTATGACAACAATTCTACCGATCAAACCAGTAAGATAGCTGCAGAAGCTGGCGCTATTGTCAGGTGCGAGATTATGCCCGGAAAGGGAAACGTCGTCCGTCGCATGTTCTCTGACGTGAACGCCGATATCTATATTATGGTTGACGGTGACGCTACGTATGACCCCAAAAAAGCGCCTGAAATGGTGGACCTCATCAAACGCGATAATCTCGATATGGTCGTAGCAACGCGTTTGGAAGAAGAACAAGGTGATGCATATCGTCGTGGCCATCGTGCCGGCAATAAAACACTTACCGGTTTCGTGGGCTGGCTATTTGGTCACCGGTTTACAGATATCCTATCGGGATATCGGGCATTCTCTCGAAGATTTGTAAAATCATTTCCAGCCTTGGCTTCCGGTTTTGAGATTGAAACCGAACTTACAATTCACGCACTTGAGATGAAAATGCCTGTTGGCGAAGTTGAAGCGCCATACCAAGCCAGGCCCGAGGGCTCGACAAGCAAATTGAATACCTGGCGTGATGGCATGCGAATCATGGCGACGATTATTTTCTTATTTAAGGAAGTAAGGCCATTCAAGTTTTTTGGCGCGATCTTCGTCATACTTGCAGCCGTATCGCTTCTGCTGGCATACCCGCTTCTGGTGACATTTTTTGAGACGGGACTTGTACCACGCTTGCCAACGGCCATTCTCACCACGGGAATAATGGTCCTTGCATTTATATCTATGGTTTGCGGAATTATACTGGATTCAGTTTGTCGAGGGCGGCGTGAGACAAAAAGAATGTATTACCTGGCGCTACCTGAGCCATAACAAAGCCGCAATATTGTTCAACAGAGGCGAATTTCGGTGCGCTTTCTTATGACACTGTGTTTGCTACTGGACTATAGTTAAGCTGTGAAAAGAATTGTCCGGTATATATTTCGTCAGCTCTTCGTAGCAACGATTTTTGTTGCCACCACACTCACGTGCGTGGTCTGGCTAACGCAGTCTCTACGATTTATAGAAATGATTGTGAACAGGGGCTTGTCGATACCGCTGTTTGTATACTTTACCCTGTTACTTTTGCCGACGTTCTTCGCCGTAATCCTGCCAATCGCGGTTTTTGCGTCGATAATGTTTACCTACAACCGCCTTCTGGTAGACGGCGAACTTGTCGTTCTTCGCGCCGGCGGCTGCAGCCAGTTTATGATTGCGAGACCGGCAATAATTTTGGCCACGCTGGTAACCCTTTTTTGTTATGCGCTAACCACCTATTTGATTCCGGCGTCATATCGCGAATTTAAGGATTTACAGTTTTCGCTGCGGAACTCATTGCCGACAATCCTTCTTCAAGAAGGGGTTTTTAATCCGGTAATGAAAGGTGTCACTGTTTATATACGTGACAAAACAAGTGAAGGGGAACTTTCAGGGATCGTTATTCACGATGCCCGGTCACCAAAGAGCCCGGTCACCATGATGGCCGAACGTGGCGTTATCGTTGCAAGCGAAAAAGGGCCTCGTGTCGTAATGGTTAACGGTAACCGACAGCATGTCGACGAAACTGACGGTCGCCTGTCATTACTCTATTTTGACCGGTACTCTTTCGATATAGGGACCATCGCAAAAGACTCTATTACGCGTTGGCGAGAACCGCGTGAGCGCTATTTGACGACTTTGTTCAAACCAAACCCC
>CEUL01085718.1_pt1 | contig 72045 bp, 69 predicted proteins | sample 427021 | NCBI WGS metagenome assembly CEUL01 (sample SAMEA2622800, study PRJEB7988) | marine metagenome | isolation source: saline water (ENVO:00002010), including | reverse complement strand
AGTTGTCGAAGAACAATCAACCGTCGCTGCAAGTGCTGAACCGGAAAAAATTACTGCACCTAAACAAGTTGAAGCTCAAAGTTATTCAAGTCCTGATCATAAACTACCTTCTCCAGCATCAATCATTGTGTTAGTACCTTTTATATTTTTGTTCATTATATCGATTGTTATGCCAGGCCCAATTATTACTGAAATTTTAGGTTTTCAAATTGGTTTAATTACGATTGCTTGTTTTATGATTGGAAATTTATTTCTCCTATTATTTTTATTCTTTGAGGGTAAAGCTTTAGCTCATTTTTCTGCTATGCGTCAAAGAAAGATTCTTAAATGGCGAGATGCACCAGTTTTATGGCGTCGCAGTGAAGAAATGCGTAGGTTAGAACTGGAATCTATTGTTACTCAAATTGCTGAAACAAGTTTTGCTTACCCGAATGATGAATATCCTTCTTTAAAAACTTTTATAAATCTTCCTGAACCACAACTAGCTATTGAAATCGTTGGTGGCATAGGTGGAAGAATTTATCCTGATATTATAGTTGCTGAACAACCAGGGAATTATCCAAAATTGATTGGTCAAATTGAATCATCAGAAACTGTAACACGTGAACAAGCAGAAAGAGTATGGGTTACTTTAGATAATGCAGATTCTACGACTATTTTGTTCGTTCCGACCGGCTATGGCGCTAGAGCAAAAGATTACATTCGTACTGCTGGCATAAAAAATGTTCAAGTACGCACATGGAAGCGATCCGGTGACTCAATCAGAGTGCTCCCTATATAGCTAAATATTCTCTCTATTTGAATAGATGCCTATTGGTTTAATGCATAATTTTTTCAATTCGAAAAATGACCTAGTTTGTTGTTCGCGAGCTATATACTGACTATACATTTCGTTAATAAAACTAGCGAGCAGTATTAGTGAAATCAAAGATATTAAATAAAACATTGTTTTTCCTTTATATTTATTCTTTATCTATATTAGAATATATGTTCTAATATTGTCAATAAATATTAGGAGATATATTCTTTTTTCATAAATTCTTGTAGCACTGTTGGAATGTTGATTTTTTCACCATCATAATTATTTTCAATAATTGCTGCCAATGTTCTAGGTAATGCGAGCCCAGATCCATTTAAAGTATGTAAAAAAATGTTATTGTTTTGTTTATCTTTATATCTAATATTAGCTCTTCGTGCTTGAAAGTCTAGAAAATTTGACACTGATGAAACTTCAAGCCATTCATTTGATCCAGGTGCCCAAACTTCAATATCGTATGTCTTTGAAGATGCAAAAGATGTATCTTCGCTAGCCAGTTGGATAACTCTATACCTTAGCCCTAATTCTTGAATAACTTGAAGACTGTCTTCTAGTAATTGTTCATGAGCCGCATAAGATTCTTCGGGTTGAACAAAATGGACAAGTTCAACTTTATCAAATTGATGACCACGCTTGATTCCTTTTACTTCTTTGCCTGCACTCATTTTTTCTCTTCGAAAGCATGGGGTATAGGCAACATGTTTTATTGGTAAAGATTGCTGTGCTATAATTTCGTCTCTGTACATATTTGTAACTGGTACTTCAGCAGTAGGAACCAACCACAAATCTTCTTCTATATCTTTATAAAGATTGTCTCCAAATTTTGGTAATTGTGCTGTCCCAATTAGCATTTCTTCTTTAACTAGTGCCGGCGGGTAGACTTCCAAATAACCTCTTGAAGTATGTTTTTCTAGCATCCAACTTATTAAGCTACGCTGTAATTTGGCTCCATCGTTAAGTAGCATATAGAATCTTTGCCCTGAGACTTTTACACCGCGCTCAAAATCAATGATGCCAAATTTTTTCCCAATGTCCCAATGTCCAATATTTTGTTCATTGTTTAAATCTTCAGGTGGCTTTGATAATTGACTTTTCTCGCTTACTTGTATTTCTTCATGTCCTAGTCCTTCTTTGATAATTATTGCATCTTCTTCTTTTCCAATTTGAATATCTTCCTGAAGAATATTAGGCATATCTAAGAGAAGATTTTTTATCTTTTCCTCAATATTTCTTATTGAATCTTCAAGTTCATGTATTTTTTTCGATGTGTCTTTTTGAGAATCAATTATTTCTTTTTTCTCTTTATCATTCATATTTGGTGTAATATTTTTTGTTGATTTTTTTCTATCTGATCGAAGACTATCAAGCTCAAAAGTTATTTCACGTCTTTTGTTATCAAGGTCGAGCAATTCTTTTAAGGGAAATTTATAATTTCTTTTTTCATAAACTTCTTTTATATATTCGCTTTGTTCTCTAATGAGTTTTATTGGTAGCATTTTTTACACATTTCATATTCAATTTAGTTTATTCTTTAGATTTCATTGCCGGGAAAAGGATAATTTCTCTAATTGAGTGTTCTCCTGTAAATAACATTGCCAATCTTTCTATTCCCAACCCTAATCCCCCAGCTGGTGGCATGCCATATTCTAATGCTTCTACAAAATCTTCGTCAATTAATTCAATCTCATCTTCACTCAAGTTAGCTTTTTTTACTTGTTCGAGCATTCGTTCTTTTTGGTCAACTGGGTCATTTAATTCAGAATATGCATTTGCGAACTCATAACCAAGTATAAATAATTCAAACCTTTCTACAAACCTCTCATTTCCTTTAATTTTTTTCGCAAGGGGAGAAATTTCTGTTGGGTAATCAAATATAAATGTTGGTTGGATTAATTGAGGTTCTACAAATTTCTTCATAATTTCATCAAGCATCGCATCATGGGATAAATTATCATCAATTTCCATTCCAAGTTTTTTAATCTGTATTTTAAGATCATCATAACTATTAATTGAATCATATTTAATTCCTGCGAATTTTTCTAAAGCTTCAACGTAAGTTAATTTTTGCCAATTGCCTGACAGGTTAATTTCATGTTCTTCATTCATAATTGTGAGGCTTCCTGCAACTTCTTGAGCAGCAAAAGTAATAAGTTCTTTAACCATATTTGCTACATCTTTGTAGTCAGCATATGCTTGATAGGATTCTAAAAGTGTAAATTCAGGATTATGCCTGTATGATATTCCTTCATTACGGAATACTTTACCAATTTCAAATACTTTTTCAAAACCTCCTATCATTAATCGCTTTAAATGTAATTCCAATGAAATTCTGAGAAAGAGATCCTGATTCAATTGATTGTGGTGAGTAATAAATGGTTTTGCTGCTGCACCACCTGCACTTTCTTGCAAGACAGGTGTTTGCATTTCAATAAAACCATTTTTATGAAAAAAATTCCGTAATGAAAAAATGGTATTTGAAAAAGCAACTGCAAGTTCTCTTGAATGCTCATTAGAAATTAAATCTAGATGCCTAGAACGATAACGTATTTCTGGATCTACTACACCGTGCCACTTTTCTGGTGGTGGCCTCAATGCTTTAGAAATAATATTTATTTCTTCAACAGCAATAGTTATTTCCTCAGTTTTTGTTATGAATAAATTGCCGCTTGCAGAGACAAAATCACCTAAATCAATCATAGATAATATCTCATACTGTTCATTTAATTTTTCTTTACTAAGTTGGATTTGTATTTTACCGCTTTCATTACGAACATCTAAAAAAGCAATTTTGCCCATCTTCCTTTTTGCTGTGACTCTTCCATTAATTCTATAAATTGATTGATTGTCAATGTTAAATTCTGATTTAATTTTATCGATTGGATATGATGTTTTGACCCTTGCAGGATAAGGATCACCATTCTGCATTAGGAAGGTTCTTTTTTCTTTTCTTGCATTAATTAGTTCTTCTTCATTTGGCATATTTAGTTTTTCTTTTTATATATAACAGTGAATTTTTTTCATATCCTGAATTGATAATCCTTGAGTGTTAAGCTTCTTTAATTAACTTTATTAATGTATAGTAACCCTATATGCATTTGAATGTAAACAAGCTTAAAATATTGAAACGAACTAGTTTTTTTGAATATAATTGAGGTTTTCGATGGATAATGGCTTTGATGGCAATGATGATTTTCCAATAAATAAAGATATTTTTGATGATTATTCTCTTGGTACTCCTTCTAAATCCAAAAAGGGCTTACCAATCAAACCTATTGTGTTGATTATTTTCATTGCATTTGCAATATATTATTTTTTCCCATCGGGTAATTCAAATGAAAATAGTGTCCAAGAAGAAGATCAGCAATATAAAGTTGCTAAGAAGAATATGCCTGAAAAACTCCCATCTGAATTCATACCAGTTTCTAATTTCTATGATATTGATATTATTGACCCAGATATAATTGGCAAAAGGATCTCAATTAGCCTAAAACTTACCGAGCCAATACGAGATAATGATAAACCATTTTTTTATTATTATGATTCATTGTATGGAAAATGGCATAGACTTTCTCAGGCAACTACCAATTTAGAAGGAACTATTGCTTTCGGACAAATAACGAAATTACCTAGTAATATAATGGTTGTATCTGCGCCAGATCGCATTAGACAGTTAAGTTATTTAAGTTGCCAAGAATGCGATAATAGTGAAAATGCGTTATCAAATAGTGAGAGCGTTATGTTTGCGAGCCCGGATTTAACTGGCATTGATGGGAAAATTACTTTAAGAAAATCAGGCATAGACGTTAATAAATTATCTAGCACTAATTTTTTCTTTGGTATTCATGCTAATGATAAGCGAACCTCTGAAATTATCAATTATATTCTTGAAGACACAAATAGAATTGATGAACATATTCAAAATATTATTGCCGAATTAAAACAAGTTAATGCATCTGGCATACATATAAATTATCAAAACATTAAATTAGAAAATAAAAAATCATTTACCAGTTTTATAAGTAGAATATCTGATGTTCTTGCTACCCAAAGTTTAGGTAAGCTAATTGTATCATTGCCAATTTCAGATGATCTTTCAAATGATTCATATGATTGGCAAAAGATTTTTGATGTAGCTCAAAAAGTATGGGTCCATCCCTCCGAAGACGGTTCAAAATTTTATAAAGAATTGACTCATTTATCAGAAATATCAGAAGAATTAAATTTAGATAATGCTAAAATGCATTTAGTAATTAATGCTATTTCTAGGGAAAGGTCAATTGATGGCATAAATGCAATTTCTAGAGTAGATGCACTAAAAATTGCTAGTGATTTTTCTGTTAAACTTAATGAAAAGGCAGTAACAACAGATTCGCCAATTACTTTAGATGCTTTAAATTTAAATACTCTTAATACTGGCAACAATAAATTAAGCTGGGACGACATATCTAAATCTGTATCATTTAGATATGTCAGTAATGGAAGCGAAAGAACAATTTGGGTTCAGAACAGCTTTTCATTAAGATTTCAAATTTATTTTGCTGAAAAAAATAACTTTGCAGGCATTGTGGTCGATATCAATCAACTAGATAAACATACTGAAAAATATTGGGAAATTTTTGATAAATACTTAACTAGTGCAGAAATTGAGCTGTTAAAACCTTTCGATGATTATGTACGTTTGAATTGGACTTCATCTGGAGGTAGTTTTGAAAATAATAGTGGCGAATCTATTACTTGGCGTTCACCCAATGAGCCAGGTGCCTATAGTATTCAACTTAGCGCCTCTGACGGTGAAGTCTTCTTATCAACAGAATTAGTAATCAATGTCATTGCTGAAAAGAATACAGCATCTTTGATTACTCAATTAACAAAAACATTACCAAATATAAATGTTGAATCAATTGAATTTATTGAAGATGTAGTTAAGAGTTCTGAAATTCAAAAACCTGTAATTCAAGATGCCGTAAAGATCGATAATAAACAAAGCCAAGAGGTTGTAAAAAATAATATTTCACTTGTTGAATATCGACCAATTCCTATTGGTCCTCCTGGGCCTGCTGGCAATTAATATGAATTTAAGGATTGATAATTGCTGATTGTCACAGGTGGCATTTCAAAGGGTATTAAACTTAAATTGCCAAATGAAAAGATTACACGACCAACTTCACAAAAAATGCGAGAAGCACTTTTTGCTATTATCGAGAATTTTGAAATTGATTTTAAGATAGTCTTCGATTTGTATGCTGGAAGTGGCATGCTTGGGATCGAAGCTTTATCTCGAGGGGCTAACAAATGTATTTTTGTAGAATCAAATAAGAATATATGTAAAATCATCAAAAATAACCTTAAATCTACTAATTTGCTTAATAGATCAGAAATTGTTCATGCATCTGTTGGAAAGTGGAAAGTAAATCTAAATAATGACCCAACATTAATCTTGGTTGATCCCCCCTTTAATGATGAGCTTAAATGGATTAAGATAGAAAAATCTTTAGGAGATCTTTCATTTTACAAAAATTTAATTTTGGTCATTGAACATTTTCATAAAGATACCGCTCCAGAAATGATTTGCGGGATAAATAAATTTCGTAAAAGAAGGCATGGAGATTCTATAATAAGTTTTTATAAAGTATAAATAGTAAAAAATTGATTGAGGTTTAAAATGGCAGTTGCAATGTATCCCGGGAGATTTGATCCAGTAACAAATGGACACTTAGATATTGTTGATAGGGCTTCTAAAATTTTTGATCATTTAATTATCGGTATTGCTGCAGGGGATGTAAAGACTAATTTATTTTCTGCTGAAGAACGTGCTGAATTATTTAAGAAAGCTACTGCTCAATATAAAAATTTATCTGTCGAAATTTTTGATGGATTAACAATAGATACAGCACGTGATTTAAATGTCAATGTATTAATTAGAGGGCTTCGTGCAGTAACTGATTTTACAACTGAATTTGATATGGCATTAATGAATCGCGATATGGAACAAAATATTGAATCAATCTTTTTTATTACAGATTTAGGCAATTTATTTTTAAGTGCTAGTCGAGTTAGAGAATTAGCCAGCTATGGAGTAAATGTTGATCAATATGTTCCAGAAATTGTTGCAAAAGAACTTACGAAAAAATTTAATTCATAAAGAGGAATAATGGATTTACTTCACCTTGTTGATCAATTAGAAGAATTAGTAGCTGATGCCAAAAAAGTACCAATTGGAAATCGGGTAATACTTCCTTATGATAGGGTTTTGGAAATTATTGATGAGTTACGTATTGCAATACCTAATGATGTTCGTGAAGCTGAAGAACTTGTTTCTTCAAAAACATCACTTTTAAGATCAGCAGAGGAAGAAGCAAAACTAGTAATCTCAACTGCTGAATCTAAGGCAAGCAGTTTGATGGATGATCACGAAATCGTTCAAAATGCTAGATTGAAAGCAGATCAAATCATTCAACAAGGTGAAAACAATCTAAAAGATCGAATCAATCAGGCAAATCAAGAAATAACGAAGAGAATAGAAGATTCTAGGATTCTGGCTCAACAAGAGATGGGTGCTGCTGATAATTATGCTAAACAGTTACTTGAACGTCTAGATAGGCAACTGCAAGCATTCATTTCATCTGTGCATAATGGATTAGAACAATTAGACAGAGTTCACAATGTTGAACAAACAAATGATGACAACACTGTAGTAAAAGATGATATTAATGTAATGCAATCTCAACAAATGGACATAGAAACTGATATCACTATAAATGCAAATGTAGATATTGAAAATGATCCAGAGCTTTCTAACGAAAATTTAGAAGAAAATATAGACTTAAATAATTCTAAAGAAAAAATTGTTGATGATTACTCCTTAGATGATTTTGATGAAAGAAAGTAATTTACAATCGATGTTTTTATTGAATTACAATGTTTAAGAGCTTGTCTTGAATATATATGACTTTAATAATTTCTTTTTTTTCTAAATAATTTGCAATTTTTTCATTCTCTTTTGCTTGTTGTAGCACTGTTGATTCATCAGCTCCCATCATAATATCTATTGAAACTCGTAATTTACCATTAATTTGTATCGGTAATTCTTTTGTATCAGATAGTGTCAATGCATCAACATAATTTGGCCATTGCATTTTATGGATGGAATATTTTTTGCCTATTTGCATCCATAATTCTTCACTGATATGAGGGCAAATAGGAGCAAGCATAAGACAAAGAAATTCAATTGCCTCATCCCAAGATTCTAAATCATTTTTATTTATTTCATCAATGGCTAATAATGCATTTGTCATTTCCATTAATGCTGCAATCATGGTATTAAATCTAAAATTTTCAATATCATATGAAGCTTTTTTCAATGTTGAGTGACTTATTTTTTTTATCAGAGGAGATTGTTCTTCAACATTAGTTATTTTTGGTTGTGTTAATACGAGATTCCATAATCTATTTAACCATCTATGTGTACCTACAACACCTGATAAATCATATGGCCCACCTTGATCCCAAGGCCCTAAGAACATTAAGTATGATCTAAATGCATCAGCACCCCATTTTTCAACTTGACTATCTGGCGCAACAACATTTCCTCTTGATTTTGACATTCTTTGACCATCAGTACCCAATATTTGACCTTGACTAAAATAACGAGTAAATGGCTCGTTATCTTTTAAAATGCCCATGTCTCTTGCTGCTTTGTAGAAAAATCTTGAATACAAAAGATGCATTGTAGCATGTTCAGCACCTCCAGTATATTGATCTACTGGAAGCCACGCGTTCTCTGATTCTAAGCTAATCATTGAGTTTTGATTTTTTGCATCTGCATATCGTATGTAATACCATGAAGAACACATAAACGTATCCATCGTATCAGTTTCCCGCTTGGCTGGCCCTTTACATTGCGGGCAAACTGTATTAACAAATTCTTCACTTAGTGACAATGGAGATTTTCCAGTGGGTAAAAATTCAACGTCATAAGGTAATTTAATTGGTAAATCTTCTTCTGGAACTGGCACTATGCCACATTCTTTCTTTTCACAATAAATTATTGGTATTGGTGCACCCCAATATCTTTGTCTAGAGATCAGCCAGTCTCTCATACGATATTGAGTTTTACTCTTGCCTATTTTTTCTTTATCTAAGTATGCAGTAATATTACTTATTGCAGTTTTTGTGTCTTGTCCATTGAATTGCTCAGAATTAATTAATATTCCATTTTCTGTAAAGGCTTCATTTAATTTTTGCTCATTATTTGAAGAATTGCTGATTACTTGGATAATTTCTAAAGAGAATTTAGTTGCAAAATCAAAATCTCTTTGATCGTGAGCAGGCACACCCATTACAGCGCCAGTACCATAAGTAGGCGAAACATAATCTGCAATCCATATCTGAATTTTTTTATTATTGAGTGGATGCAAGCAGTATGCACCAGTAAAGACACCAGTCTTCTCTTTCAGAAGAGATTCTCTTTCAATCTCCGATTTTAGTTTTGTTGAATCTTGGTATTCTTTTACTGTTTTTTTCTGTCCTTGAGTAGTTATTTTATTAACCAAAGGATGTTCTGGAGCAAGAACCATAAATGTGACACCAAACAAGGTATCTGGTCTTGTAGTAAAGACGTTAATTTTTAATTCTGTAGCATTCATTTTTGAATCAAGTACATCAAAATCTATTTCAGCTCCGATGGATTTTCCAATCCAGTTTTTTTGCATTGATTTTACCGATGTTGGCCAATCCATTTGATCGTTTTCTAATAATTCATCTGCATAATTAGTAATTCGAAAAAACCATTGCTCCATTTCTCTTTGCTCAACTAATGCACCAGATCTATCGGACTTACCATCTATAACTTGTTCGTTAGCTAAAGTGGTTTCATCAACTGGATCCCAGTTGACAAGCGCTTTACCTCGATAAGCTAAATCATTATTGTAGAGCTGTAAAAACCACCATTGTGTCCATTTATAATAATCATCCGCACTTGTGTTGACTTCTCGCTCCCAATCGAACATGGCACCCATTTTTTTTAGTTGTTTTCTCATTCGCACGATATTACTATCTGTCCAATCTTTCGGATGCGTTTTACCCTTTATTGCTGCATTTTCAGCAGGTAAACCAAATGCATCAAATCCCATTGGAAAGAGGACATTGTTCCCTTTCATGGTGTAATACCTAGCAAGCGAATCAGAGGGCGCCATTGCATACCAATGACCAATATGAAGATCTCCAGATGTGTATGGGAACATTGTAAGATGATATCGATTCTCTTTTTTAGAATCTTTATTAGGCGTTTTATATAATTTGTCTTTATCCCATTTTTGTTGCCATTTTTGTTCAATAGCATTTGGATTGTATTCTATTTTATGTTTTGAATCTTTCATCAATCTTTTTTCTTGCTTTAAATGATTATAATAAATTATTTTATAACACTAATTCATTTATAAAAATGTTTATTTTTTAGTTTATGAAATAAATTGTTAACGTTGATGAAATAATAATTTAACAATTTGAAATTAAATTCATGATAAAAATAATTAGTATTATCTATAACATAAATTTATGTTTAATTAATACGCAAAGAGGATTTAGGCTTAATTCATTGAGGAGCATTATGACAAATCAAGGTTTAACAGGTTTTTTGGCTAAGACAGCAATTAAATATAAATTTGCAGTCTTATTTATTTGGATTGTATTATTTATTGGTGGTGGTTATTTTGCTGCTGGAATAAATGATCATACAGAAAATGATCAAGGTTTTGTAACTGAACCAGAATCTGAAAAAGCTCTTGCTCTTTACAATAAAGAATTTTCTTCAGACTCACCAGTTTCACTAAGTGAAAATATTATTATAAAATCGCTTAACAATCAGACTGTCAATGATGCTGAATTCAAATCTACAGTAAGCAATGTAACAAGTGAAATAAGAGCATTAGAAGCTAGCGTTGCATTTGCTACTAATTTTTATGAAACTAACTTACCCAATTTAATTTCCAAAGATCAAAATATTACATTAATCCCAGTTGAATTAAAAGGAACATTTGAAAATTCTGCTTTAACTGCTAAGCCGTATGTTGAATTGATTGATGAACTGGATTCTGAGTATAAAAATTTTGATATATTAACCTCTGGCTTTGCCTCAATAGATCTTAATTTTGTTGAAGTAGCAGAGGACGATCTTGCTAGTGAAGTTCAAGTGATGCCAATTGCTTTATTAGTTTTATTGTTTGTTTTTGGAGCCTTGGTAGCCTCTGTTATTCCTATACTTTTAGGATTAGTATCAATCGTAATCACAATCGGTGTTTGTGCATTAATTAGCAGGGTTTATCCTCTTAACATTTTTGTTACAAACATTGTATTGACAATTGGCTTAGCTGTTGGGATCGATTATGCATTATTTATCATGGATCGTTTTAGAGAAGAAAGAGCAAAGGGTCTTGAAAAAATTAATGCAATAACTAAAGCAGGTTCTACTTCTTCTAGAGCAGTTTTGTTTTCAGGGTTTACAGTTATGTTATCTCTTCTGGGAATGTTTATTGTGCCCACAGATATTTTTCGAAGCTTAGGCTTAGGTGCAATTATAGTTGTTGTAGTTTCTATATTATCATCACTGACTTTATTGCCTGCTATATTAGCAATCCTAGGTGATAATATTAATAGGCTCAAGGTGCCATTTATTCAAACAAATACTAAAGAAGAAAGTAAATTTTGGTCTACTATTGCTTTTAATGTTATGAAATTCAAAATTGTAGGAGTGATTGTTCCTGCTGTTGTGCTAGTTCTTATAAGTTCACAGTATTTTAATATTACTATTGGTGCTAGTGGCGTTGAAACTCTTCCTGAAGATAATCGTGCACGTAAAGCATATGAAATTTTAGAAGCAACTTTCTTATCTGGCGGCATTGCGACGCCAATTATCATCGTTGCAGAAAGCAATAATGATGAGCAATCTGATATGCTGAGTTCTTTTCAGCAGTTAAATAATGAAATTAATACAAGTAATGCTTTTGGGCCAATTTTAAGCTTTGAAACTAGCGAGTCAGGTTCCGCGTATGCTTTACAAGTAGCACCAAAAAGTTCTGCAACTAGCGGTGCCGCAACTGATTCTGTTGATCTACTTCGTAATACATTAATACCCAAGGCTTTTGGGTCCAATGACAACAAAGTCCTTGTAGGTGGTCAAAGTGCAGGTTATAAAGATTTTTATATATTAGTAGATCAATATACTCCAATAGTATTTATTTTTGTATTATCAACAAGTTTTTTGCTTTTACTGGTTGTATTTAGATCTATTTTTGTTCCAATTAAAGCAGTTATTATGAACATGTTAGGAGTAGGAACAGCATATGGACTTATGTATCTTGTTTTTGAAAAAGGATACGCGGCAGATTTTTTTGGATTCCAACAAGTTGAGAGTATTGAAGCATGGGTGCCATTATTTTTGTTTACAATTGTATTTGGACTATCTATGGACTATGAGGTGTTCTTATTAAGCAGGATTCGTGAACATTTTGATGCTAATGGTAATAATGCTGAAGCTGTTGCTCATGGTATTAAAAGAACAGGTAAGCTAATTACTGGAGCTGCAGGGATTATGATTGTTGTTTTTAGTGGATTTGCTATGGGTGAATTAACTATGTTTCAACAAATGGGATTTGGAACAGGTATTGCTGTATTCATAGACGCTACAGTAATTAGAATGATTTTTGTGCCAGCATCTATGGCACTTGTAGATAAATGGAATTGGTACTTTCCTAGTTGGTTAAATTGGATTCCAGATGTTAGAGTAGAACCACCAGAAAATATTTAATTTCTGTGGGAAGGTTTACAAAATGTTTAACGGAATCAAAGGTGTATTTATTCGTGTCAAAAATATTGAAGAAGCAACAGACAAATATTTAAAAGTATTTGGTGGTAAATTGATACAAAGGCATAAATTTGAAGATCTAGGTTTTGATACTTCTGTCATTGAATATAATAATGATACTTTTATAGAAATAATTTCACCACTAGGTGATTCAAGTCCTGTTCAAAAAGCTTTAGATAAATTTGGTGAGGGTATCCATTTAATTGCTATGGATAATGATGACCCAGCTCAAAGCGTTAGTGATTTAAGAGCAATGGGGCTCAATTTAATTAATGACCCTGGAGAAGGAAACCCAATTACTCAACAAATATTTATTCATCCAAAAGAATTAAATGGGATGATGGGGTTAATCTCTGGAACTCCTATTGATTAATGGAAAAAAGACCAGTTATTTATTGGAGTTAGTGTTGAGGTTTAGTTATTATTTAAATCCACATAGTAACTGGGGGATTGGAATATCATGATTAAAATAGCAATAATTGATGATTATACTTCTGATGCATCTACATTAGCAGAATGGGCACGTTTGCCAGATAACTATAGAGTAGATTTTTTCCAAGAACACATTACTGATTTAGAAGAATTAATTGCAATGTTAATTGAATATGAAATTTTGGTTGTTATGAGAGAAAGAACTATAATTTCCAGTGAACTAATTGCTGCATTACCAAATTTGAAAATGATTATCACATCAGGAATGTACAATGCAGCAATTGATTTTTCTGCTGCTGAAGAAAACAAAGTACTGATTTGTGGTACAGAATCTAGTGGAGTTTCCACTACTGAGCAGACGTGGGCTTTAATTCTTTCTTTAACACACAACATTGTATCTGAGCACAATCATATGATGAATGGCTTATGGCAACAATCCTTAGCTACAGAATTAAATCAAAAAAATCTAGGTATTATTGGTCTTGGTAGAATAGGTTTGGAAGTTGCAAAGATCGGGATGGCTTTTGGGATGAATGTTTTTGCATGGAGTCAAAATTTGACTAAAGATTATGCAGAACAAAATGGAATTAATTTTATTAAATCTAAAGAAGAGATATGCGAAATTAGTGACATACTATCTTTGCATGTCCGGCTATCTGAACGCACTATTAACTTAATTACAAAGCAAGAACTTTCAATCATGCAAGATCATGCTTTTATTATTAATACTTCTAGAGGGCCCATAATAAATGAGATTGATCTAATCGAGGCATTAAAGAATCAAGTTATTGCCGGAGCTGGCTTAGATGTTTATGATAGTGAACCTTTGCCTAAAAATCATTCATTAAGGAAATTAAATAATGTAGTTTTATCACCGCATTTAGGTTATGGAACAAAAGAATTAATGACTAAATTTTTTAACCAAATTTTAGAAAATATTGAGGCATATATAGCCAATCAACCTATTCGAGTCATTACTGAGCCACCTCACAGAAGCACATATAGCTAAAGAATTATTAGAGTATAATATATTTGGTGGACCTGGGGGGGTTCGAACCCCCGACCTCTACACTGCCAGTGTAGCGCTCTCCCAGCTGAGCTACAGGCCCATAACAAAATTTTATCTTATATTGCATTGTAAAAAAAGTAATTAATATTATAACGGTCTTTTTATAGCTATCCCTGATTTTCTTGGAAAATGACCAGGGGTTTTTTTGAGCTTTTTTACAACAATGATAGCTTGATTATTTGCTGTAAAATTCCTTGGAAATTCAATAATATCAATAATTTCACATGCTAATTCCTTAGAAGCATTTTCCACATTATAAGCTTCATTTCTGGAATCGGAACCCTTAGGAGCAAAAAGCAAACCATTGATTTTTAGTAATGGCATCGCATATTCCATAAGGATGCTTAAAGGAGCTACAGCTTTAGCGACTGCATATTCATAAAATTCTTTTTTTTCTTTTCCTAAGTCTTCAACACGTTGATCAATTGGATTCATGTTATTTAATTGTAAGTTTTCAATAACACTCTTGAGATAATGAATCTTTTTTTTGTTGGAATCTAGAAGATCTACAAGATAATTTTTATTCATAATCCCTAAGATGATTCCTGGCACTCCGACACCTGTACCAATATCAATTAACTTGGCATTGTCTACGTTAGAATATTTATGAATACATTCGTTTAAAAATAATGATTCACCTACATGTCTATCTACAATATTTTTTGCACCTTTGATATTAGTAAAGCCTTTTTGAATACCATTGGTCGCAATACTCGAACAATAATTACCGAGAAGAAATAATTTGCTTTCATCTATTTCTGTTTTTAATTCCGAAGTCCACTGTAGGATTAATTCTTTGTACATCTTAACCTTCTATAAATAATTCTTTGCATTGTTATCAATAAAACTTATTTTGTATAATAAATATACATATTTTGTAAATATTATAGTAATGTAATGAACTCAAATTGTTTTGAATGGAATAAAAGATGAGTAATCATGAATCATTGAACCCAGATGCATATTATGTTACGCAGGATGGATTTAAAAAATTAGAAGATGATTTAGCAGAATTAAAAAACCAAAGACCTGCTATTGCTGAATCATTACGTGTAGCTATGCAAGATAAAGATTTTAGGGAAAATGCACCACTTGATGCTGCACGAGATGCTCAAGCACATTTAGAAGCAAAAATTCGAAATATTGAAAGCCAGATTAGAGTTGCAGTTATTATAAGTGCGGATGATAAGGGGAAGTCTGCACATATAGGTTCAAAAATTAAGTTATTGAACTTAGAAAAAAAATCTGAACATTTTTTTGAACTAGTTACTTCATCTGAAGTTGATCCTAAAAATGGGAAGATATCAATTGAATCTCCTGTTGGGCTTGCTGCAAGCAATAAAAATGTAGGTGACCAAATAACGGTTAAGACTCCAAGCGGAGATGTTAAATTTAAAATTATTGAAGTGACTAATTAATTAAAAGTACGTCAATGCCCATACCTGCAAATAAAATCACTAGATATATAATTGAAAAAAAGAATAGTTTTTTTGCTTGAGTGTCACTGTAACTTTTGTAAAGTTCTATGGCATATTTGATGAGCAGAAAGTTAATTGGAACAGCCGCTCCAAAATAGATGAAATTTAATTGAACAATTAACCCAAAGATTATAGAAATGCAAGCTAATGCTAATGCATAAAGTAAAATTAATTTACATGCTTCGAATTTTCCAACTACAACAGGAAGCATAGGAATTTTTGCAGATGAATAATCATCTTCTTTTAATAAAGCCAATGCCCAAAAATGAGCTGGAGTCCAGTAAAAAACGATTAGAAATAATAAGATTGATTCAAGAGATATTTGGTTTTGAACTGCAACCCAGCCTATCATTGGAGGAGTTGACCCAGCAGCACCCCCGATCACTATATTTTGAACTGTTCTTCGTTTTAAATAAGCTGTGTAAATAATCGCATAAAAGAAGATTGAAAATAGAGTGATTAGAGCAGCCATCATGTTGATAGTAAAGTAGAGTAATATTATTGCAATAACGCTCAAAAAAATACCTAGAATTAACGCATGGTTTTCTGGCAAAATATTTTTGGGAAGCGGTCTATCACTTGTTCGTTTCATTATTTTATCAATATCTCTATCTAGATAATGATTCATTGAGTTTGCGCCTCCTGCAGCCAGACTGCCTCCAAGAATTGTATAAAACATAAGTTGGACTTCAGGTAGTTCATTGGCAGCAATAATCATTGCAGGTATTGTTGTTACAAGTAATAACCAAACTATGCCAGGTTTGGTCAAAGCAATATAGCTAGGAATTAATTTTAAGTATCTTTGATAATTTTCCATCAGTTTTTCAAAATTATTTTTTATTAGTTATACTTTTAATTTCATCTTCAATTTCATTAATTTTTGTATTCATATAAATTAATAAACTAAAAATAATTATCCAAAGTCCAGTATAGCCAATAAATAGGTAGAACAGGTTATTCAATTAAATCTCCTTTAATTTATTTGTCATAACTTTTTTTATTTCGTAATGATTTTTTATAATACGCACATTCATTGTAATGAGCCAAATAGCTAAGACGATAAATGCAATAATGCTAATAAGTAAAACAGTTGTCATTTCTGAAGGCAATCTTTCTTCACTAACAGGAGCTAAAACAATGGGTTGTGGATGTAATGTTCTCCACCATCTGACTGACATATTAATTAGCGGTATATCTAGAAAGGAAATAGCACCAATAACAGAAGCTATTTTTGAGTACCTATTTTCACCAAGTGGGTCTAAGGCATGTACAAGCAAATAACCTACGTAAAGAAGCAATAATATTAAAGTACTAGTTAATCTAGCATCCCATGTCCACCATACCCCCCATATTGGCTTACCCCATGCCATTCCTGACCATAAGCATACACAAATCAATACGATTCCAACAATCGCGCATGCTTTTGCCCAATGATTATATATCGATTTTTTTTTCCAAAGAAAAAAAATCGAAAATAAACAAGTGAGACCGAAACATAAATATGCTGCAAGCACTGATGGTAAATGGAAATAGAATATTCTTTGAACATCACCCTCAACCACTTCTGTCGGGGCATATAAAAATGCTCCAGCTAAAAAAGCTATTACTAGTAAGAAGGTTATGATAGGTAGTATTTTTTGAACAAAAAAATTAGAAGGAGTTTTTTCAAGAAAGGTTTCTATGCTTTTCATCATTCATCAATTATAAATTGAAATAATATTATACTCATTATAGTTTGCCAAAAAGAAAACAAAGTTCCTAATAAAACCCAATGTTGCTCTACGTCAATAATCCCAATGAGAACAAACGTAATTCTAGTAGCAGCAAGCAATAATGGAATAAGTAAAGGAACGACAATTATGTATGTTAAAAAAGTTCCAGACTGATTTTTGTAGCTTAAGGGTGAAAGACAGGTCAATAAAGAAATCATTCCCAAGGAAATAATAATTATAGGCAAAATCATTCTGAAATCTACAATTTGAATATTAAAGAAAACTAATGCTGCAATTATTAAGACAAATTCAATAACAAGAATAAATAAAAAGTTAGTCACTGTTTTGCTTATTGCTATTAAAGTTAAAGGAATATTTAAAATTTTTAGTGCATAAATTATGCCATTATCTATTTCTTGTTCAAAGCTCTTGTTGGTTACTAAAATGCCACAAAATAAGAATGTTATCCACAATAATCCAGGCAGGACTGTTTTCACATCTAAGATAAACAAATCTATTGTTAGATTGTAGAAAATTATTGATGTCAATCCAAATGCTATGCCGGAAAATAATGAACTGTATTCCTTCTTACTGATTAAAAGATCTTTATTGAATAAGATGCTTAATTTTTTCATATTTAGATCTCTTTTATTACTATCTTATTATTTTTTATTTCGATGATTTTTGAAGCCCAACTCGCTATATTATCTATGTCATGTGTTGCAACTATAATCGTGTAATCTTGCTTGCAAAGAATGTTTTGTGCCAAGATATTTTTTGAGTTGTAATCGAGGTTTTTTGTTGGCTCATCTAAAAGTAATAAATTTTGATTTTTAATGTTTAGTAATGCACGAATTAAATTTATTCGCTGTCGCATACCTGATGAGAGTAAATTAATTTGAGCATCAATGATATTTTTACAATCAAATATTTCAAAGAGTTTATTTATTTCACTGGTAGGATTATTAGTGGACATTAATTTTGAATAAAATTCTAAATTTTCAAAAACTGTTAATCTTTGGTCAAGCATCAATTCGTCTAAGCAAATTCCTATAATAGGTTTTTCAATATTGTTATCATGCATATCATGATCGAGAATTTTCACAATGCCTGAAGTTGGCTTTAATAATCCTGAAATTAATTTTATTAGCGTTGTTTTTCCAGTTCCATTTTCACCAATTAAGGCAATTTTTTCACCTGCTATTATTTCAAAATTTATATCTTCTAATATGGTCTGTCTTCCAAATGATTTAGTGAGGTTGCTTACGGATAATATTGGAGATTCATGCATTTTTTTCTCTAACTTTTATTATTAAGAGTGAAAAGATTACTGAGCTAATAATAATTGAAATAATTGCAAAAATATTGTTTTGCGCAAGAAAAAAATTTTTTTCTCTAAAAATTTGTTTAATTAACAATTTTGTCTCTGTTTTCTTTGCTATATTTTCAGCTTGAAATACTTGCATTTTTTCTTTTTCAAAGAACTTTTCACCTTTTTTTTGAAATCCTTTGATTGGAATGATTTCTTTTGAAAATCTTGTTGGGATATTGATTTCTAAAACATTTGTATCGTAATTACTGTTATAAATAAAATTATAAGTATCGTCATCAGCTAAAGCTACAGTATGAATTGTCGATATTGTATTTATGCCTGGCAATATGGGCATATTTATATTTAAATAATTATCATCTTGTAAAAAAAGATCATTGCCCAAATTTCCTACAGCACTGATTGTATTAGTCAAAAGATACATATTATAAGTCGGTGTGATTTCATCATCAAAAAAGAATGTCCAGTTTTCTGCATTTCTAATGATATCTTCTCTAATGAATGTAATTGTTTTTTGAGAGTAGTCTATTTTACTTAAAGTAAATTTTGTTACTATATTTTCTATCATAGGAACTTTTTCGTTTTTGTCAAAGATCGCTACATCAATGGTTATTGTTTGATTTATCTCTGCGGCAGCATTGTAATAATCACTTATGTATTTTATGTTCTGATAAGTTGTCTCAATAAAATATACATCATGATTCCCATAGCTTATAAAAAAGAGATAGTAGCCATTTTTGGCAATTGTTGATTGCCTTGATTGCTCTGCAGATTTATTAATAACTACAAGATCGACCTGCAATTCTTCTGGTATTTTATTTTCATCTACATGTTTTATTTCTCCAGAGATTGCTAAAAAATTACTCTGTGCTTGTAATGAGTTATGGTTAAAGGGAAGAGTGACCGTGCTGAGTAATGATATAGTAAATATTAGCAATATGATTTTCATTTTTATTCTAATTTCTTAATTTAAATTTTCTCAATGTTAATGCCGTTATGGCAGTAAAAATTAGGCAGATGAAACTAAATATGATGTAAATAACTCTGCTAGTTTCGTTAATAATCTCATTGCCATATCTCATTTTAAAGAAATTAATGATTTCTTCATCTTGCATGCCGGATTGAATTTGTTCATTGATATTTTTTTTCATTTCTCTACATATTGGTAGTTCGCATAAATTTAACACAATGCCTCCACATGATGGGCATCGAAGCTGATTTTCCAAATCCGATATTCTTTTTTTTGTTTCCGATGTCTCCATCATAACAGTATTGTTTTGAATATTTTGATTAGTATTAATAATTGCAAAACCAATGATTATTACTGTTACAAATATGGTAGATTTCAATAAATTTTTTTTATTCATTGGTCTATTCTTTTGTGTTTAATGAATGCAACAATGTTTCCTAATAAATACAATGTGCCACCAAGCCATAATAAGTTAATAAAAGGGTTGAAATACACATGAAATTGAGAATTTAATTCTTCACTCCAGGTTTGTATAAATAAATATATATCTTTTGTAAACCCTCTTTGAATGTCTACGATACCAACAGGTTGATTAGGATTACTTACAAAAAATCTCTTTCCTGGTTGCAATTCAGCAACCAATTTATTTTCCTTAAACAGTGCAATGTTAGCACTTACTTCTAAATCAATTCCGTTTTTATTCATTTCTTCATAAGTTAAAGAACGATAAATAACTTTGTATTCTCCTAATTGTAAATCATCCCCTGGTGCAATAGTAAATTGTTGATTCGTTTGAAACGCAGTCGCACTGATTGCTCCAATAGTGAATATAGCGACGCCAATATGAGTAAGATGACTTGCTTGTTTCTTGAACATATTTTTTATGTTGTTTTTTGATTTCGATAGATTAAGGTAGATTGAATTTAATGATCCATAGCAAATAATTATTGAGCAGCCAATCCCAAATATTGGTAGAAATTTATCGAAATTAGTCGCGATTGCAATGAAAAAAAATGGCAATATCATAGCTGTTAAAGGAAATATTTTTTTATAGCTCCTTGTTTTGTCTTCATATTTTGATGGGAGCATTGATGAAATAGATAATGCAATAATGAGCATTAATAATAACGAACCAATTGTTTGATTATAAAAACTTGGACTAATGATAATTTTTTCTTGCCTGCTGACTTCAAAAATTATTGGTAAAATGAGTGTTGAAACAATAGACAGAGCAATTAATAAATTTATAAACGCGTTAAATATTAAAGTGCTTTCTTTGCTTAGTAATCCAGGTATTCTTAATTTTTCTGTAGATTTACTAAGCGTAAGAGCATAAATATTTAATAGAACCAAGAAAGTCAAATAAATTAAATAATAAAAACCAGTATCAGATTGCGCAAATGAATGTACAGAATCTATAGCACCGCTTCTTACGTTGAATGTAGTAAAAATTGCTAAAATGAATCCTAGTGAACCAAGAAATATATTCATGTTAGTGAATGCTTTTTTTTGATTTGCAAAATAAGAAATGTGCAATAATGCAATCATTGGCAACAATGCAAGCACTGCACTATTCTCAACCGGATCCCATCCCCAAAAACCACCCCAGCCAAGCACAGTATATGCCCACCATGCACCTAATAGATTTCCAAGAGTCAGCAAAAAAATTGCTAATAAAATCCATCTTCTAATTATTGATGTCCAATTAACCACCAGGTGATTGTTTTTTGATATTGCTACACTCGTTGCAATTGTAAATGGTACTACTGTTGACACTAGGCCGCTCAGTAAAATAGGCGGATGGATTAGCATTGCAGGATCTACAAGTAAGGGGTTCAAGCCTAATCCTTCATTTTGATCGATCATTGATATTGTAAATGGTTGTGTAAAAAAAACTAATGGAATAAGTGTAAATATGATTATTGCAGAAAAAATTGCCATTATTTGAAATTCAATTTTTGCAAATGACCTAGAGGAAGTTCGTAAAAATATTGCTATCATTGATGTTAATATCAATAACCAAAGTAATAAAGATCCTTCCTGACTACTATACAATGATGCCCATTTATACTTCAGCTCCAGATCACTGGATGAAACACCGTAAACATAGCTTATATTAAATTCATTATTAATTATTGCAATAAACAGTAAGGCGCTACTAATAAAAATGAAAATTGTTATTGTATAAAAAATATATCTAAGAATAATCTGAATATTAAGATTGCTGTTTTGTTTATTGCTAAATTGGTAAAGACAAATGAGCAATATGGTTATTGACAAAATTAAGCTGAGTAATAAGCTGAGATATCCTAATGTTGAAATCAAGTAGGTCATTAGATCACCTCGGGTAATCTGGAACATATACATCAGCATCTTCTAAGTCTGTAAGAAATTCATTTTCATGTTTTACAATGATTGATTTTGAACGTATTTGGGTTTTGTCAATCGCAAGTCCTTCAGCAATAATAAAAGTACGTGGACCGAATAAATTAGGCAACATCCCTTCATGGATTATAGAAACTTTTGTATTATCTTCTCCAAAAATTTCAAACCTTGTTATACCTAAATCATTATATTTAATTGATTTTTCTACAACTCTACCGCCTACTCTTATTCGAAGATTTGGATTGTATTCTTTTTGAATAAATTCTTCAGGGGTGAGGTAATATGTAAATGCATTATTTGCAGAATAAACTGCAAAAATAATAAATAATATTGTGCTGATAATCATTAATACAATTAATTGTGTTTTTGCGTTGTAAAAATTTATTTTTTTCATATTCTCAATCACTCCGCGTAATTTTCTTCCAATAATTCTATTAACTCTTTTTCATCAAAAGGGCCAATGATTTTCTTAGTCATTTGCATGTTTTTTGTAATAAAGATTGTTTCAGGAATGCCAATTAATCCAAATTCTATTGCTTGATCGTTGTTATTTTTATAACTAATTGGAAATGTGATGCTATTTTTTCTAACAAAATTTGAAGCATCCTTATAATCATCAAAAATATTTACACCAACAAAAATGTAATCCGATGATTTATTTTTGCTCCATTGCTTTTCAATGATTCTCATTTCTTCAGCACAATTATTACACCAGGATGCCCAAAAATATAACAATAAATTTTTTTCAGTTAAAACACTGTTTGTAATATATTTTCCATCATTAATTTCAAATGTAAAAGTAGAATTAATTTGTTGATTAATTTTTTTATTTGGATCATAATCATCAAAAATTCCTATCCAAAAAACTAAGAGAATACTTAAGGATAGAATTGAGTAAATTAATACTAGCTTTTTGTTTTTTGTAAGCACTTTAGCAACCCTTTGCATCTAGTTTATGAAAAAAATTGATTTTGGAGAATACCACCAAATACTGCATTTTATAATTTCATTACTTAATTCATTTGACCTGTAACATATTATCCTTCAAAATATCATAGAAGTTATTTTGAGTATGTGTTAGTACATTAGGATAAAATGCTAAGTATTATGAAGCGAAAAACAATTCTCTCATTTAGCGCAATTATAGGAACATTTTTAACTGCATGTTCTTCCTGGCAATCAGATCCACAAACAACTGTTAATCCTAAATCTGATATGGCTAATTTAGTTCAGGATGTTTATGTATTGGTAACATGGTTGGCATTGATAGTTTTTGTTTTAATTATGTTTGCAATTGTATATATAACATGGAGATTTAGAGAGCGCCCTGGTGTAGAAGCACAGCAATTCCATGGTGATACAAGACTAGAAATCATATGGACTCTAATACCTATACTAATTGTCATAACCATTTTCATCCCTACAGCCAATGCAATTCCAAAAATGAAATCAGAGCCACCACCGAATGCTTTACAAATTGATGTTGTTGGTAAACAGTGGTGGTTTGAATTTAAATATCCCGATTTAAATATTACTACTGCAAATGAAATTCATATTCCTGTTAATACTCCTGTTGCATTCAATCTTGAGTCAACTGATGTTATTCATGCCTTTTGGATTCCGCAGCTTGGAGGAAAAGTAGATATGGTTCCTGGACATACAAATAAAATGTGGTTCACTCCCACTGAAGCTAGAAAAGAAGCTTATCTAGGACAATGTACTGAATTTTGTGGGACTTCGCATGCGAATATGCTATTTCGTGTTTTCGTAGATGAACAAGAGGATTTTGATAAATGGGTATCTGGTCAGCAATCTGTTGCTACATCTGCTCAATCAGAATTAGCAAAACAAGGTGAAGCATTACTATTAAACAATGTTGCATTTATTTCTGAAAATGGCAGTGCTGTAGGATGTGTTACTTGTCATAAGATTGAAGGCACAACTGCTATGGGTATGCTTGCACCAAACTTAACACATCTTGCTAGCAGGTCAACAATTGCAGCAGGCAGATTTGAAAATAACAAAGAGAATTTAATTAACTGGATTGCAAATCCAAGCAAAATGAAACCTGGCGTAAGTGAAAGGACTGGCGGTATGCCAATGTACGAAAATTATTTGTCTGAAGAACAGATTGAAGCAATTGTTGCCTATTTAATGGAACTGCAATAATTTAATAAATAAGGAGATTATTAATGACTACAGCAATACCATTAGCAGTTAAGCAAGAGAGTGAATCTGGCGTATGGTCATGGTTAACTACAGTTGATCATAAAAAAATTGGCACAATGTATGGTGTGTCAGGAGTTGTTTTCTTTATCATTGCGGGGTTTGAAGCTCTTTTAATTAGAACGCAACTAGCTGTTCCTAATGGAACTATTATTGATGCAGATACTTATAACCAATTATTTACGATGCATGCTCTTATGATGATATTCCTAGGTGTAATGCCTATGGGGGCAGCATTTTTTAATTGGTTAGTCCCTTTAATGATTGGCGCTAGAGATGTTGCCTTCCCAAGATTAAATTCTTTTTCTTTTTGGACCTTTCTTGCTGGTGCATTATTATTAACATCTAGCTGGATATTTGGTGATGCTCCTGATGTTGGCTGGTTTGCTTACGCGCCTCTCACTGAAAAAGCATATTCAATTGGACAAGCAATGGATTTTTATGCAGTTGGTCTACTGTTGCTTGGGGTTGCTTCAACTGTTGCTTCATTGAATTTTGTTGTAACCATCATTAATATGCGCGCACCAGGAATGTCTTGGTTTAGAATGCCAGTATTTGTTTGGATGATATTTGTAGTTGCTTGGCTTTTAATTCTATCTTTACCGGTCCTTACGATTGGCTTAGTGCAAATTTATTTTGATAGGAATTTTGGTACAAATTTCTTCAACCCAATGGGCGGCGGAGATCCATTGCTTTGGCAACATTTGTTTTGGATTTTTGGTCATCCTGAAGTTTATGTTCTAATTTTACCTTCTATGGGTATCGTCTCTGAAGTTCTCCCAACATTTGCTCGAAAGCCAATTTTTGGATACTCAGCTATTGTATTCGCTGGATTATCAATAGCAGTTTTAGGCTTTGCAGTATGGAGCCATCATATGTTCACAACTGGCTTAGGTCCAGTGCCTTCAATTGTTTTTTCTGCTTCAACTATGGCAATTGGTGTACCAACTGGAGTAAAAATCTTTAACTGGCTTGCTACTCTTTGGGGAGGCAGCATTAGATTTAATTCTGCTTGTATGTTTTCTATTGGTTTCTTAGCTCTATTTACTATTGGTGGTATTTCTGGTGTTATGCATGCATCACCTCCAATTGACACGCAACAGCAGGATACATACTTTATTGTTGCCCATATACACTATGTTCTCTTCGGTGGTGCTGTCTTTGGAATATTTTCAGGATTCTACTACTGGTGGCCTAAATTTTTTGGTAGATTTTTGGATGAGAAGTTAGGACAAATACATTTTTGGCTATTTTTTATTGGAATGAATTTGACCTTCTTCCCAATGCATTTTCTTGGCGTGCAAGGTATGCCTAGAAGAATTTATCGATATGATGCTGACTTAGGTTGGGAAACATGGAATATCGTTGCTACTTTTGGCTCATATCTTCTTGGCGTTGGTATGCTTGTATTCCTCTATGCAGTTTGGAAAGCATATAAATCTGAGCCTAATGCTCCAGATAATCCTTGGGATGCACCTACATTAGAATGGGCTACTTCATCTCCTCCCCCAGAACATGACTTCGATGTTGTTCCTGTAGTGCATGCTAGGGATCCGCTATGGTATAACAGAGATAATAATATTGCTCAAGAAGAAGCTTCAGATGAACATATTCACTTGCCACCTCCATCATATTATCCTTTATTAATATCAATCGGTTTATTTGTAGGTGGCATTGGAATGCTAACTTCTTTGATGATTTCTGCTCTTGGAGTACTTTTAGTGTTTTATGCAATCTGGGGCTGGGTTTTAGAGCCAACTTCATAATTTTGAGATAGGAAAAATAATGAGCGAACAAGCACATTCTGTAACGGGTATAGATAGCAGAAAATTATTGATGTGGATTTTCTTAGCTAGCGACTGTCTGTTTTTTGGTGCACTAATTTCTACATACATGATTTTTAAAGGAAATATTCCGAATCCGCCATATCCAACTGACAGAATTGTTAATGGTGAATTCTATCATGGACTTTTAAATATACCACTTACATCCGCAAGTACATTTGTCTTATTAATGAGTAGTGTGGCTATGGTTTTAGCAGTATATGGTGCGCAAAACAATAATTTGAAAATGATGAAGGGCTGGTTGTTATCTACAATTGGTTTGGGAATATTTTTTCTACTATTCCAGGTATATGAGTTTAGGCATTTTTTGCATGAGGGCTTAGGAATGAGCACAAACCAATTTGGAGCATCGTTTTATTTGATGACTGGTTTTCATGGAGTCCATGTCGGTATTGGAGTGATTATATTAATCTCACTATTATTTGGTTCATTTAGAAGAAACAGTTTGGGACCCGATACAGGATTTCATATTGAAACAGCTGGTTTGTATTGGCATTTTGTAGATATTGTATGGATTGTAATCTTTACACTAGTTTATCTGATGCCATATTGATATATTGATTGGAAAATTATGGAAAACACTCATTCGTCAGATGCTAATCATTTAAGCGTCAAGCAATACTTAAAAATTGGACTGTTACTTACTGTAATTACAATTGTCGAATTGATCGCCTCATACATTGAATTAGGAGCTCTTTTAGTACCAATTTTATTGATTTTGTCTGCAATAAAATTTGTTATTGTTGTTGCATATTTTATGCATCTAAGATTTGAGCATCGTATGTTATCTCAAATTTTTTCATTTGCATTTGTATTAGCTTTGTGTATTTTATTAGCATTAGTTGCACTATTCATTTACGATCCTTCTATTGCAAATCGGTAGGATAAGCACCAACTTTTATCTATTGGATATACAAAATTGAACAGAATCAAAGATTATCAGAAATTACAGAACGAAATAGTCCACTGGCTTCAAAATTATTGTCAAGATAACAATATCCAGTCACTTGTGATAGGTGTTTCTGGCGGTATTGATTCTGCAACTGCATCAAGTCTGTGTGCTTTGACTGGCTTAAATACAATAGTTGTTGGTATGCCAATTAATCAAGAGTCTAATCAAGAAGAATTATCTGATTTGCATATGGAAGATTTAGCTTCTAGGTTTATCAATGTGCAAATAGCTAAAATTGATTTAACTGATGTTTTCAATATGTTTCAAAATACGCTAGGTAATCATTATATAGATAAAAACGTCAAGAGTAATTTACTTGCTTTAGCGAATTCAAGATCAAGATTAAGAATGATTACACTTTATCATTTAGCTCAAATGAATAACGCTATCGTAGTTGGCACTGGAAATAAAGTTGAAGATTATGGCATTGGTTTTTATACAAAATATGGAGATGGTGGAGTCGATATAGCTCCAATAGCTGATTTGTATAAAACTGAAGTCTATGAGCTAGGCAAAACTTTACAGGTAAATCAAAAAATTCTTGACGCACCACCAACTGATGGCCTTTGGGATGATGCACGTACAGATGAAGAACAAATTGGCACTTCATATGAATTACTTGAATGGGTTATGGAAGAGGGGTTAGAAATTGATAGAACAGAATTATCTGATGATCAAAAAGAAGCTATTGATATATTCAAAAACTTCCATCAACAAAACAAGCACAAAATGACTGATATTCCAACCTTTAAATTAAATAAACTTCAATAATTTATTGTTCAAAACTTAATGTTAATGCCATTTTTAGAGCGCCAATTACTTCGTTATTGTCAGGAAATTTTGGTTCAACAATTTTGATATTCATTGATCTTGCTTTCATCTCAGCATTCAATAAACCAGAAATAGAATTCATGTCGCTTTTTTGTGCATTAATGATAATTATTTCAGTATCTAAAAATATTGCAAAAGAAACAATTTGATCTATTACATTCTCTAATTCTTTGCCACCAAGATGTTGAGACATTTTTAATTTTTCTGAAATTATTAAATTGCCTGCATTAAAATTACTACCATAAATAATTTGATTATCTGCAAGAACAGCACTTGAGAATGATTCTTTTAAATCAATATAAAGAGCATTATGTATGTTTTGAGCGATGCCTTGCCAATTTTCACCAATTAAAGAACTGTTAACAATATTTTCAATACCTATTGGGCAATTAATATTTTGTTTTAATTCTCCACTCATTGAGTGATCATTTAATTTTGCATTTGATGGACAGCTGATAATTTTGCCTGAAATTGGTTCAACAATCCCTGGGAAGGAAATTGCTATTGCTGCACTCGATCTTTGTTTATTTTCTAAACCAAATGTTTTTGCAATCATGCCTCCAATTTCCCACTGCAGTGAATCTTGATCCAACTTTGATATTTCAAGTTCGTAAGTTTCCTGAAAGGAAATATTGCAATTTTGATCAGCAAGCACAATGTCTGTTGAGCTCTCGTGCATGCTGACTACTACAAGAGCATTGTCATTTTCCATTACTTTTTCCTTTTTATTTATTTATCAATGTTAATTCTTAATATAATAGAATGTATAGTTTATTTGATAATTTTTTTTGTTTAATGGAAAGCTAATAAATTGTGATTATAAATATAAAATCGAAAAAATATGATACTTCAGAAAAACCTTTGATTATGGGCATATTAAATCTTTCTGCTGATTCTCCTATTAGAGAATCAGTTATTTCAGCTGATCATGCCGTTGAGAGAGCTAAAAAATTAATTGCTGAAGGCGCTACAATTATTGATGTAGGCGCAGATTCAACTAGTAGTAAGGCATCTGACATAGACTTTAAAATTGAATCTGAACTAATCAGATCAGTAGTTAGCGAATTAGATCATTTAGATGTGATTGTGTCTATTGATACGTGGAAGCCTTCTATTGCAGAAGTGGCATTAAAGGCTGGTGCTAGTATTATCAATGATGTAACTGGTTTTCGAGATCCTTTAATGGTTCAAATTGCAAAAGAATATTCTGCAATTGCTCTCGCAATGCATATGCGAGGCGAACCAAAACAACATTATGAGGTAGATCAAAATTATCCTTCAATACAAAAAGAAGTTTTTGATTATTTGGAGCAACAAAATATAATGCTTAATAAACACGGAGTCAATAATGTTTGGATTGATCCTGGGTTTGGTTTTGGTAAATCGGCAAAAGATAATGTTGCTTTATTTCATTCAATTGCAAATTACAAAAAGTTAAATATTCCAGTAGTTATTTCTGCTTCAAGGAAAGGTTTTTTAGCAGAATTAATTGGAATGGGCAATACACAAAAGGGAGATGAGCTACTTGAAGCTACTATGTTATTTAATGTATTTTCGTTTTTGATAGGAGCTGATATTCTTCGAGTTCATGACGTAAAAAATATGCATACTACAATCGAAACGTTGCATAAACTGGCACACTTTGAGGATAATCCAAATAATCAGTCAGATTATTATGGTGCATTAAAGCAACTATTATAAATTCAATTTGTTGTAAATTGTGCTTGAAACCTCTTCATGCTTGTTTGGCTCGACAGGTATTGGTAATGCCTGCATTTCTGATATCAATATATCCTTTATTGATTCAATAATTTCTTCATCCAATTTTTCTTGCTCTTGAATGTGATTATTGATATTTTCAAAATCATAAAGTACAACTTGCCTGAAACCAAAATCTGCAACTGCTCGTTGTATAATTGTTTTAATTGTTTCGTTATTCATTGTGCTAAACTACCTCCATTAATTTCAAAAAGTGAGCCAGTTATATATGAAGCCTGTTCAGAGCACAAAAAAGCAACCATAGGCGCAATTTCCTCTGGTCGACCTGCTCGTTGCATTGGTATGCCTTTTTCCCATTTTTCAAATAACTCTTTACTGCCAGTACTGCCTCTAGATTGTTGCGTATCTATTAAACCTGGAACAATACAGTTTACTCTAATATTTTTTGTAGCAAATTCCAGACTAACTGTTTTAGTAAGATGGATTATTCCTGCTTTAGTAACTCCGTATGCCACAGAATTATATGAACCTTTCACTCCAGAACCAGAAGAAAAATTAATAACTGAACCACCATTTTTTTCCATTAGAGGAATACCATATTTGCAGCAAAGAAAAGTTCCTTTTAAGTTAGTGCCTAAAGTTAAATCCCATTCAAATTCTGATGTTTCAGTTACCTTGCCAGCATTAATTTTTATGCCTGCATTATTTACAAGTATGTCTAATCTTGAATATGCTTTGTTAATATCGTTAAAGAAATCTTTAACTTCATTGATTTTTGAAATATCAAGCTGCATAAAAATGACATCTAGCTTTTTTTTCTGATACTCTTGAGCTTCTTTTTCACCAAGTGGGACATTGCGATCAGCAAGAATAACCTTAGCGCCATTTTCTGCTAATTCTCTTACAATTTCTTTGCCAATCCCAGTGGCGCCTCCAGTTACAACGGCTATTTTACTCTCTAATAATTTATTTACCATCATGAAATCTTCCTTGTATTTATTTTTGCCTTATATATACTAAAATATAATCAATTAAATTTAAATAAGATCGCATAATGATTGATAATGATATAACTTTTGCAAATATCAAAACCCTATCTTCTTTATTTAAAGATAAGCAAATTTCGCCAGTTGAATTAATTAGTATATTTTTAGATAAAATTGAAAAATTTAACCCTGTTTTATCAGCATTTATTACTGTTGCAGATGAATCAGCATATCACCTTGCTCAAAAAATAGAAAAGGAAATAATGGCGGGTGAGTATAAAGGGATGTTACACGGCATACCAATTGCTTTAAAAGATAATATTTATACTAATGGGATTTTAACAACTGCCGCTACACCTGGCTTGAAGAATCATATTCCAAATTATAGCGCAACTTGTTGGCAAAAATTTGAGGATGCTGGTGCTATTTTGATTGGCAAAACTATGTTGCATGAATATGCTATTGCTGCATCTTTATGGTCAGACGGCTACGGTGCAGCCCGTAATCCATGGAATCAAGTTAAAACAACAAATGGCTCTTCTAGTGGTTCAGCTGCTGCTGTAGCAGCAGGATTAAGTACGGTCGCTCTTGGTACAGAAACAGGTGCTTCTGTGAGAAGGCCCGCTTCTTTTTGTGGCTTGGTAAGTATGCTTGGCACATATGGCAGAATTAGTAGACATGGCGTTATTCCAAATTCATGGTCATTAGATCATGTTGGCATTATGACTCGAGAAGTTGAGGATGCTCAAATTGCATATGAAGCCATTGCAGGGTACGACTATAATGATCCTACTTCTTTGCAACAAGATATATATTCAAATAAAAATTTGGATTATAAAAACAATGATTTAATTGGAGCAATCATGTGGAAGCATATAGAAGGCTCTGTTGACGAGGATGTTTTAGGTGCAATTAAGGAGACTGTAAAAACATTACAGGAATCTGGAATTAAAATTATTGAATTGGAATCAAAAGCTTTAGATTATGCAGCACTTACTTCATCTATAATAATGAAATCAGAAGTTACAGCAGCTCATAGCCATGCTTTACAATTATCCCCTGAAAAGTATTCCAATTCACTGCGCACATTATTATTGGCTGGCCAGGATAACAAAACTGAAGATTATTTATTGGCTTTACAAGCAAGAAGATTAATTCATAATGAAGTTAAAGGATTTTTTGACAGTATAGATTTCATTATTGCTCCAACAACCGCCACTGTAGCTACAGATATTGTAGATGGTTTTAGTGCGATGCGAGATCGACCATTTGAGGTAGGTGGAAATTGGCATAATTTACATCGATTTTCTTCATTGCTAGGATTGCCTACAATTTCTTTACCACATTCATTAAATGTTGATGGTTTACCAACAAGTGTGCAATTTATTTTCGATCACCATGAAGAAAAAAAATTATTTGAATTTTCCAAATTTTATCGCACATTGCAGCCATGGAATGAGCAACCATTACTGGAATATGATTTGTCTAACATGATCAAAGAAGAGAATATAGATAAAGGTGGCCAAGTTAAACCAGATCCTAATTTCTTACATAATCAAACTGCTGCTTTAAATCAACTAGTAACAGATCCATTTACTGAGCCGTTATTTTAATCTGCTCCTATATTTCAATGATGACTCTTCCAAATGCTTTCCTTGATTCAGCGTATTGATGTGCATCACTTGCTGCATTAAATGGAAATACTTTATCTAGGTATACCTTAAATTTTTTATTGGCAACATCTTGAAGAATCTTATCTACTAGACTATAAACTCTTGTAAAATTCTTTGATTGCTCAGAAGCTAACAACATACCACGAAACGAAATATTTTTTCTCATTAATAATCCAATATCAACCTTATTGTCACTTCTACTAGCATTACCAACCGAAATTACTGAACCTCGATACTTTGTAGCATGAATTGCTTGCTCTAAGGAATGGCCGCCAACTGGATCAATTGCTAAATCAACACCCTTATCATCCGTGATTCTGTTTATCTCATCAATAACATTATTTTTTGTATGAACAATAATGTTATTGATACCAATTTCTTTTAATTTTGAGACTTTGTTTTCATCTGATACTGTTCCAATTATATTAGCATTATGTTGATGTGCAAATTGAGCAATAGCAATGCCAAGGCCGCCAGATATGCCATTAACAAGAACAATTTGGTTTTTATCTAAATGACCAAATTCAAATAAGCAATCATGGGCCGTTGCAAATGTCACTGGTATACTTGCAGCTTCTTCAAAACTAAGATTTTTTGGTATATGCCACGCTGCTTTAGTAGAAACAGACCGAAGTTCAGCATGTGAACCATTACCACTCATAGCAACCACATGGTCTCCAACTGAAAAATTACTCACTTCAGATCCCACTTCAGTTACAATCCCAGCTGATTGATAGCCAATGATATGTGGCACATTGCCAATAGGACCTAATGCCCGTGCTCTAAGATCACCACCTTCAATGCTAATTGCTTTATTTGCAATAATAATTCCTTTTGGGTGACATTTGGGATCTGCCATATCTTCTATTTTTAATACAGATGGCGGTCCACATTCATGAATTGTTATTGCCTTCATCTTTATTCTCCAATAACATAAATTCCGTTTTCTTTTGCATTAGGTATTGCGAAAACTTCAATTTCAATCAAAAGCCCATATTGCGCTAATCCTCCTTGGAATGTAGTGCGTGTAGGATAAGGAGGAGTGAAATATGATTCATAAATTGTATTAAATTCATCATAGTGTCTCCAATCTACTAATGTAACGATTGATTTCACAATATCATCTGTGCTTGAACCAAGTGTTTCCAATGCATTTCTAATACCATCCATAATTGCTTTAGTTTGTGCTTGAATATCACCTGGCCCAATTAACTTACCGTCTAAATCCGTCGCTACCATACCTGAAATCGCAATAAATTCGTCAGTACGAACACCTGCACAATGTGGTGCTACTCCAGGTGTTAATCGATTATCCAAAGTAACATTTGGCCTGTCAGCTTTAGTTTGATATTGGCCAGTAATTGCTGTGTCTACGTACTTTCGCTCTTGATTGACTATTGCAATAACATCAAATTCAATTAATCGATCTGGATCTGATAATGTGCCTTGAATAGATGCACGAGCTGGATATGGTTGGCCATAAAATTCAGCGTAAATTTCGTTATATTTATCAAAATCTCTCCAATCAACAATTGTTGTATGATTTTTTATCACGTCTCTTGGCGTAGCGCCAACTTGCTCTAATCCAATACGAACCCATTCTAATGCTTGTCGAGTTTGAGCTTGTATATCTCCTTTTTTAACTACTTTGCCATCTTTGTTAATGCCAGCAAAACCAGATAAAAAGACATAATCATCTATTTGTGCAATAGCTGGCATATTTCCAAAATCTGATAAATCAGGGATATTTACTCGTTTAACATTATTTTTCGTAGATCCTATGCAATCAATTTCAATTAAAAAGCCATTATTTAATAATCCTTGACCAGAAATTGACATTGCAGGTAAGTTATTGCAATTTTTTGATAATGCTTCTTCTAGATTTGCAAATTGATCCCAGGACGATAAGTATGAATTCATTTTCAGCATATTCATAGTATCCATTCCAAGGACCTTACTAATACCATTAATATTCTTAAAAATTTGATCTACTTGAGGTGCTAGAGATGGTTTACCTGAGCTGTTGCCAACTACTTCTTTATTTTGACGATTGAATCCTAGTGTTCCTGAGACAAATATAAAATCATTTATATGTATTGCATTGCTATATGGACCTAAACCAATAGGAATTTCATTTGAACGTAATATATTATCAGTCATGTTGCTCCTTAAAATCGATACTAGAGTGTGCAATTCATCTATTACTTTTTTTGTTATTTGTGCTAGTGTTAAATTATATTCGATTTAGTGAGGTAATTGGACATTAATCAGAATGAAGAAGAGTAAAATATATTTTTCTGATAAAAGTTTCTCTACGAAAAATAATCCAGGTTTAGATATAGCCGTATCACGTACTTTGCTCAGCGGGGTGTCTGCTAATCAGTATCCTTCAATTCTGCGAGTTTATAGAGGCATAGAACAAATTGCTTTTGGTCCTGCTGATGTTCGAAATAAAGGTTATAATGCCGCAGTATCATATGCAAAACAACAAAAATTTTCGACAGTTAATCGACTAACAGGTGGCCATGCAGTCACTTTTCATTCTGGGACTTTAGTGTTTGCTTGGATGTTCAATGATTTAGATGCTAGATTAAAAATGCATTATTATTTTGATCTTGTGAGTAATTTTTTTCAAAATATTGTAAATGAGTTTGGATTAGATTGTTTTGTGGGAGAGATAGATGGTGAGTATTGTTCAGGTCAGTATAGCTTAAACCTAGATAATAAAGTAAAAATTGCTGGAATAGCACAAAGAATTGTAAATAAGGCAGTTTATATAGGTGGTTTTATTGCGATTAATAACAGCAATCTGATAAAAAAGATGTTAATTCCAATCTATAAAGATTTAGGGATTAAATGGAACCCTCAAACTGTGGGTTCACTAGCTGATTATGATTCTAAAATTGATTTTCAAAGTGTATTATCCAAAATTTTAAATCAACTAGATAAAAATTATAATGTAAGTCAATTATGTATTAATCAAGATATTTTACAAAATTCAAAAAACAATCAAGAAAAATATGTAGTTTGATTTTGTCCTTATTTATTTATTGAAAAAAACTAATGTTTTCTAAATAAACTATGATTGTGGCACTACCTACTGCTAGAATACAATATTCCAACATAACAGTAATGTTTAATTTTTTATTGAGTTCAGCATCCATTAATCCAGCAACTAAATGAAAAAAGATGAGCCCTGAAAGAATTGTAGTTGGAATACTAAGAATAAAATATTCAATAATTATCCAAAATTCCAGAAAAATCGCACTTACAGAAATAGCAGCTAATAAATTTACAATTGGTCTTCTTGAAAAATTGAATAAATAACTTGTAGAAAGTAGAAAGAGACATAAGCCTAGGATGATAAATTTGTTAATTTGATCAATTGAAAACTGCTGAAGCGTAGTTAACAACATTACAAGAATGCAATAGATAAATGAGGAGTTTATAAAATCAGCAGCTTTCTTGTTAGTAAAATTGTTAAAGTCAAATAATTTAAATGAAATAACATAGATTGAACAAGGCATAAACAAAAATAAAATCTGCATGAAGCTAATATCATTAAACAATGAAAAAAATAAAAATGGAGATATCAGAATATATAACGCTAAAACCAAAGAAAATGGCAGCAAAGTTAATTTTTTATTATTTTGATCATTCGATAAATTACTACATAAAGCCACAAAGCCAAAACTACTTATTAGTGCAACAATTGGCAGAGACCAACTAACTGCTGGAAAATTATAGATGGAAAAACTAAATGAAAAAAATAGAAAAAATAAATAAGCAACTAGTTTATTCCAAGTAATTATATTATTTATTTTAGGCATTACTTCATTGCGATTATTTTGCTGTTCGTTCATAGTAGTGCACTTAATTCATTTAATGAGTTAATGGAATCATGCATCTCATTTGTGCCGTTTCTATCTAATAAAATAGCGCTCAAGCCAGCTTTTATAGGCCCAAAGTAATCACTCTCAAGATTGTCTCCAATAAAAAGTACATCGTTTGATAGAGAATTTATTTGCGAAAGTGCTGATTCATAAATTTCCGGATGTGGTTTACGATAGCCTATTTGAGCGCTTGATATAATGCATTTGAAATACTTATTGATTCCTAAATACTGCGTTATATCTTTTAAATTCCAAAGATGATTAGACACAATGCCCATTTCAATGTTGTATTGTGAAAGCATATTGAGCGATTCTATAACATCATCATAAAGGATATAAAAATTAGTATTTGATTCTAATTCAATAATGCGCTCTGAAATCATTTCGACATTGTTTTGTATATTAAGCTTTTTCAGCCTGTTTGCATGAATATTTTTTCTTAGTTCATGATAATCTTCTTTAGATCTAGAATACTGCAAATGTTCAATACCTTTGTCGGTTCTCCATTTTTCCCAAGCATCTTGAACATTGAATTCATTGACGGAAAATGACTGAGTAGATTTATTGCATTCATTAATTGCTTGTTCATACAGTTCTCTATGGCTTGGTTGCATGAATGCTAATGTTCCATCGAAGTCAAATAGTACTGCGCTTTTCATATTTTAATTCTTTATCTCATTTAAAGTTTGTTATGATTTCTTCCATCTTACTCAATTTTTGGTTGTTGTCATATATAAATTCAAACACAATTTTATTAGTACCTTGTGAAATAACCTGTTCTTCTATGTGCCTGCTTATTTGCTGGTAGTTAATTTTTTCTAATGCCCTAACTGTTAACGTGTCATTTAATAGTTCAATAAATTCTATTTTATTTTTTCGTGCATTGATTATTATTGATTGTTTTGTAATTAAATTAAGCATTTCAATAGGAGGCTTACCATATCTATCTTCTATTTCTTCAATTAGGTTATTGAGCTCTTGATTGCTATTGCATAGATTGAGCTTTTTATATATATCAATTTTGATCTCGCTTCTTTTTATATAGTTATCAGGTATGAAGGCATTAAAATCAAAATCTATTTTAATTTGTGTGAAAATGATCTCCTCTTCAACTTGCTTGTTTTGTTTTTTCGTTATTGCCTCAGACAACATCTGGGTATATAGCTCTAATCCTATGGCAGCAATATGCCCACTTTGAGTAGCACCTAAAATGTTACCTGCGCCTCTAATTTCTAAGTCTTTAAGTGCAATTTGAAATCCAGCACCTAAATTATTTGCATCAAAAATTGTAGACAATCTTTTTCGAGCATCTGCAGTTAAACGTTTATTTTTTTTATGTAGTAGGTAAGCATATCCTTGATTAACACCACGCCCGATTCTTCCTCTTAATTGATATAACTGACTCAATCCAAAATTGTCAGCATCATCTACAATGATTGTATTTACATTTGGATTATCAATTCCAGATTCAATAATTGTTGTACATAATAGAATATCAAATTCTCTATTATAAAAATTTTTCATTACATTACTTAGATGTTCTTCAGGCATTTGACCATGCGCCACAGCTATCTTCGCGTCAGGGATTAATTTTTTTAATTCTATTTTCTTGTATTCTATGCTACTCACTTTATTATGGACAAAATAAATTTGTCCATTTCTCATAATTTCATTTGTTATGGCTTGCTTGATTAGTGTTTCTGAATATTCACTAACAAAAGTTTGAATACCAATTCTATTTTGTGGAGCAGTTTCAATTAATGAAAGATCTTTGAGGCCTCCAATCCCCATATACATTGTGCGAGGAATTGGGGTTGCGCTCATAGTTAGGCAATCGACAGATAATTTGAATTTCTTGATTTTTTCTTTATGAATAACTCCAAATTTTTGTTCTTCATCTATAATAATCAATCCTAAATTATCGAAGGAAAGTTCGGATGAGAGTAGTTTATGAGTTCCAATCAGAATATCAATTTGATTATTTTTTATTTTTTCAATAATCTCGTTTACTTCTTGCCTTTTTTTCAGCCTAGAAAGTGAATCAATATTGACTGGAAAGGCAGCTAATCTCTCAGTAAATGTTCTCAAATGTTGTTCTGCTAGGACGGTTGTGGGAACTAATATTATTACTTGCAAGCCGTCCTGTACTGCTTTAAAAGCTGCTCTAAGAGCTACTTCAGTTTTACCAAATCCTACATCACCACAGATCAATCTATCCATAGGCGTAATAGATTCCATGTCTTTTTTGACGTCTTCAATAGCTTTTTTTTGATCTTCAGTTTCTTCAAACTCAAAAGATGATTCAAGATTCTTTTGCCATTCATTATCTTTAGAAAATTTGTGCCCTTTAATTTTCCCCCTTGCAGCGTAAATATTAATTAATTGGTTTGCCAAAATATCAATTGAATTGTGTGCTTTTTTCTTTATCTTCAACCATCTGTTTGAATTCAATGGACTTAGCTTAGGGGTAAATGATGATGAAGCTATATATTTTGTTATTTTTTTTGTGTTGATTGTAGGTAAGTATAATTTATCATTTTCAGCAAATTGAAGATATATATATTCTTCATTCTTGTTATCAATTTTTCTTTTAATTAATCCTTGATATCGCGCAATACCATAATCTTCATGGACTACAAAATCTCCTTCTTTGAATGATTCTATAATATTTATTTGATTTTTGCGGGAGTTTCGACGAACTTGCTTTACTCCAAATATTTCTTTATCAGTATAGACATTTATTATCTTTTTCTTTGTTTCTAAGCAGTATCCTTCAGTTAAGGCACCTTGAATTAGATTTATTTTTTGAATGGATGCTTGTGACTCTAATGATGTGCGGACTTTTAATTTATAATTGTTTTCATTAAATATTTCAGCAAGCCTTTGTGCTTGTTGACTGATAATAATACTGGTTTCACTTGATTGACTTTTCACCAAAACTTTTTGAACAAAGTCTTGCATGTTTTCAAAAAAAATTTCCTGTTGGTTAATTGCTATCCTTTGCTTATTTTTCCCTTCTATTGCCCATCTGTCTAGATAGATTTGATTATTGAATTTTGAAATTTTTTTATTATATTCCTTTACAGAAATGCTTGCATCAGCAAACTTGATCTTGTTCTCTTTTAGAAAATTTGACTGCTTCAATGCGTGGTATGTATTTATTTCATTCTCATTAATTTGGTTAATGATTTCTGTAGGCTCATTAATAACCAGCAAGAAATTTTCATTTATATGATCTAAAATTGTAGTTTTTGAAAAAGATGGACCTAAGATTTCTGGTGCTTTTTCAAATAATTTTTTCAATTGTCTGTTTTTTTTAAATTCTGTTTTCTCTTCTGAAAAAATCCATTCTTTAGCAGGATATAGGCTTATTTGCTCAAGGTGTTCGAGCGTCCTCTGTGTCTTGACTTCAAAGGTTCTCAATGACTCAATTTGATTACCATCAAATTCTATTCGAATTGCTTTTTTGTGATTCACGGGGAATACGTCAATGATGCCACCTCGTTTTGTAAATTCCCCAATATTATTTACAATATTTGTTGAGACATAACCAATACGAATTAATTGTTCAATGAATTCTAAAATACTGATTTCTAAATTTGCTTCAAGATTAATTGTATAAATTGAAAGCTCTTCATTATTTATTGTTTTTTGGACCGCACTCATAGATGACAAAATAATAATTTTACCTAATTTGTTATTTGCATTAATTGCGGCCAAAGATTTCAATTTGTCTATAGTTACATCCTTTGAATGTTGATTTGGTTCATAAATAATATTTGAATTTTCTGTACATAGTATCACTTCTTTATCAGTATAATTTTTGATTGCTTCATAGGTTTCATGAGCTACATTTTGATTACTGACAATAATTGCAAGATTTTTTTTGTAATGTAAATTTAATAATGAGTACAAAATGTGTTTTCCAGCATCTGGTACTCCGATAGTGTGCCTAGATTGATCTATATTCATAGATTCGAAGTATTGTTCTTTTGCCAGTGATTTAACTAAGCCATATAGTTTCAAAATAGCAACCTTGTAATTCTATTGATGTAAACCATTAAATTTATTCATCGTAAAATCAATTCCGAATTCAATAATTGAATCAATTGATAAAATCGCTTGTTCTAGAATTTTCTTTAAATTATTTTCTTCCTGCTTTGAAGGTTTGCTTAAAACCCACTTTGATACTTCTTCAGGATCAAAACTTTCTTTTCCATCAAAATTTGGTCTACCAACACCAATTCTAATTCTTATAAGTGGATCATTATTTATATAGTTAAACAGTGACTTAATTCCATTATTGCCCCCATGACTTTTACTTTTTTGAATTGATAATTTACCGACCTCAAAATCAATGTCATCTGCAATTAAAATAATTTTATTATTTTGTATATTTTCTTTTTTAATAAATTCAGAATAACTTTTCCCACTATTATTTAGAAATTCTGTCGATTGTAAGCAAAAAATTTGCTTTTCTTGCATTTGCATTGCCGCAACAAGCAAATTATTTTGCTTTTTATATTTAGTATTATGTTTATCAAGATATTGATTAACAATTTTTTGACCAATATTATGCCTTGTATTACTATAATGAGTTCCAGGATTTCCTAATCCAATAATTGCATATGTGTTATTATTTTTTTTCATAAATAAGATTATAGATTAATTCAATAAATAGATGGCGCTGCAGATGAAAAACCTTTTTCCAATAATTCGATATGCATTATTTAATTTAATTGGTATTATAGTATTGTTTTTGTAAGGATTAATAAATTGAATAAGATTATCAAGAACGCACTAAACGAAGAAAGGTATTTGCTTAACGAAATTGAATCAAAAAATTTGGTTAAGTCATATAAAATTCCTGTTGTTGCAACAAAATTAGCTACTAGTGCAAAAGATGCAAAAAATATTGCATCTAAATTGAAATTTCCACTAGTGATGAAAATCGTTTCAAATGATATTTCACATAAATCTGATAGTGGAGGAGTAGTTCTGGGAATTAATAGTTTAAATGAAGTAGATCGTACTTACAAATCTATGATTAAGGCAGTAAAAAAGGTGAATAAGCACGCAGTTATACAAGGAGTTGCAGTGCAGCCTATGGTTGATGATGGTATTGAATTAGTAGTAGGAGTAACTACAGATCAGCAATTTGGTCCTGTATTAATGTTTGGCTTAGGTGGTGTTTTTGTCGAATTTATGAAAGATGTTTCATTTAAATTAATTCCATTAAGAAAAGTTGATGCAAAAAATATATTGTCTGAAATAAAATCAAAAGAAATTCTTTTAGGTGCAAGAGGATTTCCAAAAATTGATTTAACAAAGCTGCAAGAATTAATTTTGAATGTATCAAATTTTGTTCAAGATAATCCAGAAATTGAAGAAGTAGACCTTAATCCAATTATTGCCAATAGTAAAGAGATGTTAGCAGTCGATGCTCGCATTGTGTTAAAGCAATAGGTTTCAAAGTGAAAATTAATTTTAAAAAATTAAATAAAATGCTTAATCCAAAAACAGTAGTAGTGGTAGGGGAAAAAGGTCCTAATTATCAATTTCTTTCTTCACAGCTAGATTTTAAAGGCAATTTATATTCTGTACAAATTGACAAAAAAGAGATTCCAGGAATAAAAAAATTGGGAGTAAAGAATTTTGCCTCATTAGATGATATTCCTGGGCAAATTGATTTACTCATTGTTGCAGTCCCCAGGCAGGTTGCTCCATTTATTGCTCAACAAGCCATTAAAAGAAATGTGAAAGGCATACATTTCTTTACTGCTGGTTTTGAAGAAACAAAAGAAAAGATTGGCATAGATTTACAGAACCAATTGACAAATATTATGAATCAATCTGACATACCTGTTATTGGTCCAAATTGCATGGGTATATACAATAAAAATCTTTCATTAAGATTTCATCCAGCACAAAATTTAGCTGAAGATAAGCCAAATATAAGAAAGCAGAATTTATCCTTTTTGTCGCAAAGTGGAACACATGGAGTGAATGTCACAGTTGGGGCACAAAGAAATGGTATTAATGTTGCTCGGGCAATATCATTTGGTAATGCATTATTTGTTAATGAATGTGATTTGTTAGAATATTTAATTGAAGATAAACAAACTGATATTATTGCCTTTTATTTAGAAGGAGTGAAAGATGGATCTCGGTTTATAAAATTAATTAAAAAGTCCAATAAGCCGGTTCTAGTGTGGAAAGGTGGCAGAAACAATGCTGGCGCAAGAGCGGTTGCATCTCATACAGCTTCAATGGCATCTAATTATGTTATATGGCAAAAATTGATTCAAGATTCTGGGGGAATTAATGTAACTTCTTTAGATGAATTAACAAATGTTGCAATGTTGTTAAATTATAAGGAATATAAGATTGGAGAATCCTTGGCTTTGATTACAATGACTGGCGGACAATCTGTAGCCATTACTGATGCTTTTGAAGATCAAGGTTTTGTAATTCCTCAGCTTACAAAACCTTCTTATAAAAAATTGTCTGAATTTTTCAATGTTATTGGTGGCTCATATAGAAATCCATTTGATGCAGGATCTACAATTGGAAATGATGTTGGCAATTTGAAAAAAATTCTTAAAATTATCGGCCAGGATAAAAATATCAATGGTTCTTTAGTTATAGATATGAACACTAGAATATATCGTGAATCTAAAAAGCAATATATTCAATTTCTAGAAGCTTTGAATCAATTCAAAAAAACTTATAAAATGCCAGTTATTATTGTTGTACATGCTTTAACGAGTACGATTATGATGACTGACAATGAAAAGGTGACTCGTGAAGCGATATCTAGGGAAGTTACACAACTTGCAATTGACAGGGGGCTACCAGTCTTTAATAGTTTTAATGATGCCGCTAAAGCAATGAGGCTAGCTGCTTTGCATTAGAATTTAATTTTTGAAATAAATTAATTGTTATATTGTATAAGCAATTGACTTCCCTGTAAAAAAATTTTTGTATATCCTGAAAATAGTTTAAGCATGAGGGATAATTTATATGGCAGATCAAGCTTTTGATGATTACTTGGATCTTGTACAAGCTTCTAGAGAAATTGGCATACATCCACAAAGTTTACGTCGTTTAATCAAAAAAAATCGCATCCCAGCAACTATGTTTGCTGGTAAATACTTAATCAAGCGTGACAAATTGGCAATCTTTAAAGCTAACTATGATCCAAGACCTGGCAGGAAACATCTAGGTACATTGTTGTAAGTTGTCTTTTATTTGCTTTTCTCAATATAATCTTTCAGTTGATCGTATTCTTTACTAGTAACCTTCTGAGTTTCTTTTAAATATACTGCAATAGTCTCTAGGTTTAAAATTGAGTGCATTTTAATGCCATGCGATTGTAGTAATTTCTCAGAACCTTCGGCTCGATCAATCAAAGTAATAGCATTTTTAACATACAAACCATTATATCTTAATGTATCAACGCAATTTTTTATAGAATGTCCTCCAGTTGCCAGATCATCTATTATTAGAACTGTTTGTCCAGGCAAGTAACTTCCTTCTATTTGTTGAACATCTTCAACATTTGAATTTATATTTTTCCTGACATAAATTGTAGATTGACCTTTTTCTAGTCCTAGCGCAGTTGCAAGAATGAGTCCACCTACAGGCACGCCTGCGATAATATCAAAATTGTCCATGTTATCATCTCTACGTGATTTAATTAGTTCAACTTCTTGATTCAAAAGATTAACAATTTTTTTTAGTGGTCCTGGACGTAATAATGCGATTTTTGCATTTATATATATAGGTGAATTAATAACTGTATTGCCTAAATTGAATATGCCTAACTCAATTGCTCCTAGGTCCCATAACAAATCTACAAGCCATAATTTACCTTGATTAGCACTTTGTTTCATTATTGTGATTACCTCTATTCAGCTATTTCATTAGGTGGTTGGTAACCAGCATTAAATTTAAGAAGATTCTCTATTGCCAATTTAGCCATATCTATTCTAGTTTTTTTTGTCGCGCTACCTAAATGGGGTGAAACAAATACATTTTTCATTTTTAATAATTCTGATTCAGCAGGCAACGGTTCTGGATCTGTGACATCCAATGCTGCTCCGCCAATCATTTTGCCTTTGATTGCATTTTCAAGATCTTTTTGATTAATTATTTGTCCTCGCGATGTATTTATTAATATGGCATCTTTTTTCATAATTGAAAAGTGACTCATGTTAATAAAATTTTTTGTTTCACTATTTAAAGATAAATGTATAGAAACAAAGTCTGAATCTTTTAATAATCTTTCTAAATCAACAAATTCGCCTGGAAAACCACTCTTTAATTTTTTGCCATAATACGTAACATTCATTTTTAAATATTTAGCAATTGTTGCTACCTCTTGTCCAATTTTACCTGGACCAATGATTCCTATTGTAGAGTTATATAAGTCTTTACCTAACATCCAGTTAGGATGCCAGGGGCCCCACTCATTATTTCTAATTGCTAAATTTCCTTCTTGTAATCTTTTAGCCATCATAAAAATTAATGCTATGGTTAATTCTGCAGTTGATTTTGTTAAAACATCAGGGGTATTGGTAACTTTCACTGCAAATTTTTTTGCTGCATTTATATCGATATTGTCGTAACCAACTGCCATATTTGCAATAATCTTTAAAGAAGGATTGTTAGAAATTATATCTAAATCAATTTTCTCTGTAAGCATGGTTAGTAAACCCCAACATCCCTTGGATCGCTCCATAAGATTTTTTTTTGAAGGTGGGTTTTTTCCTTCCCAAACATCAACAGAAAAAAATTCTTCAAGTTTATTTATTAATTCTTTGTTAGGTAGTTGCCTTGTAACAAAAATTTTGTTCATAAAAAATAATTCCTTTTTTCTTTACTTTTTATTTTTATTTAAATATCCTAGAATTTCAACAGACTAATTAGATTAAGGAGATCATAAATATGACAGATCAAGAAAACAATGCATTTAAAGTGATTGATGTTCATGAGGCAAAGTCTATGATTGATAATCAAGATGTACAAATTATTGATAGCAGGGAAGTAGATGAACATGAATCTGGACATGTTCCTAGCTCAATCAATATCCCGCACATGGAAACATTCAATAGGATTTCTGAAATTGCTACTGACAAACCAGTTTTGTTCATTTGTAAGGCAGGACAACGATCTGCTGTCGCAGCAGAATTTGCTTTTGCAGCTGGTCTTACTAATGAGTTATATAATGTTGATGGTGGTCATGATGCTTGGATAGAAGCTGATTATCCAATAAGTTAAATTAATTTAAATTAGAAGACTCAGCTTTTAGTTTTCTTATTTTTTCTTTAGCTTCTTTTTCTGCATAGGGCAGTATAGTTTCCATAATTGGCATCACTGCATTTAATCGTTTTACTGTGTCTAATTCTTCAAGGATTTTTTGGAGTTTCTTTTTGTCCCAAAATGTAATAGCTTTCACTGCAATTGTGTCTGCAAGCTCTCCAGTTTGATTAGGGATAGTTTTATCAATTGCAAAACTTCCGCTAGCGATTTCGCTGAATTGAACAAATTTTTTGTATGCCTCTGAAACATCTGAAAAAATATTTTCATCATAAGAATTTATTTCATTCAATAATTTAATGTTTGCAGTGAGATATGGTTCTTCAGAAATGATATCAAGTATCTCAAATCTTTGAAGACCAATTGCTTCAATTAAAATCATTCCTGTCCTATCAAAAAGTGTTTTATTAATCTTAGCAGTTGTTCCAACTTTGTATATTTCAGGAAGTATTTCGCCAACCTCATTACCAGACCTAATGGAGACAACTCCAAAAGGCTCATTGTTATCGATACATTCATTAATTAATTGTTTGTATCTTTCTTCAAATATTTGTAGAGGCAGCGTCATTTTTGGAAATAAAACTGTCGATAATGGGAAAAGCCTTAAGTTGCTCATATTCTGCCTTGAAGCTGTTAGCTACTAGAATTTAATTGAAGCTCAGTTTGATTTTCTTGGTTGTGATCGAATAATTCTAGGACAACACTAGAATCATAGTATTGAGGTATGAAAATTGTGCCAGGGGCAATTCTGTCTGTAAGATCTACATCAATATTAATTTGAGTATCATTTTTTGTAATTGTGATTTGAGATTTATTATTTAATCCAATTTTTTCAGCATCCTGAAGACTAATCATTGCTTTTTGTTCACGTTCCATTGGATCAGCATTTAATGCATTTATTGAAGTTAATTCTCGTGATGTAAATAATGTTTTTCCTGCTAGTATGGTTATTTCTGGTAAGTTATTTTGGTTTTTTAAGTTTTTTGATACTAGTTTTGTAGATATTGCTTTTGAATCAACAGTTCTTGAGATGCCTGAAATTAAATTTGGATATTTTGAATAGTTATTATTTAAAGACCTTATATATTGCTCTAAATTGATTTTTATTTTTCCTTTATTCAATTTGCTATTTAAGCTATTAACAAAATCATACAAATCTATATCAGTATTTTTTATTTTGAATAAATTTTCTTGATTAAAATTATGCTTAAAAACATAACTACTAACATTTGTAGTTGTGCCAGATTTCAAATAAAAAGGTTTGTCTGGAATTATATATGTTGCATATTCACTTATAGTTGAATGAGCAGAGTCAATTACTATGAGATTTTCAAGCATTGACAAGGCTTTTTTTAATTCTTCTTGGTTTATTGCTCGTATTAGTGGATTATCTGCATGAACAATCAAACATTTAATTTCTTCGTTAATTATCGCATCAAGCATTTCATAGAAAGATTTACCATTTTGATTTGGCCTTATTTTCATGTCATCAAGTCCAACGATATTGGCTTCATTGGGTAGATAATATAATGATTGAGAAGCTTTTTCATCACAAAGTAAGCTTGCAAGATTTCCGATTTGCTGTGCTTGTTCAATTAATATATTTTTTGTATTGTTTAAATAATAATTTGGATGAGCAAAAACAATCGCTGCTTCATTTTTGTTTTTTTCATTCAATAAGTATGATTGAATTAATTCAACAGCAGAATCAAACTTATTCTTATCGATATAACTTAAATCATCCTTAATGTTAATTTGAGTTTGTTGAGTAATTGCAATATTAATTTTTTCAACTAATTTTGCTTCTTCACCTGACTTAATTTGTATCCAGCTCTTTGCAAATGGTACTAATTCATTCCATTTGGGCGAGATCACAATAAGATTTGCATTATTGTTCATTACTGCATCTTTAATTCGTAATGATGTTATTTGATGTGATTCTTCAAGATCAGTGGCTACAGCAATAATTAACTTTGAATCAGCGATATGTTTTGTATCAAAATTCAATTTTCGAACTTTAGAGATTTTTTCCCATGTCTCTATAACCGCTCTGTAATTTTCCCCATCGATATAATCTAGATTATTTGTATTTATGATTTTGTTTGCAAGAAAGTTTAATAGGGCAGCATCTTCATTAGTTGAAAATGGGGATGCAATGATTCCAATAGAATTAGCGCCATGTTTTTTAATAGTTGAAGTTAAATCTTCAGATAACTGCTCCATTATTTGTTCAAATTCATATAAATTGAATTTGCCATTTTCCTTTTTCATAGGGCTTGCTAATCTATCTTTTATGTTGATTTCTGAATAACCAAACCTACCACGAACACAAATTTGGTTTTGACTTGTTTGATTGATAGGAACAGGTCTCACGATGACAGGTTCGCCTTTATCAGAAATACCATAAGAAATAGTGCAATTCATAGAACAACCATTACAAACAGAGTTAGACCAATCAGTTGAAAGGCCACTCCATTTATTTGGTTTTTCCATTAATGTTGCGGTTGGACAAACATCTATACAGGCACCACAAAAATCGCAATTAGATTCATGCACTGCCCCTCCTGCTCCAAATGCTATTTTTGTTTCAAAGCCTTTGCCTGCTAAAGAAATTGCCCCAGTATGTCGAATATCTGCGCAAGCTCTAACGCATCTTGTGCATAGTATGCACATTTGTGGATCAAATTCTAAAAATGGATTAGCTCTATCTGGTTTTGGTGGTGGTGTTTCGTAATAAGATCTATCTTCTCCTACCCATGGTTCTTGCCATTCACCTAAATCAACAAGTTCTGTAGCTGTTTGTAGTTCACATCTATAATTCTTTGCACAGGTTAAACACCGATGAGTTACTACGTCATCTCGGAGACAAATTTCTCCAGGTTGACAATGAACACGTCTGTGGCAGGTCAAACATCTATCTGGATGATTAGTTGTAATAAAAGACATAACAGATTGTCTAATTTCCTTTGCTTGAGATGATTCTGTATTGATAACCATTCCTTCTGCAACTGATGTTGTGCAAGACAGCTGCATTGGAGTTGGTTTTGCATCTTTAATTTCAACTACGCAAGTCCTACATCCTGCATAAGGGTCTAATCCATCGATATAACATAAATTTGTTATTGAAAAACCATTTTCTTTTAATACTTCAACAAGAGGCTTGCCAGCTTCTGCGTCAATATTTTTACCATTAACAATAATATTTACCAAAGAACTGACTCCATTAACTTTTTCTGATAGGCAAGTGATGAGGACCTATAGGACCATCTTTACCAGCAGGGCTGACTCTTGATCTAGCAGTAGGAATATTGGTAATAGGGGGATCTATGCTTTCTTGATCTTGTCCATTAGGGTAACGTCCATTTGTCTCAATTAGATATTCTCTAGATTCTTTAGCAAGAGACTCTTTATTTCTATACATTTCTTCAAAAGTAAATACTGCATCGTTATATCTGCCGCCTGATTGGATGGCTTGATATGGACATGCTTCCGTACATAAACCACAATACATACAAATTCTAAAGTCTATTTCATATCTATCTATATTTAAAGTTCCATCATCTCTAGGTGAAGTTTCAACTAAAATGCAACCATCTGGACATGCTTGTGCGCATGTTGAACAACCTGTGCATCTCTCTTCAAACCATAATAAATTTGTTCTTGCTCGCGTAGGAACATTTCTATTTTGTTCAGGGTATTCAACTGTAATAGGCGGCCTGAATAAATGCTTGAGTGTTACTAGCATTGAACGCAATATACCAGTGCCATATACCATACTGTTTCCAATCAATGACTAAAAAAATTCTAGCATATATTTCTGTTGAAAAATTTAAATTAATATAATAAATTTTTTCTTTCAAATATTAAATTTTTTTAAAGCTTGATGATAGTCAGATATATAGTTCAAGTTGATATTTAATAATCGTGAATCTATTGTAATTGTTTTTACATCGAGTTCCTGAATTATACTTCTAAGCCCTGATTTATGATTTTTAATATTGAGCAGTTTGTTTGCTTGATTAATGTGAAATATTACCGGATGACGATTTTTGTTGTTAAAAAAAGGTTGTATTACTTCAAAATTTTTTTGAGATTTTACAAAATCCATGATCTCAGTGATAATTTTTATAGTTAAGGGCTGATCAACATTTTGCACTAAAAAATTATCAATTTTTTTTTCTTGATGATAAGATAAAATTTCTTTTACTCCAGATAAAATTGATGAATTTCTGCCTTGTGCCCAATCATGATTTATGATTGTATGCACATTGAGATTTTGAATTTTTTCTACAATCTTCAAATATTCACTACCAACTACTACAAAAATTTTTTCAATTCCTGCACTTTGCAGGCATTGAATGTTCCACTCAATTAGTGTTTTATCACCCCATGGTAACAAAGCTTTCTGTTGCATCATTCTTGAAGATTGGCCAGCTGCTAGAATTAAACCTGCACTTTTCATTTTAATTTCTCAACTTCAAGTTTCTTAATTGCTTGTATAAATAAAGCCGAAGCATGTTTTTTGTTAGCTGGCAGACCACCAATTCCTTTCTGAAGTTCCATGGAGGTGATCTTTTTCAATGTACTTATTGATTTACCAACTATATATTCAGCTCCATATGAAGCAATTGCTATCGTAGATGCACATCCACTTGTCAAAAATTTTGCATCAACAACTGTATTATTATTTAAACTAATAAATAGTTGCAATTCGTCTCCACAGACTGGATTTGAAACTCGGGATTGCAAATCAGGTGACTGCATAGTTCCAGCCTGTATTCTCTGATGAAAATATCTCATGAAATTTTTACTATAAGACTCTTCCATATTTTATTGCCTTAATTTTATATTCTTGCTTATATATTCAAATACATTGAAGAATTCATCTATATTCTCGGGTTGATAAAAAAGATTTGAATAAATGATCTCGCATTGTTTATTCAAAATAAAAATACTCCTATTTGCTTTTTTTTGATCATAATCGTATACGTTTAATTGCTTTGCAATCAAACCATCTTCATCACTAGCTATTTCAAATGGTAAGTCGTTTAGTGTCTTTGCAAAAATAGTTATATCTTGAATGGAATCTGTTGATACTGCGTAAGTAATAATGTCATATTTATGAATCGTTTCAAACTCTTCTTTAAAAGATAAAAGCTGCTTACTACATAATGGCGTATTATGTTCAGAAAAATAAATTAGCAATAAATTAGTTGCCTGTACTAGTTCTTCAATGTCAATCTTTCCATTTAAAGTTGTTAAGTTTCCAAATTTCATTTTTTACTAATCTTTCATGTATAGCAGCTCATCAATCGGAACGTTTTTACCAGCAATTTGCACTTTAATTTTCCCTAATTGTTCTGGTTCTAATAATTTTGCAATTACTTGATTAGTTTTAAAAAAACGTGCGGAATTATTAAAATTGATTTTACTTTCTTCCTTGATCAATTCAAAAATTCCTAGATTCACTAAACTTTGCCACTGTGGAATTAATGGATTAACTTGAAATTTTTTTTCTTTGAACCCCTTTTCCAATAGTGTAAAATTTACATCAGCTGTAATATCTACATTACCTGGTTCATGCAGAGGGCTGGCTAACATGTGATTTGTAATTGCTTTAAAAGTACCTTCTGTTTTCCATTTTTGAAATAAATTATCAGCCAAGTCACCATAATCAATAGTAATAATGTAGCCAGAATCTATCAGTTCAGCAATTTTTTGAGCAGTTTCATAGATTTTTGGTGCAACTTCAATGATGCAATTTTCAAATAAAGGCATTTCCATTTTATCAATAAAATTGATTATTTTCATATCACTTAAGATTTCTTCTTTGAAAGTTAATTCATTGTTTTCTGATATTGATACAAAAATTTCATTGATACTATTTTTATGTTTTTTTATTAAGTGAAATGGTAAACAATCGAAGAATTCGTTAGAGATGACTATTGCATCAATTTTTGTATTTTTATTTGAAAATTCATTTAGAAGAGTGAAATTAGCATTTATATCATAAAGATCTAACATTTTTTTTTGTTCATCTAGTCTTTTTTTACTTACATCTAATAATGTAATCTCAGCAACTTCAAATAGATCAGGATGTTGATTTTTTAACCATGTGCAAATGCTTGCCATGAAGATAGCAGAGCCAGCGCCAATTTCAACTATTTGAATATTTTTGGGTTTATTCATCTTTTGCCAACATTCATTAATTTGTTTTGCCCATAAATATCCAAAAATCGGGTGGACCTCTGGTGAAGTCTGATAATCTCCTTTGTTATTCCAGGATAAATCTTTTGTTGAATAATAACCAAAATTTTCATTTGTCATACAAGTTGACATAAAATCAGAAAAATTAATTTTTCCTTCATTGGAATTTATAAGTTTTTTTATTATTTTTTCTGTTGGAGTATCAAATGTAATTTGTGACATTGATATATCAATCTATCTTAACTTTTTTATTTTTTTGGTGATATAACGAAAAACCTTCAAAGAAGATAACTTTTAGTACTATTGATAACATAATTAAAGCACTTCCAAATACTAATATGCTTGATTCATCCATATAAAAGCCCATTATTGGTACTAAAATGACTGCTATATTACCCCCAAATCTCCGTGATTTTACTACGATAGCCGTAATTAAGCCAGTTGTACAAGCAATGCCAGATGCAAGCGGCATTAATGCTAAGACAGCACCACCTCCAGTTGCTACACCATTACCACCTTTAAATTTTAAAAATGGAGTAAAATCATGACCTGCAATAGCAGTTAAACCTGCTAAAACTGCAAAAGTTTCGTTAGGAGAATATAATTTGGCTATTGAAACGGCTATGATTCCTTTTAATATATCAATAGTACCTACAAAGTATGCATATCTCTTACCAAAATTATCCAGAACATTCATCATTCCTGGATTCCCACTGCCAATTTTGCGAATATCTTTTTGAAAAATTCTTTTTACCAAGATATATGCAGTAGGGAACGATCCTAAGAAAAAACAAATAATCAGTATTAATAATAAATTCATATCAAACCTTTATATATGATATTTTTATTGTAGCATCATATTACTAAATAAAAATAATATGATTTATATATCAACAAATTAAGTATGTTGCATGAAAATTTCCAATCCATTTAAACAGCTTTTTAATTTTTATGGTTGGGTTGTAGTTGCCGCATGCACAACTGCTGCATATTCGGCAGTTGTTTTCTACAATCCAATTTTAGGAGTTTTTGCCAATATTTTTCAAGAAGAATTCCAATGGAAGATGTCAGAAATTGCTTTAGCAATTACTATTGGTAGTGTTGGAGCAGCTATCCTTGCTCCGATAACTGGCATTGCGTTAGATAAATGGGGTGGACGCTGGGTCATTGCTGGTTCATCAATAGTCATGTTTTTTTGTTTAATTTTTCTTGCTTCATTAAATCATTTGTGGCAGCTTTATATTTTTTATGCTATTGGCCGCTCTCTTACATTTGGCATGACATCTGGAGCATATATTGCTGTAAACAATTGGTTTATAAAAAAACGAGGTCTAACAGTAGGTATTGTAGCTGCTGGTACTAGAGTAGCAATGGGAACTATACCAATACTACTTGCTTTAATCATTGGTATTAGCGGATCTTGGAGGGTAGGCTGGTGGAGCCTTGCTGTGCTAGTTGTAGTTTTAGGAGTTTTCCCATCATTATTATTTATACGGAAACGACCTGAAGATATGGGCTTGCTTCCTGATGGATTAGATAATAATTATGAATCTAAAGAAATCAATGAAGAATTTTCGTTAGAAAAGGATTTTTCAGTTAAACAAGCTTTAGGCACTAGAGCTTTTTGGTTTATTGGCCTAGGAGTGGGCTTAGGTTTATTCGGCCAAGGTTCTGTAAATTTTTTACAAATACCTCATTTAATTGATCGTGGATTATCACTCACACAGTCGACTGTGGTCGTGAGCGTTTTTTCAATAACAGCTTCGGTTGGAGGAATATTTGCTGGAGTGTTAAGCAGTAAGATTAGAATGCGTTGGGTTCAATCTTTTTCTATGCTAGGGATGAGTTTTGGAATATTTCTACTTATTAATGCAAATAGTTTTTTAGATGGCATAATTTATGGATTAGTATACGGTACTTTTTTTGGTTCTAACTTTACTATGCTTCAATCTATTTATGCAGATTATTTTGGCAGAAGAGAGATAGGTGCCATTCAAGGCTGGAGTAGGCCGGTTCAATTGTCAATGAATGCCTTAGGTCCATTTTTGGGAGGACTTTGGTATGATCAGACATCTTCATTTACAGATCCTTTTACTTTATATGCAATCTTATTTATAGTTGCTGCTATTTCTTTTGGTTTAGCGCAATATCCAAAAAGATAAATACAATCATAAATTATCTACGAAATATATAAAAATATTAATAAATGCTTAAATGTATTGACACTTTAGCAATTATTTGATTAGATTCCCAAATAAGGTAATTTTGATTGATTGGATGATTAATGCAGAAATTTTGTGACTCTGAATCACTCGCTGAATTTTTAGGTGCTTTCACTTTGTTATTTGTTGGTGCTGGTTTTGTAGTTGTTTCAGGTGGCGCTAATATTGTTGGCGTGGCATTAGCACATGGGCTTGCTATCGCTACAATGGTCGCAGCTTTTGGCTATATTTCTGGAGCAGTTTTTAATCCTGCGTTAACGATTGCATTGTGGTCCATAGGAAAAATTGATGGATTAAAGTCAGTTAAATATATTGTTTCACAATTAAGTGGTGCAATTGTTGGTTTTTTGGCAGTGAAAATGTTGCTTCTTCGAGAAGCTTCTATGGCAAACTTAGCAGTTCCTGCACTTAATGATGCCCTTTCTATGGTTGAAGGAGTATTTATAGAAGCAATTTTAACCTTCTTTCTAATGATTGTGATTCTTTCTGTTATTGATGAGAATGGACCATCTCAGATTGCAGGTTTAATTATTGGTCTTGTTATTGCAATGGATATTTTTGCTGGTGGTGCATTAACTGGAGCGGCAATGAATCCAGCTCGTGCTTTCGGCCCAGCTTTATTGGAAGGTCATTGGGACAATCATATTGTTTATTGGGTTGGCCCAATTTTAGGAGCAGTTGTTGCTGCTTTAGCACATAAATATGTGTTTGATAAGAAATAACTGGGGGTACATTTAGAAACTAATGTCTGCTGCATTTGAAACCCCCGCCGCATGGTAGATATTAGTTAGAGAGGATGGTTCAGCCATCCTCTCGTTTTTATTGCTTACCAGTTGATCCGTGACCTTCTTGGCCTCTTTTTGTGGCATCAAGATTAAGAACTTCATTCCAAATGAATTGCTCACTTTTTGAAACTACTAATTGCGCAATTCTTTCACCTTGTTTTATTTCGTATTTTCCTAATGAAGGCAAACAATATAATGTCACAAATATTTCCCCCCTATAATCAGCATCAATTGTCCCAAAACCAGCCATAATTCCTTTTAATGTTAATCCCGAACGTGGTCGAATTTGCACATCAAGTCCCGCAGGGATTGATATTGCTATTCCAGTAGGAACAAGTTGCGGTGCATCACTGATTAATATAGAGGGCGATTCTAAACATGCACATAAATCATAACCAGTAGCTAATTCAGATTGCTTAACCGGAATTGATGCATTTTCACGTAACTTTACTATGTCAATTTTATTTTGCATATTGTTAATACTTTAATAAATTTGCAGGAACTAAATTATGACGATGTTTTTTCCAAGCCCTTGCCTGACTTTGGAGTTAAAACTTCTATTGGGTAAATTTCCTTTTTTAACATTTCTCTAGGTGGATCAATATATATTGCTCCCCATCCACAGACCTGTTCACATAATCTGCATCCTACACATTTTTTTGCTTCTACTTCAGCAATTCCAAAATAGTCTTTATTTTTATTTGGTGAATCAGTTAAAGACAGTGCTTCAAAAGGACAAATATTCATACATAATTCACAACCAGAACCAATACAGTTGTCAGAAATTACATGTGCCAGAGGCAATTCTTTTCTTGGGAAAGTCCTTGCAAGGTCACCAAATTCATCTAAAATTGCTTCTGGTGGACATACAGCACCGCAAGCACCACAATCAATACATAATTCTGCATCGATAATATGAACTTCATTTCTAAGCCCAGTTATTGCTTCAACGGGACATTTTTTTGTACATGCAGTACATCCAATGCAGTTTTCTACTATTGTATAAGCCATAATTTTTTTCCTCAAAGTTGAGCAATATTTATGTTAAAATTACTTCATATAGATATAATCATGATGATATCAACATATATTAATTATAAATTAATATTGATTGTTAAATAAAGTTAGAAATTATTTTTTTATTATGGAGTTTTAATTGCCAATACAGCCTTCAATTGGAGCTCATGTTTCATCAAGTGGTGGATTAATTAATGCAGTGAAAAATGCAAGATTAATTGAAGCAGAATCTTTTCAAATTTTTCCCGGCCCACCACAAATGTGGCGTCATACACAATATACAGATCAAGCCATTGATGAATTTGTACAATCTAGAGAAGAGAATAAGATTAAAGAAATTTGGATACACAATATCTACTTAGCAAATATGGCAGCAGATAATGATGAGCATTTAGATAAATCAATAAATTCCGTAAAGGACGCACTTATTTTGGCAAACAAAATTGGCGCAGAAGGAGTAGTTTTGCACACCGGCTCACATAAAGGGAAAGGTTTTAATAAGGTGCAACGCAAAGTTATTAGTTCAATAAAAAATGTCTTAAAAAATGCTCCTGTTAATACTAAATTAGCTTTAGAAAATTCTGCTGGTCAAGGTGGTGCAATTGGAAGTGAATTTGAGGAACTTTTTTATTTAATTGATCGAGTTAATGATGAACGATTAGGTATATGCTTAGATACTTGTCATGCATTTGCTGCTGGATACGATCTTAGAAAAAAAGATATAATTGAAAAGATTGTTCAAGATTTTTCAAAGTCGATTTCTATGAAGAAATTATTTGTTTTTCACGCTAATGACTCTTTGATGGAATTAGGTAGTCAAAAAGATCGCCATGACAATATTGGTGAAGGACATATTGGCGTCAAAGGATTCAAGTATTTATTGAATAATAAGAATTTTAAAAATTTGAGCTTTATTTTAGAGGTTCCAGGATTCCCTAGTGAAGACAAGAAAAGCAAAGGTCCTGATTTAAAAAATGTACAAATATTAAAAAGTTTGTTGTAGGGCAATCTAGTTGCGAATCTCCCTTGGATGACCTGAGAGGCTTAAACATTCATCTTCCCAATGCAATAATTCTTCAAGAATGTTTTCATTGAGCCCTGTTTTTTCAACTGGCACTTCTTCTTTTCGTAATTCTTCAAGTAAAAAAATTGACATTTCTTTATGGCCCATAGTTGGGTCATTATTTTCTTCTCGAATTTTAGTCTCTAATTCAAACATAAGATCTAGAAGTTCAGCAGGGATAAAACCCCCTAGTTGATCGCTTGCTTGTTCAGCAATCCAATTAGCACATTCTTCAAGAATTTTATCTTCCATATGATACCATTACTTAAAACAATACTTGTTCAGCAACAAGTTCAGCAATTTCTTCAGGAGGCAATTCAAGAATTGTTGTACATACATCGAAAGTATGCTCACCCAATAGTGGTGCTGCTTTTTCCATACCAATTGGAGTTTGTGACATTTTCCAACCAGTACCATCATATATTCTTGTACCAGCTTCTACATGATCTAAGCTGACAAAATATCCTCTTTGACTTAAATGTGAATCTTCTACTACTTCTTGTGCATTTTGCACTACACCTGCAGGTATTTTAGCATCTTGTAAGGTAGCTTGTGCTTGTAAATGATCTAGACCAGATGTCCATGCAGAAATTATTTTATCAATTTGATCTTCTGCTTTTTTTCTAGATTCGAAATTATTGAATTCTTGTTTATTTAACTCTTCGTTGTCAATGATTTTTGTTAATGTTTGCCAATGACTTTCATCAATACAAGCAATTGTAATCCATTTTTCATCTCCATTCTCATCGTCTTTGCAGCGATAAACTCCATGGGGAGCAGCAAAGGCTACTCTGTTTCCAAGTCGCTGATGTTTAATTTTTGCGTTATCGTATGTGAATAAAGGCAAGGACATAGCTGCAATAGACGATTCATTTTGAGACAGTTCAACTTTTTGCCCCTTATTTGTTTTTTTTGCAATTCGTAAAGCACTTAAAATAGCAATATATGCATGCATAGGATTAACAACATAGTCTGGATAATTCGTTCCTACACCAACAGGTCTATTTTTATCAAATCCCGACAAATAATTCATTCCGCAAATTGCTGTTAACATAGCACCGAATCCTTGAAAATCTTTATAAGGTCCAGTTGCACCCATCATAGGCATATATGCTGCTACAATTTTTGGATTAACTTTCTTTATTGTTTCCCAGTCTACTTTTATTTGATTGGTTGCTCGATTTGTCATATTGGTAAGCATTACATCAGACCATTGAATAAGCTTTAATCCTAGCTCATATCCTTTTTCAGTTGTCAGATCAATTGTGACTGATTCTTTATCTGAATTATAATTATTGAAATATCCAGATAAGTTATATCCTCGCGCTCCTTTTGGTCGTGGTGCCATTGCTCTTAATCCATCTATTCTTTTTTCTGTTTCAAGCTTGATCACCCTTGCACCGGCATTTGCTAATGCTCTTCCAGCAATCGGTCCTGCACCAAACCAAGACATATCTAAAACATTGATGCCAGCAAGAGGTTTGTTTGTCATTTTATTATTTCCTTTTTTCGTAGTTCAGTGATTTTGTCATTTGTATAGTTTAATTGAGTTAATATTTTGTCTGTGTGTTCGCCCAAAAGTGGTGCAGGTATTCTTAATGAAGGTGGATTATTGCTTAATTGATAAGGAAATCCAGGATATCTTAATGATACATTACGTTTTGTATCATTAATTTCTTGGAACCAGTTACGTTCTTTTAGGTGCTCGTCATTTGAGATATCTTCTGGAGTGCTAATGATTCCGACTAATACTCGATTTGATTGACCATATTCATAGATGTATCTTGCAGAGTAAGAATTCATGAAACTTGTTACTATGTTTTCAATATGATCTAAAAACTCTCTTGTTTTATCTTTTGTCTCTTCATCGGTCAATAAATTTCTAAGATTTGCACCGTTCATTTGCGTTTGTATAAATGTCCAGTGAGGCTCTTCCTTTAAGTCACCTGCCATATCATGTTTGTCCATCATTTCAACTAAGCCTGCAAAACCTGCTCCGGCAGTCCCTGTTGTCATCATATAAACCATACCCTCTTTGCATTCATACAAACCAAATCCTGGGAGGTTCATTGGATTTACTTGACTGCTTTCACCAGTTCTTTGTGGAATGAATTCTCTAATATCCCAATTTTGCATTGCAATTTCTTGTGCAATTGAAAGTGATTCTTGCATTGAAACTTCTACAAGTTGCCCACCTGAATTATTGAATTCCTTACTGTATAGCGCAGTTAATGCCCCAGCTGCACCATGCATTGAAGCGCAATGGTACCCTTGTTGATCTGGGAGGTTTTCTGGAGGGCCATCTAGAAAACCAGCTAAATTCATTACTCCTGACATAGCAACACCTGTTATGTCAGCATATGCCCAATCAGCTTTATCCCCATGTGTACCCCATCCAGTTATGGATGTATGAATTAATTCTGGATTTATATCGATTAATTTTTTGTGGGTGATACCTATTTTTAACTTCTCTTCATTAGACCAGGATTCTATCAGTATGTCTGAATTTTCGATTAATTTATGAAATATCTTCAAGCCTTCTTCGGATTCTATATTTAAAGCAATACTTTGTTTATTGGTATTTAAAAGTATGAATTGCAGGCTATTTTCTGGACTTTCAACATTTGGTAAATATGGAGCAAAATTTCTTGTAGAATCTCCTTGAATTGGTTCAATTTTAATTACATTTGCTCCTAGATCAGCTAGAAGTTTACCTGCATAATGTCCAATGGCACCTGAGGCATCTAAGACATTGATGTCATTTAATGGTGCATTATTCTCCATTTATCATATCCTTTAACTCATCCCACTCTCTTTTTGACATATTCAATTCTTTGTGAGTAGGCAATTCTCCATTTATCATGTTTTTTATTGCCGACCATGCTGTTGCAGATAGCTTAATGCCATTCATCTGGTATTCAACAAAAGCTTTATATGTTTCAGGTACCCATTTCTCCACAATATTTAATATTATGTTTGCATATTCTCTAATCTCTAATTGTGCATGTGAATCTGCGCGCAATCGTAAAAAATGAAGTAAATTGTGCAAATCAATTTTCCAATACCATTGTGTATAATAATTCAGTGAAAGATTCATTCGTGCAAGCTCTCTAGCAAGTCCTTGACGCTCAGCATTTATTTGATTGCCCTGACTGTCTACATTCATCATTTTTTCATAGTTGTCGTATAAATTTAAGGCATCATTTTTTAATATCTCTAAAACTTCACTAGCTTCATCGCCAGTTAAAACTTCGTCTCGTCCTTGCCTGTTACTTTGTGATTGTGCTCCTAGATTATTAATATTTGGTACATAAAATTCATTATCTAGTATTGAATATCTTGCTGAGTATTCATTTATATTTGCTGTACGATGTCTAACCCATTGTCTTGCTATAAAAATTGGCAGCTTGACATGCAATTTGATTTCACACATTTCAAAAGGTGTTGAATGTGAATGTCGCATAAGATATTTGATTAAACCTGAATCTTCAGAAACTTTCTTTGTTCCTTTTCCATAAGATACTCTTGCAGCTTGAACAATTGCTGAATCATCACCCATGTAATCTATCACTCGCACAAAACCATGATCTAGAACATTGAAAGGTGTATATAAAATTTTTTCAACTTCTGGTGAAACAGCACGTAGTGTAGAACTGGTTTTTCCTCTAAGTTCGCTAATCTCATCTAGTTGTTCTTGTGTTAAATTATCTTCTATGGCCATCATTATCTCAAACTATAAATAACTCACTTTACTTTTTGTAACGCTAAGCACGCATTTTGTCCACCTAAACCAAATGAATTTGACAGCGCTATATTTATTTCTTTTTCACGTCCCTCCACTGGAACAACATCAAGATCGCATTCTGGGTCAGGATTTTCGTAATTTATAGTTGGAGGCATGAAGTTATTTTTCATAGATAAAATAGTAGCAATAATTTCAACCCCACCAGCACCTGCAGCTAAATGTCCAATCATAGATTTAGTTGAAGAAATAGGTGTTGCGTAAGCCTTTTCTTTTCCAAGAGCAATTTTTATCGCCCTTGTTTCTGTTTTGTCATTAAACTGAGTACTTGTACCATGTGCGTTGATATAATCAACATCATTTGGGCTTAAATTTGAATGCTTTAAAGCTCTACTGATTGCTAATGCTTGTCCGTCTGCATCTGGTGCTGTATCATCAACTGCATCAAATGACCATCCCATGCCTAGCAACTCAGCATAAACTTCAACATCTCTTTTCCTTGCAGATGATTCTGACTCTAAAAGAACTACTCCGGCACCTTCACCTAAAATGAAACCATCACGATTCATATCAAACGGTCTAGATGCTTTAGTTGGATTTTGATAATTTTTTGATAATGCACCAAGTCTTCCCATTGATGCTAATGATAGCCTCGAAATCATTGCCTCAGCACCTCCAACAAGCATCGCATCGGCTTGTCCATTTTTAATAATATTGTATGCATGACCAAAAACATCAGTTCCTGATGCACATGCAGTATTAATAGTTGTATTTGGTCCTCTAATACCGAACTCTCTACCGATTCTTGCAGCAGCCATATGTTGCCCCATTCTAGTTATAATAAATGGATCTACTCGATTAGCTCCCTGTTCAGTTAATTTATCCCACTCAGGACCCATATTGAATGCATCACCAGACGTAGCTATCATTACACCAATATTATCTCTAGTACTATCATTAATGATGAATCCACTATCTTCTATCGCTTGAGCAGCAGCAGCAAACCCTAATTGAGCAAATCTACCAGTTCGTCTTGCTACTTTTTTATCTAAATATTTCTCTGGAGTAAAATCTTTGACTTCACCAGCAATTCTAACTGGCAGATCATTAACTTCAAGTGACTTCACCGAATCTATGCCATTGATGCCACTTGAAAGATTATTCCAAAATTCATTTGGATCATTGCCAATAGGATTAACCGTGCCTATTCCAGTAATTAATATTTTATCATTAGAACTATTACTGATAGCCATATGTTACCTAAAACACATTATTTGAAAGATTTTGTAAGAATTCCCGAATATTTAATGCTAGTTGACCTGGTTGATCAGTAGGTACTGCGTGTCCAGCTTCCTCAATAAGAGAGATTCTTGAACCAGGCATTCTTCTGTGCATTCTTTGCATCACTTGTGGTGTAATTAGATCTGAATGAGTGCCTCGAACAAACATTGTAGGACATTGAATCCTATCAATCAAATCCCATAGGTCAGTTCCTTTTTTTTGAACGTTCCCATCTAATGGTCTAGAAGTTGGGTTTTTGAATTCGGGATCAAAATCCCAATAATAAAATTGATCTTTTTCATCCATTTTCAAAATGGATTGAACTCTTCGACGTAATTGATCATTGCTTGCATAAGGGAAATAATCTTTAAATAGTGCCATAGCACTTTCCACTGAAGCAAATTTATCACCAATAGCAACAAGTTTTCTAATATTCTCAACACCTTTTCTTAAAACGTCTGGTGCTGCTTCAACTATTACCATTGCTGTCATAATTTCAGGATTGTCAGCTGCATAAGTTATTGCGTTTGCAGCACCCATGTCATGTCCGACTAATGAAATACTTGTTAATTTTTTTTCTTGGATTATCTTATTTAAATCATCAACTTGAGCAGCTCTACCATAATCTAAATCTTTTGAATAACTACTGTTGCCATATCCTCTCTGATCAATTGCAATTATATGATAGTCTCTTGACAAATCTTGTGCTGCATCATCCCAAATCCGAGAAGTTTCAGCATAACCATGAAGCATTACTATAGCTGATTTGGATTTTCTATTGCCCCAGCTTCTGCAATGAATACTTAATCCATTTATATCCAATAATTCTTCTTTTGCTTTATCAGTTACAACCATCAGCCACCTACCTTCAATAGACTTATTGCAAAAATATACTTTACTTTATAAGCACAATGCTTATGCTAGCACTTCTGTGTTCCTTTGTCTAAGGCAATATTGCATGGAATCTTCTCTTGATTAAAAACAAACTGCCATAGATAGTATATTGTATGGTAATTCCTTAATCTGCAACCAATCTTTTCCTCGATTATGTGATGCCCAAACTTTTTTATCATATCCTAGAAAAGCAGTATCTTCACTGTTAGGCAACTTCATAATGCAAATTTGATTTTTATATTTTGTTTCAGCACTAATATTTAGATCAAATTCTTGAGAAGATGACGCTGTTATAGTCATTAACTTGTAGTCAGATTTACCATTTTGATTGGTTACTGTAAGAAACAATGCATCATCATGATCTTTAAAAACAATAGCATTAACGATATTGAACTCGTTGTTTATATTAGTAATTTTTTTCCAATTTAAAGCAAAGTCATCTGTTCGATAAAGACTGTTTTCACTGAAGGCATATAGGATTTCATTATCATTATTGACATCTAAGATGAGCCTAATATTTTCATCAATGCCATCCGAACTCCTTACCCAGCTGCTACCTAGATTATGTGAAATCAAAATGCCTACTTGATCAATTGCAATCAGGATACTGCCGCTTATTTCTATAATTGATTGAATCTTTTGACTATTTTTTTTAGTAATAAATGTTTCTATCGAGCCATTGCCAATATAGCTTTGTATTCCTTTTGATTCTTGCCAGGAATCACCATTGTCTTTTGAAATAATCAGTTTAGTGGGCAAGACTCCTGCAATGATCTCATTATTTTGTGTGATTTTTAATGAAACTATTTCGCCAGACCATTTAAGCTGCCATTGCCCATTTTCTGTACGTACGAACAATCCTTGATTTTTAATAATTGCAGCCGTTAAGCCATTTTGATTACTCTCAATATATTGGATATGTGCCTCATTTATTTCACATATTGGTTCACTGTCTGGCTTAAAAACGAATAGCCCTTTGTTAGTTCCTAGAAATAATCCATTCATTTCTTACTCATAATCTAATTATAATTTAGAATACATATTTTAAATATCTTTAGTAGTATAGACCAGAGTATAATAAGAACTGAAAAAATGAACAAAATATTTTCTTATATTAAATTAAATTTTTTTGTAAAAACATCAATCGTGATAGGCATAATTTTAATGCTTCTTTTCGGGCTGCTGTTTTTTTTAAGTGAAGAAAATACTTCTAATGATATAGAGAATTTAAGATCTCAAGGATATTTATCAGATGATATTGGAATCGAATTTCATCAATTTAACTTAACTAGACTAAGTTCAGGAACTTTATTTGGTGATCAAAAAAAATTATTATCATCTAATGATTTAGTAAACAAACCATATTTATTAAATTTTTGGGCTACTTGGTGCGGGCCTTGTAGAGCTGAATTTGATGAACTAGAATTGTTGTGGAATGAGGATAATTTAGTCATAGTTGGGGTTAATGTAGCCGAAGAAACAAATGATGTAGAAAAATTTGTTGAAGGAGTAAGTTCGACTTTTGAAATTGTTTTAGATCAAGATAGTTCTTTCTCTTCAAAATACAATGTAAGAGGTATTCCAGTTACATTTTTGATTTATAATGATAAGGTGTATTACAAATGGACTGGTCCTATAAGCCCGAAAAGGGTAAGAGATCAGATTGTATTACTGGAAGAAAGCGGCGTTATGCAATGAGAGGTATTTATGGCGACTAAAGGACCATTAGATGGCATTAAGGTTTTAGACTTAAGCTGGATTTTATCTGGGCCATTTGCAACTATGACGCTATCTGATTTAGGCGCAACTGTTGTGAAAGTTGAACGGCCTCCATATGGAGATTTAGGCAGAACTACTAGACCCATTATTGATGGAGAATCAGGCTATTTCTTTTCTGTTAATAGAGGTAAAAAATCTATATCAATAGATTTAAAAACTTCTGAAGGTAAGAAAATTTTTCTCGATTTAGTTAAAGAATTTGATGTAATTGTAGAAAATTTTACTCCAGGCGTGATGGATAAAATAGGCTTATCTTATCAAGAGATTAGTGCTGTAAATGAAAAAATTATATATGCTGCTATTTCTGGATATGGTCAAACTGGTCCCTGGAAAGATCGTCCAGCCTTGGATGTTATTGCTCAAGGCTCAGGTGGGATACTCTCTGTGACTGGAGTGGATGGAGGTCCGCCAATTAGACCAGGAACTTCATTGGGGGATATAGGTGGAGGAATATATTGTGTAATCGGAGTGCTTTCTGCAGTTATTGAAAGAAATCAATCTGGTAAAGGCCAATATATTGATATTTCTATGATGGATTGTCAAATTGCAATTCAAGAGAATGCTTTTATGCGTTGGCATTTAACAAATGAAGAACCAAAAAAACTCGGTACTCGTCATCCTACCGCAGTCCCATTTCAAGCATTCCCCACTTCAGATGGCTGGATAGTTGTTGCGTTATCTTGGGGTGTTCCAGAACAATGGAATTTACTTTGTTCAGTGCTTGGGCTAGATTCGATGATTTTGGATGATCGATTTGCAACTGCTGAAAAAAGAACTGATAATCATGCTGAACTGGAGCCAATACTGAATGAAGCATTCAAAATTAAAACAACAGATGAATGGATAGAAATGTTGTTGCCAATGCATATACCATGTGGTCCGGTAAATTCAATTAAGCAAGTCAGTGAATCCGAGCAGGCAAATGCACGAGAGATGTTTGTAGAAGTTCCACACAAGACATTAGGCAATGTCAGATTAGTAAATAGCCCAATTAAACTTTCTCGAACACCTGCAAAAATTCAAGGAACAGCACCAGATATGGGTCAGCACACCAATGAAGTGCTTGAATCACTTTTAGGTTTAAGCCAAGAAGCAATTAATGAGTTAATCGAAAAAAATATTGTTTGGGATAAACGAGCAGAACCTGATTTAGAATAGTATAATATTAAACTCACAAGATGTTTTTTTTGTGAGACTTGCACGATAATCAATATTATTTGATACTAAAAAAGTACTTTGTGTACTTTATACACAAACACTTAAAAGAATGCAATATATTTATTGAAGGGTTATAGATGTCAGTGAGAAGAACTGCATCCATTGGTGATATTAGAAACGAAAAACTTCTATATAAACGAGCTCATGAGCATGACGCCTGTGGTATGGGTTTTGTTGCGTCTATTGATGGTAAGAAAAGTCATAAAATTGTTCAATTAGCTATTGAGGGGGTAGTGAATCTAACTCATCGAGGCGCTGTTTCAGCTGATTCAAAATCTGGGGATGGGGCTGGTATCACTATTCAAATCCCAAGCTTACTTTTAAAAAAAGAAATGGATTCTCTCAAAGATTTCGATGAAGGTGATTTTGGTGTTGCAATGTGTTTTATGCCAAGTGATGATGCAGATTTAAAACAAGCAAAGGATATTTTTGAACAAGCAATTAATGATACAGATCTAAAATTAATTGCTTGGCGCGTTGTTCCCGTTAATGAGGATGTACTTGGTGGTACTGCCAAGGATTCTGCTCCCAAAATTTTACAAGCAATAATTGAAAAGAATTTATCAATTATCCAAGGTGCAGCTTTCGATCGTTCATTATACTTAGCACGAAAACGAGCTGAATCAAATTATAAAAAGAAAAATATTAATGCCTATATTGTTTCAATGTCTGCTAGAACAGTTGTTTATAAAGGGCTAATGGTTGCAGATCAACTTCAAGAATTCTACTTAGATTTAAAAGATGAAAATACCCAATCATCTACAGCTCTTCTGCATCAAAGATTTGCTACAAATACATTGCCAAATTGGGAACTTGCTCAACCTTTTCGAGTAGTTGCTCACAACGGTGAATTTAATACTTTATTAGGTAATAGAAATTGGATGCATGCAAGAGAACAGGCGATGACTTCTGCTATATGGAAAGACAGCATAAAAGACCTTTTGCCAATTATTCAACCGATTGGATCAGATACAGCTTCTTTTGATGAAGCTTTTGAATTACTGGCTTATTCTGGAAGAAGTCTAATGCATTCACTCATGATGTTGATCCCTGAAGCTTGGGAAAATATGCCAAATTTGAACCCTGCTCTACATGCATTTTATGAATATCATGCTTGTTTAACTGAACCATGGGATGGGCCTGCTGCTGTTGTTGCAACAAATGGTACAGTAACAACAGCAATTATGGATCGAAATGGACTACGCCCTGCGAGGTATCAAGTAACTAATGATGGAGTCGTAATAGTTGCTTCAGAGGTTGGCCTTATAGACATTGGGTTAGAAAATGTTGTGGAATCTGGCAGGCTTGGCCCTGGTCAGATGATTGCTGTTGATAATGTTAGAAAGAAATTTTTACACAATGATGAAATTAAATCAGAGGTTGCAAGCAGAAAACCTTATGCAAACTGGATAAAAGAAAATCTTATTCATCTTTCAGATTTTAATGAAGCTTTTGATAGCAGTGAAGATTCGTCTGAATTTTCTCTAGATCAATTAAAAATTATATTTGGTTATTCAAGAGAAGAAATTGACACTGTAATCAAGCCAATGTCTGAGTCTGCAAAAGAAGCTGTTGGTTCAATGGGGGATGATACACCTCTTTCTACATTGCAGGATGATCCAAGATTTTTGTATTCATATTTTAAACAGAAATTTGCTCAAGTTACTAATCCGGCTATTGATTCCATCAGAGAAGAAATTGTCATGTCTCTTGATACCTATCTTGGACCAAGAAGATCAATTTTGGAATCTAATCCTGAAGCGGCTAAACTGATCCATTTAAATAGTCCGCTACTGACAAATAATGAACTGGCACAATTAGAGAGTTTAAATAAAGAAAATTTTAAAATCAGTAGACTGCGTGCTGTTACCTCTAATGATGTTGATAAAACTACTTTAGTAAAATCTATTGATCAATTATGCACTGAAGCTATAGAAGCAGTCCATAATGGAACGTCGGTTTTGATTATAAGCGACAAAATATTCAAAAAAAATGAGGCTCCTATCCCAATGATTTTAGCCATTGCTGCAGTGCACCATCACTTAATTGCAATGAATTTACGAATGAATGTAAGTCTTGTGGCCGAGGCTGGCGATGCAAGAGATGTACACCACTTTAGCGCCTTAATAGGCTTTGGTGCTAGCGCAGTAAATCCATATCTTGTCTTTAGAATTTTAGACGACTTGGTTAATAATGATTCCTTCGAAGATATTGATTTGGCGAGTGTTCTGAGAAATTATAATCAGGCAGTTGATACAGGTATATTAAAAATAATGTCTAAAATGGGAATTTCAACTGTTGCAGCTTATCATGGTGGGCAAATTTTTGAAATTATTGGATTAGCAAATGAAGTCACTGATAAGATACTTAGTGGAACGTCACATTCAAATATTGATGGAATAAGCTTTGATGATATAGCCAGCGATATTGCTTACAAAGCTTCAAGTGCTTTTTTAGAAGATGCGAAGATTAATGCAGGTGGCTGGTATAAATTTAGAAGAGATGGTGATTATCATGCTTATAATCCACAAGTATGGCGTGCATTGCAGCGTGCTGCACAAAATGGTTATGATGAATATAAAGAATTCACAGATTTGGCATATGCTCGGCCACCAACTAAGCTAAGAGATTTACTTGCATTCCATTCTGACAGAGAGCCTATTGATATAAAAGAAGTTGAACCAACCTCTGATATTGTCAGACGTTTTCAAACAGGCGCCATGTCTTTAGGTGCATTAAGTCCTGAAGCACATGAAGACCTAGCTAGAGGTATGAATATATTAGGTGGTCGTTCAAACACTGGTGAAGGAGGAGAGGATGCACAGAGGTATCTTCCTAATGGAACAAAAAAAGATGCCAACTCTCAAGTCAAACAAGTTGCAAGCGGTAGATTTGGGGTAACTCCTTCATATTTAGTTGCAGCAAATGAACTAGAAATTAAAATATCTCAAGGCTCTAAGCCTGGAGAAGGTGGGCAACTACCTGGCTTTAAAGTAGATAAATATATTGCAGAGTTACGTCATGTAATGCCAGGCACACCATTAATTTCACCTCCACCACATCATGATATCTATTCAATAGAAGATATTGCACAGTTAATTTATGATTTAAAAATGATCAATCCTAATGCTAAAGTTTGCGTTAAGCTGGTTGCTGCAGAGGGAGTGGGCACAATTGCTGCAGGAGTTGCAAAAGGATATGCAGATGTTATACAAATTTCAGGCGCAGATGGAGGAACAGGCGCTTCTCCTTTGTCATCTATAAAATATGCAGGCAGTCCATTTGAATTAGGTTTAGCAGAAACACAACAAGTTCTAGTAATGAATGATTTACGCGGTCGTGTCACTTTACGGACTGATGGAGGCATGCATACAGGTAAAGATATTGTTGTTGCTGCTATGCTAGGTGCTGATCAATATGGTTTTGGAACATCTGCTCTGATTGCTCTAGGCTGCAAAATGGCTCGTCAATGCCACTTAAATACTTGTCCAGTTGGGATTGCAACCCAACGCGATGACTTACGTGAAAAGTATATTGGTACACCAGAGATGTTAGTAAATTATTTAAATTATATTGCTATGGAAGTGCGTGAAATTCTTGCTTCTTTGGGATATAAATCAATAAACGATATTATTGGCAGAGCTGATCTTCTTCAGCAAGTTTCAGAATATGAAGCAGATAGATATAGAAATGTAGATTTATCAAAAATGATTACAGCTATTGATCCAGAACATACATTGCCTCATTCTGTGCAATTAGAAAAAAATGAACGACCAAATAATATAATTTTAGATGATAAGATATTGGATAAAATTCAAGAAAATATTGATGCTGCAAAACCTTCTCAAGAAACTTATGAAATAAATAATACAAATCGTACTGTTGGCGCACGTGTTTCAGGCTATATTTCTAAAAAATATGGTGATGCAGGCTTGCCTTATGGCACAGTTGATCTTACATTCAATGGTTCAGCTGGCCAGTCTTTTGGGGCATTTTTGTCAATTGGTATGCGTCTTACATTAATAGGAGAAGCTAATGATTATGTTGCCAAAGGCATGAGAGGAGGCGAAATCGTCATTATGCCTGTAGAAAACAGTAATGAATTGTATCCTCCTGTTTTAGCAGGTAATACTGTTTTGTATGGAGCAACAGGTGGCAATTTATTCGTTCGAGGACATGTAGGAGAAAGATTTGCAGTAAGAAATTCTGGAGCGCGTGCTGTAGTTGAAGGTATTGGTGACCATGGTTGCGAGTATATGACAGATGGTGTTGTTGTGATACTTGGTGAAACTGGAAGAAATTTTGGAGCAGGTATGTCTAATGGCATGGCCTTTGTTTTAGATGAAAAAGGTGATTTTAGAACACGAATTAATGAAGAATTGGTTGGTTTAGAGCAAATAGGATCAGAAGAGGACATTGAATTATTAAAAGAGCTGATTCAAAGACATGCAGGTTTCACAAATTCTGAAATTGCAAAAAACATATTATCAGATTGGCAAACTTACTTACCAAAATTTTGGAAAGTAGCTCCAAAATTTGCTGCAACTGAGGATGGTGCCATGGTTATTGCGAGAAAGCATCTTAAAAAACTACATCGCATGCATTAATTATGATTTATTCTAGCCAATTTGATATATATTTTTCGACATTAAATCTTCGATTCAATCCTTGATCATTCATATATCGAATTTTACCGAAAATAGGCCTATCAAACCAAGGCCTGTCATGTGTCCCGCCAATTGACCACATGATGCCCGTATAACCATTTGGATCCCCTCCATCTATAGAATAATGGTCATTCAAATAAATAGCTTTCTCCAATGCTTCATCAACAGTTGTTGACCACTCAAGAATTTTTTTTGCCCAGTACATTCGCATGTATCCATGCATTTTACCTGTTTGCATCATTTCTGATTGAGCAGCATTCCAGGCTTTATCATGTGTTTTTTTTGCAATCAATTCATTGATTGAATAAATAAATTCTCTAGTATCTTTTTTGTGGGCTTCTAAAGAATCATAAGCCCATTTTTTAAAACCATTTTTTGATTGATAATTGTCGCTATAAAAGCAAAAATTATCTGCAAGCTCTTTTCTTACTATTAACTCTTCAAAAAATGCATTAATGCTATCTAATTTAGTATGCGCGCCTTCGAAGGAAGCTAGCTTGCCTTTCTTAAAGAGTAAGGGTTCATCATCACAAATTTTTAAAATCTCTAGTATGATTCTTAATGATGAAATTTGGCCATAATGCAGAAAGGGACTTAAGTTACTCTGCCCATCTATTGTAGGGTCATTTCTAGATATTGCATAATTATCCAATCGATTATCTATAAAATCTTTAAGTGTTTTCATTGCATGCACTTCACCAGACTTTTGTTTAATCATGCTTCCATTGCTTACGATCTTCTGGCATAGAGCCCGTACTTTTTCCCAATCATTAACACGAGCCTCCCTGTTCCATTGATACGGATGCTTAGTTATTTTTTCTGGCTCAATGAGCCAATCCTTTAATTTTTTATATATTTTATTTCTGATTGTATGTGCAGCATATTCTTCTTTATTTGATAAGACCCATGCAGGAATTATATTATGTGTATCAACGATTGTAATTTCACAATTAAGTTTAGATATCAGCATCGATTGAATTTTTTTTGGTCCTTTCAACGGGCTGAAATCAAGAACAAGATATTTAGGGTTTAAATCTTTCAAAATAGCAAGCATCTCATTTTTTGGATTACCTATTGTAAGAATGAATATAATGTTTTTTTTCTGACAGGCGCTCTCAATTTGCTTTAACCCATCAATCATGAATTTGTAATGCTCTTGCGAGCGATGACCAACATTCAGTCTAATATTAAATAATACAGCTAATGGTAATTTTTCTTTTTTTGCGTGATTTTGAGCATGTATTAGCGCATGATTGTCTGTAATGCGTTGATCTCGACTCATGAGATAAATTACACAATTACCATTTGTGTTATTGTTTGTTCTGAGTTGGTATTCTCTGTTGAGCATACTTACCACTAGTTATTCATATCTTAATGCTTCAGCAACCGCAACCTTGGATGCTTTTTGAGCAGGTATTAGAGTCATGAGCATTACTGCTATGTATGCAAGAGCTAGGAACCATATAACTCTCAACCAAGGTACATAAAATTCAAATTCATTTGCACCGCCTCCTAGGGCATCTGGAGAGTTTATTAGGTTATATGACAAGCCAACTCCTAGCACAATACCTAGGCTAATGCCAATAAATGCAATGAATGATGCTTCAACAAAAAATGCAATCGCTGTCATTTTTCTTGTAAACCCTATGGCTCGCAACATACCTATTTGTTG
>CEUL01090334.1_pt1 | contig 74850 bp, 68 predicted proteins | sample 427021 | NCBI WGS metagenome assembly CEUL01 (sample SAMEA2622800, study PRJEB7988) | marine metagenome | isolation source: saline water (ENVO:00002010), including | reverse complement strand
GACTATAGAATCTTTATGGAGGAAAAATAAATGAAAAATAATTTGTTTAACAAAATAATTGCAAAAATACAGCCAAAGAATATTGTCTTTGCTCACTGTGATATCCCTTGCGGGATTTATGATCCTAAAGCTGCAGAAGTTGCAGCAGAAACAGTAGAGAAGATGATGGCCTTAATTGCTGATCTTGGCGATGTTAACTCAAAAGAAGCAATGAATTCTTTTGCAAGATATGTTGATGTTAAAGAAAAACATGCTGAAATTGTTAAGCATGAAATAAGAATCATTTGGGGAGATTATTTTAAGCCACCACATTTAGAGCAATTCCCTGACTTGCATGATAAAACTTGGAACATTCTAAAAACTGCTTCAGCATGTCGTGTTGGAACAAACATTGAAGATGCTAAAAAGCTAAGAGAACAAGTGGCTGATTTTGCAAACATTTTTTGGGAATCAAAAAAATAAAATGATGCTCAATTAATTAGAGGTGTTATTGAATATATTATATAAATTGAACAAATTTATGAATGTGAAGATTAGTGGTCATTCGATGACGCCTCTTATCAATCATGGGGACTGGATACTTGTTAATTTAAATATTGAACCAGATAATCTTAAGGCAAATGACATAATTCTCTTTGAAGATCCAGTTAACAACGATTTGTTAATCAAAAGAATAAAGTCAATCAAGGCAAAAACTGATAAAGAGTTTTTCGTTATTGGAGACAATATACATGATAGTTATGACAGCAGGAAGTTTGGATATATAAAAAAAGAATCAATTATTGGAATGCCAGTACTAAGATACTGGCCTCTAAATCAATTTAGAAAACTATAGAACCAATACAATTACAAAAAAAAGTTTATAAACCCCCTTGCGCTATATTGGTGTATTAAAGAAACTATTTTAGCAGTCTTTAGATAAGACTGCTAAAAATTGTACGAGCATCGTACTCAAATTTATTTAGTAGTAGGAATAAAACTATGGCAAAACAATTATTATTTGATGAACAAGCTAGGCATTCTTTGAGAGAAGGAATTGACCAACTAGCAAATGCAGTAAAAATTACCTTAGGTCCAAGAGGAAGAAATGTAGTCCTAGACAAATCTTTTGGTTCCCCAACCATCACGAATGATGGTGTTACTATTGCAAAAGACATTTCTCTGGAAGATCCTTTTCAAAATGTTGGAGCTCAACTTGCAAAAGAAATTGCGTCTAAAACAAATGATATAGCTGGTGATGGGACAACAACTGCTACAGTATTAGGACAAGCAATTGTTCATGAAGGATTAAAAAACGTTGCAGCAGGCGCAGATCCAATGAGTTTAAAACGAGGTGTAGAAAAAGCAGCTGGCAAGCTTACAGAAGCAATCAAAAAAAATGCAATCAACGTTACTACTAGAGAACAGATGGCTCAAGTAGCTGCAATTTCTGCTGATTCTGAAGAAATTGGTAATCTTATTGGTGAAGTCATGGAGCAAACCGGTAAAGATGGTGTTATTACTATTGAAGAATCTCAAGGAATTCAAACTGAGGTGCAATATGTTGAAGGAATGGCATTTGACAGAGGATACATTTCTCCTTATTTCATAACTAATCCAGAAAGAATGGAAGCAGTATTAGAAGACCCGTTCATTCTAATCACAGATGGTAAAATTTCATCAATCAATGACATGTTGCCTCTATTAGAAAAAATAATGGCTGGCGGCAATAAAAACCTTTTAATTATTGCTGAAGATGTAGATGGTGAAGCATTGGCCACATTAGCAGTTAATAAATTACGTGGTACGATTAATGTATGTGCAGTAAAGGCTCCTGGTTTTGGTGAGAGGCGTAAAGAAAATGTAGCGGATCTAGCAGTTATTTCTGGCGCACAACTTATTAGTGGTGAGCTAGGAAGAACTCTGGAATCAGCTGAAATGTCTGATCTGGGCCAAGCACGTCGTGTTGTTGTTAATAAAGAAGATACAACTATTATCGAAGGAAAAGGTACGAAAAAAGCTATCCAAGATCAAATTAAGATGGTAAGAGTTCAACATGCAAATGCAACTTCTGACTGGGATCGAGAAAAATATGAAGAAAGACTTGGTAGATTATCTGGTTCCGTTGCAGTTGTCAAAGTTGGTGCAGCTACTGAGGTTGAATTAACTGAAAAGAAGCATAGAGTAGAAGATGCTCTTTCAGCAACTAGAGCTGCAGTTGAAGAAGGCATTGTGCCAGGTGGTGGGGTAGCCTTTATCAATGCATTGCCAGCGATTGCTAAATTTGAATTGAATGGCGATGAGGCTACAGGTCTAAGGATACTACAAAGAGCATTGGAAGAACCATTGCGTCGTATTGCTGCTAATGCAGGTCAAGATGGTTCCGTAATTGTTCAAAAAGTTGCAGGATTGCCTAAAGGGCAAGGATATGATGCAGCTAATGAAAATTATGGAAAAATGGTTGATTTTGGAATTATTGACCCAGCTAAAGTAACAATGGCTGCGTTAGAAAATGCTGTATCTATTGCGGGATTAGTATTAACTACAAACTGCGTAGTAACAGATAAGCCTGAGCCACGAGATCCAGCTGCTGAAGCAGCTGCGATGGCTGCTGCTGCTGGTGGCGGCATGGGTGGTATGGGTGGCGGCATGCCGCCAATGATGTAATTAGCATCAGATAGATATTTAAATTATAGAAGAGAGCGTCACAAACAAATGACGCTCTCTTCTTTTTTAATCACATTGCCTACAATTGAAGCACTCTCGCCATTTTCAGATAATTCTTGCATTAATCCATTTGCATTCTTAGAAGAAACAAATAATAAAAGACCGCCAGACGTCTGAGGATCAAAAATCAAAGCTTTATGAACTTCAGAAATAGATTCAAGATTATTGATATATTTAGAAAAACTATCTTCATTACGTTTTGAGCCACTGGTTGAAATATCATTTTTAATTAAATCGATGATGCCTGAGAAAAGAGGAATGGATAATGGATCAATAAAAATAGAAACTTCACTAGCACGCGCTACATTAAATAAATGGCCTGCTAAACCAAATCCAGTGACATCAGTCATTGCATGCACATTGTGCTTGAGGGCAATTTTAGATGCATTTGCATTTAATTGAACCATTGAATTAATCAATGCATTTTTTAAATCATTATTTACTTGGTCCTGTTGCAAACCAGTTAAGCCAATACCAGTTCCAATTTTTTTTGTAAGGATAATCTGATCTCCTATTTCTGCATTGCTAGAAGTAACTAATTTATCAGGGTGCACAACGCCTGTTACGCTCAAGCCATACTTTGGCTCTTTGTCAATAATTGAATGGCCTCCAACAATATTGGCTCCCGCTTCTTGAACAATAGAATCACCCCCTGCAAGAATTGCAGAAATATACTGATTATCTAAATCTTCAGGAACAGCTAAAATATTCAGTGCAGTTAATGGCTGAGCAGCCATACAGTAAACATCAGATAAAGCATTCGATGCAGCAATTTGTCCATATGTGTATGGATCGTCTACAACTGGTGGGAAAAAATCAACAGTTTGGACTAATGCAAGTTCATCGCTCATTTTCACTACTGCAGCATCATCAAATGTACTATTATCTACAAGCAATTCATTATGGTTATTATTCTTCGAATTAAACAAAACTTGTTTAAGCGTCTCATGACTTAACTTGCCTGCTCAACCAGCACAACTAGCTAATGTAGTTAGTTTAATTTTCTTACCTTCATTCATAATTAAAAAGATCCTTAAACCTTACAGCTTGAAATATTATATATTTATATTGTTGATTATTAAACATTCGAATTACTTATATATAAAGAGCGCCATGAATAAAAATATATCAAGCATTTATAAATTATTGAAAAAGCAATATAAGTTTAAAAAAATTAGGCCGCATGGCGATGGTATTAGTGAACTAGTGCTAACAATATTATCTCAAAATACGGCGGACAGAAACTCTGGTCAGGCATTTGCGAAATTAATGAATCATTTTGGAAATTGGGAAAATATTAGAAAGGCATCCTTGTCTGAAATCAAAAATCAGATTGGTATTGGAGGAATGTCTAATGTTAAATCAAAAAATATAAAAATTGTATTAAACATTATCAATGCAGAAGTTAAAAACTATGACTTAGTTTTTTTGACAAAACTTAAAAGGAATGAAGCATTAAAATGGTTAACTAATTTGCCTGGCGTGGGTATGAAAACTGCTTCATGCGTTATGTTGTTTGCATACGGTGTTCCATTTATACCAGTCGATACACATGTTGAAAGAATTGTAAAAAGGATTGGTTTTATAAATAAAAAAATCAATGCACCTAACATACAAGAAGAATTAGAATTGATTATCGAAAAAGAAAAATTTGGAATATTTCATTTAAGTCTAATTGAACATGGGCGAAAAATTTGTCGTGCTAAAAATCCTTTATGCAACCAATGTGTAATTCAACATTTATGTGAACAGAATTTTACTTAAGAAATTTGGGTTAAAATGTTTAATTATTTGTAATTATATTTATATTTAATACAGATTGAATGTATTATTTGATTAAAGGATTAATTTATGGGCAATCAAGATCAACAATCGAAAATCAAACAATTAAAAAATGGTCATGTTTCAATGCCAAATGGATTTTATGCTGAAGGAATTGCTGCAGGCATAAAGTCTAACAAGCAAAAAGACCTTGCTGTTCTCTATGCAGACCAGCCATGTAATTTTGTTGCACTGTATACACAAAATCAGTTAAAAGGCGAATCATTAAAATGGACTATAGATTTATTAAATGACAATAAACCATTTCGTGGTTTATTGGTAAATTCTGGTAATGCAAACACTGCAGTAGGTGCAACTGGATATAACCATGCAAAAGAATTAGCATTTTTATTAGCCGACAAGATTCAAGCGGACCCAGAAGAAATATATATTGCATCAACTGGCATCATCGGAATTGAGCTTCCAATGGATCTGATGCGAACTGGAATAGAAGCACTCAATTTAAATCAATCTAAAGGTGATGATTTTGCTCAAGCAATTTTGACCACAGACACACAATCAAAAGAGGTTGCATTAGAAATAGAATATAAGGATAAAAAATATATGATTGCTGGATGTGCTAAAGGGGCTGGGATGATTCACCCTAATTTAGCTACAATGCTTGCTTTTGTTACCACAGATGTACCAATTGATCCAAAATGGGCTCATCAGATATTAACTGAATCTGTAAATCTCTCGTTTAACATGATAGATGTGGATATGGATACTTCACCTTGTGATATGGTTGCTTTAATTTCTAAACAAGGTTCAAAAAATGAGATCGTTGACCAAACACATCCTTTGAGTGCTTTGTTCAAAGAAGCTTTGCAAAAAGTATGTATTCATTTAGCAAAAGGAATTGCAAGTGATGGAGAAGGAGCTACCTGTTTAATTGAAGCAAGAATTAATCAAGCAAGTTCTGATTTAATTGCAAAAAATGCAGCAAGATCAATTATTTCTTCACTTTTGATAAAAACAATGGTAAAAGGCAAAGATCCAAATTGGGGAAGAATTATCACTGCATTAGGCAATGCAATACCAGCTATGAATGAAAATAAAATTTCTATTCATATTGGCGAAATCAAGGTATATGAAAATGGAAAACCGCTTTTCAAAAATGCAGAAAAAGCCGTGGATGAAATGTATGGCAGTACGGTACTCATTACAATTGATCTTAATGACGGCAATGCTAATGCAGTAGCATGGGGATGTGACCTAACCCAAGAATATGTAAAAATTAATAGTGAATATACAACATAAATAATAGAAAGTGAAAAATGGCCAAAACATTATCCATCATTAAGATTGGTGGTTCATCATCTAAAAATTATAAAAAAATTATCGAAGAGATAGCAAATCAGATCCAAAGAGGGTCACAGATTATTGTTGTGCATGGAGGGGGCCAACTAATTTCTGACTGGCTAGATGAAATGAATATAGAAACAAAATTCGTTGAAGGTTTGCGTTTTACTGATGACAAAACATTAGATATTGTTATTGGTGCCCTAGCAGGAACAACAAATAAACAACTTGTTGCAGAATTAAACAAATATAATTTACATGCAATTGGCATTGCTGGCGTAGATGCTAATTTGCTTCAAGCAGAAAAAATTAAAAAAGAAATTGGATATGTGGGAGAAATCAAAAAAGTTAATACTGCACTACTCACAGATTTACTAAATAACAAGTATCTTCCTGTTATTTCACCAGTTGCAGCTTCCTTAGAGGACAAAGGTAAAATTCTAAATGTTAATGCAGATACAGCTGCAATAGCCTTAGCTATTGCAACTAATGCAAAAGATTGTATATTGTTATCAGACGTTGATGGCGTTGAAGATGAAAATGGCAAAGTAATTGAAAATTTAACACCTGAATATGCTAAAGAGTTGTTAATGAAAAATATTATTGCTGGAGGCATGATACCAAAAGTAGAAAATGCGATAATTGCTGCTCAATCAGGGGTTCAATGTCATATCGCAAATAGTGAGCGTCTAAACATTATTGATGATATATTCAACAATAGTGCAATTGAAACAATAATTTCAACTATAGATTAAGGTGTAATATGGGCTATTTTGATTTTGATAATTCAAATAAAAAAAATGAAGGCAACCCCTTTGGCTTTGAGGGGCAAGGTATTTCATTACCCACCATTCCTACAAAATTTATTGCACTATTTATCTTTTCTATCATTGCTCTTTTTGTATTTGGTGCATTAAAAGAAATTTATGTAAATTGGTTATGGTTTAGTGCGACTGCTACATCACAAGATGTTAATTATTTGCCAATATACAAAACTGTGCTATCTGCAAAAATAACCTTTTTCGTTGTTGGATTCTTAATATCTGCATTAATTATTGCTTTGAATATTTTTATAGCAAGAAAGCAAACGGTTCAAAAAAATACAGGAGGCATTTTAGACCAATTGGGAATCACAACATCTGTGTCTAATATCTCAACTATCATTCTTGTGTCAGTTGCATTATTCATATCAGTCACTTTCGGAAGCTCAGCTGCGAACAACTGGGATACATTGTATAAATTTTTTAATTCTATAGAATTTGGCACATTGGATCCAATTTTTCAGAGAGATATAGCATTTTACACTTTCACACTGCCTGCATTTCAATTTATTCAAAGTTGGCTGCTTGGGGTTTTACTTTTTACAGTCTTTATAATTGGAGGAATCTATCTTACATCTTTCTCAATTAATGATGTTTCAAATATGCCTAAAAATATCCAGAGGCACTTTTCTGTAATTATTGGCTTAATAATTATTTTAATAGCAGCTGGCATCTTTTTAAGTGTTTTTAATATTTTATTTGATAACAGTGGCTTGATTTATGGTGCAGCATACACAGATGTGTCTGTCAAACTTCCTGTTCGATATATACTAGCTGGGATTGCATTATTTACGGGGATTGTAGTTATAATCAATTCCTTTATTGCAAACAACTATCGTTTACCATTGTTTCTCATTGGATTATGGATTTTTGTAAGCATAGTGGGCAGTGGAATTTTACCATCTGCTATTCAGCAATTTACAGTTGACCCTAATGAATTACAAAAAGAACAACCTTATATTCAAAGAAATATTGACTATACAAGACTAGCGTGGGGCCTTGATAATATTGATGAACAAAACTTCCCAGCAAATAAACAAGTCTCTCAAGAAGAAATTAGTCAATACCCAGAAACAATCGATAATATAAGAATCTTAGACCCGCGCCCATTAAGAGATACTTTTAATGAAATTCAATCTATTAGACCGTTTTATAAATTTAGAGATGTTGATGTTGATAGATATCTTATAGATGGAAAATTAAACTCAGTAATGGTTGCAACGCGTGAATTAGATATTGAGAGTACTGCAGACAGAAATTGGACAAGAGAACGATTGCAACTAACTCATGGTTTTGGTGCAGCGATTGCCCCTGTTAATTCTGTCGATGCAGATGGCTTACCAAATTTATTAACAAGCAATATACCACCACAATCATCAGAAGATGAACTAAATATCACCATTGATGGATCTAGAATTTATTTTGGTGAACTCACAAATCATTACGTGATGGTGAAAACTAATGAAAATGAATTCGATTATCCACTAGACGAAGGAAAAAATGCACAAACAAGATATGAAGATGATAAAGGCATTAAGCTTGATTCATTTTTCAAAAAAGCTGCTTTGGCCTGGGAGCTTGGTGACGTAAATGTATTGATTTCTGACCAGCTTGGCTCAGATTCACGTTTACTGCTCTACAGAAATATATTCGAGAGAGTAAATAAAATTGCTCCTTTTTTAACGTTAGATCCGGATCCATATGCAGTCACAATAGATGGAAGTATTTATTGGATACATGATGCTTATACATATACAAATTCATTCCCTTATTCTTCAGAATATGGTCAAAAAGTTAATTATTTAAGAAATAGCGTAAAGGTTGTTACAGATGCACAGACAGGTGATATAGATTTATATTTATTTGATGAGTCTGATTTTATTGCATCAACCTGGTCAAAAATATTCCCTACAATATTTAAGAGTGCAAATGAAATGCCAAGTTCACTTAAAGCACATGTACGATATCCAGAAATGTTATTCCAAATGCAATCAGAAATGTACCTTAGGTATCACGTAACAGATGCTGATGTATTTTTCGTTGGTGAAGATTTTTGGAGTATCCCAACTGAGAAATTTAAACAAAAAGAACAACTCGTGGAACCATACTATGTGGTGATGACGCTTCCAGGAGAATCAGAAGAAGAATTTGCATTAATATTACCATTCAACCCTCAAAATAGACCGAATACAATTGCTTGGTTAGCTGGAAGATCTGATGGAGACAATTATGGTAAATTGCGTGCTTATCGATTTCCTACAGAAAGACAAATTAATGGACCAACTCAAATTGAAGCACTTATAGATCAAGACCCTGCAATTTCACAACAAATAACACTATGGGATTCAGCAGGATCAGAGGTTATAAGAGGAAACTTATTAATGATACCGATTGGTAATTCTGTCATCTATGTTGAGCCAATTTATCTTCAAGCATCCTCAAGAAAACTCCCTCAACTGGTGCGCGTAGTTGTAGCAAATGGCAATGTCATTGCTATGGAGGAAGATTTTGCTACTGCATTATATAAAGTACTAGGCATTGATAAAAATGAACTAGAACAAAAGACAGATGACTCTAAATCTATAGATGTGCCAAGCAAGACCAGTGAGACGAGCGAGGCAACATCCAACCAATCAGATGCAGAATTAATCGATTCACTAGAAAAAATAATTTCTGATGTTGAAAATCAAATTGAAAAAATTAAGAATATTATTAGTGATCTAGATAATTAATTTCACATTCATATAAATATTCGGGAACATATAATTTGAATAACATTCAACAAAAAGAATCAACAATTTTTATGCAAGTTGCAAACCGAGTACCTCTCACGATTGTTCGTGGGAAAGGTTCGTATGTTTGGGACGCAAATGAAAAGAAATATCTTGATTTCATTTGCGGCATTGCAACCAACTTGTTAGGTCATGCTGATGCAGGCCTTGCAAAGGCAATCAACAAGCAAGCAAAAAAATTAGTACATATATCTAATATTTTTTATTCACAACCTCAAATTGAATTAGGTGAATTACTGCTCAAGTCATCAAAGCTCGATCGAGTTTGGTTTTGTAACTCGGGAGCAGAAGCAAACGAAGCTGCTATAAAGCTTGCCAGAAAATGGGGGCAAATTAATAAAAAAGGTGCCTATGAAATTTTAGTTGCCAAAAACGGATTTCATGGTAGAACGATTGCAACAATCTCAGCAAATGATAATAAAAATTACAAAAACTCATTTAAGCCATTACTGCCCGGATTTAAATTTATTAACTTCAATGACATGAACTCAATTAAAAAACAAACAACAGCCAAAACAGTTGCGATTTTAATTGAACCAATCCAAGGAGAAGGTGGAGTAATTACACCGAATAAAGATTACTTAAACAAAGTAAGACAGTGGTGCAATAAAAATAATATACTACTTATTCTTGATGAAATACAGACTGGCATGGGCAGAACTGGACTAGCATGGGCACATCAACATAATAAAATTTTGCCAGATATCATGACTTCGGCAAAAGGACTTGGCGGAGGATTGCCAATTGGATGCATTATGTCCACAAAAAAAGTAGATGTATTTACTGCTGGAGATCATGGCAGTACATTTGGTGGCAACGTGCTCACATGTGCCGGCGCGCATTATGTTGCAAATAAGTTATTTAACTCAAACATGTTAAAGACGATACAGTCAACTGCAAAAATCTTAGATAATATATTAAATGATTTACTGCACGAGCATGATGATATTGTTAAATTAAGAGGTGTAGGATTATTACGAGGCATTGAATTTAAAAGTGAAATTGCTTCTGCTGTTGCACAAGAATGTCTAAGTAATGGATTATTAGTGAATGCAGTCAGGCCAAATGTATTGAGATTAATGCCTGCATTAAATGTTTCAAGCAATGAACTAAAGAAGGCATGTGCAATAATAGCTAAAAGTATCGATGCAGTACATTGATTAATGGAAAAAAAATATGGTAAAAAAAATTATATTAGCTTATTCAGGTGGACTTGATACATCAGTCGCAGTCAATATTCTGAAAAAAGAATACGGATATGAAGTGTATTGCATGACAGCTGATTTAGGCAATTTGCCAGACAGTCAAGATATTGTAAAAAGAGGCTTGGAAGCAGGTGCCGTAGAAGTGCAGCTTGTTGATGCTAAAAAAGAATTTTTAGAACAGTATGCATTTCCAGCACTGAAAGCAAATGCAATGTACCAAAATAAATATCCACTTGCGACTGCATTAGCACGTCCTTTAATTGCAAAAATGCTCATTGAAAAGGCAAAAGAAGTTGGCGCAAGTGCTGTTGCGCATGGTTGTACTGGAAAAGGCAATGATCAAGTAAGATTTGATATCAGTCTACAAACTTTAAAACCTGACATAGACATCATTGCAACAGGGCGTGAAAATAATATGACTCGAGAAGAGGTTATTGATTATGCAAAAGATAACCAAATTCCTTTACCTCCAATTAAATCTTCACCTTATTCTACTGATGAAAATATTTGGGGTAGATCTATTGAATGTGGAATCCTAGAAGATCCTTGGGAAGCGCCTCCTGAAGAAATTTATGAATGGACAACACCACTAAGCAATACTCCGGCAGAATCAGAAATTATCACGATAGAATTTTCGCAAGGGATTCCTATAAAATTGAATGGAACAATATCAGATCCTATCGAAATTGTGAACACACTTAACACAATTGCTGGCAAGCATGGTATCGGTAGAATAGATATGGTTGAAGATAGAATTGTTGGAATTAAATCAAGAGAAATTTATGAATCACCTGCTGCTTCTGTTTTAATTGAAGCTCACAATGCTCTTGAATCTTTAACTCTCACTAGAGAACAAAGAGACATGAAAGCAATCATTGACCAAGAATACGCCAAAATGGTTTATGATGGACATTGGTTTAGTAGATTTCATGCTGATATTAAATCTTTGATTGATTCAAGTCAAAAATTTGTTAATGGTACAGTACGATTACAGTTGTGGCATGGCAATGCAATAGTAAATGGCATTGAATCAACAGAATCACTCTACGATCCAAAGCTCGCAACATATAGTGAAGATGATGAATTTGATCAATCTATCGCAAAAGGATTTATAGCAATTTGGGGGCAACCTTTAAAAACGCAAGCAAAAGCACAAAAACATGTTGATGATAAAAATATCAATGATATTTCATAATGTCTGCCTAGGAGTAAAATTTGAAACAAAAAAATAAATTATGGTCTGGGGCTTTTGAGAAAGTAACCGATAGTAATGTGGAGCAATTCACTGCATCAGTCCAATTTGATCAAGCGCTTTATAGTGAAGAAATAGCTTGTTCCATCGCGCATGCAAAATTGTTAAAAAAACAAAAAATAATTACTGCAAACAAAGAAAAAGCTATCATAGGCGGACTAAAAAAAATCAAAAAACAAATTGAAAATAATAAATTTAATTTTCATATTAAAAATGAAGATATTCACTTGTCAGTAGAATCAGCTCTATTCAAATTAATTGGTAAAGATGCAGGATTTTTGCATACTGGTCGCTCTAGAAATGATCTCATTGCAACAGACCTTAGATTGCATTGTATTGTCGCTTCTAAAAAAATAATACAATTATTGATAAACTTGCGTAGCAGTTTTATTTCTTTGGCAAAGAAAGAACAAAACACTTTATTCCCTGGATACACACACTTGCAGATTGCTCAACCAATTTTACTTGCACATCATTTGTTAGCCTATGAATCGATGTTAGCAAGAGATACTGATAAATTTACCCACGTTATACAACAGGCAAATGTGATGCCACTAGGTTCAGGTGCTCTAGCGGGATCAGGATATAATTTTGATAGAAATTTTTTAGCAAATGAATTAGGATTTGACGCAATATCCAATAACTCTATGGATGCAGTTTCTGATCGAGATTTTGTAATTGATATGCATTCAGCTATTGCATCTTGCATGATTCATCTTTCAAGGCTTTCTGAAGAAATTATTCTATGGGCAACAAAAGAATTCAATCTTGTACAAATTGGAGATGATTTTGCAACAGGCTCAAGCATTATGCCGCAGAAAAAAAATCCTGATGTAGCTGAGCTTATTAGAGGCAAAAGTGCAAGAGCTGTAGGAAATTTGGTACAAATTCTTGTATTAATGAAAGGGCTTCCACTGACATACAATCGCGATCTTCAAGAAGACAAAGAGCCATTGTTTGATTCGATCAATACAATTACATCTGCATTGCAAATTACTGATGGATTGCTTAATGCATTAACTTTTAATAGAGATGAGGCAGCAATAAAAGCCAATAGTGGATTTGCGCTTGCTACAGATGTCGCAGACTACTTAGTAAAAAAAGGTGTTCCATTTAGAGAGTCTCATCAAATAGTAGGTTCTATTGTAAAATATTGTACTGACAATGATAAATTATTAAATCAGCTTTCATTAAAGGAATATCAGAAGTTTTCTAAAAAATTTTCAGAGGACATTACAAAATTAGATGTCCGTGCATCTCTTTCAAATAGAAATATTCAAGGTGGCACTGCACCTAATCAGGTAAAAAGTGCTACTAATAAAGCACAGAGCAAATTAAATCAATTAATTAAAAAGTTCGAGAAATAATTATGGCACCCATTGTTAAAATTTCCCCATCAATATTGACCATGGATTACTTGCACATAGAAAATGAAGTCAAATTGGTTGAGAATGATGATTTAGCCTGCTGGCACTTAGATATCATGGATGGGAATTTTGTGCCACAAATTTCTTTTGGACAAGATATTGTAGAAAAAATTAAATCAATATCAAATATACCTATTGAAGTACACTTGATGGTAGTAAACCCACAGAAACAAGTTGAGAAATTTTTAGATATTGATGTAGATAGAATAATCGTACACATAGAAACAATAGACGATCCAAGCAATTTAATCACAATAACGCATGAACACAATAAAGAATTTGCTTTAGCAATAAATCCAGAAACGCAAGTTGAGGAGATTACAAGATATCTTGATAGATTAAATCAAATCACAATCATGACAGTACACCCAGGTTTTGGTGGTCAAAAAATGATTATTGATTGTTTAAATAAAATTAAAGAAGTGCAAGAAATAAAAAATAAAAATAAAATAGACAACCACATCAATTTTCAAATAGATGGAGGAGTCAAGGAAGAAAATTTAGAACATTGTATAAATGCAGGTGCAGATGTCCTCGTAATGGGATCGGCTATATTCAATAACGATCCTAATCGTGAAGACACAGTGCTGAATTTACAAAAAAAGATTGAGGATATTTGCAATAACTAATTTGTCAGGATAAATTTTTTCATCTGAGTTTTGATACATTTTGTGCAGATATTTACTCGTTGCTTTTTGCCATCAACCATCATTCTTTTTGATTGAACATTTGGTTTAAATTTCCTACTAGTTTTTGGAGCTTTACGTTCCCATCGACCAGAATGTTTATGACGAATATTTCGACCAAACACTACAACTTTTGCACAAAAATCACATTTTCCTGAAGACATGATTACCTCTTAATAATTAATTTATAAACTAAAAATGCTTTTCATTTATCTATATGTTTTATACTCTATAGAGTAAGTTTATAAATCATAGATATCAATGATATATATTGGTTAGTTTGTAATCTAGTTACAATTCAAAATTTTTTCAAATTATCAGGAAAGATATATTCATGGCTTCTAAAGAAAAAGCTTCTGTTGCTATAAAAGAATTAGAAAGTGCTTTTAATGTAGCTGAAGAATGGCTAACTACGAACAAAGAGTCAATCAATTCAATTAATGTCTACCCAGTGCCAGATGGTGATACAGGAACAAATATGCTTTTAACTCTAAAAGCAGCTATCAAAGAAGTTAAAGAAGAGCAATATAAATCTATTTCAGAATTCACTGAAAAATTAGCTCATGGTGCCCTCTTGGGCGCTAGAGGTAATAGTGGAGTAATATTGTCTCAAATGTTAAAAGGTTTTTCAGACTCATTTAAACAACATAAAGATGTTACAGCTGAATCTATGGCTCTGGGACTCGAAAGCGCAGCAAAAAAAGCTTACTCTGCATTAGCTAATCCTGCAGAAGGAACTATGCTATCTGTCTTGCGAGATGCTGCAAAATCAGCAGTCGATCAGATCAAAATATCAACATCAGTAACAGACACACTGAAGATAAGCATTGAACAAGCTGAAGAAAGTGTTGAAAAAACAAAAGAACAATTACCTGAATTAGTAGAAGCAGGTGTAGTCGATGCTGGGGCAATTGGCGTTTTAGTTATTTTAGAAGGATTATATTTTGGTCTCTCAGAAATAGCTCCTCCTGATTTGCCTAAATTTGAAGTAGCACATTTAAATTTTGAGCACTCAGAAGATGACTTTGGATTCTGCACCGAATTTCTCATTAAAAATGCTCAGATAAATAAAAACCAGATAGAAGAGAAACTAGAATCGGTCGAAGGTCAGTCAATCATTGTTGTTGGAGATGAAAACATTATGCACATTCATGTGCATATGGAAATACCTGACAACGCAATTGCTATTGGAAAAGAAATTGGTGCAGTCGAAAATATCAAAATTGAAAATATGCAGGAGCAACATGAAGAATTGAAAAAGAAAGGTGCAATTGACAAGAAAATTGAACCACAAAAAATTGGCATTATTGCTGTATTGCAGGGTGATGGATTTAAGGATATTTATCGTGAACTTGGCGTCATGCATTTTATAGATGGTGGACAAGGTGCAAATCCTGCTGCAGGAGATATGTTAACGCTTGCTAAAGCAATTGCTCAAGAACATTGTATTATTCTAGCAAACAATAAAAACGTGATTGCCGCAGCGCAACAGGCAGCTGATCTATCAGATGAATTAATAAAAGTAATCCCTTCTATGTCTCCAGCTATAGGGATAGTCGCAGCTTTAGAGTATGATCCAGATGGTGAGCTAGAAGAAATGTTAGATGGCATGAACAATTCAATAGTATCTGCTCACTCACTTGAAATAACCACAGCAGTGAAAGATGTTACTATTGACAATCAAGACATAAAAGCCGGCCAATATATTGCAATGCTTGATAACAAATTGATAACAACAAGTGACAAATTACTACAAATTATCATTCTTGCACTAGATTCGATTAATGAATCAGACCTTATTACCCTCTATTATGGAGATATGATTGAGCAAGAAGAAGCAAAATCAATCGATAACTACATACAAGAAAATTACAAAGAAATAGATATAGAGCTACACAATGGTGGACAGCCTTTGTACCATATACTAGGATCAATTGAATAGGAGGCATTATGACATTAGCAATTGTTACGGATTCTACATCAAATATTTCTCAAGCTATGGCTGATGAGTTAGGAATAACAATTATTCCACTTAATTTGACTTTTGGTGAAGAGACACTGCTAGATATGCAGGATATAACTCCTGAAGCATTTTTTAAGCGACTAACTACAGACCCAAATCATCCAACAACATCACAACCATCTGTTGGATCTTTTTTAGAGTATTACAACAAATTAATTGGAAGTGGTGTAACAGAAATTTTATCTATACATATTTCAAAGAAAGTTTCTGGAACCTATGAATCTGCCGTTCAAGCGGCCGCACAAATATCTGGATGCAAGGTTGAAGTAATGGATTCAGGAACTATTTCTTTGCCATTAGGATTTAGTGTGCTTGAAGCTGCAAAAGCATTACAAAGTGGTAAAAACCTAGACGAAATTAAAAATATTACTGAAGATGCAATAGGGCGTTCCAATATTTTTCTTTCCATTGATACTCTTGATTATTTAATTCGTGGTGGCAGAATGAGTAAGGCAAAAGGATTTATTGGTTCAAAACTGAACGTCAAACCGATTCTTACCGTTGAAGATGGACTTGTGGGCCAAGGTGGTAAAACAAGAAATTATAAGAAATCAATTGATTTAATGTTGAGTAAAATTTCTGAACTAGCCCCATTTGCACATGCAGGCATTGTGCATAGTGATGCACCTGAGCTTGCAGCAGAGGCAGCGCAAGCATTAAAGGAAATTGACAGCAACTGTAATCCATTGGTTACTCCATTGACACCAGTCCTTGGTGTGCATGCAGGACCGGGAGCAATAGGAATAGCAGCAATAGCTGCAAAATAATTGCTAAATTTTTATTCATAAATAAGGATCATGAAGAATCGAATTATCGATATACTCAATCTTGAATTAAAATCTGGCTGTCATGATAAAGCTGTTAACGGTGGACTGAACAATTTTCTTGCTAATTTGGCACAAAACGAAAGTCCGAAATCTCCAATCATTCAAGTAGTTGCCATGCTTCCCTTGGAAGGATATAGCTCCCTAGGTCAAGAAGAACGAGCACAATGGTTAAATAATGCAATTAATTTGCTTGTTTCAAGTGAAAACTTTAAGCAAGGAAAAGTTCAAAAATCGAAAAGAAAAAATAATATTGGTACGTCCCCTCAACCTGTTATCGATTCAATATCCACAGAAATCAAGAATGCACAACTTGGTATTAGAGCTTCCACCATTAATTCATTAGAAAAATTAGGCATCGATACTATTAAAGATGCATTATATTTTTTTCCTTACAGATATACTGATTTTTCAGAAACTGTCTTGATCAATGAATTAAAAAGTGGCGCATATCAAACAATTCAGGGAGATGTCATTCGTTCTAAAATCATCAGGATGGGAAGAGGAGGAAGATTAAAAGCTACAGAAATTATAGTAAAAGATGCTGCAAATGCAACAATTAGGGTTGTTTGGTTTAACCAGGTATTTATAGCAAAATATATCAAGGCCGGTAATCAAATTGCGCTATCAGGAAAAGTAAAAGTCTACAAGGGTCAATTTACGTTCGATAATCCTGAATATGAAATCATTAACAATACACAAGGTTACGAAGGGAAAATTCTACCAACCTATCATCTCACTAAAGGCCTAGCGCAAAAAACAATTAAAAACTTTTCTGCAAAAGTAATCAATAAATATATTCAATTAATTCCTGAGACATTACCAGATGTGATTAGAGAGAAGTATAATTATCCAAATTTATCATCAGCCATACAAGTAATGCACTACCCAAAAAAAATGAATGACGTCTATGAGGCTAGGCAGCGTATTGCTTTTGATGAATTATTAGGAATACAAATTGCTGTTATGAAAAAAAAATCAGAAGCAGCAAAGCTAGAAAGTTCTATCAATTTAACTGATACAAAAATAGTAGATCAGTTCATTGAACATTTACCATTTGAATTAACGCATGCACAACGCAATGCCATGAATGTCTTAATGCAAGATTTACAACAAACATCGCCGATGGCAAGATTACTCGAAGGAGATGTTGGATCAGGCAAGACTGTCGTTGCGTTATCTGCAATGCTCGCTATGATAGGTAACGGATATCAAGCAGTGATTATGGCACCAACAGAAATTTTAGCTGAACAACACTATAAATCAATCCTTCAATTGCTTACCGGGCAAGATGAATTAGCATTGTTTGGCGTCATCAACCACTTTGATATACCAATGCGATTAACACTATTAACTGGATCAATGTCATCAAAAGAAAAAAAGTACTCGCTTGAATTAATAGAAAATGGCTCAGCAAATATAGTCATAGGCACGCATGCGCTAATTCAAGAAGGAGTCAATTTTCATAATCTTGGGATGATTGTCATTGATGAGCAGCATCGATTTGGCGTCATGCAAAGAGCACAATTAAAAAACAAAAGTGAGGTAAAAGATATCAACCCACATACACTTGTTATGACAGCAACTCCAATACCTCGATCTTTAGCATTGACTGTTTTTGGCGATCTTGATTTAACGATCATTGACGAAATGCCAGCAGGTAGACAGCCGATTTCTACTAATTTACTCAACGGCAAGAAAGAGGAGAAAGCATTTAGTAAAGTAAAAACTGAAATTGCAAAAGGCAACCAAGCATTTATCATATGCCCATTAGTTGAGGAATCTGAAAAAATTGATCATAAAGCAGTCATGACTGAACACAAAAGATTACAGCAAGAAATTTTTACTGATGCGCCAGAAAGAGTTGGTCTACTACATGGCAAAATGAAAGGGAAAGATAAAGAAATCATTATGAAAAATTTTAAAGAAAAAAAATTAGACATCCTCGTTGCCACGTCAGTGATTGAAGTAGGCATTGATATACCAGATGCAACAGTCATCGTAATTGAGGGGGCTGATAGGTTTGGTCTTGCGCAACTACACCAGCTACGCGGGCGAGTTGGACGGAGTGATAAAAAATCATATTGTTATTTAATTGCAGAGGAACCAAATGAAGATGCAGAATTGCGCTTACGTACATTTGCAGATATTTCAGATGGCTTTGAACTCGCTGAAGCCGATTTACAAATTCGTGGTCCAGGTGAAATCTATGGAACACGACAATCAGGTTTACCAAATATTCGAATTGCCTCATTGCTCGATGCTCGATTAATTGACAGAGCAAAAAATGAAGCAATGGACATTATTGAAAATAAATATCAATTCTCTGATGAGGATCAGAAAAAAATCAATCAACTTTCTAATATACTAAATACAAATCCTGTGCATGAATTACATTAAATGTAGTGGAAAAATAAACTAATGATTCAAAAAAAACTAAGCGAAATACTACAGCAAGCAATACAAAATGCACAAAACAATGATCTGTTGAATGATTTTGCAATCCCAGCCATCGATATTGACCGCCCTGCAAATCCTGCACACGGAGATTATGCTTCAAATGTAGCATTAAAAATACAGCCGCTAACAGAAAAATCTCCTATGGATAATGGTCAAATTATTCTGGATCATATTTCAGAAAACAATTTAATTCAAGAAGCGACTCTTGCCAAGCCAGGTTTCATTAATTTTAAAATTCAAGACCATTGGCTCGCTGAGCAAATCAAAAATATTACCAATGATAACAATTTCGGTGGCAATGATACAGGCAAGGGCTTAAAGCTACAGATCGAATACGTCTCTTCCAACCCAACGGGCCCAGTGCATATAGGCAATGGTCGCGGTGCATCAATTGGTTCCTCATTAGCGAAAATATTTCGAAAATGTAGTTATGAGGTGACTGAAGAGTTTTATGTGAATGATGCGGGTAATCAAATTAAACTATTTGGAGAAACACTATTTGCAAGATACAGCACGTTGCTTGGTGTTGCGAGAGACGTACCTGATGAAGGATATCAAGGTCAATATATGATTGAGCTTGCAAAACAAATTAACGATGAACATGGTAATGCATTTTTAGAAGCAAGTAAGCAAGATGAATTAACCAAAATTGGCCTTACAAAAATGATTACAGAAATACAACTTGAATTATCAAATATTGGAGTTGAATTTTCTGAGTGGTTTTACGAGAGCTCTTTACACGACAATAAAACACTTGCGCATGTCATAACACAATTGGAAACTAATAAATTCACTGCAAAAAAAGATGATGCTATTTGGTTTACGTCAACAAAGCTTGGTGATGAAAAAGATAACGTACTAATCAAGGCAGATGGAACGCCGACATATTTTACTGCTGATATTGCATATCATCACAACAAATTCCGGGAAAGGAATTTTGATAGAGTAATCAATATATGGGGCGCCGACCATCAAGGTCATGTCACTCGACTCAAAAAAGCAATGCAAGCACTAGATATCGACGCAGAACAACTTGATATTATTTTGTATCAACTCATCACGTTAAAACGAGGCAATGAGATAGTACCTCTATCAAAACGTTCTGGAGAAATTATTTCACTGAATGAAGTTTTTACTGAAACTGGCAAAGATGCGATGCGATTTTTCTTCCTTGCTCAATCTGCAAACCAAGCAATGGATTTTGATGTAGAATTAGCAAAACAACAAACAAAAGATAACCCTGTTTATTATGTCCAATATGCACATGCACGCATATATGCAATTCTTGCAAAAGCCAAAGAAGAACAATTTAGCGCATCAACGGCACATCTGAACCTCATTCATGAAGCTGAAGAAATTACCTTGATTAAAAAGCTGATTGAATTTCCAGAGCTGATACAAAAAATCGCTGATGATCTTGCTCCGCATCATTTACCCCACTATGCAATGGAACTTGCTCAATCATTTCATGCATTTTATACTAAATGTCGAGTCATTGATGAATCTAATAAAAATCTTTCAGAAGCTAGGCTCGAGTTACTTGAAGCATGTAAGATTGTACTAGCAGAAACTTTATTACTCATTGGTGTGGATGCGCCAAATAAAATGTAGAGGCATGATATGAGCAATCAGAAAAGAATACTTACTGGTATTAGGCCAACAGGACCTTTACATCTTGGGCACTACGTTGGCGCCTTAGAAAATTGGGTCAAACTTCAAAAAGAATATGAATGCTTTTTTCTTATCGCCAATTACCAAGTTGCTGATTATGTCGACGATCTCGATAAAATTAATGAATCTATACTAGAAGTTGCTACTGACTGGCTGGCAGTTGGTCTTGACCCAGAAATTAGTCATTTTACTGTAGAAAGTCTAGTGCCAGAACATGCAGAGCTTGCAATGTGGTTAAGCTGGTTTGTGCAATTGGGTCGATTACAAAGAAACCCTACTCTCAAAAATGAAATCGATGCACTTGGTAATAAGCCAGTGTCCCTTGCTTTTTTTAATTATCCCATTTTACAAGTAGCTAATATCCTGATGCCGAAAGCGCACCTTGTGCCTGTTGGAGAAGATCAGTTACCGCACATTGAAATGACTCGAGAGATTGCACGTAAGATTAATAAATTAGCTGGCCATGAATTATTCCCAATTCCAAAAGGATTAGTGGGAAGAGTGCCACGATTAGTCGGTATTAATGGACCTGATGCAAAAATGAGTAAATCTGCAGATAACGCAATTTATCTGAAAGATGACGCAGAAACAGTCAAAAAGAAAATTATGAAAATGTATACAGACCCATCACGTATCCATGCCACCGATCCTGGCAAAGTAGAAGGGAATCCTGTCTTCATGTATCATGATGCATTCAATGCAAATACGGATGAGGTCAAAGATCTTAAAGAGCGATATACAAAAGGTACCGTTGGTGACGTAGAAGTGAAAACAAAATTATTTGATGCCATCAATACATTCTTGTTGCCAATTAGAGATGAGCGAAATAAATATGCCCAAAATAAAAAAATAGTCAAAGAATTTTTACAACAAGGCTCAAGTCATTCATCTCAAGTTGCACAAGAAACAATGCAAGAACTGAAATCAGCACTAAATCTTGGCTATTAATTTACACATCCTAACCTTTTCATAAAATCATTTTAATGCTTGTATAAAAAAAATATTTTTTATTTACATAAAACAGTTGCATTCAAATTGAATTAAATACACAATGGCTTCGTAATAAAAAAACTTAGTGAGATCTATTTATGCATGATTTCTCAGTTCCAGCAAGATCACACAGATCTGCTTATAATCCCTCAAAAAGAAACTATAAAATTAAATTTTATTATTTACTAATTGCAGGCAAAGGGGAATCAATAATTGTTGGTAATGGATCATTAATTATTTAAAAAACTTTAATCAAATTGATTAAAGTTTTTTTTTATGAAAAAAGTAAGGAGTCTATTATGGAACAGTTATGGTTGTATATTGGTTTTACATTAGCCGCGTATTCAGTTGTTGCTAATGATAGTGTACAAACACTTGGTACTTGGATAGCTTCAAATAGAGAAAAGGTTAAATGGCAATACATGTGGATTGCTGCAAGCGCGGTATTAGTTGCAACTTTATGGGTTGGCTGGTTTACATTAGATGGTGATATCTCATATGGCAGACTTAATAAAATACCCTACCAAGAAATTCAATGGTATCATGCTGCTGCACCCGCTATATTATTATTACTTACACGAATAGGCATTCCTGTATCCACATCCTTTTTAGTCTTATCAGCATTTGCGAGCACATTTGTCCTTGAAAAAATGATTGTTAAGTCAGTGATTGGTTATGGCATTGCAGCTATATGTGCCTACACTGTGTGGATTGTATTAGGAAGATTTATTGATGAAAAAAATGATGTAGTAAATGATCAAAATAAAAAATATTGGCGAGTAGGTCAATGGTTAACAACTGGGTTTTTATGGCATACTTGGCTATCACATGATATGGCAAATATCGCAGTCTTTTTACCGAGAGAGTTATCAGCATCGTGGCTTGCATTTGCAACCGTGCTATTAGTGAGTTTACTAGCGTATATGCTTTGGGAAAAAGGCGGTAAAATTCAACAAATTGTTGTCGAGAAAACTGGCACTCGATATGTCCGTTCAGCTACTATTATTGACTTCGTCTATGCAGTCATTCTGTTTATTTTTAAAGAATACAATGATATACCAATGAGCACTACATGGGTCTTTGTAGGACTACTGTGTGGAAGAGAGCTTGCTATCTCGACAGTCATGGATAATTACAAATTTAAATATGTATTTCCTATTATTTCAAGAGACTTTGGTAAAATGCTGTTTGGTGCAGCTGTTTCAGTGGGAATCGTCTTATCGATTCACTACATTATTGTGCCAGGTGGATATTATTAAAAATCTAGCGCTTAGAGATTTCTAGAAAATCTTTATTTTGATTACCAACATATATCTGGCGTGGACGGAATAATCGATTGCCTGAATCCCATTGTTCTTTCATGTGCACCATCCACCCTAACATTCGTGATGCCGCAAAAAGTGGTGTGTAGAAATCAATCGGCACGTTAATACCGTGAAACACAGTACCAGAAAATAAATCAACATTTGGCCATAGACCGCGTGCTGATAATTTCTCAGTTGCAATCTCTTCTACTTTCAAGGCAATACTGTATAATTCGTGTGATTCAGTACCCTCAACTAATATTTCTTCTGCAATACGTTGAATCACAGCAGAACGTGGATCTTTAGCATGATATATTCTATGCCCAAATCCTGGGATACGTTCTTTTGCATCAAACATCTTCGATAAAAATGTTTCAGCGTTATCTACTGAGCCAATCTCTTGAAACAATCGAATAGCCCTCTCATTAGCACCACCATGCGCAGGTCCTGACAGAGCACCTATTGCTGCAGAGGCAACAGCTTCTGCTTCAGAACGAGTAGACGTTACAACACGTGAAGTAAACGTTGATGCATTGCCAGCAGAATGATCTGCTTGTAAGATTAATAATTCATTCATTACTGCTATGTGTTCTTGTGAGCAATCATTGCCTACAATCATTTTTAATATCATTGCAGCATGGCTATCAGAATCACTGGGGCCAACATAATCTCGATTATCTGCAGCTTGCGCAATGGCACCTACGAGATGTCCAGTTTTTGCTATGAGCGCAATGCCTCTATCAACAACATTATCGAGATCAGATTCAAAATCATTTTTCGCGCCTCCAATAGACGCAACTGCAGCTTGTAATGCAAACATGGGGTGAGATTGCTTGCCAGCAATACGAGCAAGTTCAATCTGATCAGGGGTGAGCTGGCGGTAGTCATGCATTTTGTCTGTGATTTCATCTAATCGAGATTGATTCGGCAATTCACCATCATATAAAAGCGCAACAATCTCTTCAAAAGAACAATGGTAAGTCAGATCTTCAATTGAATATCCTTGATAACTTAATCGACCTATTTCTCCTTCAACAAGAGAAATAGCTGATTCAGCTATCGGAATACCTTCTAAGCCAGGAATAATCTCAGAATTATCGCTCATGTATTGTCCCCCACTAACAAAACTTATACATTGAAACCAATGTTAGTATACATGAGAAAAGATAATGGAAAAAGAAATTATTGGATGAATTTTTTAATTCTTGTAATTGCTTCTTCTAATTCAGTCATTGATGTTGCATAGCACATGCGAACACAATTTTTCCCAGATTCACCAAACACTTCACCAGGCACAACTGCAACTTGATGTTTTTTTAATAATTGATTCGAAAACTCTTGTCCATCAAGACCAGTACGGCTCTGAACATCAGGAAATGCATAAAAAGCTCCTTTAGGTTCTGAAATCTCAAAATCCATAGAACGAAGTTCGTTGACAAGAAATTGTCTCCTTCCATCATACTCTTGACGCATATTTTCAATATCTTGCTCTCCATGTGCAATGGCTTCAATGCCGGCATATTGAGCAGCAGTTGGCGCGGACATCATCACATATTGATGAATTTTCATTATAGCTTCTAAAATTTCAGGAGCAGCAGCAACATAGCCAAGTCGCCATCCAGTCATAGCATATGATTTAGAAAAACCACCTAGTAAAATTGTTCGTTCTTTCATGTTTGGCAATGAAGAGAAACAGGTATGATCGACTCCATAAACTAATCTGTCATATAATTCATCCGCGATAACAATTAAATCATGTTTTTCAGCAATATCAGCAATCTGAAGTAATTTATCTCTAGAGAGAATACCTCCAGTTGGGTTGCATGGATAGCCTAATAAAATTGCTTTAGTATTTGGAGTAATAGCTTGTTCAATTAGTTCTGGATTAACCATAAAATCATCCGAGACATAAGTTGGAATAGGAACATATTGCGCACCTGCAAGTAGAATAACTGGTTTATAAGCCACATAAGCAGGTTCAGGCACTATTACCTCATCACCAGGATTCACTATTGCCCTAATAGCAATATCTAATGCCTCAGAAACACCAGAGGTAAAAAGCATTTCATTGCTTGGATTGTATTCTACGCCATACAATGTATGCAGGTGTTTGGATAACAAATTGCGCAACTCGATTAAACCATAATTTGATGTATAGCCAGTATTTCCTTGTAACATTGATTCAGAAGCAGCATTAGAAATGTGTTGAGGAGTCATGAAATCTGGTTGTCCAACAGCTAATGAAATAACATCAACATTCTGATCAAGGAATTCAAAAAATTCTCTAATGCCTGATGCAGGCATTCTATTAACTGCCATTGAAATAAATTTTTTATCATCCATCATAATTCACCTAAAATTGTGGAACTTGCGTGTTCCATATTGTTTCTGATTCATAAAAAGCTGCAAGTTGCAAAAGTTTTTGTTCTTCCAAATCTTTTCCAATAATTTGTAATCCTACAGGCAAATCATCAATAAATCCACAAGGAATAGAGATAGCTGGATTACCTGCAATGTTAATAGGAATAGTATAATAATCACTCATATACATTTCTAAGGGATCCTTGACCCGCTCACCAATTTTAAATGCTGGTGAAGGAGTTGTTGGGGTCATAATAACATCAAATTGATCAAAAACTTGATTGAAGTCAGATTTAATCAATGTGCGAAGTTTTAGTGCTTTATTATAATAAGCATCATAGTAGCCAGCTGATAGAGCATAAGTCCCAAGAAGAATTCTTCTTTTAACTTCACGACCAAAACCAGCACCGCGTGTATTTTCTAATCTGTGCCAGAGATCTGATTCATCTAATTTTGCTAAGCCATATCTAAATCCATCATATCTCGATAAATTTGCAGATGCTTCTGAAGGAGCAATCAGATAATATGCAGGCAGAGCAGATTGCCAGGAATTAATTTCGACATTCTCAGTAATATCGGCACCATTTTTTTTGTATAATTCTATGGCAGATTGAATTTTCTCAGCAATTTCATCGTTAATACCTTCATAAATGTTCGCAGGTATAGCAATTTTAAGACCTTTAACATTTGAATCTAATGCTTCATGATATTTTGGTACATCTACATTTAATGTCGTTGAATCATTTTTATCATGCCCTGCAATTGTATGCATTAAAAGAGCGAGATCATAAACATTGTGTGCCATTGGTCCAACTTGTTCTAAAGATGATGCAAATGCAACAACACCAAAACGTGATACACGACCATATGTGGGTTTCATACCATAAATACCGTTAAAAGATGCTGGCTGTCTAATCGAACCTCCCGTATCAGTACCAATAGACCATGCAACTCCTCGTGCTGCAACTGTTGCAGCTGAACCACCTGAAGAACCACCTGGTACTCTTGAAATATCCCATGGATTATGTGCTGGACCAGTAAATGCATACTCATTGGACGAGCCCATTGCAAATTCATCACAACTTGTTTTACCAATAATGATTGCTCCAGCATCTTCGAGTTTATTTACTACAGTACTGTTATATGTAGGAGAAAAATTCTCAAGAGTCTTAGACCCCGCAGTTGTAGGATGATTTTTTAAAGCAAGCATATCTTTAACTGCAATCGGAACACCAGCCAATGGTAATTTTTTACCTGAAGAAATTTGTTCGTCAACATATTTTGCTCTTGCAAGCGCATAATCATCTAATATATTGATATAAGCATTTAATTTGTCTTCCTGATTATGAAGAAATTTCAAAGTTTGTTGAATAAGTTCCAAAGAAGAATAATTTTTATCTTGAATATTTTGTATATGAATATGTGCAGGAGTAGAATTATTTAATTCGCTATTCATCACGCATCCTATCAATCAATGACTTTTGGCAGCTTAATAAAACCTTCAATGTGTTCAGGTGCATTCATGAGAACATCATCAATATGCATATTGTCTTCAATTTCATCTTCACGCATAACGTTAGTTAAATTATTAGATTGAGAAGTTGGATCTATGTTTGATGTATCTATATCGTTAATTAATGCAAAATAATCTAGGCATGAACTTAAATCATCAGCAAAATCATTTAAATCATTGTTGTCAATGGATATCCGTGCCAATTTAGCCACATATTCTATATCTTTCTCTGATAACGACATTATAATTCACTTTCCCTAAAAGATTTAAGCTATCACATATTAAGTATAAAGCCTATCAATGTGTTATATAATTCTTAGAGATAAAAATGAATAAAAAAGATATTAATAATTCGATTGCAACTACAAAACTTGGTAATCCAACATATGTATGGCAGTCTGGCCAAGAACGTAGATTAGATTTAGTTGAAAAAAATCTTATAAGGATTTCGGCAAAAAATATTATTGATGTGGGGTGCGGCATAGGAGCATATGCACAAAAGATCCATCAAAAAGGATACAATGTTTTTGGATTAGATGTTGAGATAAATCGAGTGCAAGAAGCAAAAAAAATTGCCAAAATCAACCAAGATGCAAAAATGCTTGAATATATGAGTGCAGTTGGAGAATTTTTACCATTCAAAGATGCTACTATTGATGCAATTATTTTAAATGAAGTAATTGAACATGTAGATAATGAGGAAAAAGTTATACAAGAAATTGAACGAGTGTTAGCAAGTCAAGGAATCGCAATAATCTTTGCTCCAAATATTTTGTTCCCCTTTGAAACACATGGATGTTATATTGGTAAAAAATTTATATTTAAAAATATTCCATTAATTAATTGGCTGCCAAAAAAAATAAGGGATAAGCTCGTACCACATGCTCGTGTCTACTCAAAAAAACACATCGAGAACTTATTTTCATCTGATAAAATGAAAATTGAACATCATAGTTATGTTTTTCCAGGATTTAACAACATTGAAAGAAGATCGAAGCTTCTAGCTTCTGTGCTTAGATGGATGCTCTATAAAGGAGAGCAAGGCTTCTTTTCACGATTTGGTATTTCTCATTTTATGATTGTTAAGAAAATAAAATAGGTAGATGAAGTGCAAAATAAAATTCGTTCCTTAATTAAAAAACGAAAAGCAGATAATCATAAAAATAAAATATTCTTGATTGGTTCAGCTTCATTAATAACTCTTACTCTGTTGATAATGATTTCTATTTTTGTCATTTCTGGTATATGGTTGCAAAATAAGATTGCAACTATCAAAGACAATGTAGTGCCAGCAGAAGAATTATTTGCAAAAATGCCCAGAGGGGGTGCAAAAATTTATGATAGAAACGGGGCTCTATTATATCAATTTGTTGATGAATATGAAGGATTACGTAGGCCTGTTGAATTGGAAAACATTTCACAATTCCTTATTCAAGCAACAATCGCAACTGAAGATAAAACATTTTTCACAAATAATGGACTGAATACAGCTGGACTAATGCGAGCTGCCTATGAGAACTTTGTTCCATTTGGTAACCTTGGTTTCTTTGCTGGCTCAGGAGGCTCGTCTATAACACAACAATTAGCAAAAAATCTTTACATTCCCAGAGAAGAACGATACCTGCGAACCATTGATCGTAAATTGAAGGAAACAATAATTGCATTAGAGTTAACAGAAAAATATGAAAAAGAACAAATACTTGAGTGGTACTTAAATTCAATTTCATATGGTGGAATTTATGTTGGAATTCAAGCAGCATCTGAAGGATATTTTGGTAAATCTGCATATGATTTATCATTAGCAGAATCTGCTTTTTTAGCAGGAATTCCTCAATCTCCAGTAAAATACAATCCTTACAAAAATTTTGATCAGGCAAAAATGAGACAAATTGAAGTCTTGCAATTAATGTTGGCAAATCAGCGAATTACTATAAGCGAATTAGAAGCTGCTGTGAGTGAAAATATTGATTTGCAGCCCTATCAATTTGAAATTAAAGCACCTCATTTTGTTCTTGGACGAATCGCTGACGAAATCAGTACAAGATATGGAGATAGGGCGATTTTTTCAGATGGTTTAAACATTGTAACAACCATTGATTATAATTTACAAAAAATTGGTCAAGAAGTATTAGAAGAATGGATTACTAAATTTGAAGAAGACTCCCTCGGGCGCAATGGTGCATTGATCGCAATGGATGTTAAGACAAGTGAAATTCTAGTATATATAGGTAGTCGTGATTATTTTAGTGATGCAATTGAAGGTCGGAATGATAATATTACTTCAAAAAATTCACCCGGCTCAACACTAAAACCATTTACATACCTGCAGGCATTCAGAAAAGGGTGGACGAGTGGAACTGGCATTGTAGATGCACCAGCAAAAGTATTTGACCCTGCTTCAGGTGAATTCTTTGAACCAAAAAATCCAGGAGGTAAGTATTTGGGCGTTGCAACAACCGCTAAAGCATTAGGTAATTCTTTAAATGTGCCTGCATTAAAAGCAATATTATATGCTGGTGTTAATGATACAGTAAAATTTTTAAAACAAATTGGATTTACTACCTTAGATTCTAAAAGCGGATACGGGCCTGCATTAACTCTTGGTGGTGTAGATATTACACTTGAAGATATTACATATGCATATTCAGTATTAGCAAATCAAGGCACTATGGTTGGACAAAAAACGATCTTCGATCGAGATGCTCAAGAAAGAGCATTGGACCCAATTTCAATTCTAAGCATTACTAAAGATAATGGTGAAATCGTACTTGATAATACATCCACAAAACGACGAGTTATAGAAAGTAATTTCACTTTCCTGATCACAAGCATTTTATCAAACGGAGAAAATACATGTGAAATATTTGGATGTGATACTCTTGTTTTAGGTTCAAGGCCATCAGCACAGAAAACAGGTACTAGTGAGCCTTTCGAAGAAGAAGAAAAAGATGCCTGTAAAGATCGATGCATTGGAGAAACCTGGACAATTGGCTACACTCCTCAAATCGTAGCAGGCAATTGGTATGGCAACTCAAACAATGAACCGATGCAAAATATATTCTCTACGACTGTTTCACATAAAATTTGGCGTGATTTCATGATCAAGTCACATGATTACTTAGAACTTGACATTGCAAGATTTAATCGCCCTACAGGTTTGCAAGAAAAAGAATTATGTTGGCCATCTGGGAAAATCCCTTCTGATGAATGTCCTGAAGATAGAAGATTTGTGGGCATATTCCCAGCAGATAATCTACCCAGAAATGAAGCTGAAGAAGATGAGTTAAAAGATACGTGGTGGCAAGAAATTGAAATTGATAAACAAACTGGCTTACTACCCACCTTTGATACGCCGTTATCAATGCGTACAAAAGAACTTCGACTTACATTGCCATTAAAAGAAATTGATGAATGGGATGGATATAGAAATTGGGCTGCAAAAAATAGATTGACTAATTTAGCAGCCCCTGTCAAAGATGGTTATTGGAGTGAAGCATTATCAAAAATAACTTCTCCAAAATATAATCAATCTATTAGTGGTTCAATAGCAATAGAAGGCAGGGCGACATCACCAGATTTTCTTGGCTATGAATTGTTGTGGCAGCCAATAAATAAGCCAGAAACATGGTTTACTATGAAAAAAAATAACAAAAAAGTGTTGAATGGATTACTTGGAATATGGAATAGTAATAATTTACCGGAAGGGGATTATCGAATTCAATTATTAGTCAATGATAAAAATTTCAATTTTATCAAATATGAAATCGTTGTATCTTTAGATAATAATAATTTTGAAGAAACTCAATTTCCGCAAATCGGTTTTAATATTCCTCCTGAGGGAATTATTGCAAAAAATGATTTAGAAATCCAAGCATTTAATAACTCTGGGTTTTCATATAATATATTACTCGGATTTGGTGTAGCTCCTACCGAATGGTTAAATTTAACTGCAGATATAGTAGAACGAGGAAATGTAATTGACATTAAATGGAATACGAAACAAGTAAAAGACGGGGTTTACAGAATAAGAATCGAATCGAATCACCCACAGTTAGGAGAATTTCACAGCTCATCATTAATTCATGTAGACAATTATCCTTGGCAGTAATTTTATTCAGATTCTAAGAAAAATTTCTCAATTTCTTTTACTTTGCCTGATAGAGCTAAAACGTCACCTAGGTGCAATACTTCAGATGAATCAGGAAATTCAATAACTTGTGAATCTCTTGCAATCATAATTAGCTGAACATCTCCAAGGGCATCGACAACTTTACTGACAGTCATTCCGTCCAAGCTTTTTGGTAAGGTAACACGAATGATTTCATAGCCATCGACTATATCGAGTGAATCAGTAATGTCTGCAGAAGTCCAAGTATGTGCTAATCGTAATCCAGTATCTCTTTCCGGGTATACAATTCTATCCGCACCAACACGTTGCAATATTTCACCATGCATTTCATTTCGTGCTTTTACAATTATCTGCTTTACATCTAAATGCTTTAAAACTAAAGTAATCAAAATACTATTTTCAAGTTCATCAGTAATACCAACAACAGCGGCATCATATGATTCAATGCCTAATTGTCTCAAAGCATTTTCATCAACTGCATCAACTTGAACAGCATGCGGAATTTTTGCAGCAATATTTTGCACAATATTGCGATCAGAGTCAATGCCAATAACCTCATGTCCTGCTTTATGTAGTTCTTCAGCAACTGCTCTACCAAATCGTCCTAAGCCAATTACTGCAATTTGTTGTTTATTTCCAGACATAGAGTTTTCCTTTATTACTATTAACCAATTGCTATTTCCCCTTCAGGATAACGCATAACTTGTTTTCGTTCAAAACGTTCAGCAAGAATTAATGCCAATGTTAATGGTCCAATACGACCAATAAACATTGTCAAAATAGAAGTGATCTCGCCGACAACATTTAAGCTTCGTGTTATACCAGTGGTTGTGCCATTTGTTGAAAACGCTGAAATAGCTTCAAAAACGATATGCATAAAGTTAGCTTCTAATGTAGCAGATAGCACAAAAATTGTAATAAACACTAGGCCTAATGAAAGGAGAGCAATACTTAGGCCTTGATGCACAAAACGCCAAGGAATTTCTGTTCGATTGACATTTATATAATCCTGACCACGAACAGATGCAATAATTGCATAGCCTAAAATAATAAAGGTTGTAAGTTTAATCCCCCCAGCACATGAACCTGATGCGCCTCCAATAAACATCAAGCCACTAAAAAGATACAGTAACTGATCTGGAATTTGATCATATTCAATAATAGAAAAACCAGCTGTTCGAACAAAAATAGAATTAATGATAGATATAAATATTGCTTGCACATTACTCATAGTTGACAAAACACCAGAAGAATATTCAGAAATTAGCAAAGCAACTGCACCAAGTATTATAAAACTAAAAGAAGAAGCAAGAACAATTTTTGTATCAACCATGAAATTATGCCATTTTTTCTTGTATAGTACATCAATCCAAATTGAATACCCTGTAGCTCCAAAAAGTACTAAAACCGCAAGTACAATCAAAGTAAATGGTTGTGATTGCAAACCGATTAAACTTTGGAAATTACCCTCTATATCAAAGCCAGCATTAGTAAATGCGGAGACAGCAGTAAAAATTGTTCGCCAAATAAAATCTATATTAAGAGTTTGGCCTCCAAAAAACTGAACCAGCAATATGCATGAAATGCCGATAAACTCAATTAGTAAAGTTAATTTAACTACATTCATAATTAAAGAGCGTAATTCAAATTTACCCATACGACCTGTAGTAGCATCTAATCCAGCGCCCTGTAAATTTGCTCTTCGAAACCGTAGACGTTCACTCAGACTAATATTCTTACCCAAAAAAATTGCAATGATAAGAGTTGCAGACGTCATAAAACCCAAGCCACCGAGTTGAAAAAGGATAAAAATAATAAATTGACCAAATCCACTCCAATAAGTTCCGGTGTCAACTACTACCAAGCCAGTAACACACACAGCCGAAGTACTAGTATATAAAGCAGTAATAAAATCAGTAGCATTACCTGATTGACTTGAAACAGGAAGCATTAACAATAAAGCACCAACTAGTATCAGTGAGAGTAGGCCAATTAATAAATATATAAGAGTCGGACGATGTTGATTATTAGGTTTTTGTGATTTTGGCTCTCTAACATCAATGGTACGTGATAATCTCCCAGAGATGCTTTGGCGCATTTTGTAAAAGATATCTTCATCTTGATTATATTGTCCTAAACTCGGCACAATACACTTCAATCTTCTATTAGAATTAGCCAAGTGTACTCCTATATGATTTAATTGAAAAGAGATGAAAAAAAATAATTCATATCTTTATTTTTTATTTCAACTTATTTATTGCAAGAATGAAATAAACATTAGTAAGATTATTTTTATCAGCTGAGAGGTTTAGTTATATGGAATTATATGAAGAAAAATTTCTTCAGCATCATAATAAAGACAATAGTCAAAAAAGCATTCCGAATATTATTATGTCATTTATAATATTTCTTACAGTGGCTGCTGCAATTCTCTCACTGCATATATCAAATATAAAACAAGAAAATAATTCAAAAAAAATTATCAGTGAGTCTATTACATGGTTCGCAGATATTGAAAAAACAGCTAGCTTTCTTTTAGATGAAAAAAATGCAGAAAACTTACTTAATGTATCTAATTTGAATAATTATATTCCAATTGCCAATATTCCATTCGCAAATCCACAAAAAAAATTAAATACAGCAGATTTAACAACATATTTGCAAACTTCTATAGCAAATAAATTGTATTTTTTAGGGCATGCAGCATTTAATGATAGTGAAATAGAATTGTCATATCGTGAAAACAAAAATAGATTCCTCATCTATAATTTCTACGACTTTATATCAAAGCAATCATTAGAAAAAATTGATTTTATACATCAAGTTTCTATGGTTATTTTTTTCATTGTCTCTATTGCTTTAATTTGGATCAATTTACAAAAAGCATTTTTTCTGATTGGAGTAAGTATCTGCTGTGCAGCTTTCCCCCTTATAGCATCAGCAATAGGTACTAAAATTGGAATGAATATATTTTTCCCATCAAATGATATGGTTGAATTTTATCAGAATTATGTGAATCAATTTGCATCGGATGTACAAGTTTCAGCAATAATAATTTTTATTGTTGGCCTAATAGTAATAATAATAGGATGGTTCTTAAATAATTTATTAGTAAATAATTCAATTGACTGAAGATTAATAAAGAAATTATCATGTTACAAGGAGACAATAATGTATAGCAACCCTAAGTCATTTTTCGAACCTCTCGCAATAGGTGCCCCTGAACCTTTAAAACAGATACCCGCTGTGCCAATGAGGATGATTCATTTTTTTGACCCCAGTAATGCAAGAATGATCGATAAAATGAAAGATATTATTCCAACTGTGGATGTTTTATTGGGGAACCTGGAAGATGCTGTGGCATCAGAAAATAAAATAGCAGCTAGAGAAGGTCTGGTATCCATAGCAAGCGCAAATGATTTTAAAGATACAATGCTTTGGACTAGAGTAAATAGCTTAGATAGTCCATGGTTCCTTGATGATGTACTAACCCTGGTAAGTAATATAGGGAATAAATTAGATGTCATCATGCTACCAAAAGTTAATGGTCCATGGGATATTAACTTTTTAGATCAACTATTAGCTCAATTAGAAGCAAAAAATAACATTGAGAAACCTATTATGATTCATGCAATACTTGAAACTGCCATTGGTGTAGCAAATGTAGAAGATATTGCCACTGCAAGCCCAAGAATGCAAGGTATAAGTTTAGGACCAGCTGATTTAGCAGCTTCCAGAAGAATGAAAACGACACGAGTTGGTGGCGGACATCCCGGTTATTTAGTGAGAAATGATCCTGATGAGTCCAATCCAGAACATGAAAGACAAACTGCACAACAAGATTTGTGGCACTACACAATGGCAAGAATGGTAGATGCTTGCAGCATTGCAAATATATTCCCTTTTTATGGACCATTTGGTGATATTGGCGATAGCCTTGCTTGTGAAGATCAATTTAGAAATGCATTTTTAATGGGATGCGTAGGCGCATGGTCTATTCATCCATCACAGATAGACATTGCAAAAAAAGTATTCAGCCCTCCTCCTGAAGAAGTAAGTTTTGCAAAAAAAATTATTGCAGAAATGGGTGATGGTTCTGGAGTAGCGATGATCGATGGGAAAATGCAAGATGATGCAACAGTTAAACAAGCTCAAGTCATGATCAAGACAGCTGAATTGATTGCAAAACGTGATAAAGAGTTAGCCAAGCTATACAACCTATAAATTAGTTAAATAAATCTATAAAAAGATTACGAGGGTTATTTATGAGATTTTATGAATTTGAATCTAAGCAAATTTTAAAAAAATTTGGAGTACCTATTCCAGATGGTCAAATTGCATATAACCCAGAAGAAGCTGGTAGAATTTTTCAATCGTTAAAGCAAGAAGTAGTTATAAAAGCACAAGTTTTGTCTGGGGGCAGAATGAAAGCTGGTGGAGTAAAATTTGCTGACAATCTTGAAGAAGTAAAAAAGGTAACTAAAGAAATAATGAATATTACCATCAATAATCTAAAGCCCATTGGTGTCATCGTTGAGCCTAAATCAGCTATAGAACAAGAATATTACGCAGCAGTGACGTGGGATGGTGTAGCAAAAAAACCTGTTGTAATTTTTAGTGATATGGGAGGCATAGATATAGAAGAGGTAGCTGAAAAACACCCAGAGCATCTATCAAGGACACATCTACCAAATCTTCGTCCGGCATCAGATTATCATGCAAAATTAGCAGTATCTAATGTTGGAATTAGCGGAAGAGATCTTGGGCAATTATCAAGAATATTAAAAAAACTTATCGATATTTTTATAGAATATGATCTTACTTTATCTGAAATTAATCCAATCGCAAAATTAGCAGATGGAAACTTTATCGCTCTTGATGGACATATGGACATGGAATCTGAAGCAAAAAATGTTCATGCTGCTCTATTAAAAGATTTAAATATCGATATTGAAGATAATCGTCAATCTAGACCACCTACAGAATTTGAAATTAGTGGTGCATTAGTTGATGCACAAGATACAAGGGGAGTTGCTGGTAATGTAACTGAATTTGATGGAAATCTGGGTTTAATTATTGGTGCAGGCGGTGGATCGCTCACTCTATTTGATGCAGTGAGAAACGCTGGTGGAAATCCTGCAAACTATTGTGAAATTGGGGGGAATCCGTCAGTGAAAAAAACAGCTGATTTAACTAAACTGATAGTTACTAAACCTGGGGTAGATAAAATTGCAGTAATGATGAATGTAGTATCAAATACTCGAGTAGATGTTGTTGCACGTGGAGTAATTAAAGGAGTAATTGATGCTGGATTTGAGCCAAAAGATAAAATAGCAATTTTTCGAATCCCCGGTTCATGGGAAGAAGAAGGTTTTAAAATATTAGATAAATATGGCGTTGAATATGTAGATCGATCAGTCTCTATGTTTGAGGCAGCAAATCGTGCAGTTCAAAAGATGCAATAGGTGTAAAAATGTCAATTCTTATCAATAAGCAATCAAAGTTCATTATTCAAGGTATCACAGGTCGTGAAGCAGTAACTATGGCACAAGAATTATTAGACTATGGATCTCAATTAATAGGAGGGGTCACACCAGGCAGAAAAGGGAGAGAAGTTCATGGGGTGCCTGTTGAAGATACTGTAAAAGCATTTACTGATTCAGAAAAAATTGATGGGTCAATAGTAGTTGTACCTCCAGCATTTACAGCTGATGCTGTGATGGAAGCATTAGATGCTGATATCAAATTAATTGTAGTAGTTACGGAGAGAATTCCCAGGAAACAAGTAGCACAGTTCGTTGAATACGCTAAACAAAAAGAAGCAAGAATTATAGGTCCAAATTGTTTAGGAATTATCAGTCCTGGCAAATCACGAATGGGTGGAATTGGTGGTTCTGCTGAAGCAACTAAGCGCGCTTTTGTGCCAGGGGAAATAGGAGTAATGTCACGCTCAGGTGGAATGACAGTAGAAATAGCCAATAGTCTTTCAGCGGCTGGATTAGGTATTAGCACAGCTGTATCAATTGGAGGCGATGTTATTATTGGTTCATCATACGCAGAATTAATGCCTCTATTTGATAAAGATGACGAAACAAAAGGAATAGCCATTTATTCAGAACCAGGCGGCCGTGCAGAACTACTACTTGCTGAATATGTAAAAAAATCAAAAAGAAAATTACCGATAGTCGCATTTATGGCAGGAAAATTTATGGATGCAATGCCAGGTATGCGATTTGGCCATGCAGGTACAATTGTTGAAGGTAAAGCAGATACGACTGAAGAGAAAATCCTCAGAATGGAAGAGGCAGGAATCACTGTAGTTGAACGAATAGAGGAAATACCAGTTAAGTTAAAAGAATTAATCAGTTAGGAAAAAACATGCCTGATGGAATGTTTATTGATGTTAAAATTAATAAAAAAATTCAAAATGATTTAGATATAGCAAATAAGGTAGTAGAAGCTTGCCCTGTTGATATTTTTATTATTGACAAAGATACATTAAAGACACAAAAAAAATACCTTGATGAATGCACCTTTTGCTATTTATGTGTTGATGCTGCTGGTGAAGAAAATATTGAAATTATCAAATTATATTAAATATTTAATCTATCATATTTATTCTTTGAACATGCCTGCCGCCTTCAAATGTAGCGTCTAACCATTTTTGAATTATTGGAATAAGTTCTTTTCTATCAATCATCCGCTGACCTAAAGATAGCATATTTGCATCATTGTGTATTTTTGCTAATTCTGCAGAACGTAAATCCCATACAACGGCACATCTGATGCCTGCAAATTTATTTGCAACCATAGCCTCACCATTTCCTGAACCACCAAAAATAATACCTAAATCTGCTTCTCCGTCAGAAACTGCTTGTGCTGCTGGTTTGATATAAACTGGATAATCAACAGGATCGTTAGAATTAGTTCCAAAATCTATTATTTCATAAGATTGATCATCTAAATGAACTCGGATTACTTCTTTGTATTCATATCCAGCATGATCTGAAGCCAAGGCAATTTTTATCATATTTTAAATACGCTATTCTTTTGATAGTAATTCACGACCTATTACCTTCAATTCTAAAACAGGCTTAACACCTTCAAAGATTGGTAACACTAATGCATCAACAACATATCTTGATACAGCATCTTCTTCTGAATAACCCCAACCACCATGAAGCAATAAAGCTTCACGTGTGACATCGCCAGCAATATCACACGCTAATAATTTCGACATTGCTGCTTCAACTGATCGCGTATGGAACTCCCTTGATGCTGCATAGGTTAAATGTCTAGCTGCAGCAATTAATGTTGCCATTTTACCAATTTTATATTGTGTGAGCTGATAATCAGATAATTTGTTTTTAAATTGTTCTCTTTCGCTAACATAATTACAAGCTTTTTCCAAAGCTGCCTGTGCAAGTCCAACTGCTCTGCCCCCAGTTTGTAATCTCCCGACAGCAAAGCCTCCCATTTGAAGATAAAAACCCTTATTTAAGCCCTCATCCTCACCAACTAAATTAGAGTGAGGCACCCAAATATCTTCAATAGCTAATGTGTAGGAATGCATACCACGGTACCCAGGAGTAGGATTATTTGTTCCTTGAATGACGCCACCACTTTCTTGTTTGAATTCCCATTTTTCTTCATCACCAAATGAATCTTTAGGCACAATAAACAATGAAAGCCCTTTTGCACCTTTGCTCATGTCAGGGTCTGTTCTCGCCAGTAATGCTAATACATTTGCTCTACCTGAAAATGTACTCCAAGCTTTTGCACCATTGATTTTCCACCCTTTTTGTCCATTTAATTCGGCCGGCTCTGCTTTAGTTTGTAATGCACTAACATCTGAACCGGTATCTGGTTCAGTAACTGCAATTGCTACCAATACATCACCAGCAGCAATTTTAGGAAGCCACTCTTTTCTCTGGTCCTCAGTCCCTCCAGCAAGCAAGGCTTTAGTTAAAATCTCTGGTCGAGTTGAAAGAGAGCCAGCAGCAGCTAAAGAGGCAGCCGACAATTCCTCCGTAATAATAATCATTGATAAATCACCCATTCCTGTACCACCATATTCTGTCGGAATAGATGAACCAAAAAATCCTTGTTCTGAGAATTTTTTTATTAGATTGTCTGGCACTAATAAATCTTCTCGATGGATATCTTGTGCAATTGGGGCTACTTCTTTATTTGCAAAATCACGCGCCATCTCCCTTGTTAAAGTTGCAACCTCATCTTCTAGATTCACGTTGTTTACACCACGAGATGCAATAATTGATTTCCCTAAATTTCTAATACGCTCTTCGGAACTGAGGGAATTATAAGTATCATAGAATTCACTGCCCATAATATTTTCAAAAGCATCTAGGCTTAAATTCAACAAATTAGTGTATTCAGTAAGAAAATCTCTCATAGCTTTAAGAACATCTGCTAAATATAAAGAAGTCATTATGGTGTTGTTATGGTCATCTTGATTAGATTCTTGCATCCTAATATTAAATGCATTCATATCTTGCACTGCTCTATTTTGTGTAGCAAGATATGCAAAATCTTCAGTTAATTTTTGAAAATCATCTATGTTTTTACCTTTGTTGGTAATATTTTGTACTGCATCAAGAATAGTACTTAAATTTTCATCCAATTTTTCAATTAGTGACTCTAATTGACTGTTGTCTACAGATAAAGTTTCTTTTGATAAAACCATGGCTGCTAATGTCCTCTCTTTAAATTATTTTTTCGGTACCAGAACAGTGTAGTCATAATCTAGCACAACTGCAGGATTATAAACTTCCCTTCCATCTTTATCTATTTTAATATCTACTGAATCTTTCATTGGGTCAAGATTCTTTAAAGCAATTAATCGAAGTCTTAGTGCACCAAGATTTTGATTGTCAACTTCAAAACTATCAATAACATCAGTCCAGGCAAAAATTGTATCACCAGCAAAGGTTGGATTACTATGCGTACCACCATTACAAGCTACAATCTTTAACACATTTTCAAGGCCATTATAAGACAGCTCGCGAGCAATAGAAATGATGTGCCCACCATAGACAACTCGCTTACCAAATAAACTATCCTTAAGGGCATAAGCATTAAAATGTGCTCTTGCAGTGTTTTGATATAATCTTGCAGCCATTTGATGTTCTGCCTCTTCTATGGCAACACCTTCTACGTGATATATGCGTTCACCAATTGCATAATCATCCCAAAACCAATTACCGCCAGTTTCAGATGTTGAAAAGGCATTAAGATTCAGTTCTGATGGAATAAATAAATTTGATCGATCTACTTGATTGATAGTATCTATTGCTGCTGAGTTTTCTATCTTTGACTGCTTATCTTGTTTTGCAACTAATACCCATCTAATAAAACTTAAAACTACTTCATCGTGCTGATTGGTTCCAATGGTTTTCACCCATACAACACCTGCGTCACCTTTACTTGATTCTTTTCTCGCTAGAACCGTTGTAGTAGATTTGAGCGTATCACCTGGATAAACAGTTTGACTAAAGCGAACATCTGAATAACCAAGATTTGCAATTGCATTTAAGGAAATATCAGGAACAGAATTTCCAAAGACAATATGAAAGGTGAGTAAATCGTTAACTAATTCTCTTCTAAATCCCAATGATTTGGCAAATTCAGCATCGCAATGTAAAGGATATCTGCTAGCAGTAAGTGCTATGTACAATGATTGATCGCCTTCAGTAATTGTTCGAGGAGTCGCATGGATAATTTCCAAGCCAGGGTATAAATCCTCAAAAAAATTTCCTAATGAATGTTTTTCTGTCATAATTAATACCAAGATATTATTAATATATTTGTAGTTTAGCTGATGTAGATAATTTAAAAAATAGTACTGATAAAATTTCCTGCAATAATATTATGAATTTAAGGAGAAAATAATGGGAGAGAAAGAGCTTAATGCATTAAAGAGTATTTTAGAAGATCCAGGTAATAAAAAATTTATGATAGGTACTTGGTCAATTAATTTTGACAAAGAAAAAAAAATATTTCAATTTGATAAATGTGAATTTGGTGGTTATTGTGAAGAACGACCTGCAGTTATTAATATAGATGGGGAAATAATTGATAAGGGAGGTCCAATTATTGAGGGATAGGTTTTTTTGCTAAAAGCATGACAGGGATTGCAAAAGCCACTGGTATGGCAACAAACAACCATCCTAAGCTATATGAACCATAAGTATCAACAGCTAAGCCCACAACAACAGGCCCTCCAAATGAACCAATTGTAACAAATAAACGTGATAGTCCAGCAATAGTTCCAAGCGCTTGTATCCCAAAAAAATCAGCTAGAATTGCTGGGCGTAATGGAGCAGTAGCACCAAATCCAGGAGCTACTAAACAAGTAACGATAATGGCTTGGGTTAAATTATTACATACTCCTAATAGTGCAATCCCCAGTGTCATAATTGCCATTGCAACAGATAAGACTTTTTGTTTAGAATATAAATCACCAAAATACCCTCCTGCCAATCTACCAATAATTGAAAAAACAGAAAACATTACTACCACGCCACCTGCAAGTGTTTTATCCGCACCTAAAGATTCGAGATATGGAATTTGATGGACAATGAGTGCAGTCCAACCAAAACCAAGTAAAATAAAACCGAAAGAAAGCATAAAAAATCCCTGGGTCAACATTGCTTTCTTAGCAGAAAGACCTCTGTATACATTAACATTTGTATCAATGCTTGACTGATTTTTTAATCCATCTAAAGGCTGTGGATGCTTAGCTGGGCGCAACCGAATAGATGGTCCCAATGTACAACCGATAACAAGTACAATGATAGCAGTAATTCTTAAAGCTAATCTCCAACCAACCTCGTCTACTAGCCATGCTACTGGCAAGGCCATCATCCCTGCACCAGCACCACCTACAGACAAAAAGGAAAGTGCCCGTGCTCTTCGTTTTTCAAACCAGGTTGTTGCAGCAACAGTACCAACTGGTCCTGATGCTGCGCTAATACCAAAAGCAATAAATAACATAGAAATAACAAATTGCATTTGACTTGTCATGAATGATAATAGTAGTACGCCAAAAATGACAAATAAAATTCCAAAGATAATAACAATGCGTGCTCCAACATTATCAATCATCATACCAATTAGTGGTGCAACAAGTCCCCCAGCTTCAGAACGTAAAGAAAATGCAAATGAAACAAAGGCGACACTCCAGCCAAACTCATCAACGATAGGATTGAAAACTGCCCCAAATCCATAAAAAAATGCCCCACCTATTAAAGTGGTAATGATAGCTTGAGACAGGATTACAATCCAACCTTCATAAACATTAGGAAACAATTTTGCAAGCATAAATTATCATTTAATTCTTTATTGATAATTATATCACGATGCAAGGATTAAAAAATATTACAAATTATAGTTGCGCAAAACCATCTTAGATAGTATAAATAACTAAATTTGTTAGTATGCACATACTCCAAACTTCGCGCATACTAACAAATTTTACTTTTGATAAGATGCCCAAGCAACTTTATTACCCGAGCTATCTTCACTGAGACGTGCCTGAGGACCATATAATTCTTGGAGTACTGCTTCATTGATTACAATATTTGGCTCACCCTGAACAAGAACTTTGCCATTTTTTAAAAGAATGATATAATCACTAAATTTCATTGCATCATTAATATCATGTGTCACAATTAATACAGTTTTATTATCTTTATGTGCAAGGTTTTGTAATATATGAGTCAATTTTGAACTTAATGCAAAATCGAGACTTGCAGCTGGTTCATCTAATATCATTATTGGTGTTTGTTGCGCAATTGCTCTAGCAATGATTACTAATCGTTGCTCGCCACCTGATAAAGATATCAATTCACGATTTGCATATTGCAAGCAATCAACTAACATTAAAGATTCTTTGACAATTTGATGATCTCGTTGAGTATGATTACCAAAAAATCCTAAATATGGACTTCTAGCAAACAATACGTAATCATATACTTTTAATCCTGCAGGCAAAAGAGAATTTTGATGAACATAAGCAACTTGCTTTGCAATTTCTCGTAAATTCATCTCAGTTGCTAGCTTGTTATTAATTTTAATGTCGTTATTGTTATTGTTTTCGAAATTCATAATCGATCGAATAATAGATGTTTTCCCAGCTCCTGTTGGACCAATTATACTAGCAAGACAAGATGTAGGAAGATTGAATGATACCTCTGTGAGTATACTTTGATTACTTTTTTTCAAAGATAAATTTTCAACTTTTAATGCAATTGATTTTTTCACAAATCATATCCTCTGCGTTTGGTCACTAAAAAATACACAAATAAAGGGCTGCCTATCAAAGCAGTCATTGCTCCTATAGGTATTTCACGTGGTGCGATAATTGTTCTTACAGCATCATCAATGAGAATTAAAAAAATAGCACCAATAAATGCTGAGGTAATTAATAAGTGTTTATAATCATTGCCAAACAATAACCTGCATAAATGTGGGATTACTAACCCAACAAAACCTATGATTCCAGCAAGAGCAACGGCAGAACAAGTAATTATAGATGCAATTAAAATTAAAATAATGCTCATTTTTTTTGAATTGATACCCAAAGTTTGAGATTCTTCTAAGCCAATTTGTAAAATATTTAAAGAATATCCAAAAAGATTTAATAAAAAAATCCCACAAAGAATAATTGGACCAGCCACCATAAGTAAGCGCCATTCAACTAAGTTAAAGCTTCCAAAAAGAAAGGAAAGGATTGAAAGACCTTTTTCACTTTCAAGCATTAACAGAAAAAAAGTAAGTGCAGTACATAATGACGATAAAGCAATACCTGTTAATATGATCTTTGAAAAATTTCTACTGTGTGAATCAAAACCAATAATATAAACAAAAACGATTATGATTAATCCTCCCAAAAATGCAAATATTTGCATCCAAAAGAACGCAAACAAACTACCTAATGGAAGAAAAAAATTAGCGATGGTGACTGCTAATGCAGAACCTGAAGCAATACCTAATAAATATGGATCGGCTAAATTATTCCTAAACACACCTTGATAAGTTAATCCCGCAAGACTTAATCCAGCACCAACAATTCCAGCAGCAAGAACACGTGGTAAGCGAATATCAAAAATAATTTGAGACCATCTATCACTGATGATAAAATCATCATATAAATAAGGTACCCCTTTCAAAACTGCTTTAAAAATATCTGAGGCAGGAATTGCTACTGCCCCAACTTGCAATGAAAACAAAATAACAAAGAATAAAGTAATTCCTAGTATGACAGTCCAAAAATAAATTTGAGAAAATCTCTTATCAATCAATCTTTCAATTATTCTAATAACTTCACTCCGTACACAAATGTAATGATTTGCTCTAGGCCTTTAATTGTCCTTGGGCCAGCACGACTTACCCAATCTGCGTTTAATGCAAAAACTTTTTTTGACTTAATGGCTTCTATATTGCTCCAGCCATCGCGATTGAGAGTATCCTGTATGGAATTACCATATTGAGTATCATTCAATAAAATAATTGATGGATTTTTATCCACAATAAACTCTAAAGAAATTTGAGGGTAACTTCCTTCAACATCCCCTGCAATATTAATCACATTTGCTAAATCTAATAAATGACCAATCAATGAATTACTGCTAACAGTATATAAAGTAGGATCAATTTCAAGAAAAACACTTTGTTTATCTTCTTCTTTAATTTCACTTACTGCCTTTGTAACATTGTCAAACTTTTGCTGTAGTGAGTCAGCTAATTGATTTGCTGTATCTTCCGACTCAAAAATTTTCCCTAAGATGTTTATGTTGTCCCATAGACCATTTAAATTCTTTGGTGCATCTATAAAGGCGACTTGATAATCCAATGACTCCAATTTTTTTGCAATATCTTCAAAGCCAGCAGTTAATATAATTAAATCTGGCTCGTATTGAACAATAGATTCAGTATTGATATTCATGAAGCCAAGTTTAGGAAGGCTACTAGTTGCAGGCGGAAAATTCGAATTACTATCAACAGCAACTAGTTTATTTCCATGGCCGAGTTCAAATATAATTTCCGTTATTTCTGGTGAAAATGATGCAACTTTTGTTGGTCTTAAGCTAAAATTTTTGTTACCCATTTGATCAGTAAATGAAACAGAATATTCTAAATTGGGTACATTTTTATTAAGGCTCATCTTATCTAATGAAGCAGAATTGTCAGCACAACTTAATATAAAAATTGAACTCAAAAATAGTAAAAATAATTGATTACAAACTTTTTTTAAAAACATGGACTACCCCTTTATTGAACAAGGACGTAGTAAACGAGCTATCACAAAAAACAAAAGAAATTGAAATATGATGAATTTGCTTCGGCATACTGTCCTCGCAGCTTTCGAATAATTATGTGATAAATAATTTGGTAATCTGGCTTAAGAAAATATTTCTATTACAGTTGCGGGACAGCGTCGGAATTTCACCAACTTCCCCAAATCAATTATCAAAAGTAATTAGGACAATACTATGGCACGAAATTTGATTAGTCAAGTGAAGCTATTTTTATTTGATTAGCTAGCAATATATTTATAGAATAACAATATCGAGTAAAAAATAATGCAAAAAATTTTTTCTGAATTAAGTGAACTTTTATCAAGTGAAATCATTAAATACATTATTATCTTTTGTGTAATAGGTTTAATATTTTCAGGTGTATTCAATTATATTCTTTCATTTTATTTTGACTTTGACGTAGAAAGCATAAAAATTTGGGTCCAAGGATATAATCAATATGCACCAATAGCATATATTTTCTTAGTTGCTTTAGCTATTGTCATTTCTCCAATTCCTTCAACACCATTAGGTATTGTTGCAGGAATAACTTTTGGGACATTTTTAGGAACAATTTATTCATTAATTGGTGCACAAGTTGGTGCTTGCATAGCATTTCTCATTGCACGTAAGTGGGGTCGACCTGTAGTAGAACGCTTAACTTCAAAAAAAAATTTAGCTCAATTTGACAAATTTAGCGATAATTTTGGCTTCTTAACAATTATCATAATTAGATTTATACCGACATTTAGTTTTGATTTAGTAAGTTATTGCGCTGGCTTAACATCAATGAATGCGTTGAAATTCAACATAGCAACCTTCTTGGGAATGTTCGTACCCATTACCGCACTTGTTTTCGTTGGTGATGCTTTACTCACGAATCCACTGCTAGCATTTGCAGTATTTGGAATATTGATCATTGCTTTTTTTGTTCCAGTCATTATAATGTGGTTATCAAAAAAATAGAAAAGAGCTTTTTGTGTTAGCACAATCAATGCATTTAAATTTAACATCAAGCAAAACTAAAAAGAGCATCCTTCTTCTTTTTGCTCTATGCATAATTTTTGTATTAGCAAGTAATTTAGGAAATACGTTCCAGGTTTTTTGGATTATTGGCTTGTCAGTTGGATTCACATTACAAAGAAGCAGGCTATGCTTTGCATCTGGTTTTCGTGATCTTTTTCTGATGAAACAAGGTAGTACTATGAAAGGTATCATTCTTGGATTAATCGTTGCAATTGCAGGATTTTCAATGATTATGTCAACTATTTATCCAGAACCAAATGGGTTAAGCATCCCAACTGATGCAAATATTCTCCCAGTTGGGCTAGCAACTTTAATTGGAGGTATTCTTTTTGGAGTGGGCATGGTTGTTGCTGGGGGATGTGTGTCAGGATCGCTTTACAGGATGGGAGAAGGATACTTAACGTCTTGGATTGCAATGATTGGTATTATTTTAGGTACAACGCTATTAAATCATTCTTGGAACTGGTGGTGGGATTTTTCTATCAAAAATGATCCATTGACATGGCTACCCAATGAACTAGGCTATACATTTTCAATACTATTGAGTTTAGTTATTTTGGGAATTTGTTATATAGGCATACTTAAGATAGAATCCTCTGTGCCTAAGTTCAATATTCCAATCAGTAACAATACAGGGCAAAACAATGAAGATTCTCAGTCTGGAGTAATGCAAAGTATCGTGCCAGCATACAAAGCTATTTTCAAAAACGGCTGGAGCCCTACAGTTGGTGCAATTGTTTTAGGAATTATTAATATTGTTGTTTTTATTAGATTCAGCCCTTTAGGTGTCGTAGGGGAAATATCCCGATGGGGAGCATCTGTTGGTGAATTGTTTGGTCTGACTACACCATCATTGAAAGGAATTGCAGAAATGGGAGGTTGTGCTCTTCCAGAAATGGTAAAAGGCAATTTTTTTGCGCACAATCATTTTTTTCTTAATGCAGGCATTGTCATTGGTTCATTTTCAGGAGCATTTTTTGCAGATGAATTTAAATTAAGAATATCAAAATCATTAAAAAGATATCTACAATCATTTTTTGGTGGAATATTTATGGGATATGGTGCTGGTCTTGCAATTGGATGCACTATCGGTGCTTTCTTTTCATCCATCCCCTCTTTAGCAATTAGCGGTTGGGTATTTGCCTTTGCTTTGTTCATTGGTGCATATTTAGGCTCAAAAATAATCACACGACTGATGTAAGCAGCTTTAAATGAAAATCGAAACAATCAACCTTGTTGCAATTGATATACCTAAACAAATAAATAAAATTCAAGAATTGCTTAATGGTGAAAAGATTGCATTCAAATATTTATTTTTAACAGAGCATGAAACAATTATTAAATATATCGTGCCGTTAGCTGCACAATCTGGCATGCAATGTAGTTTTTCTCCACCAAAAGATGATATTTGGGAAATCTTAGTTGAAAAGAAAGATCAAAAAAAAATTGATGAATAATTATTGATCTTTTAATCCTTCAAAAATAAATAATGTTAAGGTAATCCAAACAAAATGGGCAAATAAAAGATGTAGGATTTGAAGGAAAATAGGCACTAGTAAAATTATGTTCAATATTCCAATTATAAATTCTAAAAAGAAAAGAAATAATAATATTTTGAAAAGTCGACTATAAATTGATGATGAGTGAACTTTAATGATTATTTCCCTTCCAAAATAAATCAACCAGCCTGCTGTAGTGACTGCTAAAACTGGATGAAGGATACGTAATCTAGTTAAAAAATGAGATCGTGAAGAAAAATCAGCTATAAATTCAGATTTTAAATCTCCTAAACTAAACAGAGAATCAGCAAGTGCACTTGTAGCGCCAGAAATACTTAATAGGAAAAAGAGAAAAATGCCACCAAGAAATTTTTTCCAATACTTATTTGTATACAATTTTTTAAATTCCAGAGTGAGTGCATTCTCCTGTTTTAAACACCAGGGTATACCAACTAAAACAAACATTAAAAAGAAAGTGTTTATCAGATGGAATGGCACGATAATTGATCTAGCTATTGATGCATCCTCAGCAACCCATTGAAATAAAACTATGATTGCGCCAATTGCAGCTTCAAGAACAATAAACAATACTGATGCTACTGCAAAATAAAATACATGCTTATTTTTTTTGGCATACTTATAAACTATATAAAATAACAAAAAAACTAATAATAAATTAATACCACTAGATACCCTATGCATGTATTCGATAAGCTCAGAATGATTTTGACCTGAAATCACTAATGAACCGTTACAAGATGGCCATGAAATACCACAGCCTGCCCCTGAACCAGTAGCTCGAACAACTGCACCAAGCGCCACATTAAATAATGTAAATACAATAACTGAAATCGAAAAATAAAAAGAAAAAATATACCTCATGACACACTCTGCTTAATACTTTATTTACAATACAATGAATCAATACAAGGAAATTAGAAAAAAATAATAAAATATACTTGACTTAATTAATCAATTAAGTCAATAATAATAAATATTTTGATTATGAGTCTGGTGATTAATGATGACAAGCAAAAAATCTTTAGATGTAAGAGGTGAAATTTGCCCTTACCCAATGATTAAAACTAACGAGGTTCTAGACAATGCATCAGAGCAATTTGATATCCTCGAAGTAATAACAGATCATCCACCCGCACTATCAACTATTCCACCTGAAGGAATTAAACGAGGATTTGCATGTGAAATCAATGAATCAAATAAAGGTGAATGGACGATAACTTTATCAAAAATCAATTCCTGAGAGATTAATAATTTTAGTGATTAGGGAGAAAATCAATAATGTATTTAATATCAAATTTTGTTAAACCAAAAAATATTTACTTCTATCTTCTTGCGTTGATTCTTTGTATGGCAACCTTAATAGGCTGTTCTAATGATGATGTAGCAAGTAAAAACAAAGCTGATTTTTCTGATAGAGGATACAAATCGACTGAACATCTCGTTTCTGCTGATTGGTTAAATGAAAAACTAGATGGCGATAAACTTATAATCATTGATGTGAGATCTGAAGAAGATTATGTTGCAAGCCACATTCCTGGAGCAATACACATTAATCCTAAAACTGCATTTCAACAAGAAGACAATAGAGGTGTAGCAGGCATGCTCCCTCCTAAAGAACATGTCGAATCTGTTTTATCAAGTATAGGTGCTACCGCTGATTCAGAAATAATAATATATGATGGTATTAAAAGCCTTTGGGCATCTCGTGGACTATGGGCATTGGAGGTATATGGGCATGATAAAACTGCTCTTTTAGATGGCGCATGGACATCATGGGAAAATAAAGGTTTTCCTACTTCAAAAGAAATACCAACTGTTGTTGGTACGGATTATAAGTTTAAAGGCGACCCGAACACAAATTTAATTGCTGGATATGAAGAAGTATTAGCGTCAATTGAAGACACAGAAAAGATTGTTTGTGATACAAGATCTCCAGAAGAATATGCTGGACGTGACGTCAGAGCAGAGCGTGGTGGACACATTGAAGGTTCTAAAAATGTCAACTGGGTTTCTAATGCAAACGCAGATGGCGAGTTCCTTTCCTATGCTGAGCTAGACAAAATTTATAGTGATGCTGGATTTAAGAGAGACCAAACAATTTTTACTTTATGTCAAACAGCCGTAAGAGCAACACATACTTGGTTCGTGCTTTCTGAGTTACTTGGATATGAAAATGTCAAAGTATATGATGGTTCATGGATAGAATGGGGCAATCGATCGGACTTGCCTATTCAAAACTAGGCCCATATAATTGATCTCGCGAGCATATGTCCTCAGGTTACTCGCGAGATCAATTATAGAGGGAAATTATGGTAAAAGAAAATTTATCTTTCCAGGCCGAAGTTGGTAAGCTCTTACATCTAGTAACTCACTCTCTCTATAAAGATAAGCAAATTTTTTTAAGAGAAATAATTTCTAATGCTTCTGATGCATGTGACAAATTGCGGTATGCAGCATTAACTGACGAATCATTAATTGAAGACAACACTGATCTAAGCGTACAAATTTCCATAGACCAAAAAAAATCACAATTGACTGTTGAAGACAATGGTATTGGAATGAGTAAAAAAGAATTGGTTGATAATCTTGGGACTATTGCTAGATCTGGTACTGCAAAATTTATTGAGCAACTTTCTGAAAATCAAGACAACAGTAATTTAATAGGTCAATTTGGAGTAGGATTTTATTCAGTATTTATGGTTGCAAAAAAAGTTGATGTTTACAGTACTAAAGCTGGCACAAAAACAAGTTGGATGTGGTCCTCTGCTGGTTCAGAAAAATTTAGTATAAGCTCAACATCAGAAGGGCCATCTAGAGGTACAAGAATTGTTATTGAATTAGATGATCAATCACAAGAATATACAAACGTAGAAAACTTAAAACCGATTATCAAGAAATATTCAGATCATTTAAACTTACCAATAATTTTTAACAATGATGAAGAAAATGAGCAACTTAATACTGGAATGGCCTTATGGGCAAGGCAAAAAAGAAGCATCAAACAAGAACAGTACTTTGAATTTTACCAAAGTACATTTGGACAATTTGATGAACCATTACATATAAGCCATTTTCAAACAGAAGGGCAGCTTAGCTATATAGGGCTAATGTATATTCCATCTACTCCAACCTTTGATCTGTTTATGCCTGAATCAAAAAATAAAATTAAACTTTATGTAAAAAGAGTGTTCATCTCTGACCAAGTTGAAGAATTGCTACCTCAATATCTAAGATTTGTACACGGCATTATTGATTCAGAAGATTTACCATTAAATGTAAGTCGTGAAACTTTACAATTTAATCCAATGATCGACCGTATCAATAAGAGAGTTGTTAATCAAATACTTAAAGAATTAGCTAAAATTGCTGAAAAAGATAATGAAAAATATAGTATATTTTGGAAACATTTTGGCCCTGTATTAAAAGAGGGAATTTACACTGACAGTGATCAAAGAGAAAAAATTCTGAAGATTTCAAAATTTGCATCACTCAACAATGAAGAGCTCATTACTTTAGACGACTACATTGTAAATATGCCTAAAAAACAAAAATATATTTACTACCTTTCCGGACAAAATATTGATGAATTGAAACATAGTCCGCATTTAGAAGCACTTAAGTCTCAGAAGATGGATGTATTGTTAATTACTGATCCAGTAGATGAAGTATGGATACCTATCGTTAATCAATTTGATGAAAAGCCTTTCAAATCAGTTACGCATGGTGATTTAGAACTTCAAGGGAATAAAGAGGTAGCTAGTAAAGATGATCAAAAAGAAATTGATGAATTACTGCAATGGTTAAAAGATAAATTAAAAGATGAAGTAAAAGATGTTAGAGTTTCATCGCGATTATCAGATAGTCCAGCTTGTATCATTTCTGATGAAGGAGATATAGATATCAATCTAGCAAATATGTTGAGAGAAAGAGGCCAACTGAATCAAGATTTTAAAAGAGTGTTAGAAATAAATCCCGAACATACCTTAATTATAAAAATGCAAAAAAAAATAGTAGCTAATAAGAATGAGCAAAAAAAAGAATTAGATAATATTGCATATCTCCTATTGGATCAAGCAAAAATTTTAGAAGGCGAAAAAATATCAGATACAAGTAATTTTTCTAAACGAATAGTACGGTTGATGAATGATTCAATTTAATAATTATAAAATAAATTTAACGAACAAAATATTTCTCATATTTGCATTACTATTAATGAGCTTATTTTCGATAGGATGCAGTAATGAAAACAGCAATGTAAAATCATTTGGTAAGATTGAGAAAAAAAACCATAATCTTCAAGGCAGATTACTTCCAACTCCTATTGCGAAAAATAATGTTCCGTTGCAAACAAGTGATGGTGAAATTTTTATGCTTGAAAGAGATACTCAAGACAAGGTGGTACTCTTAGCAGTTGGGTACTCAAGCTGCCCAGATATTTGCCCAATGCACTTAAGTGTTCTAGCAGGTGCTTACAACAACTTGCCTGCAAATATGCAAAGAGATACTAAAATAGTCTTTTTGTCAGCTGATCCATTACGAGATCAAGAAAAAATATCATCATGGACTCAACAATTTCATCAAGATTTTATTGGCGTAACAAGTGATGAGAAAAAATTAGTTGAATTTCAAAATGCCCTTAAAATTCCGCCAGCTATTCTTGCAAAAGAAACTGAAAATTCGGACAATTATGCTGTTAGTCATGCAAGTTGGATCACAGTCTTTACAAAAGATAATTTAGCTCATTTTATTTATCCCTTAGGTATTACACAAAAAGAATGGGTTGCAGATTTAGAAATCATTCATAAAGACAAATGGAAGATAAATAACTAGCCAGAAATAATTGGAGCGTAATGAATTTTGCATGGTGGTGTTCAGGTTTATCAAATACAAATTGGACATGGAGTCCGGAAATTTACCCAGGCATTTGGATGTTGATTGCCGTATTTGCCTTTTCATATTTTCGTTTTATCAACCATTCAATTCAAAATAAGCAGTCGGCATACTTTTTAATTGGCATCATTCTATTTTGGATATTTACAGATTGGCCTGTAGGACCATTAGGCGCAGGATATCTACTCTCTGTGCACATTTTGCAATACTTAGTTTATACATTTATTGTTGCACCATTATTAATATTATCAATACCAAAAAATATTTATGAAAAAATATACAATACAAAATTTGCAATTTTACTAAAAAATCTTTACTTACCATTCTTTATAATTAATTTTACTTTAGTAATCACTCATATACCTTTTATTGCAGATAATCTCAAAGCTACTCAGTTTGGAACAATGATTATTGATTTAGCATGGATTTTCTCTGCTTTATTATTTTGGTTATGGATTGATCCAAAGTTCAATCAGAATCATTTTATAGCATTTCCATTAAGAATATTTTTTGTTTTTGCTCTATCCATTTTACCTGCAATACCAGGTGCCTTTTTTGTTTTTAATAGTTATCCCATTTATGCAACATACGAATTCGCAGTGCCTGTAAGCAACTTAAGCCCATTTGAAGATCAAGAAATTGCAGGTTTAATTATGTGGGCAGGCTCTACTCCAATCTTACTGTTTTGGCTAGGAAGAATTTTTTATATATGGCAAAAAACTGAAGAACAGCCCACATGATTGAGCTAATAAATGTAAAATTAAATCAAAGGATGGATTATGAATAAATTGAAAAATAGGACTGCAATTATAACTGGTGGAGGTAGAGGAATCGGTTTATCTATTGCCCAGCAATTTTCAGATGAAGGCGCACAAGTCATTATTGCTGATATTAATTTTCCAGAAGAGAACCAATATGACTCATCATTAGTAAAAATCGAATGCGATGTCACATCTGAAAAAGCAATTAAACAAGTAGTGAGCCAAACTATTGATAGATACAAAACAATAGACATTTTAGTCAATAATGCAGTAACCAAGGGAGATGTCGCAGATATTACAGAATTATCATTGCTTAGCTGGCAAAAGAGTCTTGATGTTAATTTAACTGGAGCATTTCTTTTTTGCAAAGAAGTAATCCCTTATATGATAGATAACAAAAAAGGCGTCATTATCAATATAGCATCACAATTAGGTCAAGTAGTTACTGGCAAATCATTGGCATATTGTTCATCTAAAGGTGCTTTAATTCAATTTTCAAAAGCATTGGCCTTAGATCATGCTAGGCATGGAATCAGAGTTAACAGTCTGTCGCCAGGCGCAATAGAAACTCCTTTATTAATAGATGGTTACGGTGATATGGATACTGCAAAAGAATTTCTAGAAAAAAAACATATTTTAAAAAGATTAGGACAACCAGAAGAAATTGCTAAAGGTGCACTTTTTTTGGCTAGCGATGATGCCTCATTTATAACAGGCACTGATATGTTAATTGATGGCGGCTATACAGCAATATAATTAGCCAATTGATTGAATTAGCATACTACTCATTTTTTCTGCAATTGCAAAAACAGTCAAGTTGAGCATTCCTCTAGGAATTTTTGGCATCACGGAAGCATCAAAAATATATAAATTGTCAAAACCATTTACAAGCCCTTGGTCGTTTACAACGCTTTGCGGATCATTTTGTGCGCCCATTCTACATGTACCAACCATATGATAATAAAATGATAAATTATTTTGTATCCAATGCATCAACTCATCAGCATTGCAATGATCAGAAGGAATGCGCATATTGCTAATCCATTTATTTATTGGACTTGATTGAACAAATTCTCGAGACCACTCTAAGCCATACAATATGCTTTTGATATCTTCGTCATGAGAAGAACCAAAATTAAAATTAATAGTTGGGTTTAAAGAATTATCTTTAGAATTAATAAAAATATTTCCTTTACTTCTTGGTTGTACTAACCAAACAATTGAATGAAAGAATTTTGAAGCTGTAGTTTTTCCATTACTAGCAAAAGGAGATAAAGCTGAACTAAAAGTCAAATTATGCCCAGTATCTTCTTGAAATTGTTTTAATCTTATTCTTATCGATCCACCTTTATCCCATTGTATATTTTTTAATGCATAGGGAGATGCTTTAAAAGAATATCTAATGCCAAAATGATCTTGCAAGTTCTCACCAACGCCATTTAAAACTTTTGAATTATTTGCATTAAAACCAAGCTTGTCAAGAATATAACGTGGGCCAATGCCTGATCTCTGCAATAAAATAGGTGAACCAACTGCACCAGCGCATAGAATAATTTGACTCGATTTAATATTTATCAATTCGCCTTTACGAGTTATTTCTAGGCCTGTAGCAAGATTGTCATGCCAATTAATATTGATAACTTCTGACATATCTAAAATAGTAAAATTCTTATTTAACCGAATCTCATCAAGGTAACTTTGTGCTGGATTCTGTCTAATGCCATCACTTACATTACGTGTTACATAACCATAGCCTTGAGCAGATTCAGGACCTGATGCATCAATGTAATCTAAATCTAATTTTTTGCAAGATTTTTCAAAATCTTTAAAATATTCTTGATCTGGATTTTGACGAGTCACTCTAATTTGACCATTAGTACCGCGTTCAGCATCTGCATTTTCTAAATCTTGCAAGTTTTCAACTTTATGAAAATAAGGCAATAAATCGTTGAATTGCCAGCCTTCTATACCGTATTCACTCCATCTATCATAGTCACTTTTTAAACCCCAATTAATCCCTGAAGCATTGATTGCAGATGAACCTCCAAAAACTTTTCCCCTGAGATACCTTTTTTCTTTCAATCCTAGCCGAGCAGTATATCCCCAATCGAAAGATGTATCCTCTCCCATGAATTTTTCATTCGTTATTTCATTTGGCCAATTGCCTTGATCAGAATGACCGAAGTCAGGTCCTGCATCAATTAAAATAACTTTAAATCCAGCACCAACCAGTCTTGTTGCAGCAACGCATCCAGATGTTCCTGCACCAACAATAACAATATCAGAAGAAAATTTTAAAACCATAAATATTTTTCTTAGTTACGAAATCCTAGTTCTTGTAAATTGGTCAATACTGTATCAGATAGAAAATCCAAATCATCAATATAATTGAATAAACCAAGAGCAAAACCTCTTATACCTAATTTATGCAAGCGAATTAATTCACTAGCTACAAAATCTGGATCCCCCACAATATTGGGAGCTCCATGACCAGCACCAGCACGTTTTCGAAATGCATCCTGGAACTCATTAGGAAGTTTATCAATGCCTCGTTCAATCATAATATTATTTATTGCTTCTTCATCAGCATTATCGATTGCAAAATGATTGTAAAATTCTTCAGCTTCTTTTTGAGTGGATTTGCAAACAATAAAAATATTTGTACAAATATCTAAATTTTCTCTTCCAAATTTTTTAGCACGATTTTGTAGTTCATTTACATCTTTGCTGACTGCTTCACTTGATAAATTTCTGTGTCCAAGAAAAATATAATCTGCATAATTTATTGCAAATTCCTGTCCTTGTTCTGAGCGGCCTGCGTTCATTACCATTGGTTTTATATTATTTAAGGGTTTAGGATTCAATGAAACTTTTTCTAAATTAAAAAATTCGCCAGAAAAATCAAAAGGATGATAATCTGACCATATTTTCGTTACTATTTCCATCCACTCACTACCATGCTTATAGCGCTTATTATGATCGTTGAATTTTACACCATGCATATTAAATTCAAATTCATTCCAGCCACAAACAGCATTTAATCCAAAGCGACCATTGCCAATATGATTGGCTGTAACCATAATTTTAGAAGCATAAACAGGGTTAATTAATGGTAAGTGGATAGTTGAAAATACATTAATTTTTTTTGTAGCTCCTAATAATCCTGCAGCCCAAGTAAATGGTTCTAAATTAGCACCATGGGGATTTGTTTCACCACCAAATCCTCGCCATCTAGCAATAGACAATAAAAAATCAATGCCTAATTTATCAGCCTTTTCTGCTAACAGAATATTATTTTCCCAAGTAGGATTCCATCTATCTATCGATTTTGTAACTGTATATCCACTAGCTTGATTCATTGCGAAAAGACCAATTAACATTTTGTTTTTCATAGATAGTTACTCATTAATTTTTCTGAAATATGTGTTCTAACTATATCAAAGTTATTGAGAAAGTTTAATTTTTTTCTTTATAATTAACCAATTAATTGAAAGAATTGCTAGAATATATTCGAATATTCATTCACAGCGCTTGGAGAAAAAAATGGATTGGAACGATACTTCAGAACAAGGACAATTTCGAACAGAAGTTAAAACTTTAATAAAAAAACTTCCTGAACGATATCAAGAAATGTCTAAGGGAAGATGGCCAAGATCTTATACTCAGTGGGCTCGAGATAGAATCTCAGATGACAAACAGGCGAACAATGATGCTGAATCATGGTTCAATGCATTTGCTGAAAAAAACTGGGTTGCTCCACATTGGCCTAAAGAATACGGTGGTGGTGGATTGTCAACTATGGAACAATTTATTTTAAAGCAAGAGTTAGCTACTGCAAATGCACCAGGTGTTGGAAGCAATGTTGGTTTAGGCATGTTAGGGCCAGCACTAATTGTTCATGGAACTGATGAACAGAAACAAGAATTCTTACCCCCAATTCTCAAAGGAGATGTAGTTTGGTGTCAGGGTTTTTCTGAACCTGGTGCTGGATCAGACTTAGCTTCACTGCAAACAAGGGCAGTAAAAGACGGCGATGAATATGTAATAAATGGTCAAAAAACTTGGACAACACATGGGCACTATGCTGACTGGATTTTACTTTTGACTCGTACAAATCCTGACGCACCTAAACACAGAGGAATTTCTTTCTTGCTTGCTGATATAAAATCAGAAGGCATAACAGTAAATCCAATTTATGACATGAGTTGGGGACACGAAGTCAATGAAGATTTTTTTGAAGATGTGCGCATACCTTCGACTCAAATTGTTGGAGAAGAAAATCGAGGCTGGTATGTTGGTATGACTTTACTCGATAATGAGCGATCAAATATTGAGGGAGCAATTAGGCAACAAAAAATTATTAACAGAATGATTAATTTTGCTAGTAATGAAGAAGGGAAAGCAAAGTCACGGATAAGTGTTTTTGATGGCATTAGACAAGATGTTGCATCTGCTTATATAGATGCTAATGTCATGTTCAATTTTTCATTACGAATAATTAGCATGCAAAACGAAGGTCAAGTTCCAAACTATGAAGCATCAGTTTCTAAATTATTTGGATCAGAAGCGACACGAAGGCTTGATAATTTAGGAACAAAGGTTTTTGGCTTGTATTCGAATATCTGGGATGAAAATGACTCACGGGGCGCCTTGCAATCAGAATTTACCAAAGGATGGGTATCTGGTGTCCCTGGTACAATAGCTGGCGGAAGTTCAGAAATTCAAAGAAATGTCATTGCTACTAGGGGGCTCGGTCTACCAAGAGGATAATAATTTCAAAAATAAGTTCAATTAGAGCGAACAATAAATAATGAATAGACCTGTCTCGAAAATTATAATTGCTGCAAGTATTTTTGTACTAATTGTTTTTATAAGTAATATAAGGGATATTCCTTTAAATCAATCAACTGCTTTAAAAGTCATTAGCTCTAATCAATCACAAAACAACAAAATCAATTCTATTAAAGAACCAAGCAAAACAACTACTGAAAAAACAACTACTGAAAAAACAACTACTGAAAAAACAACTACTGAAAAAACAACTACTGATTTGACGAATGCTCCAAAAATAAGTAATACTCAAGAAGAAACAAAATCGAATTCAAAAAAACCGCTAAAAAATAATGATAATAATTTTGACAAATCTGACAAAAAAAATGTCGAAAAAACAAAAGCAGAAAACTTATTAAGCTGTGATAATTCCATTGGGCAAGAAAATTGTATTTTCCAAATAACAAAAGGAGAAAATATATTTGTTTGGAATGGAAGAACAATTTTAATATCAGAACTTTTCAATAAAGACAATGTCCTAATTGATGAAGAAAATAATTCTAACAATAAAGAAATCAGTCAAACATCTATTTGGCATAAAGATCAACGATTAAACTTGTGGTCTGCGTGGAATTATAATCAGGCAAAAAATTTACCATCATTAAATTATCTTGAACATAATAACAAATATGTCATTTTATCAGATGAGAATTACAAATTAAAAATAGTGACACCTAATTTCAAAATTCCAAAATCTTTAAAAAACAAACGAATTGTTGCTTATTATGGTTATCCTGAAGAGCCAAGACTAGGTATCCTCGGAGAACTAGATCAAAAAGAATTAATAGAACGTATTAATAATGATATATACGATTTGCAAGTTTACTCAAAAGATAAAGATGTTTTAGGAGCATTACATATAATTGTAGCTGTTGCACAAGACAAAGAGACTAATGATGGAACTTATTTAGAAAGAATACCAACTGAATTACTCGATAGATACATAAATTTTGCAGAACAAAATAACCTATTAGTTTTTCTTGATATCCAAATAGGCTGGGCAAATATCATTGATGAAATAAAAATAATTGAAAAATATTTGAAGAAAAATTATGTTCACTTAGCTCTAGATCCTGAATATGCAACTGGAAATCAAAAAATGGTTCCAGGTAAAATTATAGGTTCAGTATCAGGTGCAGAAATTAATGCAGCGCAAGATTACTTAAATCAAATTATTATGCCAGAAACTGACTATAAGAAAACGTTAATGATTCATAGGTTTAATACAATAATGATCAATAATGAAGATGACATCATTGATTATAAAAATATTGAACTTTCAATTGATATGGATGGCTTTGGAAATAAAAGCGCAAAAAAAACAAACTATGATATCTTCGCATTAAAATCATATTCTGAAATTCCAGCAATAAAATTATTTTATGATTGGGATACGCCATTATTTACCAATAAAGAATTGATGGAATTTACAAACCCGCCAAATATTATTATTTATCAATGATCTATTTCTTCAAGCATTCTAATAAAATATTGGCTCCATTTTGCAGTTCATCAAGACTATTTTTAGAATATGCCAATCTAATATAATCATCATGAAAAATATCATCTGCAAAAAAAACTGAGCCATGAGGAAAAATTAAACCCCTGTCAACAGCTCGCTTTTGTAAATCTTTTGCTGAGTGTTTTAATAATCGTAACCATAGAAAAAAACCACCTTGAGGGACAAAAAAATCAAGGACATTTTCTGTGTCTTCAGAAATTACATCTATGATAGTATGAAGTTTTTCTTGATAAATATTTCTTATTCTCTGAATATGTTTCAGATATTCACCAGATTCCATAAAATGACTAATCATTCCATGTAGAATAGGGCTATTTCCCATATCAAATCGATTACTTAAAATATTTTTTGCTAACTCTTCATTGCAACATATCCAACCAACACGCATGCCTGTTGCAATTGTTTTAGAAAAAGTACCTGCAGTAATTACGCGACCATTGAAATCGAGATCTCTCAATGGCAAAATAGGGTCCTCTATAAAAGATATCTCTCCATAGGCATCATCATCAAGTATCATAAAATTATACTTCTTAGCAAGCGCTAATAAATGCTCTCTACGTTGCTTACTCAAATATGCACCTGTAGGATTATGAAAATTTGAAATTGTATACACTAGCTTAATCTTTGCACTTTTCTTATCCATTAATATTTGCTCCAAATGATCAGTATTCATCCCATCATGATCAATTGAAACAGGTAATATGGTTGCTCCATAACCACGAAAGGTTCGCAAGGTTCCCGAAAAAGTTGGAGATTCAACGATTATAATGTCGCCAGGATCAATTATTGTTTTAGTAATTAGTTCAATGGCTCCTGCTGAACCATTCGTCATAATAAATTGATCGGAGTAATAATTGAAAGAATTTTTTGAATAGAATGAAGATAATTCTGAACGTAGTTTTTCATACCCAACTGGACCGCCATATCTAAAAAAAGTATCATCTGGAAATTGCTGCATATATTCAAAACCAGAAAGAAAATTTTTATGTGGCAGTAACAATGGATCTGGTATCCCGCCACCCAAGGTTATAGCATTGTCATCTAATTGATTTCGAGGAGGTATTCCCCAATCAGTATTATTGCCAGCATTAATTCGCTTCGTGGTATTAGAAATTAATTGATCTATGACAGATTTATCTATAGAATCAGCGCGTTCATTATTCAATTTATCGTCCAATTAATTTAATTAAATTATAAATATAATAATAGATAAATGAACATAGTTTTATAATATTAACTAGTTATTAAAGAATTCATGTTGGATAATATGCTTGTTTAGAAGGTAAATAAATGTCTGAAAAAGAAACAGCTATCCCAAAAGGACAAAAAATATCTGATGTCATGGATCTGTTTACATATGGTATATATGCCATTGGTTCAGTTAGAGACGAGCAACCTAATTTCATGATTGCTGACTGGGTTCTGCAAATATCATTTAATCCTAGATTAGTACTTGTCGTATTTGAAAAAGATTCTTTCAGTCGAGAAAGCATAATTTTGAATAATATATTTAATATCAATATTCTTTCAAAACAAAATATCGAAACTGCTAGAAAATTTCTTCAACCAAAAAGATCATCAAAAATCAAAGGACGCAGCGATAAGACGCAAAATGTTATTGTAGATAAATTAAAGGATATAGACTATTACAAAGACGAACTCGGGCTTCCTATACTCAATGATTGCGTTGCATATATACAATGCAAAGTAACAGATAATTATGAACTGGGGGATCACACTTTAATTGTTGGTGAAGTTACTGAAGGTAGCATCTTAAATTATGAAGATCCTATGAGCTCAATAGATACTGGGTGGCATTATAGTGGATAGGATCAATATTCATTAACTGATGCAAATTCTTTTAACTTACAAATTTTTTCATAGACATTTTTTTTGTCGCCAGCAATAGCAATAAAATAATTGTCATTAAATGACTCATTAACTTGATCAAAGATCATTTGAGGTGTTAAATCTTGTAATGCTGAAATGTAAGATTCAAAAAAACTTCTCTGGATTTCAAGTTTGTCTGCAAAGAAAAGCTGAGAAATAATCGAACGCGGCGTAGAAAATCTAATGAGGTGTAATCCGGATAAATGCGTGATCATCCCATTAAGCTCTTTAATTGACGGAGCCTTTTTTGTCAATCTTTTAATTTCAAAAAATATCTCCTTAAAAGATTCCTGAGTAACTTCTGTTGATACATCCGCTGTTTGAGTCCAAAAGCAATATTTTTTATCAACTGATAACTGACTAATTGGAGAATAACTATAGCCTTTGTCTTCTCTAATATTAGTAGTAATCCTTGAAATGAAAGTCCCTCCCAATAAGGCATTGATAAGTATAAGAGAAGTATACTGTTTTAATGAAAAATTATTTAAACGCATTGCAAGTTTAATAGTAGATTGGTGTGCATCTTCCCTATTTATAAATGACCACGTATTATTATTAGTTAATTTTGGAGACTTGATCTTTTTTCCATAGCCAAAGTTCCAGTCTCCAAAAGAATTATCTAGCTGTTCATCAACTTGATGCATATCAAATTTTCCTAATAAATATATCTTTGTTTTAGAACTATCAATTGCATTTCTATAGAATGATTGCAGTTTTGAAGAATTAAATTTTTCTATATTTTTTTTATGGGGAAATTCTCTGCCATATGGATGATCTTGAAAAATGAGATGATTTAAACGAGCTGAGGTTAAGGCCTGAGGATCAACTTGCAATAAGTCTAAATTACGAAGTAAATCATCTTTGATTCTTTTTTGTTCCTGAGTTGGAAAGTGAGGATTTCTTAGAATATCAGCAATAATTTGAATGGCATTATTTGCAAATTTAGACAATACTTCAGCATTAATATATAAATTATCATCAGAAGAACTAATCTCAATTGAGCCACCATAAGAAGCAAATAAATCAATGATGCTGCTACCATTGTATTGCTTTGACCCTTCTTTTAAATAATTTGCCAAAAATGAAGTAAGCCATTGTTGTTCGTTGTTAATTTCTGAAAGAGAACCAATATTAATAATAAACTGCATATTCACCAAAGGAAGATTGCCATATTCAATTAAGGAAATATTAATTCCGTTTGCTAATTTTTTATCAACAATATTTGGAAGTTGTAAATCAACAATGTTAATGTTACTGTCTTTCATAAATATTTATACTCCTGGTTTTACAAATAAAATATTTCTGTTTGTTTTTTTAAGATAATGCTGAATTACATTTGCAATTTTTGCAGTACTGATATCGTAAAATCTATCTTGAATTTCATTAATTAAAAATGGGTCATCATCATAAAATGAAAAAGCGGCGAGCATTTCTGCTAAACCAATTCCTTTATAAGGACCACGCTGTAAAACATGGAATAAAGATGAGTCAATCTTGGTACGTGCTACATTAAGCAATTCAGCAATAATTTTTTCATCACTTGCATGATCAAGCAACTGATCAATAAATTTAATAATTTGTTCAGATGAATTTACATCATCATATATCATTGAAAAGTGCCAGAGCATTGGATCTTTGGATGTGAACATATTGCCCTCAAAGGAAATGCCACCAAAAATGTCATCGGTGATCCCTTTTTCACGGACCAAGACCTTATTCAATAAGCTATCTTCTCCTTGAATGAACATTTGATCAAATAAACCTAAGGCAAAAAAATCATCAGACATCCTCGGCGGTGCATGATATGCAATGCATAATGCAGGTTTTGGTGCTAAAGGATCTGTTTTATAATATTTACTTTCTTTTTTTTGTTGTGGCTCTGTCAAATCTGGTTCTGTTACTAATTTTTTTACCGGTATTTGAGAAAACAATTCTTCAATTTTTTTTATCACATCATTCGGATTAACATCCCCGGTAACTACAATTGTTGCGTTGCTAGGATTATAGTAATCAGAATAAAAACTTTTTACATCTTTTATACTCGCTGCACTCAGATCTTCCATATCACCATATCCATTATGATTGTTTTGCCAATTTGTAAAAGCTTTTTCTGACATATCAATCCAAGGAAATCCTCCGTATGGTCTATTTAACACATTTACTTTGATCTCATTTTTTACAACATCTCTTTGATTATCAAGTTCGCTTTGAGTTATCTGAGGATTAATCATTCTTTCAAATTCTATCCAAAGCGCCATATCAACTGCTTGCGCAGGCAAGGTTTCAAAATAATTAGTGAAGTCTGGTTGAGTAGTTCCATTGACAATACCGCCAGTTTCTTCAATAAGTTTTATAAATTGATTTTTTGGAATATTCTTTGTTCCCTGAAACATTAAATGTTCAAACAAATGAGCAAATCCAGTGCGCCCTTTAATCTCACTTCTAAAACCTACTTGATAAAATACAGCAACTGTTGCAACTGGTGAACTGTGATCTTGCGCAATCACTGCTCGCAAACCATTAGATAGCTTAGTGTATGTGATTGGTAAATTGATATTATTTTTTTGCATACTTGCATGCTACTAAAACAGATTCTATGAAGAAATAGTTTCTAATTAATTCTTTAAAAAATTGATCAAAATTTTTGAAAAAAGTTTTGGATTTTGCTCAGCAACAAAGTCAGTTGCATTTTTGATAAATTCTACTTCAGCATTTGGCAAGAGTTTTTCAGCTCGTTCATGCATAAACCCAATTCTATCATTCTCACCAGCAATGAGAAGTATAGGATTGTTAATAGAATTTATCGTTTCACTAACACGTGCAGGTAAATCATGACGCCAGATTGCTCTGTAGGATGCAGCAAAATCTGGACCGCAATCTAAAAAGTCTTTTAAATTATTTGTTGCAAGCTCGGCATCAATCCAAGGATATTCATTGTGAATTCTGTCCCATATCCATTGTAAATGACTGCCATCATCTAATACTTCATAAGGCGGGGCGAAGTCAGCTAAACGTTGCTCTCGTTCTTCAGGAGTATAGACAGGAATCCCATGTAAAATGAGTTTGTTAATCCTGTTTGAATTTAATAATAAAGCTTCAAGCGCAAACACAGATCCAGTTGCACGACCAAACATATGAAATGTATCTTGATCAAGCCGATCGGCACATTCAAATGCTAAATTTGCATAATCTTTAACTTCCCAATTTATAGCGAGAGGATCTGAATTACCAAAGCCAGGAGTATCTATTGCTATGACTTGAAAGTTTTCTGCTAAGTAAGGCAGTAATGCTTCATAGTTCCTAGAAGACAGAGGAGATTGATGCATCATAACTATCAAAGGCAGTTCACTGCCTAAATTTACTGAACGATAATGCAATTGGCCCCATTCGAAATTAAAGTAACCTCTCGTCGTCATTTTTACCTCTCTTAGAAAAAATAAGTAATCAAAGATGATACTGCAGCTCTAGCATTATACATGTATTAGATATGAAAAACTACTTTTTACAGTGCTGAATAGATGTATTCATTACTACAATCTACTATTATGATATTTAGTTAATTTTTTTCAGTAAAGATAATAAATAATCTCAGTGACAATAAACTATGAAAAATAATGACATTCAAAATCTATCTATAAAAACTATAAAAATGCTGTCTGTAGATGCAGTTCAAAAAGCAAACTCAGGTCATCCTGGAGGACCAATGGGGATGGCGCCAATGGCGTACACATTATGGATGAACCACCTCAAGCATAATCCAGAAAATCCAGAATGGATAAACAGAGATAGATTTATACTATCGCCTGGTCATGCATCTATGTTACTGTATTCACTTTTATTCCTATCTGGGTATGAATTAAGCATTGATGACATCAAAAGTTTTCGTCAATTAGATAGTAAGACGCCTGGACATCCTGAATATGGCATCACTCCTGGAGTTGAGCTTACTACAGGACCACTAGGTGCAGGGTTTGCAACGGGTATTGGTATGGCAATTGCAGAATCATTTTTATCAAATAATATTAATCAAACTGACAATCAAATCATCAATCATTATACATATGGTATTGTTAGCGATGGTGATTTAATGGAAGGCGTAGCATCAGAGGCAGCATCGCTTGCAGGCACACTTCAATTAGGAAAAATTATTTATTTGTATGATGACAATAAAATATCTATAGAGGGCAGTACTGATTTAACATTCAGAGAAAAAGTGGATAAAAGATTTGAAGCATATGGCTGGCACGTAGTAAAAGTTAAAAATGGCAATAGCATTTATGAAATAGATAAAGCAATTAATGCAGCAAAAAGTGAAACTCAGAAACCTTCATTAATTATTGTGCCCACAATTATTGCAGATGGCAGCCCAAATAAAAGTGGAAGTGCCGATGCGCATGGGGCAGCACTTGGCGAAGATGAAGTGCGATTAACTAAAGAAAACTTAGGATGGGATGTTAGTAGTGAATTCCATGTACCAGATGAAGTTATTAGTCATTTTGACATCATTAAGCAAAATGGTATAAATGCAGAATTAACATGGAATGAACAATTAAATCAATTTATAAAAAGTTATCGAAAGATCTATGAAAAATGGTCAAAATTATTTTCATCCCAAGAGTCACATGATTGGATAGACAGTACGCCAAGCTATGAAATAGGTGAGATGATCGCCACACGATCAGCATCTGGTGATTTTTTAAATTACATTTCTGATTTTTTACCAAATTTAATTGGTGGCTCTGCTGATCTTGGCCCATCAAATAATACAGTGCTTAAAAACAAGGGTGAGTATTTAAATGCATCAAGTTCTGGGAGTAATATCCATTTTGGTGTGCGGGAACATGCTATGGGTAATATCATGAATGGAATTTGCTTGCATGGTGGACTGAATCCTTATGCAGGAACTTTTTTAGTGTTTTCTGATTATATGAAGCCAGCAATCAGGTTGGCTGCACTACAAAATTTACCTGTTAAATTAGTTTTTACACATGACAGTATTGGCTTAGGAGAGGATGGGCCAACACATCAACCAGTTGAACATTTGGCTTCACTACGAGCAATACCGAGACTGGATGTATATAGGCCAGCTGATGCAAATGAAACCATTGCATGTTGGGAGCAATCCTTCAAAAGAAATAATCCTTCAGCAATCGTACTTACCAGACAAAAAATACAAACAATTGCCACTAAAGAACAGGCAAAATTAGGCGTATCACGTGGTGCATATATCCTTATTGATCATGAAGATGAACCAGATATCATTATACTTGCATCTGGTTCTGAAGTTGAGATTGCTCATAATGCTCAAATTGTTCTTGGAAAAAAAGATATTCGAGCTCGAGTTGTTAGTATGCCAAGCTGGGAAATTTTTGAGGAACAAGATGATGCATATAAGGAATCCATTCTTCCAAAGAACATTAAAGAAAGAGTAGCCATAGAAGCAGGTTCAAGCATGGGTTGGCATAAATATGTCCTAAATGATGATAATATTATTGCAATGAGTGACTTTGGAGCATCTGGACCAGCAGAAGATTTATTTAAACATTTTGGATTTAGTACAGAAAATTTAGTCAATAAAATATTAGAGATTATTGAAAATAATTAATTGAGGAGTTGTCTTGGACAAAGATCTCATAGCAAAATCAGGTCAAAGTTTTTGGTTAGATTATATTGATCGTGAATTAATTAATTCAGGTACTTTAGACAAATATATTAACAATTTCGGATTAAAAGGCCTTACATCAAATCCAAGTATTTTTTTGCAAGCTATTACAAAAACAAATCACTACTCTGACGAATTAGAGACATTAAGAGAGAAAAAAATTAGCGACCCATATTTAGGTTTTATTGACATAGCAACCCAAGATATAAAAGATGCTGCTTCATCATTTATCCCAGTTTACGAAAAAACAAATAAACAAGACGGCTATGTTTCGATTGAGCTACCTCCGAGCATAGCTAATGATGCGAATGCGTCTATTGTTGAAGCAAAAAATATATATAACAAAATTAATATGCCCAATATAATGATAAAAGTTCCAGGAACACAAAGTGGGCTAAAAATATTTTCTGAATTAATTATTGCAGGTATCAATGTAAATATTACCTTGCTATTTGACTGTGATATTTACTTACAATTTGCAAACACCTATATTGATGCTTTAGAAAAGCGCAATAATAACAACGAACCTATTGATCATGTTGCAAGCGTGGCATCTTTTTTTGTTTCTAGAATTGATACAGTTGCAGACCAAATGCATGACAATCCAAACCTAAAAGGGAAAATTGCTGTTGCAAATGCCATAAAGGCGTACAAAGGTTTTAAAGAGTTATTTTCAGGAGAGAAATGGGAGTTACTTGCTTCAAAAGGCGCTATGCCACAACGACCACTATGGGCATCAACAAGTACAAAAAATCCAGACTATTCAGATATCTTGTATGTACAAGAACTATTTGCTAATCAGACAGTAAATACCTTGCCAGAAAAAACACTTCTTGCATTTTATGATCATGGAAAGACTCCAATTAACATTGATAACCAAAAGATTCAAGATGCGATCTCAACACTTGATAATTTAGAAAAAGAAGGAATTTCTCTTCAAAAGATTACTTCTCAATTACTAAAAGATGGACTAACAGCATTTGAAAATGATTTCAATTCATTAATGGAAAGCATTGAAAAATATACTAATTAGTCGAAACTAGGCATTGAATGAAATACAACAAGCAAGCTAAAAATTTAATTGTAAAAAAGGTAGAGAATTCTTTAACCAATAAAAAGAGCTTACTGCGAAAAAATTTTTATGAAATTTTGAGTGAGCAAGATCAAACAAATACTAAAGACCTTGGTTGGTTTGATGCCCCAAACAACACAAAAATAGTTAATGAAATTGAGGCATTCATTATTGAAAAAGAAATCAAAAAGTTTTCTAAAATTATTTTTTTAGGAATTGGTGGCGCTACCATTACAGCTGAGATCTTATTAAATATGCTCCCCAAATCGAATGACAAAAAATACAAAATTATCGATAGCATTGATATTGATGAACTATCTGCAATTACAAAAGAAATAATTCTTGAAAAGACACTCTTCGTCGTAATGAGTAAATCTGGAAGCACCATTGAAGTGCTAAGTCAATTTAATTTTTTCTGGAAACACTTTCCATCAGGAGCAAACTATATTGCCATTACTGAACCAGAGTCAAAATTATATGAGCATGCTACCAAGAATCAATTTCTTAAAATTTTTGAATGCCCTAAAAATATCGGAGGTCGATTTGCATCACTGTCCTACTTAGGGATTGTCCCAGCTTTATTAATGGATATTGATATGGATAAAGTGATGCATAGTACAATAAAAGCAAAGGATGCTTACTCAATTAGTTTTCAAGATGCGCCGCCTTCATCACTTGGAAAATATATAGCAAACGCTATCAATGAAGATTTCAATAATATTATTATTATCATTCCTAATAACTTATTATTTTTTGCAAAATGGATTGAGCAGATGATTGCTGAGTCACTGGGGAAAAACGGTATTGGTATTACCCCAGTTATTTGCTGTGATATAAATAGAGCGATAAACCTGCAAACCAAATCAATAATTATTAATTATTTAGAACCTATTTATGAAACATTTGATTGCCCTGTATTGAATATACAGTTAGATAATATTTTAGACATTGGTAAACAAATATATATGTGGCAAGTTGCCATTGCTTATAGCGGTCAATTATTAGGCATCAATGCTTTTGATCAGCCAGATGTAGAGACAGTAAAAATAGACCCTCGTACAGTTACTAGAATTCATTCAAAGCAAAGTGATTACACATTGAACCTGGAATTCATTCAGGATGTCATAAATAATGGTAGTTGCTTACATTTGCTTTCTTTTGGAAAAAAAAGCAAAAAATATCAATCCCTTCTTAATGAACAAAAAAGAATATTAGAGTCATTATTGCAAATGCCAGTTAATATTCATTACGCGCCACGCTATCTGCATTCTGTTGGGCAATTACATAAAGGAGGCAATACAGGTAATCACTTCATCTTTATCGATAACATCAAGATTGACAAAATCAAAATTCCTAATTATCACTTTTCATTTAGTGATATTGCTGCTGCTCAATTAAGAAATGATTCAGAATACTTAACTAAAATATCGAAAAAAGTCGCAATTACAAACATAAAAGATTTGAAAACAACCACTGAACAATGTACTCAGTCTTTTTAAATGTTATTCACAAAGTTATTTAACATGGCATTTGCTTGTTCAATGTCCTCTAGATGCAAAAAATGTCCAGCATTTACGACTTGAGCGAAATTACTATTTGGAACAAATTTTTTTACTTCTGCTGAGCTTCTTGGGCTATAAGCATTTGCAATATATAGTGTTGGAATTGTGATTGATTTACCAACATTGATTACATCATCTCTATACAAAGCCAACAAAGATGCGTACGCAACATGTTCTGGTGTTTTAATGGCATCTTTGATTATCATCTTGCCTAATGATGCATCATTCATATGAGAAAAAAAACTTTCATATCTATCAGCAATTTCTGAACTAGAATCATTTTGCTTAAAACTTCTTATGCGTTCATTACTTTCTAAATTACTTTCCTGCTCTGCAATATTTAGCGAACCATCCACCATAACCAATCCTCTTGCATTAGAACCAAATGCAGCTGCTAAGTGAATTGCAATAGCCCCTCCCATAGAATGACCAAAAATAATTGGATGTTTAACGCCCAAGTCATCAAGCAAATAATTGATATCACTAGCAAAATTTCTAAATGAATAACCATCATCTGGTGCGAATGATGCACCATGCCCTCTTAAATCCATTGCAATAACTCGGAAACTATTTTTAAAAAAATCTATTTGAGGATTCCAATGAAACTTATTAGAACACCAACCATGAATTAATACTAATTCCTTACCGGGTTGAACTGCTCCAGTATCGATATAACTCATATCGAATTCATTGTGAATATTAAGATCCTTTACAGCCATCAACTATTGCCTATTTAAAATCTTTGAAAGCATCAATGACTCGTAACAAATTTTGTTCTACTTTGATGCCTTCTTCCTCTTCACTGCGAGTAGGGAAAGAATCATGAAAAGCATAAAAATACAATGAATCCGCAAGTCCATCATATCGTTCAATAACTTTTTCTCTAACTTCTTGAGGATCACCAATAATGCAAACTTCATCGACAATATCTTCTGAAAGAATATCTTCCATCATATCACCATCTATTGGCTTACCTGATTTCATTGCATCTAACCACACCTCACGAATTTGATCTTTCTCTTTTGACCATCCGTGGGAATCCATATATCCGCTATATGCCTTAGTGCTAAAATAATTAGCTAAATTTCTTTTTCCTCTACTGTATGCCTCCGCTCTATCGGTTCCTTCTCCAAGCACCCAAATCATTGGTAGTGCGCACATTTTAAAATCATCCCTTTGCTTATTGGACTTTTTTAAGCCTTTATCAACAAGGGGCCACACTACGTCCTCAAAATCTTTTTTAGAAAAAATTGGATGCGCAAGCATTCCATCACATAATTCTCCTGATAAACCTAACATCAATGCGTTGACCCCAGAAAAGTATATAGGAGGTGGTTTTTTTCCTGTTGCATGTATCACAAGACGTGGACCTGTATTCAGCTTGTAATATTCACCTTCATAATGACCTTCCCCATTCATTAGGCTTTGAATAGCAAGTACCATGTCTCTAGCCATTTTTGCTGGACTTTCTGGATCAATGCCAACTTGGGTTCTAACTTGTCCTTTAGTTTGAGAACCCACTCCTAAAATAAATCTACCATTTGTAACTTCTTGCATCATTATGGATGAAGCTGCATGCATATATGGTGAAGCATGAAATAAAGGTAAAATACTACTTGCCAATAGTATTTCATTAGTAGCTTCAGCAAGCACTCCCATCCCTGTATAAAAACCATAGGGAGAAGGCAAGCCAGCTGCTTCAAAGCCTGCAGCCTCAGCCTTAACAGCTAATTCTCCGATTTTAGCTGGCCTTGGGCCAATTAATTGAATTGATGGTCTCATATTATCTCCTATAGTTATTATATTTTTAAAATATTCTGTGCATTATCGCCCATAATTAAATCAATTTCTTCTGAAGTGAAATTCACATTATATTGACTACTCATATCTGGTAATGTTCGTAAATAGTTTAACCAAGCCGGCAACCTATTGCGCTCACCAATAGTTTTAGGCCCTGCTGAAAAATCACTGCCCATCAAAATTCGATGAGGGCCAACTGTATCAATCATCTCTCTTAAAATTATAGCAAATTTTTTTGGATCTTTGTTAGCAACGTGATTCCATCCACTAAGTTCTAAATAGGCATTTGTATTTGATTCAGAAATCTGCAATATATCTTTCCACCAAAAAGGTCGGCCAACATGTCCGTATATCACTTTTAAATCAGGATATAGGCTAGAGACCTTTGATAAATAAGCTGGATGTGAAAGCCCAGGATCTAAGGGAGGAAACGTATTAGCTGTATGAAACAAAACAGGTACGTCTAATTGTATGCATTTTTCATAATAGTCAAAACAAATTGAATCATCAGGCGTAAAGCCACAAGGAGGATAGAGCTTAAGACCAGAAAATCCCTTATTTTTTATAGCATCTTCAAATAATTTGAGATGCCCCTTCCTTCTTGGATCCATGCCAAAAAATGCAAAAAACTTGCCTTGATATTTTTGAATTAGTTCTGCATGGTTTTCAATAACTTCTTCAATAGGGGTTTCTTGTTCTTCATTAAATGCCAACCCCATATCTACGATCATGGCAACAACTGCATCAATACCTAGAGCATCTATTTCATCGATTAAGAGCTTGCCGCTTGGGTCACTGGCTCCTGACATTACTTTAGGTAGAATTTCTTTCGGATCTCTAAATGGTAATTTTTTGAATGCAGCATTTTTTGCCATACCAAATTTGTATCCATTAGGCTGATATCCTTCATCCCATACATGAACATGCATATCTATAATCATAATAAAGCACCTCCGCCTGTATATTAATCTTTATTATAATGCATAATTTCATCAATTACCAATTTAGTCTTTTTACCAATAGGATGTTTGTTTTCTAGTTCAAGATCATCAAATTGATCAATGTCATAAGATAAAGATGAATTTGCAAATTCATAAAAAGAGAAGCCATTTTTCTTAGAATATTCTCTATGTAACTGGCTAGAATGCTCACCAAAAAGCGTAGGCATAATATCAAATGGATTTAAACCTAATGCACCCGTGCCGCCATCTTCTGCAATGACTTGCACAACTTGTTTTTTATTCATCATTGCAATAATTTTATTAATTTCAATCACTGAAATTCTTGGCTGATCTGCGGGAATAATTAATAATTTTGTTTTATTATCTAAAGTGTTTTTACTAATAAATTCACTAATGCACTCATTGTATCCTGAACCAGAATCTATAAATAAATCAATATCATAATCACTAATTATTTTTTGATAAGCATGGTCTGGAGCTATTACTACGACTTTCACAGAGTCAATTTTTGAAGCTGCATTTAAGACATCTTCTAGCATTGCCTCGACTAATTTTTGTGTTAGCGATCTATTAATTGACTTGAGCATTCTGGATTTCGCTATATTTGGAGCTTTTACAGGAATCAAAATAACTGTTTGAGATTTATACTTATTAATAGATACTGTCATTAGTCTATAATACGATTAAGTATTTCTCGTGTGTACTTTGGGCTAAGCTTTTTATCTACTAACAAAATATTAGCGACTTCAGGATGAAGGTCAATGTCATCTAAAAGATTCAGATCTTCCTTATCTGATTCGTCAATAAAAAATGTATCTGCAATATTTGCATAATAATTTCCAATACCTCGAATGTTATTTTCGATTCCTAGTTCAGACAAGATTTTTGATAGCGGTCCCTTGATAGATTTTCCATTTATTATTGGTGATATTGCAATTTTCTTTGATGAGGATTTGATAATCGCTTTTTTTATAGACGAAATTTGTAAAATCGGTTCAATTGATAATAATGGATTACTAGGAGGAAAAAAAATAATATCTGCATCATCTATAGACTGTATAACACCTGGAGCAGCTTCCACTAAATGATTGTTTGGATAATTTATTGTTTTCACTTGGTCTTTATATTTTCTCTTTGCAAAATATTCTTGGAAAGAAAGTGTTTCATCACTAACAGTAGTAATTGTTGTTGGGCATTCTTGATTTGACATAGGTAAAATTTTATATGAGCATCCATAAAATTGAACAAGATAGTCAGTTGCTTCAGATAAACTTTTACCAGAATTTAAGATTTGATTTCTCAGAAGATGAGTAATTAAATCTTTGTCACCAATATGAAACCAGTCCTCTAATTTAGCTTCAGAAAGCTTGTTTAGTAGATTAAAACTATCATCCTTAATGCCCCAACCAAATTTGCCTGATTGTTCTGTCAAATGATAAATTACTGTATCAATATCTGGGCAAATCCTTAAGCCATACCAATCAAAGTCATCACCAGTATTCGAAATAATGGTTACGTCAGTATTATTTAATAAATTTGCATGTTTCATGCCATATAAAAAACGAGCAGCGCCTACTCCACCAGAAAAAATAACAATTTTCATCAGAAAGTCCTGTAGTGTTAATATTTATTATTTTATATATTTTTAGTATAATACTGATCTTGATAAATAAAAATTTATTTGTATACATGTATTATTATAAAAAATCTATAGATTGGCGGAATCAATGAATTGGACGGACACCAAA